>JGI24708J26588_10000018_pt1 | contig 103588 bp, 77 predicted proteins | sample BioPla1DNA2_FD_26588 | JGI IMG/M metagenome (IMG submission 26588) | reverse complement strand
GTAGACGACTGGTGTGAGAAAGCCAGTATGACTCGCTCGACATATTACTATCGCTATAAGATAGTGATGCGTGCTTTGGAATCTCGTCTTGCAGCAGAGAGGGGTTCATCTGTCCAGTTTGCAGCTCTACCTTCTCCGGTTAATCGTTCTTCAGGAGAAAGCATTCGCATCCGTGTCGGTGAATTGGAAGTAGAGATCCCATCCGGCGCCAGCCGAGAGAGTATCGCAGCCGTAATTGAGGCCTTAAAGTGTTAAACGACTACCAGGCTAAAGGTAAAATCTATTTGGCACTCGGTTATACTGATCTCCGCAAAGGAATCGATGGCTTATGTGCCCTCATCCAAGATCATTACGGTCAAGAGCTTAATGGAAATCTCGGCGGCCGAAGGCCACCACCTGAACTGAACCCCAAATGTTGGACATAGCAGATCAGAATGACTGACGCTGGGGGCCGATTCTGATAATGAAAAGAACGAATGCGTGGCAACAATCTGGCAACAAAAATTAGAGTAGCCATGAGGAAATGGATAACTGGTGTAATAAAGATAAACGGAACCACATCAAATAAACATAATTGTTTAAGTTACATATCTCGTGGCCGAATGTGAGTAGAGAAACAAACTGGATTAGGGTGTTTTTCTTCCTTAGCTTTTTTGCTATCATTATTTATGTAAAGTGAACTAAAGGGAACTAGAGGGACGCACGTTTGAAAAAGATTAATGATGCCGGCTTTTTAATTTTGGCCATTATGATGTTTTTCTCAATATTCTTTTTCACAGATGTTTTGGATATGCCCAGCATATATCTGTTAGATAGAGATGTTATTTCTTTTTCGGACGGTTGGACCTGGCAAGATGACGGATATCAGGGAAAGTTCCAGTTGCCTTATTATTTTGATGTGGGCGAGTCGGAGCCTTTAGTGATAAGAAATACAATCCCTGACGAATTGCCGCACGGCGCAAAATTAGCGATTAAATCCTATATGCAGTCCGTCGTAGCAAAGATTGACGGTGAAACAGTTTATGCGGTAGGGCATGATGGCGATAAATTTTTGGGAAGAGATTTTGCTAATTTTTGGGCTGTTATGAATCTTAATCCCGAACACAAAGGCAAGACCATCGAGCTAACTCTCTTTTCTCATTTACCTGCATCGAAAGGTTATGCTTCCGAAGTCATTATTACTTCCGGAACAGGCTTAGTGGCGCATATTTTTTCCGTAAAAGGTCTATGGAATGTTTTGTCCATAGCCATCATTATTTTGGGGATTATACTGATTATCAACTGTTTCTTGAGCAGAATATATGGAGAAAAACGTCGAAGCCTTCTTTTTTTAGGCATCTCCGCTTTACTTGTCGGCAGCTGGTTTTTGGGTGAGTCGGGAATGCTCCAGCTCATAACGGACAACACGTATTATGTTACAAGAATTACGCTCATTTCAACAGTGCTCAGCCCAATTTCCTTTGGTTTGTATATGCGAGAAGCCCTCCCGATGGCAAAAAAGAGATTTTTTGCCGATTTTTTCACATTATTACTCATTGTAAACGCGGCTGTCTGCATGGTTCTTGAATATCTCGACATTTTAAGTCTTCGGGATACACTAGTGGCATCGATAGTGTTGATTGTAATCTTCTGCATTTATTATATGGCCGTTTTTCTCATAGAGGCCCTTTATTATAAGAATGAAAGGGCATCGCATGAATTTAAAGCAGCTTTTATTTTCATGTTCTTTGCAATTGCGGAGGTCATATTTTATTTTTACAAAAAACAAAAAGGGTCTTCTTATTATATGCTGGTTGGCGCGACTATTTATATCGCTATGGCATTATTCAATCAGTATAGGGATTATAGTGAAAGAAGAAGACTCAAAGAAGATAAGGAATACTTTGAGAAGATTGCCTATACAGATGCGCTTACCGGGGGGTGCAATCGGGCCGGATATGTTAGAGATTTGAAAGATATTGCCAACCCCGAAGGTTTTGCTATCATACAGGCAGATACCGACAGACTCAAATATATCAATGATTATTTCGGCCATTCCCAGGGCGACGTGGCGATTATCGATACATATAAGGTTTTGCACAAAAACTTTGCCAAAATCGGCAAGACTTATCGAATCGGCGGAGATGAATTTTCGGTCCTCGTTAAAGACGCCAACAGAGATGAAATTGATCTGATTATAGAACAGGTGAAACAGGAAGTGGCTTTAATCGATAAAGCGAGACCATATGATTATTCCATATCTATCGGGGTCGTTAATTATGATTCCACTATTGATAGGGATATTAATGCGGCCATTGTCAGAGCGGATCATAAAATGTATGAGGATAAAAAGAGACTGAGGGGTACCATACCTCAAAAAATGCCGGTCGTTTAAAGAATTTATCCTATGCTTAAATACCTCTGCAAGGCTTTTGCAGCAGAACATGAAACTCAAAAGACATAAATTTAATACAACGATAGGGAAAATCGTCATGTATTTACTGCAATGGACCTGGGGTATTTTTCAAAATCTGCTGGGCCTTTTACTCCTGCTTTGCATCCGACACAAAACGCTGCATCATTTTCATGGAGCCGTAATTGTTGAATATCCTGCTCAGAAATTTAAACAGCTTGGGGCCTTCACTCTGGGTATGTTCATCTTTTGCAACGATCCGGACCCGGAAACAAAACAAAACTTGTTGACACATGAGTACGGACACACAATACAGTCAATAATTTATGGTCCGCTTTATATACCGCTTGTCGGCTTTTGCTCCCTGCGCTGGGCACACACTTATTCAAAAAACAGGGAGCAGTTTAATGCCGCGAACATTTTTTATACTGATAAGTACCCGGAAAAACAAGCAAACTTTTGGGGTGAGAAAATTTTAGGGCAGAGGGGGATCTACTGGTAGCTGCTTTTGACTACTTGTGCCTGCTGGTTAGGTCCGGCGCAGGATCTTTTGCACATTGACGATCAAACAGTACAGAAGCCTAGGCGGAGCAGTTATTAACTGGTAGAGAGTGGTGTTCGATATACTCAACTACACGGAACGATTATCCCACGTGCGTATGGGGTTAACTGGCACAAACGAAATTCGTGATCATGAAAGGCTGATTATCCCACGTGGCTTATGGGATTAACAAAAAAAGTCCGCTAAGATACCATGATCCTGACGGAATTTAATAGACAAGAGTGGTGTAAAAATGTCTGAACAAAGAAATGATCATGATCTGGCTTTTCTGCTGCGTTATGAGAATGTGGCCTGGTTCGAGGATGGCAAAGTCAGAATACTAGACCGGCGCCTCTATCCTGCGGAAGTAAAATTCGTAATATGTCATCATTATCAGGAAGTCGCGCAGGCAATCAAAGATATGGTAACTCAAAGTGCCGGACCCTATACTGCGGCAGCCATGGGCATGGCGCTGGCAGCCTGGGAATGCCGGCAGCAATCCCATGCCCGCCAGCTGGACTTTTTACAGGAGGCTGCTCACATCCTTTCAACTGCCAGACCTACCACACAGGTACGCATGCGTCAGATTGTCGACAGTTGTCTCCTCAGAGCCCGCCGGGCTTTTCACGAAGGCGAAGACATAAGCACGGCACTGTTTGTTCACGCCTTCGATAATATACAGTATCGTTACAGAGTAATGAGTGACATCGCTGTCAATCTGGTCAATCTCTTCCCCGAGGATGCTAAGATTCTTACGCAGTGTTTCGGAGAAACGATTGTGGGAACAGCATTGCGGGAAGCTCAAGCCAGGAATCTCCAACTGCAGCTGTTCGTCCCCGAAACCAGACCTTATCTGCAGGGTTCTCGTCTTACAGCCAGTGTAGCTTATGATATGGGCTGCGATGTTACCGTCATTACTGACAATATGGTGGCAGCTGCGATCAGGAATAAGGGCATTAATTTCTTTACTTCTGCCGCTGATACTATTTGCCTGGACGGCGGCATAGTAAATAAAGTCGGCACCTGGCAGATTGCGCTGCTCTGCTCGCATTTCGGCATACCTTATTATGTGACCGGCATTCCTGACCGGGGAACTACGAGCGAGAATATTAAGATCGAAGAACGTGATCCGGCCGAAGTATTGTCCTGCGGCGGCAAAAGAATAGCCATGGAAGGAGTCAATGCCTATTATCCGGCCTTCGACATAACTCCCCCCGGTCTGGTTAGCGGCATAGTTACCAACAACGGTGTTTTCACGCCGCAGGAACTGTCCGGATACTATGATCAATACCCCGATAGCGGATTTTACACCGGCGGATAAACAGTGCAATCAAAACAGGAGTGGTATTTTGCTGTACCACTCCTGCCAATGACTTGTTAATACCGGCTAATCGATACCGGTTTTTATGCTCGAAAAGTAGCTTTCTGTCTAGAGCTTGAGTTTGATGCCCAGACCCATATCAATAGCTTTGAAGAGGATCTTGTGTCCCATCGAGACATCGTTGGTGGAGATACCGATATTGCTGCAGACAATCAGCTGATCCGGGCTGGTACGGCCTTCCTTAAGTCCGGCCAGAATTTCCCCGGTTTCGCAGAAAATCTCCGGCAGACCATCGGGGAAGTAACCCATATCGTCAAACAATTGATGCTCATCAATACTGTCGACAATATATTTATCCGCCTCAAGGGAAATCTCGGGATCCCAGAAAGTATTGAGATCACAAGGCAAGATAGTCTGGCCCTTGCTGACCCATTCTTTTTTGCCGAAATAGATAGGCTCGCGTACACAGATGGTTGCAGAGCTCAGCACTTCGGAGCTTTTGACGACTTCTTCAGGCTCAGCTTTGATAATCTCGATATCAACTTCATTCTTGACCTTTTCGATCAGTTCATCCATCCGCTCAGGGATGATGTCGTAAATATAGATGCGCTCCAGTTTTTTCAAAGTATGGCCAACGAAACGGACATGCTCAGTTCCCTGCACACCACAGCCGAACATACCGAAAGTCGTTGCGTCCGGATGTAGAGCAGCCGCTGCCAGCACTGTGACGGCCGGCGTACGCATAGCGGTCAGCCAGGCACAGTCCATTACAGCAACCGGAACCCCTGTCATGATATCGTTCATCACCAGCAGACCGGTAGTTTGCGGGAGATCGTACTCATCCGGATTCCTCGGATAACATTCGATCCATTTCATGCCGCAGGCTAAATTTTTCGGCACATAGGCCGGCATGGCATGGTAAAACACGTCATCGAAGGGATGGATGCCGATCTTGGCAGGCATCTCGTACTCTTTGCGGCCATGGTAGATCATGGCCTGATTGACCAGCTCCAGAGTTTCCTCAATGGTTGGTCCGGCCTCGATACATTCTTTTTGAGTCAGCCAGATAATTTCCTCACCCAGCTTAAGCTGTGTCTTGAAAAACTCATGTTCCTGCTCGAACTTCTTGACTAACTCTGCGTCGGCGTAATACATAAGAACCTCCTTTACATTCTTTTTGTCAAATTTAGTCGGATTTTTTTCATTTTATCACATGTCAAATATTTTAGTAGTCATGATTATATATTAATATTTGCCGTTTGTTTATTCATCGGTGTACTCCGCTATGTTATAATTCGATTTCTGGAGCAGTTGGTTTTATTTGGAACATTGCCGATGCCGATTTTGATGCCAATTTTGACAAGAGGACTATCACATTTTCAAGCTAAGTATGATAAAATTAGCTAATGCAATAACGGTTACAATCGAGTTTAACTTATTTGCATGAATATTTACAAAGAAAGGGATGGTGTGACGTATATGGACATGAAAAAATGGGTGCAGGAAGTAATAGATTCTCCTGTAAAAAAAGCAGTGCCCGTACTTTCTTTTCCCTGTGTTCAACTTTTAGGGATAGGTGTAAAGGATTTAATAATGAGTAGTGATCTTCAGGCCAAGGGCATGAAGATGATTGCAGATAGGTTAAATACTTCCGCATCGGTGAGCATGATGGATCTTTCCGTTGAAGCGGAGGCATTTGGTTCTGAAGTACGGTTTAGCGACGATGAAGTACCTACAGTTATAGGTAGTATTATCAATGACGAAGAAGATGCAGAGCAATTACAGATTCCGGAAATAGGTGCTGGACGAACGGGGCTATATATTGAAGCTATCGAGAAAGCTTGCAAACTAATAACAGATCGCCCTGTTTTAGCAGGTGTAATAGGTCCGTTTACTCTGGCAGGCAGGTTAATGGATGTATCGGAAATTATGTATTTTTGCTTTGATGAGCCGGATATGGTACATACAGTTTTGAACAAAGTTACGGACTATCTTATTGATTATATGAAGGCATATAAAGCGGTGGGTGCTCATGGTGTAGTTGTTGCGGAACCACTCGCAGGACTATTGACTCCGGCACTTAACGAGGAGTTTTCAGCTGGATACATGAAGAAAATAGTTGATGAGATACAAGATGATGATTTCATCGTGGTATATCATAATTGCGGTGACGCTGCGGTGCATATGATAGACGACATAGCTTATACAGGTGCAGCTGCCTATCATTTTGGCAACACCATCGATATGGTAAAAATGCTGGAGGGCTTACCTACTGATGCTTTGGTAATGGGGAATATTGACCCTGCCGGTCAATTCTGTAACGGTACTACTGAATCTATTAAGAAGGACACAATGAAATTATTGGAAGCATGTCACATGTATCCGAATTTTGTTATTTCTTCCGGTTGCGATATTCCACCCATGTCTAATTGGGATAATATTGATGCATTTTTTGAAACCGTGGATGCTTTTTACGCCAATAAATAACAAGTTTTCAGACATATATTGAAAACTTCCTGGCTTGTGAAAGCATAATAGCTTAGGGGTAGGTAATGGTCCCAAACGAGATCCTGATCCAGGCAGCGTTAGAGCAAGGCGCAGACAATGCTGCTATCATCGAAGTGTCGGAGATTGCATTTCGACCTGAGTTTCGCGAAGCCTGCATCCAGAATACTTGCGGGAAATACGGTAAATGCTGGATGTGTCCTCCTGACGTTGGAGATATTTATACTTTGATTGAGGAAGCTAAGACCTATCGCTATGCTCTCGTTTATCAAAGTATTGGTCAACTGGAGGATTCCTTTGATATTGAGGGAATGCAGGAGGCGGCCAAAGTTCACAAAGACCTTACGTTGAGACTTGCAGCACAATTCGAATCTATCCTGGACTCACCGCTGAAGATGGGAGCGGGCGGGTGCCATATCTGTGAACGCTGTGCGCGTATCGATAACATGCCATGTTTACATCCATCTAAAGCTATAGTTTCTATGGAAGCTTATGGCATTGCGGTGTCGGAACTGGCACCGCTTTGTGGTATGAAGTATATCAACGGCCCTAATACTGTAACTTATTTTGGAGCATTTTTATTTAATTCCTAGCTCTTTGCGTGACTAAATTTGAGGGAGTCATATGCTGATTGACGTTAAGATATTGCATAACAATGTTGAACAGTTAGTTCAAGTACCTCGGGGGACACTACTTTCGGATGTTTTGGAGCGAAATGGTCCTGGATTCGAATTGCCGTGCGGTGGCAAATTGATCTGTAGACGCTGTCAGGTGCAAGTAACGGGAAAAGTATCTGCTCCAACGGAGGTGGAACTTGCAACCTTTACACCTCAAGAGCTGGCTCAAGGTTTTCGCCTGGCTTGTGCGACCAGAGCAGAAGGTGATGTTACGATCGAATACAGTACATCAAGTATGTACAATATTGCTATCAAAGGTGAAGGACAGGAGTTGGTAGCAGATCCATTATTTCAGCGCTATGGAATTGCAGTGGATATAGGGACTACCACAATCTGCGTTTCTTTGTTCGATGCAGACGGGTTGATAGACAGTACTGCAATGAAAAATCCACAGGCATTTTACGGGTTGGACGTTATTAGCCGCATTGAATCTGCACTTTCGGGTAAAGGTGAAGCATTGCAAAATGCGGTGTGTTCTGCAATAAAGGAACTCTTAAACAGTTTGCTTGCAAATGCCGAGATTGGCAGCGAAGAAATAGATGCAGCGATTATCACCGGAAATACTACTATGTTGTATCTGCTTGTAGGTCAGAACCCGGAGACACTTTCCCATGCCCCTTTTATTGCGGACCGATTATTCGGAGAATATGTTCCCGCAGAATTATTGTTTGGTGACTTAAAGATAAACGATGATTTGAAAGTTTATCTTCCTCACTGCATCGCAGCCTTTGTTGGAGCGGATATTACAACAGCGATTCTAGCTAGCGGCATTTGTGAGAATAATGAAAAGTCACTGCTGGTTGACATTGGAACTAATGGTGAAATGGCTTTATGGCATGATAAGTGTTTATATGCGTGTTCGACTGCGGCGGGCCCTGCTTTTGAAGGCGGAGAGCTTTCCTGCGGTGTACCCGGCATTAAGGGAGCGATTGACCATATTTGGCTAGAAGATGGAAACGTTGAATATTCCAGCCTTGCCGGATCCAGCCCGATAGGCATTTGCGGTAGCGGTATTGTGGATGCCCTCTCTGTTATGCTTAAACTGGAAGTCATTGATGAAACCGGAGCCTTTCAAGAGGGATCACAATTTGATATTGCAGAAAATGTTCACGTAAACCAAGTGGATGTTAGAAAAATGCAACTTGCGAAAAGTGCTATTAGGGCAGGGATGGAGACATTAATACACATTGCAGGATTGGATTGGCAGGATATTGATCATCTCTACATAGCAGGTGGATTCGGTAGTTATCTTAATTTAGAAAGCGCAGCAGATATTGGGCTAATACCTCCCTCAGTATTGAACAGAACTAAGGTTATTGGGAATGCTGCTCTTACAGGGGCATCCATGATGCTGTTGCAACAAGGACTAATCGAAACAACAGAAAAACTTATAGAAAATACTCAGGTGGTATCATTGGAAAAAGACCCTGTATTTATGGAACAGTATATTGAGAATATGCTTTTTAGTTTTAATTAGAATAGTGAATAATTATCAAAATAAATTGCATATTGCTTGATTTAGATAAAGGGTGATGCTATACTAAACTTCAATTTAAAGCTTGTGCTTAGCTAACCTTTCAAAAATTCGAAGGAAACAACTATGTTTCTGTGAATAAATTAATGAGAAATGGAGGAAATGGGTATGTCTTTGCTGCTTAGTATTTCGGAAAAGCTGCAACAAGGAAGGGCAAAAGATGTAACAACACTTGTACAGCAAGCTATTGACGAAGGCATCTCCGCTGACGAAATTTTAAACGAAGGGCTTCTCAGCGGGATGAACATTATCGGCGAAAAGTTTAAAAACAATGAGGTATTTGTTCCTGAGGTTCTGGTTGCGGCTCGTGCCATGAATAAGGGCATTGAACTGCTTAAACCGCTATTGTCTGAAACAGGTATAGAAACTGCCGGCAAGGTCGTAATCGGTACTGTCAAAGGTGATTTGCACGACATCGGCAAGAATCTGGTTAAGATGATGATGGAGAGCAAAGGTCTGGAAGTTATTGATTTGGGAATTGATGTGCCTCCCGAAAAGTTCATCGAAACGGCGATCGCTGAAGGATGCGATATTATCGGTTGCTCAGCGTTGTTGACCACTACTATGGGTGTTATGCGAGAGGTTGTTGAGGCTGCAGAAAAAGCCGGCATCCGCCATAAAGTGAAAATAATGATTGGCGGGGCACCGATTAACCAGGACTTTTGTGACCAAATCCTTGCAGACTACTATACTACTGATGCCTCGTCTGCTGCTGATGTAGCTGCGCAACTTTGTGGAGCATAATCTATCTTGTAGATAATTTTTCCTCCATTATTGTTGCTATGCAATACACTATAAAACCCCGTAGTTTATTGTGAAATGACTATGGGGTTTTTTAGTATATCCTGTTGGTTAGCATAGTCTGTTGATTAGAAAAAGAAAAATTTCATTAAGGATAAGGTAACTAATATGAGAAAACTGATTCTTTGCGGGAAGCTTTATGATGGTATCAGGGATGAATTCCAGGACAAAATGGAGATCCTGGTAGAAGATGACATAATATTAGATGTCGGAAGAAATTTCTCCAGAGACGAACATATAAAAGTAATAGATCTTTCTCAACTAACAGTAACGCCTGGCCTAATAGATGCCCATGTCCATGGCAATATCCTCAAATGGCAGGAGTGGGACTTCAATTTATTCCAGTCAGAGGGTTATAGCACTTTGGCATTTCTTCACACCGCACAGAGATGTCTTGAAAGGGGCTTTACTACTATCAGGGCAATCGGGATGGGTCCTGGTGGATTTGGGATAGTGGATTGTAAAAATCTAATTGACAGAGGCTTTTTCCCGGGTTCAAGAATGGTAATCAGTTGCCATATGCTGGGCGGAACCGGTATGCCGGGGGACATGAGCATGTATGCCTCAGCAAATCCGGCGGTTTCGGATCTGCTGCAACTTTCGTTCATTGGCAGTGGTAAGGATTTTTTCAAAGATCAGGTGCGACGGGAGGTAAAGTACGGTAGCGACTTTATTAAGATGTTTGTCTCCGGCAGCTTTTTAAGTCCAGACGGAGGACCGCATGTCAACTACACTTCTGACGATGAGATGGAAGCGATTATTAATACCGCCCATGAGCTGGGGAAAACTGTAACTGCCCATGTATATACCTGTGATGTGATGCAGAAATTGATAAAAATGGGTATAGACGGGATGGAGCACGGAGCGCTCATGGATGAAAAAACTGCTGCCATTTTTGAAGAGTCTAATGCCTATTTAGTACCTACGTTTTCACCATTTCAAGACATTATCGATGGCGATGATGATATGGTCAAAGAAAATACCGGTGATGCACAAATGAAGTTGTATAAATATGCTCCACAACTAAAAATAAGCAGACAAGTGATAAAGGATAGTCGCATTCGCTTAGGTTTTGGTTCTGATTTTTGTGCGGTCCATCAGCCTTACGAAAGTTGCTATGAGTACAGAAGCTGGATTCGAAGCGGAATGGGGGCTTTGAGGACACTCAAGGCTGCTACTGCGGTAAATGCGGAAATTTTGGGCCTGGAAGATAAGATTGGCACCTTGGAAGCGGGAAAGCAAGCTGATATCTCAGGATGGCATAGAGACCTTCAAACTGACGAGGATGCCTTGTTCGATTGCAGTTTCGTAATGAAGGGTGGAGTAGAGTATCCTGTGTCTAATCAAGTAAGAGACGACATATAAATTATCTGTACTTTTACATTAGCCGTATAATTTTTATACACAGAACTCAACAAAATAAACAGCAAATTACAAGGTGATTTAATAGCTTGTAACTTGACTAAATATATGGCCTATGATAAAAATATATAATTAAGATCGGTTGTCGTAATAAACGCAAAGTTTATCAAAAACTAAGAAAAATCGAGAAACAAAGGTCGGTATAATCCTTATTATTTAATGGTCACGATTGATTAACAGATTTCGAAGAGGAGGAACTGATATATGGTTTAATTAAACTACTTAAGATCGGTATCCTCCCTTGGGAAGATGTTTTTCCGTGCTGAGTCAGTCTGCTGAATAATTATACATCCCATATCATGTTAATCGGCTGTTTTCTTAGCTATACAAAGATAAAAATTCTGGCTAGCAAGGTTTAACCGTATCCATGTGCAGGCCGCAGTGGATATTACGAGTCTTATCTCCCCAAAGCAGAGGCAACTAATCGTAGCATCTTATTTCATTATTTTTGTCCGCTATAGTTTCGAGTAAATTTAATTATTAAAGACGCTCTTGGGGCTGTTATATTTACAAAGAGGTCTTTTATAGAATAAAAGGAGGAATTACAAGTGAGCACTAAGCCTTTCATGAAGATAGTTACCGATGCACAGATTGAAAAGATTCATCAGAAAGCAATCGATATGCTACAAAATTACGGTATTGATGTCAGAGAAGAAGAATGCAAAAATACCTTACTGGAGCACGGATGCAAGCTGATTCACAATGGCAGGGTACAAATTTCGCCGGATCTTATCGACTCAATGATTGCCAAGAACAAGAAGAAGATCGAGTTTGAAAGCCTATTCGGTAATAAACTTACAGTTGAATACGGAAAGCATTATTCTCATACTTTCGGAGGTGCTTCGGCAATCGTAGATTTAGACGGCAACTACAGATTAGCCACGGGACAGGATCTTGTACAATCATATATGCTTAATGACGAATTGGAACACCTGGATATGGCCTGCGCTTTGGTGTATCCTTCAGACCTGGATGATCGCATGTGCCAATATCTGGAGTGCATGTTACCACTTGTCAACAGCAAAAAGCCGGTATGCGGAGCGGCATTGTCTCATCCCGGTCCGGCAAAATACGTAGCTAAGCTGAACGATATTATTACCGGTGGCGACATGAGCAAGCCTCGTCCCTTGATGACTCACGTATCACCTCAATCGCCGTTCGTATGGACAGCGGAAGATATTGATTGTGTACGGTCAGTATGTAAATCGGGTATTCCTACAACATTGTTAACTGCGCCTATGGCAGGTCTAACCAGTCCCATGTCTATTATTGGGAATGTGACTCAGGTTCATGCAGAGATTTTGGCTTGGGGCGTATGGTATTATCTGGTCAATCCTGAGTGCGCATGGATCTACGCACCTCGTTGCTACTTCCCCAACATGAGAAACTGTCAGCTGTCGCCCGGTCTGCCGGAAAATGCGATTGCAAGTGCTATAGCCTCTCAGATGGCAGATTATTATGGATTTATTTCTGACGTAAATGGCGGATATATTACAAGCTGTACCTCTGACGTACAGATAGGTTATGAGAAAATGATGAACTGTCTGATGCCAGCTATGGCCGGAGCAACAATAGTTACCGGATATGGAGCCATTGCAGGAGGTACCATTTATTCACCGGTTCAACACGTTATCGACAACGAAATTTGTGGTCGGGTAAAGAAAGCGCTGGAGGTGATAGATCTTAGTGACGATTATATTTTTGGCGAAGAGGCCCTGGAAGATGTGGTGCTGGAGAAAAATACTTTCCTTGAGCAGATGCATACTATTGAGTATATGCGCAAGATGTTCACTCCAACAGTCGCTTTCAATGGAACATGGGCGGAATGGAGCGCGATGAATGCTCCCGACATCAAAGAAGTTGCAGCGACACAGGCCAGAGAAATCTTTGCCAGATACGAGAAACCGGTACTTGAGGACGTTAACCCTGCTTTAGCCAAGGAAATTAACGACCTAACAAAAGCAGCGGAGAAAGAGCTGCTGGCTACATAAGGAATGTGATAGAAAATGTTACACTCATATTTGTCGTTTCTGAATGAAAGTGATTTACAACAATTAAAGGATGCCTCGTTGTCCTTATTAGAAAATGTGGGCATGAAAATTGAGGATGAAGAAGTCCGCAAAAAACTTGCTTCTTTTGGTTGTATTATCAAATCGGATAGAGTTCTCTTTCCCAGAGATTTTATAGATGTGGTTACAGCCGATGCTCAAAGCAATATACCTTTCAAGAGGAATAATTTCAGTTTTAATCTGGAACAAGGTTTTCCTCGTACACATAGCACAGGTGGAACACCCTGGGTTGTTGATCCCGATGGAAAGCGGAGGAATGCTTTAAGTGAAGATATGATAGACTCTCTCAAACTGATGAATTCGCTTGAGAATCTCGATCTCCCCTGCTGTCTATTCTATCCGTCCGACGTACCTTCGGAGATTAGCCAACTGGCACAAACAGAAGCTATGTTCCGGTATAGTAAAAAACCGATATATGCTCCGGGTCTTTCAGTGCCTGAAAATGCCAAGTACGTAGCAGAACTATACAAGATCTTTGCCAATGATGATGGCACATATCCTTGTATGACAGGAGTATCACCGGAGTCGCCACTGTATCTGCCCAAGGAGATTACCGATATTCTTACCATTGTTATAAGTGCCGGTATGCCTGTAAGTATGCTGGCAGCTCCAATGGCCGGACTTACAGGACCTATAACCCTGACCGGATCCGTTGCACAATGCTATGCGGAATTGCTGGCGACAGCAGCATTTTGCTGGACAGTGAATCCTAAAACTCCACTTATTATGGGTTGCAGAACGTTTTTCTGTAATATGAATTTGGCTCAAACCATCTTGGGGCTGCCGGAAACCGGTATTGCTTCCGCAATTTGCAGTAAGCTTGCTGCCCGGGACGGTTATTTAAGTGATGTGTATGGACTTTCGTGCACTGCGATTCACGCTGATGAACAAGCTGGATTTGAAAAAATGTTTAATGCTTTGGTTCCGGCACTTGGAGGTACTGCACTTATTACCGGTTATGGTTCTCTCGCCAGCGTAATGTGCGGGTCTTTGGGCCAATTGCTTATTGACGATGAAATCTTCGCGATGATAAGACGATGCTTTAAAGAATTCGCTGTTGACGAGGATTATCTTGGTCTGGAAGCGATACAGAATGTAGCGCTTGATGACTCCACTTTCTTGGTGGAAGACCATACCATAGAGCATCTCAGAGACGATGATATTTTTACGGGCAAATTAGGTTTTAACAGAATGCCTGAGGAAAAAGACCCGGTAGAGAGTACTCTTTTCACAAGAGCTGCAGAGAAAGCAAGACAAATAATAGATGCTGACGAAATTACACCTCTGCCTGAAGAGGTCGAGCGGGAAATGGCCATTATTATGGATGCCGCCCGAAAAGAGCTTTTATAGTTTTATAGCTTCTATAAAAAGCTATTATTAACTATTAAATAAAAGAAAAGGAGAAAGTAAGTGAAAATTAGAAAACTGCTGGTAATACTTGTTGTATTAGCCATGGTCCTTGGTACTTTTGCCGCTTGTGGCAAGAGTGAGAAGAAGGATGATGCTGCTCCTGCAGAGACTCAGGGGGACTCTGATGCCGCCGCAGACGCGGATACGTCAGATACTCCGGATAAAAAGCAGATGGTAGTAGGTATACCTTCTATTACGGATAGCTTTGATTTCTTCAATACTACAAACGGCTATGAGAGTTTTTCTATGGGCCAGGTTTATGACAACCTAATTGACAAAGATGGCGAAGGGAATTATATTCCTTGTCTCGCAGAGTCTTGGACCATTAGTGATGATGCCACCGAATTTACTTTTAATATTCATAAGGATGCGAAATGGAGTGATGGTACTCCCGTAACCAGTAAGGACGTGGTGTTTTCCATGGAACAGTTGAAAGTCTCGGACTATGTTTCGTATATTTATGAGCCTCTTTTAGGTGATATGGAAACTCCCGATGACCATACTGTAGTTATTAAATTGCTTAAGCCTAGCGTAAGCTTCTTGGAGTATCTTGCGAATCCCAATTATAGTGCAGTATTAAGTCAAGCTGCCTACGAAAAATACGGTGATACATACGGAACCACCGTAGATACGATCGTCGGTAGCGGACCTTACAAAGTCACCGAATGGAATGTTGGTGCATCCATAACTTATGAGGCAAATGATGATTATCATCTCGGAGCGCCGGATATTAAGAGTGTCAAGCTGGTAGTCATGCACGACAGCAATAGCGTTGCCGTTGCGCTTCAAACTGGCGAAATTGACACCTACTTCGATTCCATTCCCGGTGTATCTTATGACACCCTAGCTGCGTCAGATGACATTACCATCTATGACTGGACCAGTACAATTCTGTACTGCATTTTCTTCAATACACAGAATGGAATGTTTACTGATGTAAATATGCGGAAGGCAGTAGCCATGGCGTTGAACAAGTCAGACTACATTACCATTGGTTCTGAAGGCTATGGCAGTGAGGCCGACTATCCCGGAGACAGAAAAGGAACCACAATCGGCGATCCTCTGATGCACGGGAAATACGATGAAATGTATGCATACAATATAGAAGAAGCTTCTAAACTGGTAGAGGCGGCGGGCAATAAAGGAGCCAGTGTCACCATCAAAACCTACTCCACTGACCCATATCCTGCTCTGGCGACAGTTCTTCAGAATGCTTTGAATGAGATTGGTCTGGATGCTAAAGTAGAGCAGATAGAACGTGCCACATTTATCGACAAAGTTTTAGGTGAAGCTGATTTTGAAATTCAGGTGTGCCGTTGGGCGGCATCTACGGAAGATATGAATGAGATTATCTATGGCTCGCTGCACAGTGATTCTATGGGGGTTTCCGGGAACTGGAGTTTCTATGCCAATGACGAGTTAGATAAACTTATTGTGGATGCAGCGGGAGAAACCGATGCAAAAACACGTGAAGAGCTTTATCAAAAGGTTGTTCAGATATTCCTGGACGAAATGATATATGTGTCAATATACTATCCTGATAGTAGCCGTGCGTATAGAAATACAATTACTATCGGGGATGGCCTACAAAAATACGATAGATTCTACAACTACAAATGGAATTAGACAAAGTTTTTAAGAGCGGACATAAAATGTCCGCTCTTTTTGTCTTATTGGGAAGGAGGTCTTTCCTTGATTAAGTATGTTGTAAAAAGAATATTATTCATTATTCCTATGTTGATTGTAGTAATGTTCATCATAAACGGTATTATGGAACTTACACCGGGAGAGCCTGCCAGACTGATACTTGGAACAAATGCCAGCCAGGAGGCGGTGGATGAATTAACAATAGAATTAGGCTATGATAAACCATTTGTGGTTCGGTTTGTCAAATATGTGATTAACGCCTTTAAAGGTGATCTGGGGACTTCGTGGCAGACAAACAGATCTGTGTTTTCTGAGGTGTTAGCCAGATTCCCTACCACCATCAAACTGGCAGTTTTTGCGATGGTTCTGGCAGTGTTTATAGGTATACCATTAGGAGTGCTGTCTGCAGTAAAGCAATACAGCATATTTGATGCTGTAGGAACTGCTATGGCAATGATTCTGGCATCTGTACCAAGTTTCTGGACAGCTCTGATGCTTATAATACTGTTTTCTCTGAAATTAAATTTACTACCGTCTTTTGGAACCGGCAGCTTTGCGCATTATATACTTCCTGCGGTTGCTATGTCACTGCCTGAGATTGCAGTGCTTTTAAGATATACTCGCACGACAATGGTGGAGGCCATAAGACAAGATTATATTCGCACAGCTAGAGCTAAGGGACAATCAGAAAGAAAAATAGTATTTGGCGATGCACTCCCCAACGCACTTTTACCGGTGGTTACTGTGACCGGCACTGAATTTTGCGGAATGTTGGGTGGCGTAGTTACTATTGAAACAGTATTTTCGATCAATGGAATAGGCATGCTGATCTATACCTCTATTCTTAAAAAAGATATACCGATGGTAACCGGAAGTGCGATCTTTCTTGCTACAGCAGTCATGCTTATGATGTTGGCTGTGGATATTCTTTATGCCTATATTGATCCCAGAATCAAGGCCAGGTATTTAAAATCTGTGAAAGGAAACTCGTAAATGAAAGAAGATGCTAACAAGATAGATTCATGTGAAAATGATAGTTTACCGGTATCCATGCAGAATACGGTCGTGGACGATATGTCCGAAACCTTTAGTATGAAAAGGCTGGAGAGATTTAAGGAAATTTGGCGCAGATTTCGTAAAAGCAAACTTGCAGTAATAGGATTATGTATTTTTATTGTTATTTTTCTTACTTCAATACTGGCAGGTGTTTTTGTTCCCTATAAAGAATGCTTGGTGCAAAATACTTCAATCCGAAATCTGGGCCCATCAGCTGAACATTGGTTTGGAACAGATAACTACGGAAGAGATATTTTTTATAGAATAATTCACGGCGCAAAGTATTCTCTGCTCACCGGTATAGGAGCAGTCATTATCGGAATAATTTGCGGTGGCATATTGGGAGCCTTGGCGGGATTTAAAGGCGGACTGATAGACGCAATTATTATGAGAACTACAGATACCTTTCTTTGTATTCCGTTCATGCTTCTGGTGCTAGCTATTGTTGCTGCTCTAGGCACTAGTCTTATTAATGTGCTGATTGCTCTGATGATAGCTATGATACCTACTTACGCTAGAGTTATCAGAGCTGCTGTGCTTACGGTGGTAGATATGGACTATATTGAGGCTGCCAAATCATGCGGAGCAAAGAGCTGGCGAATAATTTTTAAACATATTGTTCCTAATGCCATTGGACCAATCATAGTTCAGGCTACCATGAATGTAGGCACAATGATTATATGGGCAGCAGGTGTCAGTTTCTTGGGAATGGGTATCCAACCGCCCACACCGGAGTGGGGTGCAATGCTTTCTGAAGGTAAGAATTTCATCACCACTGCTCCTCATTTGGTACTGTACCCCGGTCTTGCCATAGGTATCACTGCACTGTCACTTAATCTAATGGGTGACGGGTTGAGAGATGCTTTGGATCCAAGGCTCAAGGATTAAGGTAATTGCATATGAATAATAATGATAATACGAATAAAGTACCTGTTTTGGAGCTGGATAATCTCCATGTTCAGTATAAAAGTGAGGGAGTCATCGTAAAGGCGGTAAATGGTGTTTCCTTAAAACTCGGAAAACAAGAGACGATAGGACTGGTGGGCGAAACCGGTGCCGGTAAAACCACCACTGCATTAGCTATTCTGCAGCTGCTTCCTGAAGCCACAGGCTCTATAACGCAGGGTGATGTCAGATACGAGGGTGAAAGTCTTCTTAACAAATCTAATACCGAGCTAAGAGCTATTCGTGGCGGACTCATTTCGATGATTTTCCAGGATCCCATGACCGCTCTAAATCCGATTAAAACGGTTGGAGACCAAATTCTTGAAACTCTTGTCATTCATAACTACGATAATAAAGATAAGTCGCAACTAGATGATAAAGTTGATGAGATATTGGAACTGGTAGGTATAGAGGCTAAACGTAAAAATGAATACCCTCACCAATTCTCCGGCGGCATGAAACAGCGAGTTCTGATTGCTATAGCTTTAGCATGCCAGCCTGAGGTGCTGGTGGCTGATGAGCCAACAACTGCCCTGGACGTTACGATTCAGGCACAGGTACTGGCACTGATTGATAATCTTAAGGAAAAGCTTGGAACTTCTGTAATTCTTATCACGCACGATCTGGGAGTTGTAGCTCAGACCTGCGACAAGGTTGCAGTAATGTACGCGGGAGAGATAATTGAGGAGGGAACCGTTGAGGATATATTTGATAGGGAAAGACCTCATCATCCTTATACTATAGGACTATTTAACTCCATTCCGAAATTAGACGATGAAAGCACCAGACTCAGTCCCATCGATGGCTTAATGCCGGACCCCACTGCTCTTCCTGAGGGGTGCTCATTTTATCCCAGGTGTAAACAAGGCATGGATATTTGCATAAAAGAGCATCCGCAGGTTTTCCACGAGCAAGGGGAACACAAGGTAAGATGTCATCTTTTCAGAGGAGGTGAGATCTAATGGCAACACTTATAAAAACAGTTGACTTAAAAAAATACTTCAAAGTCGGTAATGGTTATCTTCATGCTGTAGATAATGTTAATTTAGAAATACCGGCAGGTAATACACTGGGTGTTGTAGGCGAATCCGGTTGTGGCAAATCAACATTGGGCAGAACAATCATACGCCTGTTGGATGCCACCTCCGGGTCGGTGTATTTCGAAGGACAGGATATTAGTACAATCAAAGGACGTGAGTTTGATAAAATTCGGCGTCAGATGCAGATTATCTTTCAGGATCCCTTTTCTTGCCTGAATCCTAGAATGCCCGTATATAAACTTATAGCAGAGCCTTTGGAAATCTATCGTGTGTATAAAAACACTGCAGATCAAAATAAGCGTGTGCTTCAACTGATGGATACTGTAGGCCTTGCCAGAAGGTTTATCAACTCATATCCACATGAGATGGACGGCGGTCGTCGCCAGAGAGTTGGTGTAGCGAGGGCCTTGGCTCTCAATCCCAAATTTATTGTCTGCGATGAACCTGTTTCTGCACTCGATGTATCTATACAGGCTCAAATCCTAAATCTTCTAATGGATCTTCAGGATGAACTCAAGTTGACGTATCTGTTTATTACTCACGATCTACTTGTAGTAAGGCATATATCTGATGAGATAGCAGTAATGTATTTAGGGCAATGTATTGAAAAATCTCCATCCAATGAGCTTTTCAAGAACCCTCTTCATCCATATACCAAGGCTCTACTGTCCGCTATCCCACTCCCTGACCTGAGCCAGAGAAAGAAGCCTGTAATACTTCAAGGAGAGGTGTCCTCTCCGATCAACCCCAAGCCGGGCTGTAGGTTTGCTAACCGCTGTAACTATCGTACAGAGGCATGTACAAAAGCCGACTATCCTTTAAAGGAGGTCACGCCCGGACATTTCGTAGCCTGCGAGCTATATAAATAAGAAACAAGAACAACTAATGTTGAAATGGATGAGGTATCCGCTATATAACGGATACCTTATTCATTGCACGTAAAGCAATTTGAAAAACAATACACTAATGCCGCCAGATGCGTACCTCATAGGGCTCAAACACATTTGGTACCTCTTCGTGAGGATAATTGCAGAGGACAAGTTGAGCCTCAGCGTTCTCAAGCGTAGGCAATGCCTTGCGCTCTGCCGAGAGATTCATTTCGACACGGATAGTGCAAGCAGAAAGACCGGCACATTTAGCTGCACCTTTAGCGGTCCCTTTAGCTGCACCTTTAACTGCGTCTTCATCCGTAGCTATAGATGCTGTACCACCAACTTCATCCTTAACTGTACCTGCACCTGCAGTCAAATCTGTACTTTGGCTTGCGCCCGGCCCGGCTCCCGCCACACGCTCCCAGCAAAAATAGTCCTTACGCGTTTCCTCGAAAAAGCGGATATCCGCATAGGCAAAGCCGGGAATACGTTTCCGCAGGCGGATCAGATCTTGCGTAAAACGCCAGACAGAAGCGGTATCGTCACGCTGGGCAGCAACATTGACATCTCGGTAAAGCGCATCCTGCCGAATCCAAGGTTCGGCTGTTGAAAAACCGCCATGCAGGCTGTCGTCCCAAGCCATGACAATGCGGCTGTGATCGCGTGAACCTGCCAGCAAGACGGCCAGAGCCTCTTCCTCCGACTTGCCTTCATCCAGGAGGGCTTGGTACCTGTTGAGGCTTTCCACGTCACGGAATTCAGCCAAAGAAGCAAAATCCTGATTGCCCCGGCCTAATTCCTGGCCTTGGAAAAGAAAAGGCGTACCCTTGAGCAAGAGCAAGATGCTGAGCAAGAGCTTGGACAAAGGCTCACGTAAGGCGGGGTCGGGATTAACCTTTGAACTCATGCGCGGATTGTCGTGGTTCTCAAAGAAAAGGCTCAGCCACTCATGTCCGGTCAGGGAACGTGAATAATCAATATAGTAGCGCTTGAGAAAATTCAGATCGTAGCGATAATCATCAGATCGGATATGGCCTGGTGTTTCCAAATGATCAAAGTTAAAGACCAGATCCAGCTCACCACGATGTTGCTGGGTCAGGAGCTTGCCCATTTCACGGCCTATGCCGGGCGTCTCGCCCACAGAAAACGCTCCATAAGGCTCAAAGGCCTTTTGCCTCAATTCGTGCAGATAGCTATGAAGCTTAGGGCCGTAATAATAGTGCTCGATACCGGTAAATTCCATCAAGTCGCCGATAAAGCGGTTGCCGTCCGGCAGACCCGGGCGCTTGGAAATATAGTTGATAACGTCAAGGCGAAAACCGTCAATACCGCGCTCCAGCCACCAGCGTACAATGGCTGCGACCTCGTCGCGCAAGGCAGGCGAATCCCAGTTAAAGTCCATCTGCTTAGAGGAAAAAAGATGAAGAGCATAGCTGCCATCCGGCATCTCCTTCCAAGCCGAACCGCTGAAAAAAGATTTCCAATTATTGGGCGGGGTACCTGTCTTCTTGCCTTCGCGAAAAAAATAATATTCGCGCTTAGGCGAGTTTACATCCTGCATGGCTTCCAGGAAAAAGGGGTGCTCATCCGAACTGTGGTTAACCACCAAGTCCATAATAATGCGCATGTCCCGTGCATGGACAGCGGCAATGAGCTCATCCATGTCTTCCAGCGTGCCGAATTGTTCGTGGATGGCGTGGTAATCACGGATATCGTAGCCGTTGTCATCCAGGGGCGAATCATAGACAGGGCAGAGCCAGAGCGCGTCAATACCCAAGTCCTGCAAAATATCCAAGCGCTGAATAATGCCTTGCAGATCACCTAAGCCGTCGCCGTTGCTGTCCTGAAAAGAAATAGGGTAAATCTGGTAAAAGACCGCTTCTTTCCACCAGCGGGGCGTATCTGGCACCTGATCCGTGCGCGGTCTGTCCGGCTCGCTGTTCAGGAGCTCGATCAAGGTGTCGAATAAATCATCGCCTAATTTTGCACCTAAGAGTGTTCGCAAGGTTGAAAGACGGAGCGAAGCTACCAGAGGATTAGTAATCCACCTGGTTGACTTGCCCATTTGCATCAGGATCTTGTCCAGGATGTCGCGGCCGATCGGATGTGCATAGATATCGCGCACCCGGCTTTTCATACTAATCATTTATAGGCCTCCTTCCACTGAAGCAGCAACACTTTCCGGAGCTATTCCTGTAATTCCGCCTTGGCTGCTTCACGGCGCACGCGCAGATCTTCGAGAATCTCCGCATAGCGCACCTCATCCAGGCTGTACTTTTTCTTCCAAATGACGAAGCCTAAAACAATCAGGGCCAGCGGAAAGAGCATCATCATCACCTTGAAAAAGAGTATACGTGATGGAGTGAGTTCAGGTACGCCGCTGTCTGTCTTTATACCTGAAAAAACCAGAGTCACACCCACCACACCGCTGGCCAAAGCGCCGGACATCTTGTAAATAAAAGGCTGGAGCGAAAAGGTCACGGAATCATTGCGCCGGCCAAACTTCCATTCTCCGTATTCCACGGAGTCCGTGATGAACATGAGCATCAAGAGCTGAATCATGGCTTGGCCGATAAAAATCAAAATGCCCGCAACCCCGATCACAGCAAAGTTTCCTGCCGGTGCGAGGAAAAAGAGCAGGTAACCGATAACAATCAAGGCCGTATCAAAGCTATAGAGGCGACTGCGCTGCCAACGTTTACTGAACAGCGGGAAGATAAGCAGCGCTATGATCTGGGAAATGCCCAAGACCAAGGCAAAAACAGAGTACATATTTTCATCGCCGTAAATATACTTGAAGTAGTAGATGCCGAAACTGGTGGTAGCCGTGTAGCCGACCATGAAGAGCAAAAGACCTAAAGTGACCCAGAGGAGCTGGTCGTTACCGATAATAACGCGAAAGAGATCGCGCAAATCCGTTTTCTCACTCTGCAAACCCTCCACCTGCTCCTTGCAGAACAGGACAGTGATCATCTGAAAAATCCACATGATAAGAACCAGTGCGACGGCCAGCATTTGATAGGCTTTCAGCAGACTGCCGGTGTAAGCAGCCAAAGCATTGGTAATGGGTACAATGCCTACGACAATAGCAAACAGGCCGACATTGGCACAGATGCGAGCTATTGCACCAATCTTCTCCCGTTCCTTTTGCTCCTCGGTGAGCGCAGGCAACATCGACCAATAGGCCAGATCATTCATGGTATAGCTGACTTCAAACAGAACATAGACGATCGTGAAATAGAGGATATACTTCCAACCTTTCAGTCCGACATCGGTGAAGAGCAAGACCATAAAGATGCCGGAAAAGAAAGCTCCGATCACAATCCAAGGACGAAATTTACCCCAGCGCGTCTTCGTATTATCCACAATGAGACCCATGAAGGGATCGTTCAAAGCGTCAAAGATTCGGAGTCCCATATAGACAAAATTGATACTCCACATGGTCTCGACCGAGACATTGAGCACATCGGTCAGATAATAGATGAGATACATACTGACCATGGTGAAGAGGGCATCGCGGCCGATAGTACCCATGCCGAAAGCCCAGCGATTGTTGTTCTTTTGTTTGCCCGGTGCCTTATCCCGTGTTTGCATCCCTATGTCCTCCTCATATCTCGCACTCAAGGCGGACAACATGCTGCAAAGAATTGAGCGTATCACGCCGCCTCAGATCTTAGTCCTCAAGCTTAAGTCTAGCACTAGTTGATAATTGTGTTACCACAATAATCACATATTAAAGATCGACAAAAAACGGAGCAACGCGATTGGCCTATAATTTTTTAGAGCTGCCGCTAGCATTAAGTGCTCATCAAAAAAAGTCAATTTTGATGCTGATCGACTGCTACACTTTATGGCGCGCATTTGCTGCAAATTCAAGTTGACAAACACAATCCGGTGCCTTATAGTACATTATAGTACTATATATATCAAAAAATATATATAAAATATATAATTTTGATATATATATCAAATACCCAACACAAAATAAATCATTAAACGGAGGAACAAATAACATGGGTAGACTCGATGGTAAAGTGGCAATTATCACTGGTGCCGCCAGCGGAATGGGCGTCAGACATGCCGAGATGTATATTGAAGAAGGCGCTAAAGTCGTACTGGCAGATATTGCCGTGGAAGCCGGCCAGAAATTGGCAGATGAGCTGGGTGCTAATGCGAGATTCTTTAAGTTAAACGTGGCAAGCTTTGAAGAATGGAATGAAGTTGTAAAATTTACCGAAGCAGAATTCGGCCCCATTGATATTCTGGTTAACAACGCCGGAATCGGTATATTCAAGCTGATGGACGATTTAACGATTGAGGATTACACAAAAACAATGGATGTGAACACCACCTCTATTTTCTATAGCTTAAAAACAGTGGTTCCATCCATGAGAAAAGCCGGCGGCGGATCTATCATTAACATTTCTTCGGTAGACGGACTTCGTGGTGCTCCCACCGCAATGGCCTATTGCTCATCCAAATTTGCAGTCAACGGCATAACTCGTTGTGCTGCTGCTGAACTGGGTCCCGATAAGATTCGTGTTAATACGGTACATCCAGGTGTTATTAAGACCCCGATGGCTGAGCAAGGAGAGATAGCCGAAATAATCGCCGCACTTGAGGCTCAAATTCCGCTGGGACGGGCAGGAACTACCGACGAAGTCTCCCACCTTGTCGTTTTCCTGGGTTCGGATGAATCAACCTTCTGTACAGGTTCTGAATTTGTTATTGACGGCGGCATGATCTGTGACCTATAAGTAACTTTATAGCTATCCGATATGCGGGTCGAGCATTGAATCCGTAATTTATTCAAGCAGATACGCTGATTCAAGACATAGCTGAAAGTTGCGTATAAAAAAGAGTGCAAGCCATTATGCCTGCACTCTTTTTTATCTCTAGGGGAGATAGTTGTCCTTGTTACAAATTACCAATAGACAATACATGGAGCGAAGTTTTAGCAAATGTAATAGAAATAATCCTATAATAATTGCCAAACATAGAGATACCAAAAAGTTATACAAGGAGAAGAATATGCTTATTCAGCCGCAGATGATTATTTTAGATATTGTTGCCCAATACCCTCAAACCGATCCTATCTTTAGAGAGTATGATGATATCATCGGCAAATGCCTACTATGCAGTCATCTTTTTGACTCTATTGAATCTGTCACCAAAGAATATCAGCTCAATCAAGCAGACATGCTGCAAAAGTTGAACGAAGCCGCTCAAAATCCTGACACTCATGAAGAGAGCCCACAGGAAGTAAAATAGCATATTTCATATGGAAGAGATGCTTCCCAATAGTGTTGTCGAAGGCGCTGAAATACAGGCAAACTCCGCAAGAACGGAAAAGCGAAGTCTTTCGGTTTCCATTATGCTAGTAGTGAAGGATGGTGAGACGGATGGGATACCGCGCGGACATGGCGCGCTGCCGGGAATATATTAAAAAGCACTGCACGGAGGATTTGACGATAGCGGAGCTGGCAGATATCTTCGGGTATTCATTCTTCCACTTCTGCCGGGTTTTCAAAAGCTGCAACGGAATGGCGGTTGGCGAGTACCTGCGAGACACGCGGCTTTCCCAGGCGGCGATTGAGATCGTAAACGGCAGCAGTGTAACGGACGCGGCGCTGGGTGCGGGCTTTGATACACTCTCTGGCTTCAACCGTGCGTTTCGCCGTCGCTTCGGCATGAGTCCCACACAATATAGAAAAATGGAAGGAGATACGATTACGATGACACCTGAAATTAAAAAGATGGCCGCGTTTACGGCGGTCGGCTACACTCTGGCGCCACCCGCGGAGGGCGAGTTCGACATTCTAAACAACGGCGCATACTGGCTAGGCAAGGACTTTAAGGCCGTCAGCGCCGAGGATTACGCCAAGCTGGTGGTTCCCGGTCACGGTGAGATCGGCGCTTGGATGCATCCCTCGGACAAGACCGGCGAGTTTTTCTACTTCTTCGGCCCCATGACGAAGGACAAGAGCTTCGTGCCGCAGGGTATGACGGCACTGGACGTTCCCGCCGCGGAGTATGCGGTGTTTACCGTGCCCAAAGCGGATGACGTCAAGGGTCTGCATGAAAATGTCAAGAAGGCTTGGAAGTTCATTTTTAACGACTGGTTCGACGGCAGCGCATACAAATTCGTCCACGATGCGATGGCTTTCGAGTATTATCTCGGCGAGGACACATTCATCTATGTCCCGGTTGTAAAAAAATAATCCATTATTAGAGCGGAGCCGTCCCCAAGGACGGCTCCATATCCTGCACCTTTTTATTTCTGTTGATTGTCTAAATTGCTGCATACCCTTAACTCACAGCTATAGAAATCAAATTTTCAATTACTTTCCATAAAAATAATCCTATCACATAATGATATTTTTTATCAAATAAAGCGCTTAGTTATAGATATTTAATCTAAATTTAACCTTTGTTTTAGTTGTGATTAAATCCATATATTGAAAATATACAGAAATACCTGTACAATTGTTTAAATATAAAAATATATTATATTTATATTATTTTAAAGGTGCGATCTGAGTGAAAAAATCAAATAATAAAATTAAGAATAATATATTAAAAATATTTGTGGCTCTTATGTTAATCGGAGTCATAGTCTTATCCAGTTTACCCACAGAGTTAGACGCCGAAGAGGGCTACAATACAAATTTCGGCTGGACAAACACAGAAGAGGTTCAGTATGAATGGCCTCTGGCAGAAGGTTTAACTAAGACCCGTGATGGGATCGGAACCGCCGGTTTTTCCTATAGCCGCTTTTACCAGAACGATGCCGGTCGGATTGTCCTGGAATTTGATTTGAGTATTTTCCCGGATGCAGATAATAATGAGACTTCAAACTTTAGGACCTTTAGAAATAAGTGGAAATATGCAAATATTTTTATCGACCCTAAGCTTGTGTCCAAAGTCGATAAGAACGAAAGTTTCTTTATGATGTCCTATCCTGCCACGACTTTTCCTTCAAAGCCCAAATCAAAATTGCTTAATAACGCAACCATAGTGGGAAATCTTTATCGAGTGGATATAAATGATGCATTCCCCGATATGCCGACAGGATCTGACTATATGAGTTCTAAACTCTACTTGGTTTTGAATAACGGGGTTACAAGGAATCAACTGAATCAAGACTATGCGGTTGAGTTACGCTATACCAATAACCAGGGTCAAATCTATGAGCAAAGAGGATCTCAGGGCAAACAGGTTCTGGGAGACTACATTGGCTATCCTGCCGTCCCGCCTAAAACAACATATGATGTCAGTGTCAATAATGATGATGTGACCCTCAAGACCATTGCTCCCTTTAAAACAGCTTCCATGCCTAATGCCATTCCCAATCCTATTCTGCCCCCGAATATGATGAGGACGGTGGGCCAGGCGGTCATTTATGACAATATTAGAGGCAAACTCCATGTTTATTATAAGCAGGCCCCCAACCATTATATCCGGGGCACCTATGCGGATGATGGATCTTTTTTATCTTCAAAGATAGGAATCCGTCAAGTTATGGATGCCAGAATCTATAATGCCCTCAAAGCTGATGAAAATGGGGTTGTGGGTCAAATGATGATGCTGGACATGGATGGCGGTACATGGGCTGCTAATAGGCCTCAAAATATCAAAAAGGATGAATTTTCCTATAGCCCAACCACCGACAATGTGGGCACCCGTTCCTATATGATGGTTCCCCAAGGTTTTGCTACCGATATTACGGAAAAAGCCATTGCTCCTACCGGAGTAAACCTCAAGAATGTCTACCTTCACGGGTATAGGAAAGAAGCGGACTATGTCCGGTTTATTTACAATGTCGACAAGAATAAAATGGATGAGCTCTTTGAAACAACTAACAGCTCTACCCTAAGCTTCTCCACCTCATACATCACGGACCGGCCCACGGAAACTACCCAAACAGAATATCGTTTGCAGGCAAACCAAGACATCGTGATTCCCAAAGAGTCGACGGTAGTCTTTGCATTGCCAAAGAATTCACGGTCTGTTTTTAAGGCCGGCTTAGCCAATAATTATGAGCGAATCATTGGGAATTTGGAAACCAAACGGCCTAATGAAATGAATATTAATGGTGTAGACCCTAGCGATTTTGGCAAAGCCTATACGGTTACACCATATTTTGCCACCGAAGGCGGACATGTTTTAACGATGGAAGCAGGTCTTACAATTCCTGCGGGTGATAGTATCAGCCTGACCATGTTTGATTCTTCTTCGCCTGAAACTGTCACCATAACTGTTGTTTCCGGTACAGACAGAACAGACTACACTTTGACTAAATACAAAGTAAACGAAAACAAACTCTATACCATGCCCAATGCCAATGTCCGCTCGGGGATGATTATCAACCGGAGTGCCAATACTCCTCATGTCGATGAATTCTTTACGGACAACACAACTATTACCGGTCACAGCAAATACGCCGATGCCCTTGTTTCGGCCAGAATAGCGGAAAATCTGCCCACGGAGGAAGAAGTCTTTAAGGAGGCCTACTCCTCTACAACTCCTGAACCCATTACGGCTGAAGGGATAACATATAAAGATGAAAATGCCGGCTATGCTTTTACCTTGGACATTCCTCCGGAGATCCAACTGAAAAAAGACATGGCGATTAGGTTCTCCAATGCGGCATCCGGTTATTTCCGGTCTGTTCCGTCCACTTACCGCGCCCAGGCCAAGGTGACCTTTAATCAGAATGGCGGAACCGGTGAGGCGGTAGAGCGCATAGTACCTATCAACCAAAAGGCTTATAAAGATGCCGGCTATACCCCCAACGGTTTTGAGGGAGATAATATTCTGTGGTTGGATACATACGGGAATGTTGTTCCGGCTGATACTGCAGTAAAATATCTTTCCGACTACGAAGGTTTGCCGATTACAGATACCACGAGCCAAGATTATACAGATAGACAGTTTTATAGCGAAATCCCCGCCCGTGAAGGCTATACCTTCTTAGGCTGGTCTACCCAGCAAGTGGACTCCATGAGTTCAACAGACTTTGCAAGCATGTCGGAAATTACTGATGTTGCAAACTGGGATGACAATACCACCAACTATAAATTTACCGCAACTTCCCCTGTAGACCAAAGCAGGACTGTCTATGCCGTTTGGGAGAGGTCAGAAATTGATACATATCGTTTTGTCCTTCACGACAACAATGGCGACGAGAACGATGTAACCCATACGGTCGAGTTTCCTGTTGCCAGCATTACGGGGGCTTCGACCGGAGAGCTGCCGGTCTATCATAAGGAAGAAGGCAATGTCCTCTTTGACAAGGGTTTTGTGAAAAACAATGCCTACTTTGTCGGCTGGTCTGAAACGGAAGTGGTGGATGGTGATACGCTGGTCCACCAGCTTTACACCAACGGAAGCAAGGTCAAAAAAGTCGGCACAGATCTTAAACTCCAATTAAACGAAGAGCCTAAAGAGCCAGTTAACCATACCAATGAATGGCAAGATCTTACGTCACCAATTGTCAATGAAAACGGCGTCGCGACCATTCATCTCTATGCCCAATACAAGCCGCTACTCACCATGACGGCGACCAAACAATGGTACGACAAGGAAAAGTTGGCAGAGTACGAAAATTATATAAAGGACCCGGAAACCTATCCGTCTCCGCCGGAGCAGAGTAACGAGGCGCACTTTCCCAACGAAGACGTGGCCATGGTGCTGTTGAGAACAACGGAGGGCAAGACCCTCGATCCGACAAAATATGAGATTGTCGAGGGCTTTTATGCACAGGGAACAGAAGGTGGTTGGACATGGGTACCTCAAGAGGGACACGATCCCTATGGACGAAAATACTCTTACCTGATGACTGAGTTTAGCGCGCAACAACCGGGTGCACATTCGGAGCAAACCATTATCGATCACTTTAACACGCACAGGACGTGGGCCTCCATGTACATCACTATGGTGGCTTATAGCGACAATCTGTCAAAATACACCGCGATGACTCTCAAGCAAGGAGAAAAAGAAAGGCTTTATCTTGCCGTTGCCACGAGCAACCAGCCCGAAGCCTTATCGCAGCAACTTGTAAACGACACGGTGCCTTATGAGTTTACCCTGATGAACTTTGAGGTTGAGCTATTGCTGCCGGTGATTCACCGGGTTCAAACAAATCATCAGCAAGTGGTCATTGATGCTCCGACCGACAGGGCCAAGTTCCTTTACCTTGTACTCGATGATACGCAAGCTCCGCTAGTGCCCGTCTTATTTGGGGAAAATGACGGCGTATGGGAACTACATCACACCAACAACGGTGAAAATTTTAAAATAGAGGAAACAACAACGGAAACGGGAAAAAAGATTTTAACGATTACTTCCAAAGAAACGCCGCTTCTAAATTTCGAGGGCAGACAGGGTCAGAAAATTTACGCACTCTATACCATTAACAAGGATGACCCCCACAATGATCTTAGCAAATATGCTGCGACGGAAATTAAGCTCTACGATTCTCTACCGGCGCTTGAAGACGTCAAACAAGAGCCCCATATCAAGGATGCAAGCGGCCAAATCACCCACAATGTAGTTTCCGCTAAGATTCCTGCCGGCTCCTATGCCGGTGCGACCTATACCTTAGGTTATATGGATAACACAACATTCGTGCCGGTCAAGGATGCCAACGAGCTTACGTTCACAGCTACACCCGATGCGACCGAGAAGCTTACCTTCAAGGTGCCTGAAGGCATCTTGGTTGATAAGAAGCAGTATGTGATTAGCGGTGTCGACGATCCTGCTGACACCTTTGCGCCGACGATTTTTACGGCGTCTCCCGTCACGATGGATTTAGAGGCACCGACCATTACCGCGGTCGACTTTAGCGTTCAAACCGGTGATCAGATAGGGATTGACGAAGGCGAGGTCGCGACAAATGATCCCAACGCAACCCTTAGCTTCACGATTAAAAAAGGCGGAGTGGAAATGCCTCTGCCGGATGGCATCACTTTTGACCCTGCAGCAGGAAAGTTCGTCGGTAAGACGGCGGATGTTCTCGATGCAACACAGATAGGCGATTATATCATCACCATCAGTGCAGAAGATATCTATGGCAACGTATCGACCGCGAACATCACGCTGACCATCGAGCAAAAGAAGACCACGGCAAGCATCACGAGCGTAACGCAAAGTGTAAACAACGTGGATGGTCATTCCGTTCTAACCGTTGAAGGGGTAAAAGACGCAACGATTACACTCTATAGCAAGAATAAAGACGGCACCTTCACGGCAATTGATGTTCCGGGAGTGAGCGGAAGTGCTGTTACAAACGATGGAACCCTTACGTTCGCGCTACCCCAAGCGGACGTAAAACGTTTTAATGGCGGAAAAGTCTATGTAACGCAGAAGATAGCCGGTGAATTGGAGTCCAAGAAGGTTGATTTTGAGGACGAAGACATTAGTCGAAAGGACAATCACAAGATTGCCACCGGTGGCGCCATCGTCATCGACAATGACCCACCGACACCCCTTCAACTTGTCCGGCCCAAAGCAGGAACCAATACTCTAAAAATCACCGATATTTCTGCCGACGAGAATGCTTCGGAAGTTAAAGATATTGATAAGATTATCCTGCAGATTGGAGACGATCTTGAATGCATCCTCGAGCGTCAATATAATGAGCACGGCGCATCAACGGGCGTATGGAAATGTAATGATAATAGAACATTTGTAGAAGGAAGCGAAGAATTAGAAGTTATAGTAAATCCCAGTACCGGAGAAACTGCAACAAAGACAGTTGGTGTTTTGAATTTTACACTTCCCGGAACAAGGAAGTTTGCAGAAGGCGAGAATATCACAGCAACTTACTATGACTATCTTGGCAACGGTTCAATAACCGTAAACACAAGTGTTCCCACACTGCCTGCTCCCATAGCTCCCTATGATATGACGGCTGTAAATGATAGTGTGGCTCATCCTCAGAAGACGGTCATTAAAGGAAAGGCTGATCCGGGAGCGGTTGTTTCCGTCACAATCGCAGGCTATCCTGATCCTTTTGAAGCGGATGTAAACGAATTAGGTGAATTTACCTTAGAAATTCCCAAACAAGCCACAGATGCTGAGATCACTGTGACTTCAAAGCTTAATGGCAAAACAGCCGATGGAACCGTCACTGTTCAAGATGCCCAGTCTGATACTTACGGGCCGACAGCAATACCCGTTGAAAAAGCCTTCGGTCAACCTGTAACAGCATTAGAAGTAATCGGAGCTGTGAGTGTACCTGGTTATCCTGAAGATACTGAGCAACCATCGATCACACTTGCTGAAGACGCCGTACTTCCGGATGGAAATACTGCAGGTGAATACAAAGTAAAGGTAACTGTTACCTATCCGGATAGATCAACAGATAGTATAGAAGTTACAGTAAAGGTACTGGCTGAAATAATTGATGTCACAGCAGACCCGACACAAGCAACACCGGCAGGCTATGTCAGAGTAACAATTGACGCCGGTACAGGCACCAAGCTAGCTGCAGGCCAGGCAAAGAAAATTTATGATGTCAGGGAAAACTTCCCGCTGGCACAAGCACATTATCCGTCAGTAGAAGTAATAGACGGATACGAGGAGCCAATTAAATGGTCTGTCGCGCCCGGCACACCTATGACAAAAGCTGTAGATATCGTATCCACAGCAGTGAAGACTAAACCCGGGAAAACACCCGATAATGTAAATTACAATCCGGCGACAACGCCAATTAATAAAGCCTTCGGTGAAGCCGTAACAGAAGCGGAAGTGATTGCGGCTGTCAGTGTGCCGGACTATCCTGCAGATGCCACGGAGCAACCGGTTGTCACGGTGGACTACGCAAGCAAATTGCCGGATGGCAATACTGCAGGTGTATATACAGTAGCGGTGACTGTCACCTATCCTGACGGATCAACAGATAGTGCGGAAGTTACAGTAAAGGTATTGGCCGAGATAATTGATGTCACAGCAGACCCGACACAAGAAACACCTGAGGGCTATGTGAGGGTGACGGTAAACGCAGGTGAAGGTACCAAGTTGGCTGATGGCCAAGCAAAGAAGTATTACGATGTTAAAGAGGGCTCCTCACTGACCGAAGATCATTATCCGACAGTAGTATTGAAAAGCGGATACCAAGATCCAATTACTTGGTCTGTCGCGCCCGGTACAGCGATAAATCAAGCTGTCGATATCGTAGCCAAAGCAGTGAAAACATCCGGTGAAACACCTGATAATGAAAAGTACGAACCGATAACTACACCAATTATAAAGGCTTTTGAGGAAGCTGCGACAGAGGCAGAAGTACTTGCAGCTGTAGCTATTGTGCCCGACTATCCTGTACCACCGTCAGAGCAACCGGTTATCACACTCGCCGAAGGCGCTGTACTTCCGGATGGCAATACTGCCGGGGTATACCCGGTAGAGGTGACTGTCACCTATCCTGACGGAACGACAGATAGTGCGGAAGTTATAATAAAGGTGCTGGCTGAAATAATTGATGTCACAGCAGACCCGACACAAGCCACACCGGAAGGCTATGTGAGAGTCACAATCAACGCAGGTGAAGGCACCAAGCTAGCTACTACAGAACCAGTTCAAGTAAAGAAGTATTACGATGTTAAGATAAACTCCTCACTGGCAGATGAACATTATCCGACAGTAGTATTGAAAGACGGATACGAAGATCCCATTACGTGGTCTGTTACGGCCGGTACACCGATAACGGAAGCTGTACATATTATATCCACTGCAGTGAAGAATCCACCTGGTGTAACACCGGATAATGAAAAGTACGAACCGACAACCACATCCATTATTAAGGCTTATGGTAATGCGACAACAGCGAACGAAGTGATTGCAGCTGTAACTATTGTACCCGACTATCCCTTACCACCTGCAGCGCAACCGGACATTACAGTAGATAATGTTGTTGATCCAAACACATTGCCGGATGGCGATACCCCGGGTGTATACCAGGTAGCGGTGACTGTTACCTATCCTGACGATACAACAGATAGTGCAACAGTTACAGTTAAGGTACTGGATGAAGTCATTAATGTCACTGGAGACCCGACACAAGCAACACCTACAGGCTATGTGAGAGTCACAATAAACGCAGGCGAAGGTACCAAGCTATCTGCAGGTCACGAAAAGAAGATTTACGATATTCAGAGTGGCTCATCACTGGGAATTGCACATTATCCGAAAGTAGTATTAAAAGACGGATACGAAGATCCAATCACTTGGTCTGTCAAAGCGGGTGACGCGATAACAGGACCAGGACCTGTACATATCATATCTACAGCAGTGAAAGCTCCACCTGCAGTAACGCCTGATAATGAGAATTACACTCCGACAGCAAAACCGATTAAAAAGGCTTATGGTGATGCGACAACAGCGGCCGAAGTACTTGCAGCTGTTAGTATACCGGACTATCCTGAAGGTGCCACAGAGCCGGCAATTGCACTGGCTGCAGGTGCAGTACTTCCGGACGGAAAGACTGCAGGTGACTACCCGGTAGCGGTGACTATCATCTATCCTGACAATACAACAGATAGTATAACAGTTACAGTCAAAGTACTGGACAAAATCATTGATGTCACAGCAGACCCGACACAAATAACACCCGCAGGCTATGTGCGAGTCACAATCAACGCAGGTGTGGGCACCAAGCTGGCTGCAGGCCAAGAAAAGAAGGTTTATGATGTCAGGGAAAACTTCCCGCTGGCAGCAGAGAATTATCCGAAAGTTGAACTGAAAAACGGATACGAAGGGGCAATTACTTGGTCTATTGCGCCCGGTACAGTGATAACAAAAGCTGAAAATATCTTGTCCACAGCAGAAGCAGCTCCACCTGACAATGAAAAATACACTCCGACAACAACACCGATTAATATAGCCTATGGTCAAGCTGTAACAGAGGCCGAGGTAATAGGAGCCGTGAGTGTACCCGGCTATCCTGCAGCACCTGCAGAGCAACCGGTCATCACAGTCGATAATGTAAGCTCATTGCCGGATGGCAAGACTGCAGGTGACTACGAGATAACGGTGACTGTAACCTATCCCGACGGAACAACAGACACAGTAAAAGTGCTTGTCAAGATAGGCGAGAAACCAAAAGAAACTGGCAAATCAACAGATCCTACACAACCCACAGCCCCGAGTGCTATTGATAAAGTCATCCCGGTTGGTGCGGATATTGACAGTCCAATCCCCGAAGGCTATATCAGAATGTACTTTGATCCGCAGGGCGACGGTTGGCTAGCGTACAATCCGACATTCGCTACAGGCACAGTTATCGCCTTCGATGTCATAAAAGATATTACCTGGGGAGATGCTTTAGCAAACGGTTTGGAAGTCCCGACCGCAACGAATGTTGACCCGGCCTATACCTTTGACAAATGGAGTCTGGTTTTAGAAGAAGATACATTAGTAAACAATACAACATACCGCTACTATTACTTTGTAGCTTCCTACAAGCTGGCAGATAAAGACTCAACAACTCCTGCCGGTACTACAGCATCTACAACGCCTACAAAAGACGGAACAACAGATCCTATTGTCAAAACCGATGAATCCACACCGCCTATCCTGATTGCCATAGGCTTCATCTTGGCGGGTGGCTTACTCCTGGTAATAATGAGTAAAACAAAAAAAGACAAAGAGCAAGGCCAAGACAAAGACAAAGACCAAGACAAGGAATAAATTGTCTGAAAAAGCAAAAGCAAAGGCAAAAAGCTAAAAAGGGACGGCTTTGATGATTTCATCAAGGCCGTCCTTTCCGGTACCGGCAAAAATCCTTAAGCGATATGTCAAATAATTAACTTTCATTACATGCTAAGATTAAGACCTGAAACAACAAATAGAAAAGGCATAAAAATGGTGATGCAATGAAAAAACTATACTTGCTGAGGCATGCCAAAAGCAGTTGGGACAATCCCGCCCTCAGAGATTATGACAGGCCCCTAAATACCAGGGGCAGGAAGCAAGCCAGAGCCATGGGCAGATTTTTCCAGGAAAATGCCTTTGCAATAGATGGCATACTTTGCTCCGGCGCACTAAGGACCAGGCAGACCCTGGATCTCATCCTGGAGTCTTATGACTACCGGGGAGAAATTGCATACAGGGATGAAATCTATGCTTCATCCGTTTCAACCCTTAAGAACCTTATCCGCCAAGCAAACGTGGACTCGCTCCTCCTCATAGGCCACAATCCGGAACTAGAAAGCCTGGCCAGTGACCTGACCGACCGCGATCTGATCATGCCGACCTGCCAGCTGGCAGTCATCGACATGGAAGAAGGCAGTTTAGAACTCTTTACCAGACCGGAAATATCTAAATAGTACTTTCCAGGGAATCTTGAACTGAGTCAGAGCCTGTTCTCCCCTCAGCTTTTTACACTTGCATCCAACAACGGCAGGAACCGCGCGATCAGGCCTTTTAAGACGAAGGCGACAGCCAAGATGACCAGCGCCTTTTCAGGATCCGCCAGCACCGGAATATTGAGCTTGAAAACCTGGGTGAGGAAAGCGGCCAAAGCCACAGCCCCTAGGATATAACCCAGAATCGATAAGGGATGGGCCGGTGCTGCCGAAATGAACTTCCCTATGCTATTAGTACACAGCAGCATGCCCATGATCCCGAGGACGATCGTCATAGCCCGGGGCCCCTGAAGGAACAGGACTTTCGTATTCGTCAGACCAAGAGCGACGATAAGAGCGGACAGAATCGCTTCCATGATCAGGATTTCTTTATTGATCATTTATTTATCTCCATATTCCAAATTCAAATATTGTCTCGCAGGATCATCCTATACCGCCAATAGCATACGCATTCTAAAAGTCCCGCCAGATTACATCCCTAGAACGAATCTCGCTTGTATTGAACTTGTAGAATGATCCGCTAAGCGTCAACGAGCGGATTCTATCAGAGCATATACCGTAAGCATTTGACCCTATGATCCTTTACAGAACGATGTTACTATACGTACTTTTTCTGCACCTTAAGAATGTGTAAGGTTTGCGTAAAACCTCAGCCGATTTTTGCTATTGAACTATCCGCTGAGAAACCAATTTATTTGCCAACCTACCTACCGCAACTGCCGATTACCTGTCACATAGTGATTACTGTGAGCCGGACCAACAAAAGCGTTCGACTGTTTCTGAGTTTTTTAATAAGATAAATAGAAAGAAGACAGGGACGAAATCCTAAACAAGAGACTTACATGTTTCTATTGTAATTGATGAGGACAGAGACAGGGCGTCGCTGCAGACCGAACCTATAAAGACAAGGAGTTTATTATGAAAACATTATTTGTTGTTATTATACTAGTATCAATAGCCCTTATAGGCTCTTCTATCTTCTTGCCTGATCAGGGCAGGGATGGGATGCCAGGCGAAGTAGAGAACTTATCTAATCCTGATGCTCCCAAGACAATAGAATCAAAGGACATAAAGTATTTCGAAACCGATTTTGTCTACGCTGACGAACCTCAGCAATATGGTCGCTATGACTTTGCCGCAGAAAAACAAGCTGACGGCACAGTAGAGGTTACTTGGGCCGACTATAAACTAGAGTCAAAGGCTGTAGTTGACCCGGAATTTCTCGTCAGCCTCCAGGAGATAATAGATAAGCACAACATGGCCGGCAGCAACGGCACTTACAGGGTGACTAGCGGCCTGCCATGGCAATTCGAACCCTGCAGTTTCCACTGTGAATATGAGTCCGGCGAAAAAATCAACTTCTGTATGGACGGAAATCCTGATAGTGAATGGATGGGGGATATTGTAGACCTCTTTTCTGCTGTGGTTTCCGAGCCGACTTATACCGACCCAACAACAGGGTAAGAAGTGGAAAGATGAGTTCCTTTATCAATTGAAAGCGCTTAATATTGGGGAATGGAACTCAAGTTATGACAGTGATGTATTGGATGGAACTCAATGGGATTTGGAAATACATTTTTCTAACAAGCATAAGAAAGTTAGAAAATTTGGGTCAAATGCATACTCATATAATTTTAAGGATTTCTGCAACCTCATGGGAATATAAGGTAAGCTAGCCATACTGGACGATTAAAGAAGAGAGTTATTATTTCCAGTAAGAATATGGTTAGCTTTCCATCCTATAAAGCCTGGGTATGCTAAGAACACTTTGCTAGAATAGAGAGCTAAAAATTGTCATTTCATTCTCAAATACTAAAGCTGTAAAAATAACCAGCTGGATTAATGGGCATAAGAACTGAATATAGAAAGGTTAGTATCATGGATTTGGAATTTTTTATTGATTCGAGGGATCTAAATTTTGATTACCACTCACTGCCTTTAGCAGAAGGAGAAGATAAAGATATGTTGCGAAGATATATGGAATTAACAAGATTAATCCAACAAATTGAGCAGTTGTTTTTATTATTTATTTTCAATGTAGATCTATTTGTTCAGAATTATGAAATATATCCGGATGGCTTGATCGTCAGAAAGAACAGAGCAAGTATTCGCATCAAACTTAACCTTGATGAGGAAAATAAACACATGATTTGGAGTGGTCGCGAAGAGTGGAATGATTATATTGCAATTAATGCTTTCATAAACAATGTGCTGAGTTCTGGAAGGAATTTGACTCAAGTGCTGGAACATGGATCTTCATTTTTTGATAAGATTTTGGGCAATGGTTTAGCGGTGGATTTTAAGAATAGGTATATGTCTGATATTTATGATAAGAGTTTTGCGTACAGTTTTTTGCACGAAATGAGGAATTTTACCCAGCATACACATACGGCTGTAAGCTTAAGCGATCATGAGCGCTATTGCTTTGATTTGAACACGATCTTGGAGACTCCTAGATATAAAATGAAAAGTGACATAAAAACTATGCTTTCTGATATCACAGCAAAATTTTCTGAAGAGTTGGATAGTTATCCGTATATTTCGATCGCTTTACCTTTAGCTGAATACACCTATTGTGTAGTCTATCTCTCTTTTCAGTTCATGCAAGAGCACGAGGATATTTTCCTTATGGAACATCGTAATTTCATGAAGTCCTTTGAAGAAAAAGATTTGATTTACAGGTCAGAAGATGAATTTGATGGAAACGCATTCTATTACGATGCAGACGAAAATTTGCTACATACTATACATTGTAGTGAAGATGAAAAGTTTTACTATAAATCGGTTAAAGAGTGTTTTGAACAAAGATATTTGATGGAGAAGGAAGAAGTATCTGATTTAGGCCTTAATTTGACCTACCTTGAGATATGACAATTTATATATTGTTAGAGTTGTAGAATGATCATTTATCGTACGATGAAATATTCTAAACAGAGGCAAAAAAGAGTATATGTGAATACTGATGCTATACACTGCCATATGAAAACACCTAGCGAGCTCCAAGCGTTCTGGTAGACATGAGACAATATTTTTTATCACGGTATAATGTAGTCACTGGTATAAAGAAATATTAAGGAACAGTCATTTCGAAATTATACAAAAGAGCTTACTGTAAAAGTTCATTTAACCTAAATCATAGAGTGAGATAACAGAATACAAATCTACAACGAGATATGACAGGGAGTAGGGAATGAGCAATCAAGTAAATAGCGCAAACTTAGGTTTTGAAAGAGAAATATTTGCAGCAGCCGATAAACTAAGAGGAAACATTGATGCTGCAGAATATAAAAATGTTGTCCTTGGTCTCATCTTCCTCAAATATATCTCCGATAGTTTTGAAGAGAAATACCAAGAACTATTAGAAGAAGGCGAGGGATTTGAAGAAGATCGAGACGAATACCTTGCCCAAAATATCTTTTTTGTTCCTAAGGAAGCTAGGTGGAATTCCGTTGCCTCGCAAGCAATGACACCTGAAATTGGCCAAGTCATTGATAAAGCCATGGCTGCTATCGAAGATGAAAACGACCGGTTAAAAGGCATTCTACCTAAAAACTATGCTCGGCCAGAACTCGATAAAAGACGTCTAGGTGAAGTGGTTGACCTTTTTAATAATCTAAAACTAAAGGAACATGGCGACTCTAAAGATATACTTGGCCGTACCTATGAGTATGCCTTAGCTCAATTTGCTTCGCAGGAAGGAAAAAATGCTGGTGAGTTCTATACACCTTCAAGTATCGTAAGAACCTTAGTAGAAATTCTTCAACCTTATAGAGGCCGCGTATACGATCCCTGCTGTGGTGCAGGAGGTATGTTCGTACAGTCAGCTAGGTTCGTAGAGAGTCATCAGGGACGAGCAAGCGAGCTTTCCATATACGGTCAAGAATCAAACGCCAATACGTGGAAATTAGCCCAGATGAACCTAGCAATACATGCTCTAGAAGGTGATTTGGGACAAGGACATGCAGACACTTTCTTTAATGACCTGCATCCAACAATGAGGGCAGATTTCATCTTGGCCAACCCACCCTTTAACATGAAGGATTGGGGAGGGGATCGCCTAGTTGAAGATGCCAGGTGGAAATACGGACTTCCTCCGGCAGGAAATGCCAACTATGCTTGGATGCAACACATGATTTATCACCTAGCACCAGGGGGGAAAATGGGTTTGGTCTTAGCCAACGGCTCTTTGTCAGCTAGTGGTCGAGAAGGAGAAATACGAGAGAACATTGTAAGAGACAATTTGGTTGAATGCATCATTGCAATGCCGGACAAACTCTTTTATTCAACAGGCATCTCCGTTTCCCTATGGATCATTAATAAGGACAAGCAACAAAAGGGCAAGACACTCTTCCTAGATTGCAGAAGCATGGGCCACATGGTAGACAGGGCTCATCGAAACTTATCTGATGGAGATATTGAAAGAATTGCTGGTACATACAAAGACTTTGTAGCTGGCAAAGATGCCCAGGAGCTCGGCTATGCCCACGTGGCTGATTTACAAGAAATAGAAGATAATCACTTTGTTCTCACTCCCGGTAGATATGTAGGATTGGAAGAAATAGAAGATGACGGTGAACTCTTTGCAGAAAAAATGGAAAGGCTTACGAGTGAGCTAAGTGAACTTTTTGAAGAATCTCACAGGCTTGAAGCGTTGATTAAAGAACAGCTTGGGGAAATTGGGTATGAAGTCTAAATATGAAAAACAGAAGCTGTCTGATGTTTTCCAAATAATAAACGGAGGCACGCCTAAGCGTAGCATTTTACGTTATTGGGATGGAGATATACCTTGGATTTCCATACAAGATTTTAATGATAATTCAAGGTTCATTAATAGTACCAAAGAATTTATTACAGTGGAGGGAGTGAATAATAGTAGCACGAACATCCTAGTAGAAAAAGATATTATTATTTCAGCTCGTGATACAGTTGGTAAATTAAATATTATTAAATCTCCTATGGCTTTCAATCAGTCTTGTTACGGACTCAGGACACGAGAAGGCATTGATTATCTATTCGCTTATTATTCAACAATTAATACCATACGGGAATTAAAAGCGCGATCCTATGGATCCGTGTTTCCCACAATAACTAGGAGTACTTTTGATGAGGTCGGAATAAATGTTTTCGGTTTTTGTGATCAACTGAGAATATCAGGTTTGTTGGGTTCTTTAGACTATCAAATCGAACTCAACAATAAGATTATCGCAAAATTGGAAGAACAAGCACAAGCTATCTTCAAATCGTGGTTTATTGACTTTGAACCGTTCCAAGATGGTGAGTTTGTGGAAAGCGAATTAGGTTTAATACCAGAGGGGTGGAATATTCATAAGTTAGGGAACTTTTTCCCTGTCATAACGGGTAAAAAGAATGCAAATATAGCTACAGAAAATGGTATTTATCCTTTCTTTACTTGTTCTAAAAACGTATTGTATACCGATGACTATTCTTATAATGCAAATGCAATACTGCTGGCAGGGAACGGAGATTTCAATGTAAAAAGATATAACGGAAAATTTGAAGCATATCAAAGAACCTATGTGCTAATTCCGAAAGAAGAAACTTATGTAGGCTTGTTGTACAATTTGATTAAATATCATTTATCTCAAATCGTCTCAGGATATAAGGGTTCTGTAATTAACTATATTACGAAAGGGATGATTGAAGACTATATAGTTGCATTACCATCGAATTTAGATAGATACAAGATAAACAAGTTGTTTAATATTTTTGAGGAAGAAATATTTCTCCTAAGAAGGGAAAATCACACCCTCGCCCAAATCCGCGATACCCTCCTTCCCAAACTAATGTCAGGCGAAATAGATGTTAGCAACATAAGCATAGACCCAGAGGAAGACAGCCATGACCAAAATCTACTTTGAAGAAGGCCTAGAAAGCACATTCATAAGCTTTATTGAAGGCCTAGGCTATAAGCATGTCCCACAACAAATGCTCGTTCGGGACAGCCTCAAGTCGCCTCTTGCTGCGGAAGAACTTGCTGCCTCCCTCATCAGGATAAATCCGGACCTTCCTTTAGAAGTAATCGAACAAGCCATTTATCAGGTGAAAAACATTGATGCAGGCCTCCTTGCTGCTAGAAATGAAGCCTTCTTTGAATACCTGCAAAATGGCATAGAAATATCACATTATGCTGACGACAGACAACGAACCGAAAGAGTCTATCTCCTTGATTATGAAAACATTGACAACAACTCGTTTATCGTTACAAATCAACTAACTATCCAGGGCAAAGACACCAAAAGACCGGACATCATCCTATACGTGAATGGCCTTCCCCTAGTTGTAATAGAACTAAAGTCCATGACATCCGTATCCAGTGATGTATCTAGCGCCTACAGACAGATCAAAAACTACCAGCACGATATTGAAGAACTGTTTGTCTACAATGCTTTCAACATCATCTCTGACTTTACCATAACTAAAGTAGGCACCATTACTGCTAATGAAGCTTGGTATAAGGAATGGAAGTCCGTTGACGGCTCTTATGAATCAACCCAGTACGCAGACTACAAAACACTGCTGGAAGGTATCTTGGACAAGGGCCGCTTCCTAGACATTGTGAAAAACTTCATCCTCTTTGAGCATAAGGATGATGGAATCAATAAGATCCTTGCCCAGTACCACCAATACTTCGCTGTTCATAAGGCTGTTAGGTCAACCAAGGAAGCGATGCTGAAGGGAGATGGTAGAGGCGGTGTCTTTTGGCATACCCAGGGTTCCGGCAAATCCCTATCCATGGTGTTTTATGCCGCTTACTTAACAAAAGAGTTGAGACAGCCCACCTTTGTCATTCTTACAGATAGAAACGACTTAGATGACCAGTTGTACGGCCAGTTTTCAAGGGCCAAAAAGTTCTTGCGCCAAACACCAATTCAGGCCCAGTCGAGAGCTCACCTTAATGAACTACTGGATAACAGGACATCAAACGGCATCTTCTTCTCCACCATGCAAAAATTTGCTGAATCAGAGGAAGCCCTCACCGACAGAAGTGATGTCATCGTCATAGCAGACGAAGCCCACCGTTCCCAGTATGGACTTAGAGAAAGGATCCGCCAGGACGGGCAAGTCCAAAGCGGCATGGCCAGACTGGTGAGAAAGTCCTTGCCCAATGCAACTTATATAGGTTTCACCGGAACACCCATCAGTATAAATGACAGAGACACACAGGAAGTCTTTGGCGAGTATATTGATGTGTACGACATGAGCCAGTCCGTTGAAGACGGTGCCACAAAGCCTATCTACTACGAAAACAGAGTAGTTAACCTAGGCCTAAAAGAAGACATTCTTAAAGAAATTGACAGAAAGTACGAAGAGCTATCCGAGTTTGCCAATGAAATGGACATCGAGGCTAGCAAGCGAGAGCTGAGCAGGCTGGAAGAAATCATCGGTTCAGACGAGGCCATTGACACCCTCGTTAAAGACATCCTTGAACACTATGAGAAAACAAGGGCACACCTGCTGACAGGCAAGGCCATGATCGTCGCCTATAACCGAAGGATAGCGATCAAAATTTATCGGAAAATCTTAGAACTGCGTCCCGACTGGGATGAGAAAGTCCATGTCGTTGTAACAGGCAGTAACAACGATCCTGAAGATTGGAAAGAAATTATCGGTTCGAAAGCCGACCGAGAAGAGTTAGCCAAAAGATTTAAGGATGACAATGATCCTTTCAAGATAGCCATTGTTGTCGATATGTGGTTAACCGGTTTTGATGTGCCAAGCTTGGCAACAATGTATCTATACAAACCTATGAAGGAGCACAGCCTGATGCAGGCCATAGCCCGTGTTAACCGTGTCTTCAAAGACAAAGAAGGCGGCCTGATCGTTGATTACATAGGCATAGCCAGCGCCTTGAAAGCAGCCATGCGCGACTACACACAGGCAGACCAAAAGGCAATCAATAGCGCCAACATACGCGACTCTGCCTATCCCATGTTCCAAGAAAAGTTGGAAGTGTGCAGAAACGTATTCTTCTATAACTTTAATTACTCTCAGATCTTTTCTGAAAACATAGAGAACTCTGCACTGGCAGACTTAATCACAGACGGGTTGAATCATATCTTTACCTTTTCTGAGGAAAAGCAGAATGAATTCAGAAAGGAGGCCTACGCCCTCAGACAAGCTCACTCTCTGTGCTCATCAATCACAACAAAACTTGAGCAACGAGAAGCCGCCTATTTTGAAGCGATACGCACAAGTCTAAACAGAATTAATCTCCCAGGAAGATTAAGGAAAGAAGATATTAATAAGCAAATTGGAGAACTCTTAGAACAATCGATTCATAGTGATGGAGTCATAAGTTTATTCCAAGATTTTGATAAAGGGTTTAGCCTTTTTGATCCGCTGTTTATAGAAAAGATTGGAAAAATGAAGCAAAAAAATCTTAGTATCGAGCTTCTAAATAAACTACTTCAAGATGAAATAAGTACCTATTACAGGGGAGATGTTGTAAAGGGTAGAGAGTTTTCTGAGAGACTTAAAAACATCATGAAAAGATACAGAGCCAGCATGTTAGATAATGCAGAAAGTCTGGATCAATTTATCGGATTAGTATCTGAGGGTGCTGGTAATTACAACTTAAATGTGACAAGACAGTCGCTCTTAAAACTGGCCAAAGATATCATTGATCAGGATGAAGAAAACAAAGCTCTGGGATTAAGTAAAGAAGAGCTGGCTTTCTATCACGCTATCAGCAAGCCAGACGATATCTCCGACTTCTACACAAATGAAGAACTGATCAAGTTTACCCAAGATTTAACTGAGACGATAGGTAATGAAATGACACCTGACTGGATGATGAGAGAATCTGGTAGAGCAAATATGAGAAGGACAATAAAGAGACTGCTCAATAAATATAATTATCCTAACGATCAGAGAGAAAAGATAATAGATTTAATTATAGAGCAGGCAGAACATTATGACGGATTTGTGGGAGCGTAAGTAGAATATGATGTAATAACTTAAACATTAACGTTATAAAAACATAATTATTAACTTAACAGAACATTGACATTATTTGAAGTACGAGGAATTCTAGATGCCAAATATGCCAAGGGTGATTATATTGGTATAAAATATTTAGATTACTTTTCTTTAATATGAAAAGAGAGTGGAGTAGTTTGGAAGTCCAGTAAACAGACTAAAAATTAAATAACTTAAATTCAAATTGCAGAAAGGGGCGGAATTGAATATTGAGTATTACAATAGATAGAATTCAGCTTATCAATTATAAAAGATTTGAAAATTTTAAAATAGAACCTAACAAAAAAATTAATATTTTAGTAGGCGATAATGAAGTTGGAAAGAGTTCAATACTTGAAGCTATTGATTTAGTTGCGTTAGGAAGTGTTAGAAGAGTCGAAAGCATTGGTCTAGACAGATTAATTAATATTTCAGCTGTCGAAAAGTTTCAAGAAACAAGAAGTTTTGACGATTTACCTAAAATGATAATAGAGCTTTATTTGAATGGAAATTTTGATCATACGATGAATGGGAAAAATAACTCCTTAGGAATTAGTGCTGACGGAATACGTTTAGTTTGTGCTCCTAATGAAGACTTTATAACTGAAATTAATGAGTTTTTATCTACACCTAGTAGCGTCTTCCCCTACGAATACTATAAGATTAGATTTTCAACCTTTGCAGACGAAGGTTATAGTGGCTATAAGAAAAAATTAAAAACGGTTTTGATTAATAGCACGAATATGAGCTCGGACTATGTTACTAAGGACTTCATAGAGAGGATGTACAATCACTATACAGAAGATAATAAAAGTGAAAGAATAGAGCATAGAAGTCAATATAGACAAATGAAGTCGAAATTTTGTCAAGATCATTTAGCCAAATTGAATGAAAGACTACCTTCTGATAAAAATTATTCATTTGGTCTCCAAAATAACTATTTTAATGTTTTTAGCCAAGACTTAATGATATATGAGGAATCAATAGCAATTAATAACAAAGGTACTGGAAGGCAAGTATTGATAAAAACTGATTTTGCTTTAGAAAAAGCAGGAGAAAATGTTGATGTGGTATTAATTGAAGAGCCCGAGAATCATTTGAGTCATGTGAATCTGAAAAAATTAGTTTCAACTATAGCGAATAAACAAGAGGGACAAATATTCATAACAACACATAATAGCCTAATTAGCACAAGATTAAATTTAAATAATTTAATTGTCTTATCACTTAACAATGTTGAGTCACCGATGTATTTACAAGATCTAGATGTATCCACTTCAGATTATTTTTTAAAGGTACCGCCTGCAAGTATTTTAGAGTTTGCGTTGTCAACAAAAGTAATCTTAGTAGAAGGTCCTTCAGAATATATATTATTTGAACAATTTTATAAGAATACTACCAGCAAAAGCTTAGATGATGATGGTGTCCACGTATTAGCTATTAGAGGATTAAGTTTTAAAAGATATTTAGATGTTGCAAAATTGACTAAATCAAAAGTTGCTGTTATCACTGACAACGATGGTGATTATAAAAAAAATTGCGTCAAAAAGTATGTAGACTATATGGGGGATGCTAATATTAAAATTTTTTATGAAAACAATAATTCAAAAAAAACTTTTGAATATTGTTTGCTTGATGAGAATGCATTAGCATGTGAAGCTGAGTTTGGGGAAAACCCATTAGATTATATGCTTAAAAACAAAACGGAAGTCGCTCTAAAACTATCCCGTTTGTCGGATATCCAAGTGCCTAATTATATAAAGAGAGCCATAGAATGGATAAACGGCTAATTTTGGCAGTTGCGGGTTCTGGGAAAACAACTCATATAGTTGAAAGGCTTAATTCGAGCAAAAGAAGCCTAATAATTACATATACAACTGGGAATTATAATAATTTAAAGAATAAAATCGTACAAAAATTTGATAGCGTATGGCCTGAGAATATTACGCTAATGACCTATTTTTCATTTTTATTTTCTTTTTGTTATAAACCATTATTAGCAGATATAGTACGTTCTCGAGGCATTATTTATGAACCTAATCCGAACAAGTTTGTAAAAAAAGAGAATATTAGATTCTATATGACTAATGAAAGGTATTTTTATAGCAATAGACTATCTTTTAGTTTTGAGTTTTTTGACGTTCTTGAAGAAATCCAAAGTAGGATAGAGCACTATTTTGATGAATTAGTAATTGATGAAGTTCAGGATATTTCAGGAAGAGATTTTAACTTTTTGCAGCATATCATGGAAACTAAAATAAATATGTTATTTGTAGGAGATTTTTATCAACACACTTATGATACGAGTAAGGATGGCAATGTGAATATAAATCTTTTCAATGATTATGCTACTTATAAAGATAAATTCTTGAAAAAAGGATTTATAGTTGATGAAAACACTCTAAAAAAAAGTTGGCGATGTAATGAGATGATTTGCTCTTTTGTAAGAGAGAATCTTGGTATTGAAATATATTCTCACAATGAAGAAAACCCATCATTTGCACTGTCTTATTTAAAAGATCAGGTTGAAATTGCCAGAATAATGCGGGATAGCAATATCGTAAAATTGCATTATGAAAACTCGTCTAAATATGGTTCCGGTCACAAAAATTGGGGCGAAACAAAGGGTGAAGATTGCTATCATGACATTTGTATTATTTTGAATAAAAAAACGGATAGATATTATAAAGAGGGTACGTTAGTCAAGCTTGCTCCACAAACTAAAAATAAATTGTATGTAGCATTAACAAGGGCTAGGGGAAATGTTTATTTTGTAGATAGTCTTGACTTTAATAAGCAGTTTTAAGAATAATAAGGTGATTTCATATGCAATGGGATAGACATAAAAAAGCAAAAAAACAAATATCAACTATAATCGAGAAATATGAAAATTATCGTATTATTCATTATTCCTGCCAAAGTTTTAGTCGAGTCGAAAATGGACAGTCTGCCATAATTACTTCAGTAGCAATATATTCCTGTGTATCTGATACGACAGTCTCTTTTGATATTCAATCAGTGGCAGAGCGCTTACAGATTGAGTATTACGATATAAACAAAAAAATAAAACAAATAGAGACTGAAATGTTAAAAGATTTCTTTGATTACATAAAGCAAGATAGACAATTAATATATTTGCATTGGAACATGCGTGATAGTCAATATGGTTTTCAAGCTCTAAGCAATAGATTTAGTGTATTGACTGGTAAGAAGCCAGAGTATGAGATACCAGTCAATAATCAATTAAATATAGCCAGATTATTGGAAGATTATTATGGGTTTAATTATGTTGCTGATCCAAAAATGAAAAATATTGTTGTTCGAAACCCTGAAATAAAACCGAAATTCATGTTAGACGGCTTAGAAGAAGCAAATGCATTTGACGAGGGGAGATATAATGATTTGCATAAGTCCACTTTAAGCAAAGTAAGGCTTTTTAATAATATTTTAATTTTAACTAGTGATCGGAAATTGAAAGTATCTACATCTAGATTAAAAGCATTTGGAGTATCACCACAAGTAATATTTGAAATGGTAAAAGAAACTTGGTGGTGGGGCATACTAACATTTATATTAGGTGCGTTCTTAGGGAAAATATTCTAATGAGAAACTGAACAGCTTAACTATGGAAGCTGAAAAATTTTGTAAAGAAGTAAAAAACAGGTGCAAAAGAGTTTTGAATTAGAAACGGCAAAGTTTCTAAAATACAGATTGCACAACTAATATACTGGTGTTTTCGAAAGTACCAAAGGTACCTGTGCCTAGGCAACTGATTGCAACACATCTTGGCTATACAAAACAGCATATGTAAAAGCATGCCAAACTAAAGAGTGTGAAGAAGTGTTGAATTAGATAATTGTGACGGCAGGACTACAATCTACTACAAAAGCCGACTACAAGAATTCTTTGAGTAATTTCTAGTCTATCTTCACAATGATGGATATGAAGTCTACACAAATTAGAGAACGTCCAGCCCTTGGGATGTTTTGTCATGTACGCCTAAAAACTTAAATGACCTTCAATTTTGCTCTATGATTTTGATCAAGTTATGTAAAATGAGTATGAAAACTATCATCCCTATGGTTTGATATAAATTAATAATCTAACAAAGGAGCATTGGCTATTAGTACATTTTTAGGTAAATCTATTTCGTTTTTTTCAGATAAACTGATAGATGCTCTTTTTGGAAGATTTAGAGGATTTGTCAGTAATCAAAAAGAAAAAGCTCAGCTGAAGTATAAGCTCAGTGAAAATTTTGAGCGTTATTTTAGAGAGCGCTATGAGTATCTGTCCCTGTCGCAGGAGTTTGATCTACAAAGTCTGCAGGATCATTTGATAGAAAACTTATATACAAGTGTAGCACTGTGCTTTATAGCCGTTTCTTCAGAAGAAAGATCATTCTATAAAGACTCTTTGATTAATTCTTCATATAAGGTGGCCTGTGCCGATACCAAAGCAAAACAACAGGGTGTCTATGCATATGTCGACTCTTTCCTGAAAATAATTGAAGACTATTTTCTATCAAAAGTTAAAACGGAAGACTTATTTCTCGTTAATCAACAAACCGAAGATATCAAGAATGCTTTAGCGGCTTATATTCAAGCTGAGAACAAAAAATTAAAGGAGTTTATAAAATATCACGGCTCTTTTGCAGAATTTATAGATTCAATAAAACTGGAGCCATTTAAATGGGCTTCGAGGAATAAAACCTTGGATCAGAGCATATTGTTTCACTATTTAAACCCGGAAATAGGTTTCGTCAGACGGAATGCTCAGTTTGAATTCTTGGATGATTTTTTAGAGGATGGTGCTCCCTTGCTTTCCCTGGCAATTACCGGATATGGGGGCATTGGGAAGAGTAAGCTTCTACACCGGTACATACTGGAGCTGCTCTATAACTTGAAATGGAAAGCTGTGATATTGGACGGTTTTCTAATAGATAATTTACTTTCATTTAAGGAGTGGAATTACCCTAAAAATTTGTTGCTGGTTATTGATTATGCTGCTGAAAAGTCAACAGTCATTGGGGAATGGATTCGGGCAATTTATCTATCTAATAGCTGTCCTCCCAAGATGCGCATTGTCCTGCTTGAACGACAAGGTATAACTAGGGCGAATGAGCAGACCGTCCATCCTCTCTGGTACCAGCAGATATACAAGGCATCCGGCAAATTATTAGCAAAGATCCAATACCGGCACGGGAACGGTTTTTATGAACTGCCTCGCTTCAATCAAGAAGAAATGTTGCAGGTGATGGATATGCTTCCCGGAGCAAAATCCAAGCTTACCCCAGCAGACAAAGAGAATATCTACGAAAAGATAGTAAGCTTTGCCAGCGATTATCGGGACGAACGTTTCAATACACCTTTGATCGCTTTGCTGTTGGCAGATGCCTACATGAATGGTGAAGATGTTCTCGACCCTGAACGGTTGATGTCATATGTAATTGAACGGAATAGAGAGTCATGGAAACGTGCCTTTGCATCCTACAGTAAACAGGAGGATTTAGTAAGTTCTTTAGAGCGTGCACTGGTCTATGCAACCGCAACGGGTGGATGTGACCTCACCGATTTACCGCCACCTTTAACTGCAGATGGACAATTATTAATCAATACGCTGGGCAAGGATGGCGTGAACCAGCTGCCGGCTTTGATTGCCGGTGATGTTCAACAGCATCACCAATTAGAGCCGTTAAAGCCGGATATTGTGGGGGAATATTTTGTACTGAATTACATTGACCGAAATTGCTACTCGGACAATTGCAAAAAAATGATAGAGGCTTGCTGGGCAAGATCTGAAGAATTTTTGTCTTTCCTCATCCGTTGTGTGCGCAGTTATTTAGGAGAATTTCCGGACTTGGTATTTGGCAAACAGCCGATCTTGTTTTGCGGCGCTAAGCCTTTTGATCAGGCATTAGTATTGTTCGGAATGACTACTCTATCTGAAATAAACATATGTCAAAAAGCGCTTAAGCATATTGAGAGCCTATATCAACAATATCCAGAATCTCAACTTGCGGAAGTGTTTGCGATGGGTCTGTTCAACCTTTCCGCCCAACAAGAAGTGGTTGAAGCCTTACAGTCAACTGCTGCTGAACTAAAAGCACTCAGCGATATGTGGCCTGAAGTCTCGGATATTGCTCTCGAGTATACAAAGGGCTTAGTCAATCTTTCCCTTAAACAAGATGAAACTGAAGCCCGTAAAACTGTTTTTGAACTAAAAGCGATCCATGAGCAGTGGCCTGAAGTTCCGGAAATTGCTCTTAGGTATGCCAATGGTCTAGTAAATCTTTCTCTTAAACAAGATGAGGTTGAAGCCCGCAAAACTGTTGCCAAGCTAAAAGCGACAAGTGATAAGTGGCCTGAAACTTCGGAGATTGCTTTGGAACATGCAAGAGGCCTGGTCAATCTTTCTACCAAACAAGATAAAGTTGAAGCCAGTCGAACTATTACTGAACTAAAAGCAATCAGTGAAAGGTGGTCTGAAGTTTTGGGGATTGCCCTGAGGTATGCCAATGCTCTGGTCAACCTTTCCGCTGTACAAGATGAAGTTGAAGCCTTACTGTCGATTGTTACAGAATTAAAAGCGATCTATAAGAGTTGGCCTGAAGCTCCGGAGATTGCTCTCAGGTATGCCAATGGATTAGTCAATCTTTCCGCTGCACAAGATAAGGTTGAAGCCCGGCGTACTGTTGCTGAACTAAAAGCGATCCATGAGCAGTGGCCTGAAGTTCCGGAGATTGCTCTGAGATATGCAGATGGTCTGGTCAATCTTTCCATTGCACAAGATGAGGTTGAAGCTCACCGTACTATTGCTGAACTAAAAGCGATCCATAAAAGATGGCCTGAAGTCCCGGAGATTTCTCTCAGGTATGCCAATGCTCTGGTCAACCTTTCTATTGTGCAAGATGAAGTTGGAACTGGCCAAACTGTTTCCGCATTAAAAGCGATCCATGAAAGATTGCCTGCAGTTTCGGAGATTGCTCTTGAATATGCAAAGGGTCTGTTTAACCTTTCTGTTGCACAAGAAGAGGTTGAAGCCCGTCAAACTATTTCTGCACTAAAAGCAATTCATGAAAGGTGGCCTGCAGTTTCGGAGATCACTCTGAGATATGCCAATGCTCTAGTCAATCTTTTCGTCAAACAAGATGAAGTTGAAGCCTTACAGTTGACTGCTGCTGAGTTGAAAGAGCTCTGTGATAAACGACCTGAAATTCTTGAAAATACGCTTCGGTATGCCAAAATGCTAGTTAAATATCTGAAAGAGCAAGATGGATCGGATGCTATGAGTGCAATTGCCAAACTCGAGTATCTTGTTCAGAACCTAGAAGCACGCGTTGATACTTTAATCTGAGAAATTCTTATCAAGAATTATAAATATTACATAAGATATATCTTGTACAGTCCTTTCCTTTATAATGAAATGGGAGTTGATTCCCACAACTACTTGTTTACACTCTGACAAAAGTGGCAAAATTACGCAAAGTCGGTAAATAAAAGAATATTTTGGAACGGACACTGGCATATTTCAATAATCTCAGCTAGATGCGCTGGGAATATGGATAGGTTTGACGCTCACATGGAAAACGCGGATTTCAAAGTCATTGACTGGACTTCTAAAGTTGTGTTTTTCTATTACTCCTAGATTTTTATACTATAAAATATTTAAATTCAATTTGTTTCTAAAGCTTGATATTTTTTTAGCGAAAAAGGCGTCAGACTCAGAGCCCAATATTGAATTGATTTTTATAAACTCATTTTCAAGACATAATATTTTATCTAACAAGGCGAGTTCTTTTTTTTGTCTTAATTCATGAGTGATAATAAAAATTTTTGAGAGTAAATTCCCAATCCAACCATCCATACTGCTGACTTCACAATAATAATATGATGATAGATTTAAGATCTCTTCAACAGATTGATCAGCATCTTTATCATCTTTGAAAAGTGCGTACAATATGGAAAGATCTCTAAGTGATAAATGAAATTGATTCATTCCTGAAACATATTTATAACCAGTTTCTTCTACAAACTTCAATGCGCTAATTACAGATTTTGCGAGAGAATTGTATTGAACAGAAAACGTTGAAAACTCGTCATCGGATGAGCATTCAAGATATTTATACATTAATCGTTTAACTATTTGGTGTAGGCGTGTAGAAACTTCCCACCCAAACAGTGTGCCTTCTTGTCGAGCATCCTTTATGATGTCAAAAATTTTGTTAAAATCAAGATTAAAAACAGAATCTGTAAGTTGATTCAATGCATCTCTTATCAACAAATCAAGATGTTCACTATAAAGTTGTTTTTTATATATGTTAATTTGGTTATTACGTTGTTCCTCAGTTAAATTTAATATCACGGAGGATCGCTTCTCATAATCAATAACATATTTACTATGAAAATTTACTAATTTTTTATTTTGTTGCAATTTAGCCATTAGGAGACAAGGATGGTGTTGATACCAGTCTGTATAATACTTTTTTTCTTCATCGTTAGGCAACCAATCTTTAATGTTAATAACCTTTTCGATATTGATTCCTAAAAATGCACAGATGTCGATTGCCAATATTTTTTGCATTTCTTTTGGATAACCTGTTTTGGGAATTTCATCTTTCCAAATAAAATCCTCGTAATTTCTAGGCGTGTGACCTATATCGCAAAAAATATTTTTCAATTCGGCTTGTAGTATATATTTTCTCTTAAATGCGTTAAGCAATATACGCTGTTTGTCACAAACCAGGATTTCGCCATTCGATTTAGTGTCTATTTCCTCATGACTTACATAAATTCCAGTTGATTTTTTCGTACCGTATTTTTTTGCATAATCGATGAAAAATCGATTCACATCAAATGAATCACTGCCACTGTACCCAAGAAATAAAAAAATGTTCTCTCCTTCCAGCAGCTTTGTTAAGTCATCATTGAATTGATTAATAAAAGGGTTTTTAACTTTTGATAATGAATTGCCCAAATTTTCATCAATTAGGGCGCCATGGATATGATACAGTTTCCCACCTATATTCCCATGTCCGTCCTTTCTTTTACATTGAAATAATCGTACCAGATTGGTTTTTGTATCGTCTTCTGAATCAGTTTTTGAGTAATCTTGCTGTTCTTCCAGTACATGGGCTCCATTAGTAATTTGTTGAAATGCTTCTTGAATCAATAGCGTGTAATTTACAGTAATAATTGTTGCTCCTTTGAGAATTGCATCAGCTAAAATATAATGGTTAATATTAGGTGGTGCTGCACGGAAGCTCGTAATAAGAGACATGAACGAATCTTCACTTTTAATAGGTGGGATCATGTTGTGCTCACACTGCAATATAAGTTCAATTATTGTCTCAAGGCGAGGAATATTAGTAAACTGATTGTTTTGTGTATGGTTTGTGGCAGTAGACATATTTTCTGTAGCATGGTCAGATGCTATAAATTGATTGATCGCTACAGTTGCATCATTTAGCACTTCTAAAATTCTATCTGCATAATTGTTGCATGTGAAGTTTAATATTTGTTTAACTAACTCATTACCAAGTGGCAGGTTAGTGGGTGAGATACAATCCATACCTGCTCCAATCCAGAAAACAAAATTCTCCATGCCCCCGGATTTTGTTTTATATTCCTTAATTAATTGTTCTAATCCCTCAATATTAATTTTTTTAATCATGAGCCTTATAACTCCGAAATTCTAATAGTAAGTTCTTTTTAGCATCTATAATGTTAATTGTTTTGGTACATGCTTTCTTAATCTAATTATTACAAAACATATCATTAAAAACTATCGTTGGAATTTGATTAATTTAGTATATTGATTCCCCATAATGTTCCATTATTATTTGGAAATCACTTTGTATGATATGGTGGTCCTTATATTCTAAACAAAAAGCATAATAGTGTATCTAACAAGGTGAAATTCCGTCAGCATGATTATTTGAACTCTCCACTAGTCAAGCCGGAAGATAACTTAATTAATCACCAATATTAATTCTTTATAAACGCACTTGACAAGAAAAATTAGAATGGTATAGTCTTATTACTCCATTACACCGCTGCGACAGTGCAAAGGAGCAAAATTTGCATTAATCGTTGATGGAGTGTATGAGCGAGGGGGAGGGAGATAAATGGACAAGAAGCAAATGGAAAAAGATAAGAGGGCGCAGAATCTGGACATTTTTTTCAGCGCCATACTGGCACTTGAAGATAAGGATGAATGCGATAAGTTCTTCGAGGATATTTTTACGGCCCAGGAGCTGATAGATATACCACAAAGGCTGGAGGTTGCTCTGCTTCTCTTGCAGGATAAGACCTATCAGGAAGTGAGGGATATATCCGGTGCCAGCAATTCCACGATTACCAGGGTCAATCGCTGTCTTAAGTATGGCAGGGGCGGCTACAAGACTATTGAGGGAAGGATATAAAATGTTCAAACAAGAGCTTTTTACCGGTAAGGAGATTCTGTCCTTCAAGCTGAGGGAGCTGTTTTCAGCTCAGGGCTATTCACTATATGAGATGAATACCTTTGAGCCCTACAGCTTTTACCTTGACAATATGGATTTTCTTTCTTCTAAGGATATCCTCTACTTTGCGGATAAAGACGGCACACTGATGGCTTTAAAACCGGATATTACCTTGTCGATCATTAAGAATCTGGACACGACGGTAGACAAGCACAAGCTTTATTACAGTGAAAATGTCTATCGTGTGCCGAGGGCATCCGAGAAGTTTCAGGAGATCTTGCAATTCGGTGTGGAAGTCATAGGCAGATTGTCAGATGAGGATATGTTCCATCTGATCTATTTAGCCGCCAAATCATTGCTTATTATCGACGATAATCCCGTGCTCCTTATCTCCGACAACAGCATTTATCAGAAGCTGCTGGAAAAGGCGGGGTTGAGCAAAATGCACGACCAGATTTTTACAGCCTTTCAAAATAAAAACCTGATGCTGTTAAACGAAATTCTGCAAGATAGTGCTGAGGAAAAATATATCGATATTTTCAATTCCCTGCTTTCCTTGCACCTGCCTCTGGATGTGGGGATTAAGGAACTTGAAAATATCTTGGACGATGAAATTTTTCGCGTGAACATTGAATATCTGCAGGATTTATATCATTACCTGGCCCAGAAAGATTTGCAAACCAAGGTCCTTCTCGATTTCTCCATACCGGAAGGTCTCAAGTACTACGACAAGATCAGCTTTATCGGCATCGTACCGGAGGTCTCGTCGGAGATTTTGCGCGGCGGGGAATACAGCAATCTGGTCAGAACTAAAGAGAAAAGCTACTTGGCCTCAGGTTTTGCCATTTACTTAGGGAAAATAGATTTTAACGGGAGTGCAAAATGGAAGACGGTTTAAAGATAGCTCTGCCCAAAGGAAGATTAGGCAATAAAGTCTACAATATTTTAAGCAAAATCGGCTACGACTATGACGAGATCATGGCAGACAGCAGAAAGCTGGTCTTTCACGATGCAGAAAAAGGCAATACCTATTTTTTGGTCAAACCGTCCGATGTAGCGACTTATGTGGAATACGGTGCGGCGGATATAGGTTTCGTCGGCAAGGATATACTGCTGGAAAATAACAGCAATGTCTATGAACTTTATGATCTCGGCATAGGCCAATGCAGGATCTGTGTCGCCGGCGAAAAGAATTTTCCTTATCACCAGAAAAAACATCTCAAAGTTGCCACCATATTCCCTAACATTAGTAGGAAATATTTTCTGGCTTCAGGCAAGACCATCGATCTTATCACCCTGCACGGCTCGATCGAAATAGCACCTCTGGTCAAGCTCTCCGACGTGATAGTGGATATAGTCGAAACCGGCACGACTCTGAGAGAAAACAATTTGGTAGTGCACCAGGAGATCTGTCCGATCAGCACCAGATATATAGCTAACAAGGTCAGCTACACTTATAAGAATGAGGAAATTCGCAAGATATATGATCTGCTGAAAAATTTAGAGGATGAGGCCAATGATTAAAATCAAAAATATAGAAGAAATTAATTTAGAGCAAAACCTATACGCAGTGCAGGACGATACTCTCACTAAAGATGTCGCCGCCATTTTGGCCAATGTCAAAGAAAAGGGCGATCAGGCGCTGCGAGAATACACGGCGAAATTCGACGGCGTAAATATCGACAATTTTGTCGTGACGGAGAGCGAGATAGAGGAAGCTATCAATTCGATAGATCAAGAATTTATAGCGGTTCTGGAACAGGCCAAAGAAAATATCTATAAATTCCATGCCAAGCAAAAGCGGGACGACCTCATAGTCTTTGAAGAGGACGGCAAAATCCTGGGTCAAAAATTCACTCCCATTGAAAGAGTAGGTCTCTATGTGCCGGGCGGTACGGCGGTCTACCCGTCCACCGTACTTATGACGGTGATACCGGCCAAGATCGCCGCCTGTACCAATATCTCCATCGTCTCTCCGCCGGATCTGGACGGCAAAATCTCACCCACTATCTTAGCCGCCGCCAAGATCGCCGGCGCCGACAGAATCTATAAAGTCGGTGGCGCGCAAGCGGTGGCGGCGCTGGCTTTCGGTACCGAAAGCATCGAGAATGTCTATAAAATAGTTGGTCCGGGCAACAGATATGTAGCCGAGGCCAAGAGGCAAGTTTCCAGCATAGTGGGCATAGATATGATAGCGGGCCCTTCCGAGATCCTTGTCATCGCGGAACCGGGAGCCAATCCCGACTTTATAGCGATCGATCTGCTCTCACAGGCGGAGCACGATACCTATGCCCGATCCATCCTTCTCACTACCGATCCGGAACTGGCCCGGCAAGTGCAGGAGAAAATAGAATTGATGCTGCCCAAATTAAGCAGAGAAGATATCGCCCGCAAATCAATAGACGAGCAGGGCTTGATCGTAATCTGTGACCACAAACAGCAGATGTTCGACTTGTCTAATGAAATCGCGCCTGAGCATCTGGAACTGATGACGGCCAATCCTATCTCTGATTTAACTTTGGTCAAAAATGCCGGCTCCGTATTTTTGGGCCAGTACACGCCGGAGGCTACGGGCGACTACTTCTCCGGCACCAATCATACACTCCCGACCTCGGGTACGGCCAAGTTTTCCAATCCGCTGACGGTAGATGATTTCGTCAAGAAAACGGAATTCTCCTTTTACAGCAAAGAAGCTCTGGCCAAAGATGCGGCGGCCATTATGTATTTCGCTGAAAAAGAGGGGCTGACAGCGCATGCGCTCAGCGTCAAGGAGAGGGTAAAATGAGTTTCTTAAATACAAGATATTCCGATTTAAAACCCTATACTCCCGGCGAGCAAATCAACGACAAAAGGTATATCAAGCTTAATACCAACGAAAGCCCCTATGAATTGTCGAAAAAAGCGACAAAATATGCCGAGGCGGAGATAGCCAAGGCCCGGCTCTATCCCGATCCGGAACACTCTGCCCTGACCGCCAAGATTGCCGCATACTACGGTGTGAACCAAGATCAAGTCTTAGTCACCAACGGCTCCGACGAAGCGCTCTACTTTATCTTTTTAGGTTTTTTCACAGGTGGAAAGACACTGCTTTTCCCCAATATCACCTACGGCTTTTATCGGGTCTATGCGGATTTTTGCGGCGTGACTTACAGGGAAGTACCTTTAAAAGCTGACTTTACCATCGATGCAGATGACTACACCCGGGGCAAGGCCAATATCATTATTGCCAATCCCAATGCCCCCACGGGCATACCTTTGGAGCTTCCTGCTATCGAAAAAATGCTCAAGGCCGATCAAAGTTCTTTAGTCGTCATCGACGAGGCCTATGTAGATTTTGGCGGGGCCAGCAGTATTGAATTTGTCGAAAAATACGACAATCTGATCGTGGTGCAGACTTTTTCCAAATCGCGTCAGCTGGCGGGAGCCAGAGTTGGCTTTGCCGTCAGCAAGGAAAAAAATATCGCGGATTTGAAAAAAATCAAATACTCTATTAACCCTTACAATGTCAATCGCGTATCGGCAGCCCTGGCCGCAGGCGCCCTGGCGGATCAAGAGTATTTTGAGCACACCATCAGAAAGATTAGCGAGACAAGAGGGCTTTTCACGGAGTTCTTGCGCGCCAACAACTTTTTCGTCTTGACTTCATCCGCCAACTTTGTCTTTGCCAGACATGCGCAAATAAAAGGCAAAGCCCTTTATGCTGTACTGAAGGAAAGGGGATTTCTGGTCAGGCATTTCGATACCGAGCTTTTAACTGATTTTGTCCGGATCACCATAGGCAAGAGAGAGGATATGCTCTCACTGGCCGAAGAAATAAAAAATATTTTGAAGGAGATAGATTAGAGATGAGAAAAGCGGATATTTCACGCACCACCGGCGAAACCGATATCAATGTCAGCTTGGACTTAGACGGCATCGGTAAGTCTGAGATCGCTACGGGAGTCGGCTTCTTAAACCATATGCTGGACAGCTTGGCCAGGCACGGCCGCTTTGACCTGACAGTTAAAGCTGTCGGCGATATTGATGTCGACGATCATCACACCACGGAAGATGTCGGCATAGTGCTGGGCGAGGCTTTTTTGCAAGCTCTGGCCGATAAAAGGGGCATCAGGAGATTTGGCTCGGCCATTATACCGATGGACGAGGCTCTGTCCTTGGTGGCACTCGACTTTTCCGGCAGAGAGTATACAGTCTTTGACGCCAGTTTTAATTCCGAGAAGGTAGGCACCTTCGACACGGAATTGGTCGAAGAATTTTTCCGGGGCTTTGCCCGCGGCTCGAAGTGCAATCTGCATATCCGGCTTCTGGACGGCAAGAACAGCCACCATTGCATCGAGAGCATATTCAAGGCCTTTGCCAAGGCGGCACAGATGGCGGTTGCTCTGGAAGACCATGACGATATACCGTCGACTAAAGGGGTGCTGTAATTGTATATATTTCCGGCCATAGATTTATATGATTCCAAGGCGGTCAGGCTGCTCAAAGGCGATTACGAGCAAATGACCGTCTACTCCGACAATCCTGTAGAAATAGTGCGCGACTTCGAAAGAAACGGTATCAGCCATATGCATATGGTTGACCTGGAAGGAGCCCAAAGCGGAGACAATAAGAACTTTAGGATGATTGCCAAGATCCGCGACAGCTCGGATATCTTCATCCAGCTCGGAGGCGGCATCAGGAGTATTGAGCAAGCCGAAAGATATCTCGACCTGGGCATCAACCGGATCATCCTGGGTACGGCTGCGATCGAAGACGAAAGTCTGCTGGAGAAGCTGGTAGAAAAATATCAGGAGAGAATAGCTGTCGGTGTGGATGTGAGGGACGGCATCGTCAAGACCCACGGTTGGCGAAAATCCACCGGTATTTACTTGCAAGACTATTGCGAGAAGTTAAACGCCCTCAAGGTCAGAACTATTATAGCGACCGATATCTCCAAGGACGGGGCCATGACAGGGACCAATATTACCCTCTACGAGAATTTGCAAAAACTGACAGATGCCGACCTGGTGGCATCCGGCGGCATCCACAATATAGAGGAATTGAAGAAAGTCCATGCTTTGGATCTCTACGGCGCTATCATCGGCAAGGCCTATTACACCGGTGATATCAAGCTTAGTGAGGCAGTGAAATATGAAGACTAAAAGCATATATGCCTGTATGGATATCAAGGGCGGCAAAGTCGTAAAAGGGGTAAAGTTTGCCGATATTCAGGAAATTTCCGCAGATCCCGTCGCTCTGGCTCAAAAATACGAGCAGGACGGCGCCGACTATCTGGTCTTTTACGATATAGGGGCGACCGTTGATAACAAGGATATCTTTTATGACAAAATCGCTGAAATATTGAAAGCCGTCAATATCCCTGTGGTTGTCGGCGGCGGCATCAGGACCTTGTCCGACTGCGACCGATTATATGATCTCGGTGTCAGGCACTTCAGCATCAATTCCGCCGCGATCAGAAATCCCGCTTTGCTGCAGGAAGTCAGCGCCAAATATGGCAGTGACAGCCTGATCCTCTCGGTCGATGTCAAGAAAGTGGGCGCTGCTTACCATGTGTTTTTGGGTGCGGGCAAAGAAGATACGGGGCTTGATGCTAAAAAATGGATAGAAAAGGGAGTGGCTCTGGGTGCCGGCACGGTGGTGATCAATTCCATAGATACCGACGGCGTAAAAGAGGGCTACGATCTGGCTATGCTGGAGATCCTGACTGAAAATGTCAGCTGCAATGTAGTGGCCTCAGGCGGCGCGGGGAAGATAGAGGACTTTTTAGAAGTATTTCGCAAGAATAAAAAAGTTACCGGTGCTTTAGCGGCGTCGATCTTCCACTATGACCTGGTAAGTATAAAAGAGATTAAAGAGGCGATGGGAACAATGATAGATATAGATATAGATATAGATAATTTGAAATTTGATGAGCGGGGACTGATACCTGCCATCGTAGTCGATGCCCAAAATAACAATACTTTGATGCTGGCCTATATGAACCGGGAAAGCCTGACCCTCTCCATTGAAAAGAGGTTGACTCATTTTTACAGCCGGAGCAGGCAGTCGCTGTGGCTGAAAGGCGAAACCAGCGGTAATTATCAGCATATTGTCAAGATAGTCGCCGATTGCGATCTGGATACCCTCCTGGTCTATGTCAATAAAGACGGCCCCGCTTGCCATACGGGGGAAGAAAGCTGCTTTTTCAACATTGTTTATCAGGACGAGGAGAAAAAAGACGCTGCATTTTCCCTCGCTAAGCTCTATGACTTGATACTCGGACGCAAGGAAAACCCGGGTGAAAAATCCTATACCAGTTATCTGTTCCGGGAGGGCAGGGATAAAATCCTGAAAAAAATCGGTGAAGAGTCCACTGAAGTTGTTATCGCCGCCAAGGGCGACGACAAAGGGGAAACCATCTACGAGTTGGCGGACTTGCTCTATCACAGCTTGGTTCTGATGGCCGATATGGATATTCAGATCTCCGATATCTTGGCCGAGCTGGCGGGCCGCTACAAAGGTTAATGGCAATATACTTTTTTGGCTGAGCCCAAAGGCCGTTACAAAGGTTAATGGCAATACACTTTTCTTAGCTGAGCTGAAAGGCCGCCACCAAGGTTCGTAGCAATAGACTACGCACTTTATCGCGCGCATGGCAAAGACTTGTGGTGGGGAGCAATGACTTATTCGCAGACTATGGTTTCGGAGGGTTATCCCCGGTATGAGATGAGAGCGAAGTACAGCTTACTATTCGCAGGTTATGGTCAGCTTGGAAATAGTATCTGATTCGACTTGGATCGCCAGAGTATAGGTTTTGCCATCAATTTGGCTTTGGATCAGATAATTGTTTTCGCGCGCGAACGGATAGTGGACATACAGCTCATTGATATTCATGCCCGGTTTGAGACCGGAGCCTAATTCATAATTGCTGTAAAAGATCTCGGCTCTGGTCAGTTTGCCGGACCATCTTTGGTGTTCATCAGTGCAGCTGCCGCTGGCGGAGATAATGATGCCCGGGTACTCGATGGTGAAGACATCTTTGCCGGCCGAGGTGCGATAGCAGGTATTATTGTTGTGCGAGAGCGGCGTGCCCAGCAGGCGGTCAAATATTACTGATGTGACCATGATATTATTCCTGCTGGCATCCAGGGCGAAGAGAATTCCGTCCTCGGTTTTTACAGTCAGATCGAGGTTATCCAGAGTAACACTGACCGGATCATTGATTACCATCTGATTATTGACTTCGTGGAAACTGACCAGTCTGCTGATTTTTTGTTTCTGGTCTTTAGTCGTGGCATATTGCTCTACTTGGGCATAGCCGGGATAGATCGCCAGTAGATCGTATTGCTCTCTTTGTGTTCTGACCTTATGGTGATAAAAGTCTAAAGTCGCTTGGCAGCGGGCATTAAGAGCGGCTTCTTCGAGCTCATTGCGCGGTTTGATTCCCGCTCTCAACAAGGAGTCCAGTGAAGCGAAGTTGCGGCTTTCGATCGCTTCAAAATAGAGCAGCATATAATTATTGATCGAGACAATGCTTTTCACCCAGAGCGGGTCCAGATAAGCCTGGCCGTTGTCTCTTTTTTGGATAGCTACGACGAAGCCGCCTGATCTGGAGGTATCACGACCATAGGTTAGCAGATAGAAGTCGGACGCCTGGGCCAACTCTAAGATCCGGGGATTTCCCGCTTCCAATAAAGCGATGATGGCTCTCTTATCCTGTCCTACTATGGGCTGAATCCCGGTGATAGCGCCGGATAAGCCGTGCTGCAGCGCTTGGATATATTGATGAAAATCGGTTTTATCAACACCTTCGATTTGCAGGCGGGGAATGGAATTGTAAACAGCTTCCGTATTATAAGGCTTCACGGCCAGGACCAGGGATTGGGCCAGTTCCAGCGAAGACATTGTGCTTTCCGTGCCGAGGCTGATAATCTGGGCATCATTATTTCCGTTTCGCTCCGGGATAATTCTATCCAAGACATTTTCACAGCCCACGAAGAGTAGAATCAGCAAAACCAACAGTCCGGCCAGCGCGGAGGTCCACCAGCTCCGCTCCTTTGTAAAATATAGATCTCCTTGATTTCCTTGATTACTCTTCCACATTGTCCGATCCCGGAAGCCGCTTTATGCGCGGACTTCATCTTTAAAGCGCCGCATCTTGCGTCTGATTCTTTGTACTGCATTGTCTATGCTTTTGATATCTTTGTCCAAGGCCTCAGCCGCTTCACGATAGCTGCAACCCTGCCCGAGCAGGCCAACTACCTGGGTTTCGAAGGCACTAAGTTTATTGTGCATGAAAGCCTGTAAAGCTTCAACCTCTTCTTGGGCGATGGCTTTTTCTTCAGGATCTAGTGCCAGCGCACCGCTGTGGCGCCAGAGATCTTGCACCGTATCCGAATCATTATTCATCTTCTCGTCCAGTGAGATGGATTCGTTCATGATCTGATGCTTCTTTCTGGTGCTGGAGCGGACTGCATCGATCAGTCTGGCCCGGATCAGCATATCTGCCAAAGCTGAAAAGGGCAGGCCGGAAGCGGTGTCATATCTTTCGACAGCCTGAAAAAGACCGATCATCCCTTCCTGAATCAGATCTTCCGGTTCACCGCCTTGTAAAAAATAACGATTGGCCCGGGAGATGACCAGCGGCTTATAGTGGGCAAATAGCTCTTCCGCGGCTTCAGTGTCGCCCCGGCGATACTGAAGCAGCAATTCGAGGTCGCGCTTGGCTTGTTGTGATAGGTCTGGCTCTTGCAGTGATAGATCCGGCTCCGGCATCAGAGCACCTCCGCTGCGGTCGTATCCTTATCGGAATTTTGGTTACCGGTTCCTACTGAAATGATTGTATCCGTGTCTGAATTCCGGTCACCGGTCTCCGCTGTAGTGGCTATACTGATTGATCTGTCCTGATTGCGGGCTTGTCTTCTCGCTTCATAAGTCAGAATACCGCAAGCTACGGCGGCATTAAGTGAGTTGACTTTGCCATATTGCGGGATACTGACCAGATGATCACAGGCAGCGGTAATTTTGGCGCTCATGCCTTTGCCTTCGCTGCCGATGACCAGAGCGATGCTGCGCAGCCAGTCACTATCTTCCGGCCTGGCCGTTCCGGCCGCATCGGCGCCGTAGATCCAATAACCGGCTTCTTTCAGGGTCCGGATAGTGGCGCTGAGATTAGTGACGCGTGCCACGGGGACATGCTCAATCGCCCCGGCGGAGGCTTTGGCTACTGTGGCGTCTAAAGCGACGGAACGCCGTTCCGGAATGATAATCCCGGTCGCTCCGGCCGCATCGGCGATGCGGAGGATAGAGCCCAGATTATAACTTTCCTCCAGTCCGTCGAGCAGAATCAATAAAGGATAGATTCCCTGTTCCTGCTGTGCTGCTCCGCGCGCTATCAGATCAGGTAAAGGGATATATTCGTGAGCGGCCACTTGGGCGATTATGCCCTGATGACCATAGGATGTAGCCATGCTGTCTAAGACTTCGGCCGTAACTTCGACAGTGACGGCTCCGGCCCGGCGGCATTCCTGAATCAGCTGGGCCAGATCGGGATCCGTTTTGCCGCTATCCCGTCTTTTTATCCAGATTTTATTGATATTGCGGCCGGCGTGCAGGGCTTCCCGGATCGGATTTCTGCCTTCCAGGCGGTCAATAGGTCCCGCTGCGGGCACTGTCTGCCTGCCTGGTCTGCCGGTCTTCGTTTCCATCTGTGGGCTGTGCTTTCGTGTCCTGTCCTCGAATTGTTTTTGCTGCGGCAGAGCTGATCCCGGCCTACGGCCTGCCCTCGGTTTATCCGGTCGGCGGCCTGATCCGGAACCGGCCGGATATCTGCCTTGGCTTCTTGGGGCCTGGGTGGCGGATCTGCCCCGTCTTTGTGCTTTATTCTGAGTCATCTTGCTCCCGTATTGCTTTTACACCTGTGTTGTTTTTAAAAGAGCACTTATTTGCTTATGAAGTTTTGTCACTGAGGATCACGTTCATCAGTTCGGTTAGACGCTCCCGGTTGTGGGCCAGATAATGGTAGCCGATCAGGGCCTCCAGGGCTGTGGCATGGCGGTATTGAAGCGGGTCGGCATGGCGCGGCAGACTGCCGGGATCGTGATTTCTTGCCCGGCGGATCAGAGCTGTTTCCTCCTGTCCCAGCAGCGGCATCAGCTTGCTCAGAGCTTCCGCCTGGGCGGCTGCTGAGACGATCTTTACCGCGGCGCGATGGAGATCACCTGAATTGCAGGCGGACTGCTTTTCCGCCAGAGCCATGCGNACATGCAAATCGAAAACACAATCTCCGATCCAGGCCAAAGTAGAGATTGGCATTTCGCGCAGATCGCTGGTGATGGGNTGATGTTCTAANAGAAATGCTTCCAATATTTTAGTTNACCGTTACTTTNGGTCCTTGCGGTGTGTCCTCAATTTTGTATCCGGCTGCAGTGATCTCGTCCCGCAGGCTGTCCGCCAGAGCAAAGTCGCGCTCTTTCTTGGCTGCTTGACGGCGTTCCACCAGCTCCATGATCTCGGCCGGGATGCCGGCTTCGGAGCCGAGTGTGGGATCAAGACCCAGGACATCCAGCAGTTCAAGCAATTTGTCATGGGCTGCTTTTAGAGCCGGTGCGGAGAGGCCGGGAACAGCAGCTGCGGTATTGGCGGCGCGCACCAGGTCGAAGATAGCGGCGATCGCATCCGCCGTGTTCAAATCGTCAGACATGCCGCGCTCCCATTCCGCTTCGGACTCAGCGACTGCTGCGGCCAGCACCTGTTCTGCGCTTAGCGCCTGAGGATTTGCCGCCTCTGCGGGCGCACCTGTCATGACATGTTTCAGATTCTCGACACTATTGGTAATGCGATGCCAGGCATTGACCGCGGCATCCAGCAGATCCTTTTCAAAGTTGATCGGCATTCTGTAGTGGGCCTGCAGCATGAAGAAACGCAGCACCATCGGCGGATATTGCTCGGTCAGATCACGGACCAGGAAGAAATTGCCCTTTGATTTGGACATTTTTTCTTTATCGATATTGATAAAGCCATTATGCATCCAATAGCGGACAAAGGTTTTGCCGGTTGCGCATTCACTTTGGGCGATCTCATTCTCGTGATGCGGGAAGACCAGGTCCACGCCGCCGCAGTGCAGATCGATGGTTTCGCCGAGGGTTGCCCTGGTCATGGCCGAGCATTCAATATGCCAGCCGGGGCGACCGTCGCCCCAAGGTGAGGGCCAGAAAGGTTCTCCTTCTTTCTTGAATTTCCAGAGTACAAAATCCAGCGGGCTCTTTTTGTCTTCTTTGCTGTCCACGCGGTCGGATGCGCCTGCCAGCAGATCTTCGACATTCTTGCCGGATAACTTGCCGTAATTAGGATTCTTGGCAATTTCAAAATAGACGCCGTCGGAGGAAACATAGGTAAAGCCTTTCTCTTCCAGCATCCGGATCAGCTCGATGATATCCTCTATGCTCTCGGTAGCCCGGGGATAGATATCCGCCCGGCGGATATTAAGAGCATCGGCATCTTTGAAATACTCTGCGATCATCCGATTCGCAAGTTCTGCGATCGTAGTGTTTTCTTCATGGGCCCGGTTGATTACTTTGTCGTCAATATCCGTGAAGTTTTGCACATAAGTGACTTTATAGCCGCTATGTTCCAGATAACGTCTTAAAGTGTCGAAAGTAATAAAAGGGCGGGCATTGCCGATATGGAAGAAGTCATAGACAGTGGGTCCGCAGACATATATTTTGAAATGATTTTCTTCCAACGGGATCAGTTCATCTTTTCTACGTGTTAAAGTATTGTATATTTTCATTTTAATTTCTCCTCACAATATACAAGACCCGGAATGCCGTTACCCTCGATTGACGCCCAGCATTTCGCCAGGTGGGTGCCCTGCGGCGGTCTTAGATCATCCGCTCAAAGACGGTTCGATCCTATTCCACACTAACCCGGACTCCCGTTTATGTCATGGTGGCTCAATATGAGGAGTATCGAACATTCCAGGCAAGTATATTTTAGCACAAACGCTATCGCCTTGCTGATTTGCACCGCAGATGTCAGATTTGTTCCGGAAACTGCCTTAATGGCGGAGAAAGCGGGTAATGTTTGAGCAAGAGTTCAGTTTTCTTTAGCTTCCGGAGAAGCCACTAATTATTTGTCGTCAATTGTCGTCTGTGGCAGATGTTGCACAAGTTTCATGCTTTTACTTTACAATGTAGATATGGTAAACTTCTTAAGCATTTATTAGGAAAATAGCTATCAAAAGTAGATTAGCCAATGGAGGACTTTGATGACGTCAACAGTTGAGAAAAAAGAACAGAATATGGTGCAGTTTACCATTACAGTTCCCAAGGATGAATTTAAAAAGTCACTAATGTCTGCTTATCGCAAAAATATTAGGCGCTTTAGTGTTCCCGGTTTCAGAAAAGGCAAGGCTCCGTATCCGATCGTGGTCAATTATTATGGCGAAGGCGTTTTGTATGAAGACGCGATCGGCTTCGCAGTTGATCCTGCTTATCAGGAGGCACTGGCGGAGCATGAGATTGAGCCGTTCTCGAGCCCCGAGCTGGAGATTTTGGAAATTGGCGGTGACAACGGTCTGGTCTTTACGATTGATGTCGCGATCAAGCCGGAAGTGGTGCTGGGCGAGTATAAAGGTATCACGGCCTATCGCCCTCCTGCAGAGGTTACCGAAGAAGAGATGAACCGGGAGATTGAGCGTGAACGCGTCAAGGTTGCTCGTCTGCTTACGATTACAGACCGTCCCGTCGAAGAGGGCGACACAGTTAATATTGATTATGAGGGTTTCAAAGACGGTGTGGCCTTTGATGGCGGCAAAGGTGCCGGCTATGATTTGAAGATAGGTTCCAATACCTTCATCCCCGGTTTTGAAGAAGGACTGGTCGGCAAAGAATCCGGCGCGGAGTTCGATCTCGAGCTTTCATTCCCGGCAGAGTATCACGAGGAGAGTTTGGCCGGCCAGCCGGTAGTCTTTAAGGTCAAGATCAATAATATTACCACTAAAGAACTGCCTGAGCTTGACGACGAGTTCGCCAAGGATGTCAGTGAATTCGACACCCTGGAAGAATATAAAGCGGATGTGCATGAGCGCTTGCTCAAGGCCGCCAATGCTTCTGCGGATGCGACCTTTGAAGATAATCTGCTGGCAGCTGTGGTTGAGACCAGTGAAATCGATATTCCAAATATTATGATTCATGACGANATNGACCGNATTGTGGATGANCAGCGCAACCGGATGCGCTATCAGGGCATCGAGCTGGAACAGTATCTGGAATATGCCGGCACATCGCTGGATCACTTCAGACTGCAATTGCATGATACGGCGCTAAATCGCATCAAGTCCCGTTTAGTCATTGATAAAATTGTTGAGATTCAGGACTTTGAGGCCACAGAGGAAGAAGTTGATGCTGAGATCAAGAGCATGGCGGCTATGTATGGCTTTGAAGAGGAGAAATTCAGAGAGAGTTTTGCCCCTGAAACCGATTATATTAAGAGTACAATTAGAAATAATAAGGCTGTCACTTTCCTGCGGGAGAACGGCATTGCTACTGATGTCAAGCCGGAATCCGAAGCAGACGACGAATTGGCAGAGGACTTAGCAGATGTTGAGGAAGAGGCAGTTGATGACGCGGATCAGGCAGTCGACTCCGATGCTGAAAATACTGATGATTAGGTCAGCGACCCTGATACCGACTTATATTTAGAATGTGAGAAAAGATAATGTACAACACCAATCCATTTTTACAGAAACAGCCCGGTGAGTCTGAACAGAAAGATAAACAGTTGCAGATGAACCTGGTTCCGATGGTCATAGAACAGACTAACCGCGGCGAGCGCTCCTATGATATTTTCTCTCGCTTGCTCAAAGAGCGGATAATCATCTTGTCTGATCAAGTAAATTCCGTAACGGCCAGTCTGGTAACTGCCCAGCTGTTGTTCTTGGAAGCTGAAGATCCCGACAAGGATATCCAGCTCTATATCAACAGTCCGGGTGGCGAGATCGCTTCGGGCTTTATGATCTATGACACCATGCAGTATATCAAAGCCGATGTCCAAACTATCTGTATGGGCATGGCGGCGAGTATGGGGGCCTTTATTCTGGCAGCCGGCACCAAGGGCAAGCGCTATATGCTGCCCAATGCCGAGGTAATGATTCACCAGCCGCTGGGTCAGGTTTCGGGTCAGGCCTCCGATATTAATATTATGGCTGAGCATATCCTGCGCATGAAGCAAAGACTGAATCAGATTCTGTCCGAGCGCACCGGCCAGCCCTACGAAGTTATCGAACGCGATACGGATCGTGATTTTTGGATGTCGGCGGAAGAGGCCAAAGAATACGGTATTATCGATGAAATAATGGAAAAACGGGTTTGATATTATGACTGGCGACAATGGCAGCAGTAATAAGATATACAGCGGTTTGCGCTGTTCCTTTTGCGGTAAGACCGAACGTGAGGTGAACCGTCTGATTGCCGGACCCGGCGTCTATATTTGCAGCGATTGTGTTGATCTGTGCAATATGCTGTTGGATGATACTTCCGCTCCCGACTATGCTCTGGCTCCCGTGCGAGAGCCGGAAAGGCTGATGACACCGCAGGAGATCAAAGAAGCGCTTGATGAATATGTTATCGGTCAGGAAGCAGCGAAAAAAATCTTGGCCGTTTCCGTCTACAATCATTATAAGCGTGTCTTCTCCCCCCGTCTGGAAGTCGAAGACGGCGTAGAGCTCGGCAAGAGTAATATCATGTTGATCGGTCCTACCGGCAGCGGTAAAACCCTCTTGGCTCAGACCCTGGCCCGACTGTTGCATGTGCCGTTTGCCATCGCGGATGCCACCGCTTTGACCGAGGCCGGTTATGTGGGTGAGGATGTGGAGAATATCTTGCTGCGTCTGTTGCAAAATGCGGATTTTGATATTGACAGAGCCGAGCGCGGCATCATTTATGTCGATGAAATAGACAAGATCACCAGGCGCTCGGACAATCCTTCCATTACACGGGATGTTTCCGGCGAAGGCGTGCAACAGGCTTTGCTCAAAATACTGGAAAGTACCATAGCCAATGTGCCGCCCCAGGGTGGTCGCAAACATCCGCATCAGGAATTCATCCAGATCGATACGACCAATATCCTTTTCATTTTAGGCGGTGCCTTTGACGGTCTGGAAAAGATCATCATGAACCGCATCGGCCAAAAATCAATCGGCTTCGGCGCCATTATTGAGGATCTGGACAAGACCTCGCCCGATATGGTTCTGAGCAAGATCATGCCGGAGGATCTGCTCAAGTTTGGCCTCATCCCCGAGTTTATCGGCAGAGTCCCGGTAACGGTGGCCCTGAACGAGCTGGATCAGGAAGCTTTGGAGCGGATTTTGACAGAGCCGAAGAATGCTCTGATTAAACAGTATAAAAAGCTTTTCTCCTTTGACGATGTCGAGCTGGAGTTTGAGCCCAAGGCCATCAGTGCCATCGCTAAAAAAGCAATGGCCTTGAAGACCGGCGCCCGCGGTCTGCGCACGATCCTGGAAGATATGATTATGGATCTGATGTATGAAGTGCCTTCGCGGCCTGATATTGCCAAGGTTATCATTACAGAAAAATCAGTCGACGGTAAAGAAGAACCGAAGCTGATTTTCAGAAAGAAAGAGCCGGCTAAAAAAGCCCAATAAGGGGATGCTGTTGACGATTATTGACGAAATCCGTCGCCCGGATCAGGCGGCGGATTTTTNCCTGCCGCTATACTTAAGCTGAACTAAGAGAGGAAGGACTCCGGTCATGACAAATAATGCCCAAGACACTGCCGGTACAAGCAGCCCGCATCGCCCGTCCGGACAGAAAACACACCGCCTCGCACTGGTCAGGGACGAAGCAGACAAAGTATTGGTTGCTAAATCTGTCTCGGAATGGACGGATCACAGAGTGGCTTCGATTTTGTCCTATTTGCAGGCTGCGGAGTTCCCCCGCTGTCTGGGCTGGAGCGGTCCTGCCGCTGCGGCAGAAAAGGGAGAGTTCAGTTCCGGTCTGCCGGAACTGATTGTCAGTCCGGAACCGCGGCAACCGGCCTATCTGTTTGAATATATCGAGGGTCAAACCTTGGCGGAGCTGAGGACGGAGAATTTAGCGGTTGACCGGGTTATGGACTGGCTGCTGCATCTGGCTGCCGGCTTACAAGATTTGTCCTTATTGCTGCAAAATCCTTTTTTGCATCTGGATATCAAGCCCGGCAATATTGTGATTATGCCTACCGGAACGCCGGCTCTGATTGATTTCGGCTGTGCGCTGATCCTGGATGATTTTGCTGACAAATGGGTCGAAGTCAAGCGGGCAACAGCAGCTTATGCCGCTCCGGAGGTACAACAAGGCCATCCTCATGCTAATTCGGATCTTTTCAGTTTGGCCAGGACGGCAATTTCTGTCCTGGCGGGCAAGCCCTATCAGGCTCTGACTGAGCCTGACAGGGACGAGGTCTTGCGCAGACTTTCCGCTGAGCATAGACAATTGCTCCGGCGCTGGCAGGAAATTAAGCCTGAACGGCGGGCAGAAACTGTGATTGAAGCTACACAGCAGGAAGCGCTTGATTCTGAAGCGGAGCAAGAGTTGTCTGTGCCCTTAGACTATCCCGGCAGGCCAGCCGCGGTAACTTCCGGCAGTTCCGTCAGTCCTAATCTGCTCCCGCCTAATCCCGGCCTGCAGTTGCCTGCCATTCCTCTCTGGGGACTGGATCAGTCACGGCCGGTATCGATACAAATTGAATATAAATTGACTATCTCTCCCCGGCCTGACCGGACCGAATAAAAGGCAGAGAATGCGAGCCTCGCCGACAGTGTCACCGGCTACGGATTATCCGGCTTAAAACTTAGACTTTACCTCATTTGACGGACTGGGTTATGCTTAGGAAAATGTTGGCATAAGGATATTGGTGAGGTATAGCTATGGATCTAGTGCGTATCGAGAAAGCAGTCAGAGAAATATTGCTGGCAATAGGTGAAGATCCGGATCGGCCCGGATTGCAGGAAACGCCGGCGCGGGTAGCCAGGATGTACCAGGAATTATTCTCAGGCCTGTCCCAGGATGTCACGGAACTGATTAAAGTTTTTGATGAGCCGGACAGCGAAGAGATGATATTGGTGGGAGACATCCCCTTTTACTCCATGTGCGAGCATCATTTAATTCCTTTCATCGGCAAGGCTCATGTGGTGTATATACCCAAGGATGGTAAAATCCTCGGTTTGAGCAAGATTGCGCGGATTGTCGATCACGAAGCCAGAAAGCCCCAATTGCAAGAGCGGCTTACTTCTTCTATAGCGGATATTTTGATGGAAGTTGTTAATCCCTATGGTGTCGCAGTCGTCATTGAAGCCGAACATCTCTGCATGACAATGCGCGGCATCAAGAAGCCGGGAGCGGTCACTGTCACCTCCGGTGTGCGCGGCATATTGCGCAGTGATCTGAGGAGCAGGTCGGAGGCGATGTCTTTAATCTGGCGAGGTAGAAACAACTGATGAAAACATTAAAAATAAGAAATAAATCTTTGTCGCTGGGAAACAAAACCGGCCTTATGGGGATCCTCAATGTGACGCCGGATTCCTTTTCCGACGGCGGCCGCTATTTTGCTCTTGACCGAGCAGTTGAGCACGGCCTGGCCTTATTAGCCGCCGGAGCGGATATTTTGGATATTGGCGGTGAATCTACCAGGCCGGGTTCGGTTCCGATTCCTGCCGAGGAAGAAATAGCCAGAATCGTTCCTGTGATCGAAAATATTTTGCGGCGGGAACCGGAGGCCTTGATCTCCGTGGATACCTGGAAAGCCGAGGTGGCGGAAGCCGTCTTAGAAGCCGGAGCGGGGATTATCAATGATATTACCGGCCTTTTTGGCAGTGATGAAATGGCGGCAGTAATCGCCAAATACGATGCCGCTGTGATCTTGATGTTTAATGCCACTATGTATCGCACACAGGACAGCAAATCAGCGGTTTTCCCGGCCTTTCAAGAGGGCCGGGGTCTGCCGGTGTCATTGAGCCAAGAATTGAATTCAATCGATCTGATGTCGGCTTGCCATAAATTCCTACTGGCCAGTCTGGAGCGCGCACTCTCAGCAGGCATTTCTGCCCGCAGCATTATGCTTGACCCCGGTCTGGGCTTTGGTCTGTCAACTGAGGAAAATCTCTGCCTGCTGCAAAATCTGGAGCAGATTGTTGCCCTGGATTATCCGGTTCTGGTCGCCGCTTCACGCAAACGCTTTGTGCGCCGGGTTTTGACTGATGGCGGTTGTACGGAGCCGTCAGAAGGGATCAATCAGGATTTGGCCGATATCGGCACGGGTGCGGTTTCAGTCTATGCCGTCCAGAAAGGCGCTGATATGCTGCGCGTCCATGATGTCGGCAGACAGAGAGCTTATGTGGCAATCGCAGATGCCCTTAAATACTCTAAGTCCTAAATGAGAGGCCACCCTTTTGACACGGAGGAGCGAGAAAAGCCATGACCAGCAATTTAAGTTTCAACCGTCCCCAATATCTCATCACCATGGCGGAGATGAAATTTCACTCCCATCTGGGGGTGCTGGCGGCAGAAAAAGAGCAAGGTCAAACTATAGTCGTTGATCTTGAACTTTCCTGTTTCTATCCTTTGGCGGTTGAGACGGACCAGCTTGAGCAGACGGTAAATTATGCGCAAGTCTTCTCCTATGTCAAAGCGATGGTCGAAACAACGGAAAGTGATCTGATTGAGCATCTGGCCGGCGCAATTGCTAAGGGTATTTTTGTCCGCTTTCCTTTGGTCGCAGCACTGTCATTGACGATCAAAAAACCGCAGGCACCTATTGAAGGCGACTTCGCCTATATGGCCTTTACTCTGACCGCCAGCCGGGAGGAAGCGCTTTCCGGTTTGGCGTCGGATTCAGCGCCGGGCCTGACTGAGAGCCTGCAGCACACGGTAATTATCAGTCTTGGCTCTAATATAGGTGACCGCAGAGCACACCTGGCCTATGCTCTGACTCGCTTACAAGCAACACCGGGTCTAAAGCTGGACCGGCTTTCCTCTCTCTATGAAACGGAGCCGTGGGGTAATACAGAACAAGCGAAATATCTGAATGCCGTTGCTGCTTTCAAAACCAGGCTGGAGCCCATCTCGATGCTTGATCTGTGTCAAGCAATCGAAGCCGAACGCGGCCGCAGCAGAGAAGTCAAATGGGGCCCTCGCACTTTAGATCTCGATCTGATTAGCTATGATCAGCTGGTCATGGAGACAGAGAGGCTGATTCTACCTCACCCGCGCTATCCGGAAAGAGAATTTGTTACGATTCCTCTGGCGGAAATAACGGGAGCCGGAAAACGCGAAACAGAGGCGGTTAAACTTGTAAAATCCTGCTGGTATCCGTTATAGTTAAGAAGCAATAGGAGGTAATATGTCAGAAGCAGTTCATTCAGATCAAGCTCAGACAGAAAAGCGCAGGAGTAAACGTTCCGGCCAGAATCAGCCGCGCGACAAAAATACTCAAAGCCGCGATAAAAAGCCTGCCAGAGCCTCAGGCCAAAAGAGCAGGACATCGCGTCAAGGCGGCAGCAGCCGCAATCGCCGACCGGATAATAGAACAAAAAGCACTGACGGATCTCAAGCTGCCGCGGAAGGAAAAAAGACTCAATCCAGATCCGGTTCCGGCAATAGAAGACGGCGCAGTCAGGCCTCAAGGCAAAAACAAACTCAGAGACAGGATCAGCCGCGCGAGAGCAGAGAAAAACAAGCCGAACGCCCAGCCGGCAAAGAACAACAGCAGTCCAAAGCAGCGGCTGCTTCTCAGCAGAGTCAGCAGAGCAGAAAAGATACGCATATAGTATCTCAGAAGAGATCAAGCCGACAGGTCCGGCAGGTACGTCAACGCAGTAAGACCCCGCTCAAGACGATTAAAGCCCCGGAGACTCTGGCGGATATTGAAAAGGAAATCAGAGCTCTGGAAAAAGAGATTTCTTTGGAGATCAGATCTATTTCCAATATCAACCTTGATTTCTAAGAGATTTTTAATGAATATATTGGGAGCCGATAATGAATAGTATTTCGCAGATGCCCTTAGTGGAAACGCTCTTTGCTGCGGCACAGGAGCGTTTTTCTTTCCATATGCCCGGCAACCGTCACGGCCAATCATTTCCCGGCTGGCTGAGAGATAATCTGTGGTCATTGGATACGACAGAGCTGGCACAGACCGGGGATATCCAGAACCCGACCGGTAAGGTGCGACAAGCGATGGATCTGGCCGCCTCCTTTTTTGGCGCCGGCCACACTCGCTTTGTGACCACGGGCACGACCACTTCATTGCTAACGGCCCTGGCTACGGCCTGTCCGTACGGCAGTGAACTGATCTTGCCCCGCCGGGTTCATCAGACCTTGCTGCATGGTACGGCCTTGCTGAACTTGACTCCGATCTGGGCCGAAATCCGTGAGGGCGAGCAGGTCGAACAGGCCTTGCTGCGTACTTTGAAGGCCAATCCGCAAGCCCGGGCTTTATTTGTCACCTCGCCGGGTTATGACGGCAGGACGGTCTGCCTGACGGAGCTCGTACAGCTGGCGGACCGCTGCGGAACGATTATTATAGTCGACGAAGCCCATGGCTCTCACTTCGCGGCGGCGCCGGATCTGCTACCGCCTTCAGCACTCGCCCAAGGGGCGGATCTGGTCGCCATGAGCGCCCATAAGACTCTGCCGGCTCTGACACCGGCCAGCTATTTGCATATCGGTCACAAAGCCCTGGCCACAGGTAAGATCAAGGCCGACAAATTAGGGCAGATGCTCAAGGTCTTCCAAACTTCCAGCCCCTCTTTTGTCATCGCCGCCACTTTGGATTATGCCCGCTGGTGGCTGGAGCATCATGGACGCCAAGCCGTCGAGAATCTTTTGGCTCTGATCGCCGCTCTCGACCGCGGCCTGCCCCCGGCTATCAAGCGCATTCAGCTTCCGGGTTCCGATCCGTTGCGTCTGACCTATGATTACAGTCGAACCGGCCTCAGCCGCCCGCAGGTAAATGCCATTTTTGATGCCGGCCGGGTTGACCCGGAACTGGTTGATCTGACCCGCATCATTCTCATTCCGGCACTGGATACTACTCAAGACGAGACGAAGGCGCTAGCCTCCGTCCTGCAGACAGTGGCCAGTACTGCTCCCGGCGCAGTGCCGGTTCAGATCGATCCTGCCGCTATAGCGGAGGAAGCCTTATTTGATCAGGCTCCTCCTTCCGCTGTGCCCTGCAGCGCAGTTCTGTTCGGGGACTTAAAGAAAACCGCAATTCCGTTGCATGAAGCCAATGGACGAATCGCTGCCGAGGCGATTGTGCCATATCCGCCGGGCATCGCCCTGATCTGGCCGGGGGAGATTATCACAGCGGATCGCATCAGAGCCATCAAGCGTTTCCTGGCTGCCGATATTACGGTTTATGGTGTGCGTGATCCTGACAGCAGTAGCGTTGTCGTGTTAGAATAAGATAGTAGCGGAGAGTGGAGATTGACAAATGAAAAAAAGAGGTTTTTTCATCACCTTCGAGGGTGTAGATGGAACAGGCAAAACCACTCATGCCGAGAGGTTAGCTGCCGATCTGACAGCCGCGGGTCATGAAACACTGTTGCTGAGAGAGCCGGGCGGTACCTCTATCGGTGAACAGATTCGACAGATCCTGCTCACACGCGAACATCAAACTATGACCGGGATCAGCGAGTTGTTTCTCTTCGCTGCCGCCAGGTCGCAGCTGGTCAGAGAGGTTATCCGGCCGGCACTTGAGCGCGGAGTGTATGTAATCTGCGATCGCTTCATAGATTCCACTGTCGCTTATCAAGGATACGGCAGGGGACTGGATGTTGATTTTGTACGTCGCGTCAATGAGGCGGCTGTCGGGGAGACGAAGCCTGACCTCACAATTTGGATAGATATTGATCTGGAAGCACTGGCAAAAAGACTGGGCAAAAGAACCAAAAACAATCAATCGGATCGCCTGGATCTGGAGCCAATGGCTTTCCGAGGCAAGGTCAGAGCCGGATATCAGGAAATTCAGGCATCTGAGCCGGAGCGCGTCTTCCGTGTAGTATCGATGCCGGATAAGAATGATACTTATGAACAGATCATACAATGCGTTAGGAGGGAAATTCTATGAAATTGATCTTTGCCATTATCAATGACGAGGACAGCCCGCGCCTTATATCAGAGATTAACCGTGCAGGACAGCGCGTTACCAAGCTAAACTCTACAGGCGGTTTTCTCAGAGCCGGCAATACGACTCTGATGATTGTTGTCGAAAATGATCTGCTGGATACTTTGCTAGGTATTATTCGCAAATATGCCAAGAGTCGCAAGGCTGTAGTTAACTCAAGTGTTACGCCAAGCGTGTTGGGCGGAACTTTCATGCCCTTACCCGTAGAAGTTCAGATTGGCGGAGCTACGGTTTTCGTAGTTAATGTCGAGCACTTCGAAAAAATCTGAGCATAGAAAAGGCTTTTCTCGGATCACAGGCTTATCTGCACTCAAGAGTCGTTTAGCCGGTCTTATTTTGACAGAGGACAATTCCTGTATCCTCCTGACGGGTCCCTCTGGCAGCGGCAAGAAGAAAATTGCGAATCTCATTGCACAAGCTTTGCTTTGTCATGCTCCTACGGCAGAGGGAGCCTGTGAAAACTGTACTTCATGCCATTATTTCGACCAAGGCAATCATCTGGATTTCAGCATTCTGGCAGCAGAAAGCGGTAAAAAAACAATTCCGACCGCAAGTGTCCGTTCAGAACTGTCGGACTTAGTCCGCTATCCGCGCCTGGGCAAGCGTAGAGTTATTCTCATTGATGCTGATGAATTGAATGAACAAGGGCAAAATGTACTGCTGAAAACCCTTGAAGAGCCTTTGCCCCATGTCCGCCTGATCTTGACCAGCAGTGATCAGTCCAGATTATTGCCGACAGTAATATCGCGCGTGATCAGTCTGAAAGTTGATCGGCGTAAAGAAGATGAAATCCGGCAGATTATCAGAGAAGAACTGGTGGATCAGGAACGGAGCGAAGGCGACCTGTTGACTGACGATGATATCAGATTCTTCGCTAAATTTGCTTCCGGCCTGCCCGGCCTGGCTCTGGAATTAGCAGGCGGTGATTGGTTTCGCCAGCTGCGTTCAGACACCACTGCCATCTATCTGTCACTGGATCAGGCCAGCGAACTGGATCTGTTTACTGACTGCAGTGCTTTCTTTCTGGAGCACAAAGAGCAGATAGATATTATATTTGCAGTTTTGCAGAGTCTGATCAGAGATGAACTCTGTTTGCTTTGGCGCACAGAGGCGGAGATTATCAATAGCGATCTGCTGCCACAGCTCAAGACTGTGATCGAACGCAAACAGCAGAATCTGGCGCGCTGTGCCGAGCAGGCAGCAAAAGACCAAGGCCTGGTGCGCTGGAAAGAGGAAGAAGACTCGGAATGGAGCCGGGCAGAGCGAGAGCTGCAGGACAGACTTGCCACAGCAGCCGGCCTGGTAGAAGAAAGCCGCGAAGCTTTAGCGCGCAATGTAAATTTTGAATTGACAATTACACGTCTGCTGCTACATTTGAAATTTCTGGCAGCAGGTGATGAAATAATAGAAAGCAGGAAAAATGATTAGAATAGTTAATGTACAACTGCACGGCCGATCACGTTATTATCAGGCGGATGCGGGTGATTTAGACTTAAAACAGGGCGAGGCCGTTATTGTTGAAGATGAGCAGGGAACTGCCTTTGCCTATACCATGATGTCGCCTTATCAAATTGCGGCAGAAATTTACCGGGAGCAGCCTTTGAAGATCCTGCGGCTTGCGACAGATGACGACAGAGCACAGTTTGAGACTAATTGCGCCGACGAGAAAGAAGCTCTAAAGATTGCCTGTGAGCGGGTGGCTGACCATGAGTTGGAGATGAATTTGGTTTCGGCGTATTATCCCTTTGACAGACATAAACTCTTATTTTATTTCACTGCTGATGGCAGGATTGATTTTCGCGAGTTGGTTCGCGATCTGGCTTCCATTTTTCATACCAGAATCGAGTTGCGTCAGATCGGAGTCCGTGATGAAGCGGGCATGATAGGAGGGCTCGGCGTCTGCGGTCGCGAGCTTTGCTGTGCCTCTTTTTTACAGACTTTCTCGCCGGTTTCAATTCGCATGGCAAAAGATCAAAGTCTCTCCATGAATCCGGCCAAGATCTCCGGTTCATGCGGACGCCTGCTCTGTTGTCTGAATTACGAACAGGAAGCATATGTCAGCGCTGCCCGAGTCCTGCCCGGCAAAAACAGCAAGATCAGATATCAGGGCGAGACGGGCAATGTAGAGAGTGTCAATTTGCTCAAAGAAACTTTGCAGGTCAGATTTGAGCGCAGTGACGGGCCGGCCCTAGTCGAACTGAAAGCGGCTGAGGTCGATGTTATCTTTGATTCGAGTAAGCAGAAATCTGAAGCGCAGAAAGCACAGAAAATGGAAGCGGCTGCTGAGCAAGTCAAGAGCGCTGAGGATAAAAAGGAAAAACTCAAACTGAGCACAAGGAAAGCCGGGCGCAAAATCCGGCGCAAAAAGATCCAGTCTAAGAAACAGGGACGCCCCAAACCTCAGACTGAAACTTAATTTGTAATTATCGTAGCGGATCCGCCATCTAAAATGGCTTCCACATTATCTAATGAAGTGATATATGCTTTAGCGTTTTTTACATTTTCCACAAAGGAAATTGAGGCTTCTATTTTGGGGAGCATGCTGCCGGCGGCAAAATGACCATCCTTAATATATTGCTTCATTTGTTGAACATTAACCGCCTGCAACTTTTCCTGATTAGGCTGGTTGAAATTGATGTATACATTATCGACAGCGGTCAGGATTAACAAGTAATCCGCTTTGACAATCTCAGCCAGTTTTGCTGCCGCAAAATCCTTATCCACAACCGCTTCTATACCTTCGTAAGCATCACCGCGTTTAATAACAGGTATGCCGCCCCCGCCGGCAGAAATTGTAATTACTCCGTTATTCACCAAGGCATTGATCGTATCAGCCTCTAAAATAGAAATCGGTTTCGGCGAAGGAACTACCTTGCGGTAGCCGCGACCTGCGTCTTCAACATATGTGTCTCCGGACGCCGCAGCTCTTTTATCAGCTTCTGCCTTGGAGATAAAGGGTCCTATCGGTTTTGTCGGGTTTTGGAAAGCCGGGTCATCCTCGGAAACTAAAACCTGCGTAAGTAAAGTGACAACTGGCTTATCAATACCGGCTTTTTGCATGGCCTTGTACAGCGTATTTTGGAGCCAAAAGCCGATACTGCCCTGTGTCATTGCCACAGCGGTATCGAGGGGCATAGCGGGATTGGACTTTGAAGCCGCCGCCTCTTGTTGCAAAAGCAAATTTCCCACTTGCGGACCGTTGCCGTGAGTAATAATAAGTTCGTAACCCGCCGTAATCAATTTTATGAGTTTCTCGCTCGTATTTGTAAGCGCTTTGATTTGGCCGGCTGCAGTAGAGTCATCAGTTAAAATGGCATTACCGCCCAATGCGACGACAATTTTTTTACCCATAATTTCCCCAATCCGTATCTCTGTCTAAAATGGCAATCACGCTGCCCGGAATTATTGTTATTATAGCGCTCCCGCTTTTAAGTAGTACTGTCAAATCATGTTCGCAACTATGGACTCCTACATCTAAGTCGTGGTTGTGGTTTTAATTCAGGGGGGGTACCCCCTAAACTAAAAATCGGTCTGTTCCGTGCTTTTCTTTGACGAAACAATTATATATCTTATTTCTGTCCGATGAGTTGTAAAATAAAATATAATTTAAACCGAAAAGCCGAACGACTCGGTTGGGCATGAGTCGTTCGGCTTTTGCGATTTATATTTGAGCTCAGTGCTTAGAAGCTTTCGTGCTCGGTCCGGTTGATGATTTCGTTTTGCAGCTCAAGATCCAAGTTGCGGAAATAATCACTGTAGCCTGCAACACGGACAATCAGGTCGCGATACTCTTCCGGATTCTTCTGCGCCTTGATCAGAGTAGCCTTGTTGATAACATTGAACTGGATATGATGGCCGTCCTTATCAAAGTAGGTTCTGATCACATTGCCCATCATCCGCAGTCCGTTCTCGCCTTTGACCAGAGATGGCGTAAACTTCTGGTTCAGCAGTGTGCCGCCTGTACGCAGGTGATCCATCTTGGCCGCGGAGTTGACGACCGCGGTCGGTCCCTTATGGTCTGCGCCCTGGACGGGGGAAATACCTTCCGACAGTGGCTTGTAAGCCAAACGACCATCCGGAGTGGCACCAATGACACTGCCGAAATAGACATGGCAGGTGGTTGGCAGCATATTCACCCGGTACTGGCCGCCTTTATAGGTTGGTCTGCCGGTGATAATCCCGGCATAGGTCTCAAAGATTTCCTGCATGATACTGTCAGGATATTCTTCGTCGTTGCCGTATTTGGGCGTGTCAAGCAGCAGCTTGGAGCGGAAAGCCTCATGTCCTTCAAAGTTTTTGTCAAGAATATCGAGGAATTCCGACAGTGTCAGTTCCTTGTTATCAAAGACATGGTATTTCAGAGCTGCCATTGAGTCTGTTACAGAACCGATGCCCACGCCCTGGAGATAGCAGGTATTATAGCGGGCACCGCCGGCATTATAATCCTTGCCCCTGCTGATACAGTCAAAAGTAATGGTTGACAGGAAAGGTACAGGCATATACCGGGCAAAGATTGATTCGATCACATTGGAGCCTGCCAATTTGATATCGACAAAATGCTTAATCTGCTTGGTAAAAGCTGCCATCAGCTCTTCATAGCTCTTATAGCTGTCTGCTTTGCCGGTATGGAGGCCCAGCTGCTTGCCGGTATAGGGATCGAAGCCGTCATGTAAAGTAATCATCAAAACCTTGGGCAGGTTAAAGTAACCGGTCAGGATATAAGCCTCCCGTCCGAAACAGCCGGTTTCGACACAGCCTGAAGAACCGCCCATGCGGGCATCAGCCAAGGTTTTCCCTGCGTTCAGCAATTCCTGAATAATGGCTTCGGTATTATAGAATGCCGGTTGGCCCCAGCCCTGGCGCGAAATCTCACAGGCGCGGTGCAGGAAACGGTCCGGAGTTTTTCTGCTGATCTGGACATTGGAACTGGGCTGTAGGAGACGCATCTCGTCCATGGTGTCGAGGATCAGATAGCTGACATCATTGACGCCATCGCGGCCGTCAGGAGTGATGCCGCCGGTGTTGATATTGGCAAAGTCAGTATAAGTGCTGCTTTCTTTCAGTGTAATACCGACCTTGGGCGGGGCAGGCTGGTTATTGAATTTCACCCACAGACACTGCAGAAGCTCTTTGGCTTTGTAGTCGTCAAGTATGCCATCCGCCACATCTTTGGTATAGAAGGGGTAGAGATGCTGGTCCAGGCGACCCGGACTAAAGGCGTCCCAGGGATTGATTTCGAGCGTGACACCGAGATGAACAAACCAGTACATCTGCAGTGCCTGCCAGAAGGTGCGGGGCTTTTCAGCCGGAACAACTCTACAGTTCTCGGCGATTTGCAGGAGCTCAGCTTTGCGCTGCGGATCGGTTTCCTGCTCGGCCAATTCGGTGGCATATTCGCTGTAACGACGTCCCAGCGAGATAATAGCTTCCGAGGCAATTCTCATAGCTTTCAGCTGCTCAGCCTTATGAGGAGCTTCCATATCCTTGGCATAATCCAGATTGGCCAGTTCATCATTGATCTGGGCAATCCGGTCATTAAAGCCTCTGGCATAAATTTCATCTGAACCTACTGTATGGCCGGGTCCTCTTTGCTCCATGAACTCGGTAAAAATACCTGCGCCATAAGCTTCTTTCCATTCATCTGTCATCAGGGACAGAATTTTGCTTCTGGTGGAACGATTCTCCCAGAAAGGCAGAATGGTTTCTTCCTGAATATCNAAATANTCATCCTTAACCTTAAATGANATCAGATCACGCTGATCCATGACTCTCATATCTTCCAGTGAGTGACAGCACAGTTCNGGGAAGGTAGGAGCAGCTTGCGGNTGCTCGCCTTTCTCACCGACGATCAGCTCACCGTCTCCGATATAAAGTTCTTTGTTCTCCATTAATTCTTTGAAGAAAAGTGCGCGCAGTACGGGAACGGATACCTGACCTTGATATTTTTTGTAAACATCAGTTTCGATTATAGCTCTCTCCATTGAGATTACAGGCTGAGTCGAAACGGATTCTTCCCGTAGTTTTTGGATTCTTTCATTCATGCCACGTTTGCTCATTTTCTGTCGGGCGCTGGCCCATCCTCCTTATCTCTTATATAAATTAGAATTATTTTTTAAAATAATGATTCTAAATAATGATTTTATTTTAATTACTGAATTGCTTTACTGAATTCATTTTGACATCTTTTATGAACTTAAAGCATATCATCCGGTACCAAAATTGCTCCTCCGATTAAGACTTGCTGCAGTCCTTTGCTCTTGAACAATTCTGCGATCTGATTCATGAAAGTGCTGTCAGGCACTTCGAATAGTTGTTTAGTCTCTCCCCAGCCTAAACGATCGTATTTGTCGCTGCCAAAACGGTGATAGGGCAGGAGTGCGATAGTTCTGGCAGTAACATTCTCTGCCAGCCAGTCTGCCATGCGCTCTAAAGTATCTCTATCACCATTAAAACCCGGTATGACCGGAATCCGAATATGAATATTGGCCTCCAGATCAGACAATTTGACCAGATTCTCGAGAATACGTTCGTTGTTGACTGCAGTAAACTTGCGATGCTGATCAGTGTCTATATGCTTGAAATCATAAAGAAAAGAGTCAGCATAGCCGGCGGCTATTTCAATATTTTCCCAGGGCACATAACCGGAAGTATCAATGCAGAGATTGATCCGTTCCTTTTTGATTGCATCCATCAAGAAACTCAGATTTTTTATATTCTGCGCCAGGGGCTCGCCGCCGGAGAAGGTGACACCGCCTCTTGATCTGTCATAAAAGGCTCTGTCTTTTAGAACAACACTCATGATTTCTTTCAGGGTGTATTCTTTTGAGCTCATTATCAAGGCATCGGTAGGACATACGGCTGCGCAGTTACCGGTTCCGTTGCAAATATTGCGGTCAATAACCGGCCCTTTTGTAGTATCATAATTTAGAGCACCAATAGGGCAGGCGTCCTGGCAATAACCACAGAGGATGCAGCGATCCGGGAAATGGAGCAGTTTGGGACTATATTCCAGACCCTCAGGATTATGACACCAGACACAACGCAAGGGGCAGCCTTCGAAAAACAGAGTGGTGCGGAGACCGGGTCCGTTTTCCATGCTGAGTCTCTGTAAATCAAATAATCTGTACATGGTACCTGCCTAAAATTCAATATAGTAAATTTTTGAGCCTGTTTATATTATATTCCAATAAATAAAAAGGTCAAGCATTTTTATTTATGTTGGTGTTTTTGGAGGTAAAGATGGATTTAGCGCAAAGTATTGGACAAAGAATCAAGGCAATACGCAATTCCAGGGATTTGACCCTGAAACAACTTAGTGAAATGACCGGACTGTCCAGTGGCTTTTTATCTCAATTTGAGCGGGGTATGACTAATATTGCCATAGATTCACTAAATCAAATTGCCGTGGCCTTGGGAGTGCCGCTGGAGGGTTTGCTCAAATTACCTCCCAGAGAACAGGGAATTGAGGTTATCCGTTCCTATCAGAGGGATGCTACTTTCGTTTCTCCTCAAATAATTCAATATATTCTGAGCTCACAGCCGGAGCATTTCACCTTTTTGCCTAGATTATATAAGCTTCTGCCTTTGCCTGAGCATCAGCCGATTGAGCTTTACAGCCACGAAGGTCAGGAATTTTTGTATGTACTTGAGGGTTCGATTACTTTTTATTTAGAAGATGAGACAACCATTCTCTATGCCGGTGACAGCGTGCAGATAGATTCTACCGTACGGCATAACTGGACTAATCACACATCCTTGCCGGCCACATTGCTGACAATTAACAGCCCCAATCCATATTTATATCTTGAGGAAATACATGGCGGCTTGAATAACACTGGCGACAGAGAAGACTCCTAGCTCCGAGGCTACGGTGACATCAGCGGATCGACGCTATTGGTCGATCCGACTTTCTCAGATGTCACTGTAATGCCTAAGCAAGGGGCAGGCTGGGGATCGACGGTATAAGTCGATCCGACTTTCTCAGATGCTTAATGCCACGGCATAACCTGAGCGCACAGCTGCGGCAATGTCCTTAGTTCCGGCGGCGGCACCGGCTACTTTGACTATCGGTGACACATATGAATCCTGTATCAGATGGAAAACGTCATAATTATTGCCGGAGCTGCCGGAGCCGGACGCTACAATAATGGCGTCAAAACGGTTCTGCGATAGCATGGCCAGCGTAACTTCAGTTTTGAAATAAGTCTCAAGTTCACCGCAGCTTTGCGCATTATATAATCTTTCCAGCAGATAGTAGCTATATCTTTGCCAGGCCCTCCCTTTGAGCGTGCCAGTGTTAAGAGCGGCATAATCTTGGCCGCAGATCGTGGGGGGCGTTTGTGCGAGCTGCTTAACGGTTAGGGGCTCAAGATCTTCTGTTTGTATATCGGTATCGGAAGCGAAATCAGTTGTTGCTATTGGTTCTGTGTCTGCCGCGGTCTCGGTTAAGGATGAGGAAGGGGTAGTCTCCGGCTCGGAGTTTTCGCCATCTTCAGTTGGACTTAAAGCTGAGCTCAGATCTATTGTATTGGCTTCAGCGGCGCGTTTAATCTCACCAACAGTAAGTTCACTGAAATCGATTGCAGTCTCCGGGGCAACATCCTCTTCGTCCTCGTCGTCCTCTTGGTTGTCGGGATAAAGCTTGATCACGCCTTCGACAATAATATCCGTGTCGACAGGCGATGCAGCTTCCGTTTCTGACACAGGAACGTCTGCAGGAACATCTGTTAGTGCGGAGTCACCTGCATTTTCAGTGACATCTGCATCCGCAGCATCGTCCGGTCTGATTGCATTCTGCAATGCCAACTCAAAGGGATTGGCCTGATGGTCAAAGAGCGATACATGATAGCCGCGTTCCCAGGCAGTGAGTGCGGCTTGCATGCCTGCCGGTCCGGAGCCTATTACAGCCAGGCGCTGGCCGGGATAAGCCGGCCTTAGTTCGACAGGATAGCTATTTTCTTTGCCGCAGCGCGGATTGACACTGCAACCAGGGAGACCGCCGGGGAAAAAAGCGGGGGCGCATAAATCATGACAAAGAATACAAGGTCTCTGCATGATACCTCTGCCGCTATAGGCCAATTTCGGCCAGGACGGTTCTGCTAATAGAGCACGGCTCAGCACCACAGCATCTGTTTTATTTTCTATCAGAGCCAGTTCGCAGAAATCAGGGTCTGACTCAGCGGCTCCGATCTCAGCCAGGACTGCGAAATTGCTGTCCTCATCATTTAGCGCTTCCCGCAGTTCCTTGGCGGCCGGCAATGAGCCTTGAAAGGAGTTCTCCCTCTGGAGCAAAACACCGGACAGACCCAGNTTTTTCATGCTGCGGAGTAATTTTGCATCGAGATGAATCGGGGAAGCTCTCAGGAANAGAGGTAAATCNGCAGGCAGTGATTTTCTTATTGCTGCAACTACCTGCAATAGATAGATACTGCCGGTCTTATAATAGAAGCTCAGACTCTCATGNTGTCTGGCCAGAATCCAGCTCAAAAAAGTCCCGGCNGAAGCATCGAGATAGATAGCATCAACCNCGGCTGCATCAAGACTGATGGCATTGGCGATCATTTGCTCCAGTGAGCGTTTCAGCCTTCTGGTACTCAAGCCTTTGTTNAGCGGTAAGGGGGAAATGCCGACAGCCAGGCGGCAACCGTACTGATTTAATTCCTTGGCCAGGGCGCCCCATTCCTCTGCCACATCGGTTATCTCGCCGGGATTGCCATTGTTGATTGAACCGCCAAAAACCAGAGCCAGACCTGCTGCTGCACGCTCGCGCAGAAAAGCCGTGTAGGCCGGACTCGGTCTGTAGACGCGTTGGATCTGCCCGCTCTCTAAAGGTGCCGCCCAAACGAGGCGGTTATTCAACTTCAGTCCATTGATCTGCAAAGGAGAAAATAACAGCTTATAAGGATAGGTCTCCTCGGGATTGATTTTTGGTTCTGATCCGGTTTCAGATAAATTTGTGGTCATGGGATTCACCGCCTGTACTAAAGCAAAATAGTTTATATTATATTCTACCTACAATCTCTCAAGTTCTAGTTACAGTAACTTTACGATTAGATTAGTCTGTAATATGCTAAGTAGACAGATTACAGGCTTCAGCTAAAGAAACGGGGCAAAATAATGGGTAATAAGGACGAACAGGTAGTGATTGCCTTTGATGTTGGCACTCAAAGTACCCGTGCTTCACTGATCAACAATCAGGGAGAGATTCTGCATCTTAGTCAGCAGAAACATGAACCGGCGTACTTTTCACTTCAGCCTGACTGGGCGGAGCAGGATCCCGATTTTTATTATGACAAGATAGTGACTGCCACTAACGAGCTTAAAATTGCAGCCGGGGCCACACTATGGTCTAAAATCGCAGGGGTGACTATCACCACCATGCGCGATACACCCGTACTATTGGATCGGAACCACAAGCCCTTGCGACCTGCTTTTGTCTGGCTGGACCGCCGCCGAGCCTCTGCCGAACCCAATCTCTCATTACCCGAGAGATTATTGTTCCGGATCGCAGGTATGCAGGAGGTAGTCAAACAGCAATTCCAGTTTACGCCCTGCAATTGGGTGCGGGAGCATGAGCCCGAAATCTGGGAGCGGACAGACAAATATGTTTTTCTCAGCACTTATCTGATCTATCGGCTGACGGGGGAATTGCGCGACTCTATCTCCGGCTTGACAGGCCATGTTCCATTTGATCATCAGCGGGGCGATTGGATGGGTCCCAATAATCTGATTCGCTTTGTTTTCGATATTGAAAGGGACAAGCTATGTGATTTCGTCCCTGCCGGCACGGTCCTGGGCACAATAACCCGAGAGGCGGCGGATATGACCGGCCTTAAGCAAGGCCTGCCCCTCTATGCTGCAGGTGCCGATAAAGCCTGCGAAATACTCGGCTTGGGTTGTATTGAGGCGGATAAAGCGGCGATCAGTTTCGGCACATCCGCCACGATTGCTTTTACTACCGAACGTTATAGAACGCCCGAACGTTTTGTGCCCTCTTATTCTGCCGTGATGCCGGGCTTTTATAATCCGGAAATTCAGATTTACCGCGGTTACTGGCTGCTGTCCTGGTTCATCCGGGAATTCGCTACGGCTGAAGCGATTCAAGCGGCGAAGTTGGAAATCAGTACGGAAGAACTGTTGAATTCTTCTCTGGAACAGATCCCGGCCGGCTGCGACGGTTTGTTTTTTCAACCGTATTTTACGCCCAATATCACCAGGCCCTATGCCCGCGGATCGGTAATCGGTTTTTCTGATACTCATACGCACAGCCATGTCTACCGCTCTATTATTGAGGGCATTAATTTCGCCTTGATCAGCGCCAAAAATATTATGGAAAAACGTGTCAAAACGAAAATAAACAGCCTATATTTGGGTGGCGGCGGTTCCCGCAGCAGAGAAATCTGTCAGATCACAGCCGATATGTTCGGGCTGCCCACATATCGTTCCGGCACCAATGAAGTCGCCGGCATCGGCAGTGCCATCGCTGCCTTTGTNGGCTTGGGTGTATTTTCAGATTATGACGAAGGCGTTTCGCATATGGTCCATATNCGTGANGAATTTTGGCCGGACCGCAGGCAGCATCAAATCTACCGCGAGATCTTCGAAGATATTTTCAGCGATATTTATAAACGCTTGGCTTCGCTGTACAAAAAACATAGCAAAAATTCCGCCCGTCGCAATAGTCAAAATATCTGAGTTTTAAAACAAATATTGTGTTTTAATAATAATTAACAGTAGCTAGTATTGATAACAACAGCTAGTATTGACGATTAAAAAACAAGGAGAAGAATTATGCGCGAAATTATTGCTACAAACCAAGCCCCTGCGGCAGTAGGGCCTTATTCCCAAGCAGTTAAACACAACGGCGTCATCTATATTTCGGGACAGCTCCCGATCGATCCTGCCAGTGGCGAGCTCTGCACAGGCAGTATCGCCGAGAAGACTAAACAGGCCATGAACAATCTGCAGGCCATAGCTGCAGCGGCGGGCAGTGACCTCAGCAAGGCCATTAAATTAACAGTCTTTTTGACCGATTTGGGCAATTTCGGCGAGATGAACGAAGCCTACGGTGCTTTCTTCGCTAAAGATCCGCCGGCACGCTGCTGCTTTGAAGTCACAGCCTTGCCCAAAGGCTGCGATATCGAAATTGATGCCATCATTGCCGAATAGAGCCGGCGATTAAAAGCAAACCGGGAAGAGACAAAGGTAATTTCTTTCCACAATACTACCCTCTTGTCCTTTGTTTCCCCGGTGCGAGCAGTTCTGCCCCGCTACTAGCACGGGGCAGACTGCTCGCGATGCTATTTCATTGCAAAAAACTTGATACTGGCATAGAATAAACAAGCCCTGTCCCAGTGGCCTAATGGATAAGGCAGTAGTTTCCGGAGCTACTGATACGGGTTCAATTCCTGTCTGGGACGCCAAATAGAGACTGGGTATCTGCGGATATTCGGTCTCATTTTATTTTCCTAAGCAAGCGATCTTCGGCGCATTTAGCGAAACGGAGAGTTAACTCGATGGCAGGAAATAGGGGTTTAATAAGGCAAGCCCGGCTCCCACAGCCGCATCCCCTCTGACATTGACAATATCAGTTGCAGAAGTATTATATTTACGGTGCGGAGGGAGAGCAACGCTTGTTCATGCTGAACATGAAGCACTCAAGAGAGAAAAATCCCTAATAATGAAGCTGACCCGGAGAGACATAGTGAATAATATGAAGCGAGATTTAATCCAGGACTATCGCAAGCTCGATTTTCAGTTGGCCGCTATTGCGGATATGCTAAATGGCGAAGAAGCCTTTGAGGCGGATCTGTTCATTCCCGATCAGGAGTATAGGCTGGCGGTGGAGTCGCAGATAGCGTCGGCTCAGGCTCGCCTTGACAATCTGGAGTCGCCGGATTCTGTATCCACTTTGCTCAAGTCGCATTTCTCGGATTATTTGGCTGCTCAGGCTAGTGATCTGCAGGCCAGATACGAAAATCCTGCAATACAGATCGGCAGTTTCAGAGAGTTATTTGAATTCCTTCTGACCAAGGACAGCAGAGAAGATCGGGTCAAAGCGGAACTGATGATAGGTAAACTGAGCCGGACAGCGGATATGTTCCGGGCGATGGACTCCTGGCTGACTGCCGTGAAGCCGATTTATCTTCTGGAGGCCAGAGAGGCCTGCCGGGCCAATATCGAGGTTTTTACACGCCTACTCGGTCAACTCAAGATTTATCTGCCTGATTTGCCGGACAATATATATGACCGGTTGCAGTCTGCTTTCCGGACTTTCGTGATGCAAAATCAGACCATGCAGGCAGAACTGGAACTGAGGCTAAAACAAATTGCTCTGTCGGAGCAGACAACGGAAGATAGCATTCTCAAGCTTGATCCCGAGGTTTATGCGGCTCATCTTTTGTCGCAACATGGCGTTATCTTGTCAGAGTTACTGGACTGGCATGAGGAGGAAATTGCCAAGACCAGGCAGTCTGTGCTGACAATTGCCAGTCAGCTGCGGATTCCTGAGGCCGCTGCGGCCAATTCAATGGCGGATGTCAATGCTATTTTGCTGAAATATGCAGGACCGGCCGCTTCGGCGGCGGAGATGCTGCAACGGGGTAATGAATATATCAAGCGCACCGCTGCCGCCTGTAAAGATTTTGTCCGCTTGCCGGAGGAAAGTTGTGTTGTCGTCAATATTTCCGAGTCTCTCAAGGATTCCTATCCCTGGGGTGGCTACGGCGGTGGCTGCAGACGCAGAAGACCCTTGCAGGGGGAGATGTTCCTCAACGGTTATAATTACCGGGCTGTAACTGACGGCTGGATTAAAATAAATACGGTGCATGAGGCTTATCCCGGACATCATGTCCAATTTGTGCGCAATATTGTTGATCCGATTCCGGAGACATTGAAGCGCGGCGCGCGCTATACTCCGATTCTGGAGGGGGTACCGCACCGCTCGGAAGAGCTGTTCACTTTTGTCTTTCCGGAAGATCCGTTCTATCCGCTTTTTGTGGCCTACCGCAGGCATCATACCGCAGTTCGGATTAAGGCTGATTTAATGCTGCGCTATTTCGGCCATCCGATCAAGGATGTGGTGCAGCTATACTGCTCAGAACTGGATTTTGACTGGAATACGGCTCGCGGACAGGTCCGGGCTCAGGAGTATATGCTTGGCTATTTTACCTGCTACTATTACGGCTTCAAGCTGATAGACCGGTGGGAACAGGAATATGGTTTTGACCGGAAAGAGTATACGGAGCTGCTGTTTTCGGCCGCCCGTATGAGCATGTGCAATTTCAAGCGCTTTCTCGATCTGACAGAAGCAGAACGCCGCAGTCTGCTGAACGATTATGCCAGCTTGTATCAATTCGCTGACGATTACTCGGAAAAGCCGGACTGCCGGTTGTAGCCTTCGTCAATAAAAGTGTATTTCGTGCGCTGATCTGTGATACAATTACGAGGCAAAACGCTTGTATTGTCGATTGATATGGCGTACAATTCAATTCCTGATTCCGGTACGATCAGGGGGAGGAAATTTTGACCTAAGGAGACAGGAAAATTGAAAGACAAATTGACACTATATGGTTTTAATAATCTGACTAAGACTTTGAGTTTCAATATTTATGATATCTGTTATGCCAAGACGGCCCGAGAACAGAAAGACTATATAGCGTATATTGACGAACAGTATAATTCTGAGCGTCTGACTTCGATTTTAGTTCATGTCACCGAGATGATCGGAGCTTTTATCCTCAATATTTCCAAACAAGATTACGAACCCCAGGGTGCCTCGGTCAATGTATTGATTGCCGAGCAGCCGCTGGAAAGGCAGTTGATCGATATTACTTGCAATGCGGGCGAGGTAGCGAAACGTGATTGTCCGCCATGTCCCGGTCTGCCCGAGCACGAGACTATCCATGCCCATCTGGATAAAAGCCATGTGACGGTGCATACTTTCCCGGAATGGCATCCCGATAAGGATATTTCCACTTTCCGGGTGGATATCGATGTCTCTACCTGTGGTACGGTGTCGCCGCTCAAAGCGCTTGATTATCTGATCTCCAGCTTTGATTCCGATATTATTACCATTGATTACCGGGTTCGGGGTTTTACACGCGATACTACGGGCAAGAAGCTCTTTCTTGACCATCCGATGACTTCGATTCAAAACTTTATTAATCCGGAAACACTCCTGACCTATGATGCGATGGATGTCAATGTCTATCAGTCGAATATTTTCCATACCAAGTTGATGGTCAAGGAGATAAATCTGCAGGATTATCTCTTCAATACCGATGTCTATGAGCTGTCTCCCCGCCGACGGCTGCAGATTCACGATGCACTCCAGAAGGAGATGATCGAGATCTACAGCGGGGTGAATGTCTATGACTGAATCCGGGAAAGCCCGCCCTGTGCCGCCGGAAAGATTGCGCCGGATTCTTAACGGCACCCTGCTCGGTCAGGGCAACGAGATCCCCGATTATGAAGCACTATTCCCGGGCAATCCCCANNCCAAAGCNCCTTTGTACGAGGCTGTGAGTCTCTACCGCAGCAAGCGCATCGTGCCTTTTGATGTGCCCGGNCATAAACAGGGNCGGGGCAATCCCGACCTGCGGGCCTTTTTAGGTGAAGACTGCCTGACCGTGGATGTCAACTCCATGAAAATGGTGGACAATCTCATCCATCCCACGTCCGTAATCAGAGAGGCTGAAGTCCTGGCGGCCCAGGCTTTCCGGGCGGCAGATGCCTTTTTCATGGTCAATGGTACCAGCAGTGCCATCCAAGGCATGATCATGTCTTCGCTGAATCCGGGGGATGAGCTGATCCTGCCGCGCAATGTCCACCGCAGTGTGATCAATTCGCTGATTCTGGCCCGAGGGACACCGGTCTATGTCAATCCCGGCGTTCACACCGGCTTGGGCATTCCTCTGGGCATGTCTCCGGCGGAAGTCGCGCAGACAATCCGTGAGCATCCCCGGGCCAAAGCTGTCCTGGTCAATCATCCGACTTATTACGGTGTCTGTTCCAATCTGAAAGAAATTACCCGCTTGGCGCATGAGGCCGGTATGAGAGTGCTGGTCGATGAAGCGCACGGCACTCATTTCCATTTCAGCCCCGACCTCCCCGTATCAGCCATGGAGGCGGGAGCGGATATGGCGGCGGTCTCTTTGCACAAGACCGGAGGATCATTGACGCAAAGCTCGCTGCTTTTATTAGGCGAAGGCGTTAGGAGCGATGCCGGCTATATTCGTCAGATTGTCAATTTGTCCCAGACGACCAGCGCTTCTTATCTGCTGATGGTGTCTCTGGATTTAACCAGAAGATTGTTAGCGCTCAAGGGCCGGGAAATCTATGATCGGGTCATCAAGCTGGCCAATTATGCCCGTTCGGAGATCAATCAGATCGGCGGTTATGATGCTTTCAGCAATGAGAAGACGGATGGAGACGCCTTTTATGAATTTGATCTGACCAAGCTGTCAGTGCATACACGTTCCATCGGTCTGGCCGGCATTGAAGTGCACGATTTGCTGCGAGATGAGTACGATATTCAGGTTGAGTTCGGTGATCTGGGGAATTTCCTGGCCATCATCTCGGTGGGTGATCGGGCTGTGGTAATTGAACGCTTGATTGCCGCCCTGGTGGAGATTCTGGAGCGCTATGGCAAAGAGCCGTCCGGTCTGCTGGCCAATGAATATGTCAAGCCGATCGTTGAAATGACGCCGGCTGAAGCTTTCTACGCTAAGACAGATTTGTTGCCGCTTCTGGCAGCCGAGGGCAGAATTGCCGCGGAGTCAATTATGTGTTATCCTCCGGGGATTCCGATTCTGGCGCCGGGCGAAAAAGTTACTAAAGATGTTATCGATTATATAGAATATGCCAGAGCAAAGGGCAGTTTACTGACCGGTACTGAGGATGACAAAGTTGAGTATCTGCATGTGGTCAGGCTGTAATGGAAAGGAGAACAAAGATGGCTAAGGAATTGTGGTTTGCCGAGTATCATGACGACAATACTCGGTTGGGTATGAGAGTTACTCGCGAATTGGTCGCTATGCAAAGCGAGTTTCAAGCAATCGAAATCTTTGAGACTCCGACTTTCGGTCGGGTATTGACTTTGGACGGCCTGGTCATGCTGACGGAAAAAGATGAGTTTATTTATCACGATATGATCATTCATGTTCCGATGGCAGTACATCCTAAAGTGCAAAATGTCCTCTTGATCGGCGGCGGAGATGGCGGATCTTTGCGGGAACTCTGCCGCTATCCGGAAATTGAGCAGATTGATATGGTGGAGATAGACAGCGAGGTGGTCAATCAATGCCGGCGCTTTCTGCCGCAGGTCGCTGCCGCCTATGACGATCCCAGGCTCAACCTGATTTTTGCCGATGGCTTAAAATTTGTTCGCCATAATACTGATAAATACGATCTGATCGTGATTGATTCCACCGATCCCTTTGGACCAGGCGAGAGTCTGTTCACCAAAGAGTTTTATGGCAATTGCCACCGCGCTCTGCGTGCAGACGGCATACTGGTCAATCAGCACGAGAGCCCTTATTATCCTGCTGATGCGGAAGAGGCCAGGCTGATCTATCAGCGCCTGACAGCGACTTTCCCGCTGGTCCGCGTCTATCAGGCTCATATCCCTTGCTATCCCTCGGGACACTGGCTCTTTGGTTTTGCTTCCAAGCGTTGGGATCCCTTGCAGGATTTTGATGCCGAACGCTGGAATGCCAGAGGCTTGTATACACGCTACTACAATACGGATCTCCATACCGGCTGCTTTCAGCTGCCGACCTATGTCAAGGAACTGCTGGAGTCGGGCGTAGAGTAATCAGTGGCGAACGATTTTGCTCAAGTAGCAGTAGCTTGAGATGGCGATGATTGGCTTCAGAATGCTGCCGGCTGAGGCTGCCGGCTGTTTTGATAGTGTTACAAGTGGTTTAGAGGTATGGGATGAATAAACCGAAAGTTCCCAATTTCTTTGATCTGGAGACGGATTTGGCGGCGGCGGAGCAGATCATCTTCGGTGCTCCTTATGACGGCACTGCTTCTTTCCGCCCCGGTTCTCGCTTCGGGCCTTCCGCCATGCGGGAAGCCGCTTATGGCATTGAGTATTACAGTCCTTATCAGGAGCAAGAGCTTTCCTTGCCTGTACATGATGCAGGGGATCTGGAACTTCCCTTTGGCGATCCCCGTGTCGCTTTGCAGCTGATTGAAGAATATGTGCTGTCAGTAGTCAAGCAGGGGAAAATGCCGATTATGATCGGCGGTGAACATCTGCTCAGCTTAGCTGTTGTGCGAGCACTGCTGACTAAGTATCCTGAATTGCATATCATTCATCTCGATGCCCATGCTGATCTCAGGGAAGAATATCTTGGCTCTAAGTATTCACATGCCACTGTTTTGCGGCGAATTCATGAAGAGGCCGGTACTGTGATCCATAGTTTCGGTGTCAGATCGGGTCTGAAAGAAGAATTTGCTTTCGCGGCGGCGAATCTGGATTTTCATCCTTTCTCGCTGGCCGATCTGGCTGCATTAAAAATGCAGCTGGGCGACAGACCGGTTTATCTGACTTTAGATCTGGATGTGCTGGATCCTTCAATCTTGCCCGGAACCGGAACGCCCGAGCCCGGTGGTGTCAGCTTCAGGGAGCTGNTGACGGCACTGCTGTCGCTCAAGGGTGTGAACCTGGTTGGCTTTGATCTGGTTGAGCTTGCGCCTCANCTCGATAGCAGCGGTGTTTCTACCATTGTGGCCTGCACGCTCTTACGGGAGCTGTTGCTTTTGGCACAGAAGTGCTAATATTTGGCCGAAGCTAATTCATCAAGGAGTAGCAATTTTATATGCAAGTATTGATTATTGGCGCTGGGAAATTGGGCAGGGAACTGGCCACCGCGCTTCTGGACCGAGATGACCAGGTCATCCTCGTCGATATCAAGCCGGAATCCTTACGGCTGGCAGAGCATATACCCTGCGTCAAAATCCTCGGCGATATGACGGACCAGGAAGTTCTCCGCAGGGCACAAATCGAGACAGCGGATGTCGTCTGTTGCGTGGCCGATTCCGATAATATCAATATTATGGCCACCTGGGTTGCGACCAAAATTTTTGCTGTGCCTCGAGTACTGACCAGACTATATAATCCTCAGAAAAAAGATGTTTTTCAGGCTCTGGGCATGCAAACAATTTCCTCGACGAAGTTTACTGTCGCTGCTTTTCTGAGTTCAATGGACGATGAAGAAACAGTAATGCAGCACCGGCTGTTTAATAATACTGTCACTTATTCTTTGGTCGATGTGCCGGAAGAACTGGTTGGTTCGAAGATTGCGGACGTCCAGTCCGCTTCAGATCAGATCATATTTGGCATTCGTCGTCAGAATAGAACTTTACCACTTTCCGCTGAACTGATCCTCAAGGTCGGGGATCAGATCATCATGGCGGATCTGAATTAGGAGCTGCTGAAATGAGAATTATTATTGTAGGCGGCGGCAAATTAGCACATTATCTGATTGAGACTTTGATCAAAAATGATAATGGCTACGATATCACGCTGATCGAACAGATTGAAGAAGTGAGTGCGGAGATCGCCAGCCAATTTGAAACGGTAAGAGTTCTGCACGGCGATGGCACTGATCTTAAAGTTTTGGCTGAGGCCGATTGTTTGAAGGCGGACTACTATATCGCAGTTACCGGCAAGGATGAGGACAATCTGGTCGGATGCCATATTGCCAAAACTGTGTTTGACGTACGCAATACGGTCGCACATGTGAATAATCCCGCCAATATGGAGCTGTTTCAGCTGCTGAAAGTTGACCTGGTCTATAGCCGAGCGCTCATTCTGGCCGATATTATCGAACAGGATATTGCCTGGGACGGTATGCGGGTTGTGTACAATCTTCCGGATCAAGAGATCAATATCTTGGAAATTGAGTTGTCACCCAGTTCACAGGCGGTAGGGAAGACATTGGCAGAATATGATTTCCCCGGCCGGACCAAAATTGTTTTTATGGTTCATAAAGACGGTCAGGCCGAAGTTCCCCAAGGCAGCAGTATTATGCAGGCCGGCGACCAGTTGTTTTTGGTGGCCGGAGGCGAGGACTACGACGCTATCTACGCTGAGATGGTGGCGGTAGAGGATATTTAGCCATGCCATTATTGCATATCAGATCCAAACAGAAGTCCCGGCTGGAAAAACTTCTGAGCAATCCGGTGCNATTGATTGTAATTTCCTTTGCGACGGTTATTNTTACCGGTACAGTGCTGCTGGTCTTTCCTTTTGCCAGCGCAGCGGGACAATGGACCAGCCCCGGTGTGACNTTGTTTACTTCGACTTCCGCGACCTGCGTGACAGGGCTTATAGTAGTGGATACCGGTTCTTACTGGTCAACTGCCGGTCAGGCTATTATTCTGTTACTGATCCAAGTCGGTGGTCTGGGTCTGGCGACTATTGTCGGCGCTTTCTATACTTTCTTTTCTAAAGTACATTCCTGGCGGCAGATTGAGCTGACCCGGGAAAGCACAGCCAGTCCGGGCGGGGTCGAATTGACCAAGCTGCTGCGCTGGATCATCGGTTTTACTCTGACCGCGGAAAGTATTGGTTCTATATTGCTGATCTGGCGTTTTTGGCCATATTATGGTTCGGCGGCGATCTGGAAAGGATTCTTTCAGGCTGTTTCGGCATTTTGCAATGCCGGCTTCGATCTCCATGGCAACGTCGGCAACGGCGGCTTTGTCAGTCTGACTGCTTTCAATCATGATCCTATTATTCTCATGGTGACAGCTGCTCTGATTGCGTCCGGCGGTCTCGGCTTCATGGTCTGGCTTAATATTTTCACGCGCAAGCGGGGAACCAAGCTGATGTTCCACAGCAGGCTGGTACTTAAAATGACAGCCATTTTGATCCTGTCAGGGGCTGTTTTGTACTGGCTGCTGGAATTCAGGAATACGAGTTCAGCCACAGCACTGGGCACTTTACCTTGGTATCAACAGCCGTTTGCTGCCCTTTTCCAAAGTGTATCTACCCGAACAGCAGGTTTTAACAGTATTGATCAGATGAGCCTGGCCGATAGTTCGAAATTTCTAACAGTAGCCCTGATGTTCATTGGCGCTGCTCCGGCCAGCACCGGCGGCGGCATTAAAGTCACTACAATGGCCGCTGTAGCTTCCGGCATTATCTCTGATATCCGCCGGCAACCATCGATTATTATGTCTAAGCACTATATCCGCAAATCAACTGCCAGACGTGCCAGCACAATTTTTGCCCTGTCCTTGCTGATTCTATTATCAGCGACAGTAGCAATTTCAATCCTGGAGAATGAGATAATCGGCAAGCAGCAACTTTCTTTTCTCGACATCATGTTTGAAGTGGGATCGGCTTTCGGTACGGTCGGTCTGACCGCATTCGGCACACCGATACTGCATCTGACCTCGCGCCTGGTACTGATCTTTTGCATGTTCATCGGTCGCGTTGGCCCCATCTCCTTTGCACTCAGCCTGAGCAGACAAGAAGAGCCCAGCCGGATTATTTACCCCGAAGCCGATATTCTGCTCGGATAATTGCAGAATCGGTTTTATTCGGGCTCGGGCAGGGCGGCTATCTTGTCTTTGATCATCTCTTCCGTCAGGATGGGATTGGCCCGGCCGGAGGTGGCTCGCATCACCTGGCCGATAATTGATCTGAGGGCGGCTTCCTTACCCCTGCGGTAGTCTTTGACTGCTTTGGCGCTGGCGGCCAGGGCTTCTTCGACATAGCCTGCCAGTATTTCAGGATCATTAATCTGTTTGAGCTGATGCTCTTCGACATAGGCGAGAGGATCGATCGGATCCTGAGAGCTGATCATGGCTTTGAAGACTTTGCGCCCGGTATTGCTATTGATCTCTTCTGTCCCCAGCAAATCGGATAGAACCGACAGCTGTTCGGGTGCCAGCGGCACATCACCTTCTTCAGCCAGTCCCGGCAGTAGATCGGCAATGATCAGATTGGCTGCGATCTTGGGATAGTTCGTGTGTACAGCGGCTGCTTCAAAGAAATCGGCAATTCTGATGTCATTGGTCAGGAGATTGGCATCGTATTCGGGGAGCTCCCAACGTTCAACATATTCTTCGATCCGGACGTCGGGCAGGCGGGGAATCGTGGCCCGGATGGCGGCCACTTCTTCCGGGCTGACTAGGATCGGTACCAGATCAGGATCGGGGAAGTAACGGTAGTCCGTAGCNTCTTCCTTGCTGCGCAAAGAAGAGGAAGTGCCGGTAGCTGAGTCGAAGCGCCTGGTCTCNTGCTCGATCACGCCGCCGGATTCGAGGATTTCGACCTGTCGCTGATATTCATGCTCAAGCGCCTTCGTNACNAAATTGAAAGAGTTGAGATTCTTCATCTCTGTGCGGGTGCCCAGTTCCTCNGTGCCTGCCGGGCGGATGGAGAGGTTGACATCACAGCGCATGGAGCCACGGTCCATCCGGCCGTCTGAGACACCGGTGTACTGTACCATGGCGCGGATCTTGCGCAAGAAGGCATCGACTTCTTCAGGCGAGCTCAGATCAGGCTCGGTGACTATTTCAATCAGGGGAACACCGGCGCGGTTAAGATCGACCAGGGTGCCTTCGCCTTCCAGATGGATGAGCTTACCGGCATCTTCTTCGATATGGATGCGATTGAGACGGACGCGCTTTTTGCCGGCGCGGGTCTCAATGTCGAGATAGCCGCCGATACAGAGTGGGTGCTGACCCTGGGTGATCTGATAGGCTTTGGGCAGATCGGGATAAAAGTAGTTCTTGCGCTCCATCTGCGCATAGGGTGCAATCTCACAATGACAAGCCAGGCCGGCTTTGATGGCAAATTCCAGCACTTGGCGGTTTAACATCGGCAGCGCTCCGGGCATGCCGAGGCAAATCGGGCAGGTATTGACATTCGGTTCAGCTCCGAATTCGTTCTTGCAATAACAGGTGATCTTGCGCTCCGTCATCAGCTCGACATGCACTTCGAGCCCGATGACCGCTTCATATTTAGTCATTGTGCAGTCTCCTCTCCGGCACCGCCCATAATAGCAGCACCTGCCTGATATAATAGAGCTTCACTGAAAGCAGGCCCGATCAGCTGTACGCTGACCGGCAGATTCTCTACCCGCGAGTCGGTAGGGACAGACAGCGCCGGCAGACCGGTTAGAGGTGCCAGAACGCTGAAAAAATTAACGTTGCGGGTATCTTCTTTACTCTTTTTTGCTCCCAGTTTCGGCGTAACATCCGTTGTTGTCGGCAGTAAAATCAGATCTACTTGTTCCAACATTTTGTCAAATTCGTTTTTGATGAAGGTTCTGACCTTTTGTGCTTTGACATAGAAAGCTTCATAGTAGTCGGCGCTGAGCACAAAGTTGCCCAGCATGATGCGGCGCTTGACCTCCGGGCCAAAGCCTTCGCTGCGACTGTTGTAGTAAATATCTTCCAGATCTTCATAATCAGAGCTGCGGTAGCCATAATGGATGCCGTCCAAACGGCCGAGACCGGAGGATACCTCAGCACTTGACAGCAGATAATAGGTCGGAAAGGCGCTTTCCAGTTGCCGGGGGGCCAGCTCGACGATTTTGGCTCCGGCTGTTTCCAGATCTGCAGCTGCTTTGAGAACAGCTGCTTTGAAGTCTGCTGTGACTTTGCTTTCCAGATGGTCAAGGGTCAGGCCGATGCGCAGGCCGTTGACACCCTTGTTCAGTCCGGCGCTGAAATCCGGTATTGCTCTGTCTGCGGATGTGGCATCCTGGGCATCATGACCGGCAATGGCATTCAGAACCAGGGCATTGTCAGCCAGGCTGCGCGTCAGGGGNCCTACCATATCCATGGAAGAGGCCAGAGGTATGACGCCACGCTTGGAGACAAGCCCGNAAGTCGGTCTCATACCGACCAGTCCGCAATGGGCGGCCGGTAGACGTACAGAGCCTCCGGTATCAGTGCCGAGAGCGTAGGCCGCAGTTCCCGCGGCTACGGCAGCAGCTGAGCCGCCGGAACTACCGCCGGGGATGCGGGTGAGGTCCAGCGGATTTTTCGTCGGCCCGAAAAGTGAAGACTCGGTAGTTGTACCCAAAGCAAGTTCATCGAGATTGGTCTTGCCCAGCAGCACACCCATCTGTTCCTGTAGTTTCAGCCAGACATAGGCGCTGTATGGCGGTACGAAATTAGAGAGCATTTTCGAAGCTGCCGTAGTCAGGATCCCCTCAGTGCAGATATTATCCTTTAGTGCCAGAGGGATGCCGGCCAGAGGCGGTAAGTCCTGACCCGACATCAGAGCCCGGTCAACTTGAGCCGCTTGGGCCAGTGCCTGGTCGGAGGTGACAGTGATATAGGCATTGATTGCTTCATCTTGAGCCTCGATCTGTGCCAGATAGTGGCGGGTCAACTCGACAGCCGAGAATTCTCCGGCCCGTAAAGCCTTCGCCATTTGTGTTAGATTCATCTTCTGCATATCCATCTGCTACTCCTCCAGTGCAATCACTTCAGGTACGAAAAAGCAGCCGTCGCGGCTGACAGGCGCATTTGCCAACAGTTCCTCGCGGGTCGGACCGGGCGGGATCACGGCAGTTTGGAACACATTTGCGGCCTCATATACATTATCCGTTGGAGCCAACTCCGCTGTATCAATGCTGTCTATCTGACTGGCCCAGTCTATGGTGTCGGTCAGATATTCGCTGATTTGCTTCAGCTCTGTCTCATCAAAGCGCAGGCGGGAGATCTGAGCCAGGCGCTTGATATCGAACTCTATCGGCTTTCTCCTAGCGCCGGAGCCGGCTGCTGGCTGCTGGTCGCTCTCTGATAATTCTGCGGTCAGGGAGAGGCCGAGTTCATCCAGTTGTTCGCGGTCTACGCGGTCAGGCGCACCGGTTAGGAGGCAAGAAGCATCTTTTGTCTTGGGGAAAGCGATGACTTCGCGTAGGGAATCTTCTCCCAGTAGGATCATAACCAGGCGGTCAAGACCGAAGGCGAAGCCGCCATGGGGCGGTGTGCCGTAGGCAAAGGCGTTGAGCATAAAGCCGAAGCGCTGTTCAATCTCCGCTTCGGACAGGCCCAGTACTTTGAAGACCCGGCGCTGCACCTCGCTGTCATGGATTCTAATCGAACCTGAGCCAAGCTCAGTACCATTGAGGACGACATCGTAGGCCTGCGAATGTGCCCGCTCCGGTTCCGATTTCAGATAGGGAATATCCTCCGCATACGGCATGGTGAACGGGTGATGCTGNGCCAGGTAACGCTTTTCNCTTTCGCTGTATTCGAACATTGGGAAATCGGTGATGATCAGGAAGCGATATGAATCATCTCTCAGTCCCAGCAGATCTGCCAGTTCAAGTCGGAGGGCGCCCAGGATTTTGCGGGCTTTGGCCACTTTGTCTGCCGAAAAGAGAATGAAGTCGCCGGGTTGTGCTCC
>JGI24708J26588_10000014_pt1 | contig 107910 bp, 98 predicted proteins | sample BioPla1DNA2_FD_26588 | JGI IMG/M metagenome (IMG submission 26588) | reverse complement strand
GGGTTGGGCTGTTCGCCCATTAAAGCGGTACGCGAGCTGGGTTCAGAACGTCGTGAGACAGTTCGGTCCCTATCCGTCGTGGGCGCAGGAAATTTGAGAGGCTCTGTCCTTAGTACGAGAGGACCGGGATGGACGAACCTCTGGTGTATCTGTTGTACTACCAAGTGCATGGCAGAGTAGCCAAGTTCGGAGTGGATAAACGCTGAAGGCATCTAAGCGTGAAGCCCACCTCAAGATAAGATTTCCCATAGCGCTAAGCTAGTAAGACCCCAGGTAGACTACCTGGTAGATAGGCCTAGGGTGTAAGCATGGTAACATGTTTAGCTGATAGGTACTAATAGGTCGAGGGCTTGATCTATATAACAGTGTTTAGTTTAAAGGTGTTTATTTGGCCCAGTGGCTCAGTTGGTTAGAGCGCCGGCCTGTCACGCCGGAGGTCGAGGGTTCGAGTCCCTTCTGGGTCGCCATTATATCTATTATACTAAATTTCAAACATCCAATTTTACTTAGGGCGCATAGCTCAGCTGGGAGAGCACCTGCCTTACAAGCAGGGGGTCATAGGTTCGAGCCCTATTGCGCCCACCATTTTAAAAAACAAATAATAATAATAATTAATATGCCGACGTGGCTCAATTGGCAGAGCAGCTGACTTGTAATCAGCAGGTTATCGGTTCAAGTCCGATCGTCGGCTTAAATTATGGAGGGGTTCCCGAGTGGCCAAAGGGGGCAGACTGTAAATCTGTTGTCAAAGACTTCGAAGGTTCGAATCCTTCTCCCTCCATTTTATTATTGCAAATAAGCAATAAGAAAGCATGCCCAGATAGCTCAGTCGGTAGAGCAGAGGACTGAAAATCCTCGTGTCGCTGGTTCGATTCCGGCTCTGGGCACCATTAATTATAATTTACTTTTTACATAACTAAGCTGAGCATGGGCTACTAGCTCAGGCGGTAGAGCACTGGACTTTTAATCCAGGTGTCCCGGGTTCGAGTCCCGGGTAGCTCATAAAAAAGCATGTATTTCTATCAAAGGAGTACATGCTTTTTCTTATTTTGGTTTAAAAGTATTAATATATTTGTTATACTATAATAACAAATGTATTAAAAATCTATGTTAATAGGATTGGTTTTATGGCAGATGTATATTTATACGATAGATTAATGGATTATGCTAACAGTGGGGTATATCCTTTTCATATGCCTGGACATAAATTAGGCAGGGGATTAGACTCTTTTCCTTTATTAAAGCTTGATCTTACTGAAATTAGAGAGATGGATAATTTATATGAGCCAAATGATGTAATTGCTAAAGCTCAAGAATTAATGGCAAAAACTTTTGGTGCTGATGAAAGCTTATTTCTTGTTAATGGTTCTACAACAGGGGTAATATCCGCAATCTTAGGAGTATGTAATCCAAAAGATGAATTAATTATTGCTAGGAATAGTCATTATTCTACTTATCATGGGATGATTTTAGGAGATATTATTCCAAGATATATAAATCCTCAAGTTATCGATGAATATGGCTTATTAGGAGGCATATCCCCCAAAAATGTTCAAAAAGCTATAGAAGATTATCCTAAAGCAAAAGCAGTATTTATTACTAGCCCTACATATGAAGGCTTTACTTCTAATATTAGTGAAATTGCAAGGATAACTCATAACTCTAATAAACTTTTGATTGTTGATGAGGCGCATGGTGCTCATTTTAATTTTCATTCTGCCTTTCCAAAAACAGCCCTTAGTTGTGGTGCCGATATCGTCATTCAAAGTCTTCATAAAACTCTTCCGGCTTTAACTCAAAGTGCACTAATTCATTTTAAAGGAAATAGATTTGACAAAAATAGAGTAAAGCAAATAGTAAAAATGATTCAAACAAGCAGTCCCTCATATATTTTAATGGGAATGATGGATTTGCTTAGGAACTATTTAGATGAAAGAAAAAATAATGGCTTTGATACTTATATTGAAAATCTCATAAATTTAAGAGAAAAATTAAATGAATTAACTAGGATAAAGCTTTTGGGAGAAGAACTTAATAATAACTATTCAATTGAAGAAATTGACATATCGAGATTAGTTTTTTATACTGGAAGAAGCAATAAAACTGGAATAGATATTGATAAAATACTTAGGGATAGCTACAAAATTCAAATGGAAATGTCTAGTGAAGTTCATTTTGTTGGAATTTCAACTATAGTTGATAGCATAGAAGCATTTAATAGTCTTTATAATGCATTAATAAGTATTGACAAAGAGTTAATGATAAATGAAGAAAAAACCGATACATATAATATAATATATCCAATTTCAACTATTAAAAGTTCTCCAAGAGAAGCTTTTTATAGTATCAAAAAAAGCCTTCCTTTAGAAGATGCAAGAGGAAGAATATCAGGGGAATCTGTTGTTTTATATCCTCCTGGAATTCCAATATTATCTCCTGGAGAAGAAATTACAAAAATTCATATAGAACAAATTGCTAGACGTATTAAACAAAAAAGAACTATTGACGTTATTGGTTAGACGGGGTGACTTATGAAGGGATTATTTATTACTATGGAAGGACCTGACGGTTCAGGAAAGACGACTCAAATAGAAGAATTAAAGAAGTTTTTTAATGATAAAGCTTATGAAGTCGTTATTACAAGAGAACCGGGGGGAACTGACATCAGTGAACATATTAGGAGCATTATTTTGGACGTAAATAATGATAACTTATCATATATGGCAGAAGCCCTCCTTTATGCAGCTTCTAGAGCTCAACACGTAGAAGAAAAGATAAAGCCGGCTTTAGAGGCTGGAAAAGTTGTGATATGTGATAGGTTTGTTGATTCAAGTATTGTTTATCAAGGTTATGCTAGAAAAATTGGAATAGAAGTTGTGGAATCAATAAACCGTTTTGCCTTAATGGGAATTCAGCCAGATATAACTTTCTTTTTTGATATTAGGCCTGAAGATGCTATGGATAGAAAAGTAAGTCAAAAGTCTTTAGATCGTTTGGAAAAAGAAGATATTTCTTTTCATAAGCTTGTATATGAAGGTTATAAAATTCTTTTAAAGCGTTATCCTAAAAGAATAAGGCGTATTGATGCAAGTAAATCCATAGATGAAGTTAAAAATCAAATTATTAGTGAAATAAATAGATTTTTAGAGGGGGGTTTATATTGAAATTAGTGACAGCAATTATTCATGATGACGATGCTCATAAAGTAATGGATGAGTTAAGCAGTAGAGGTTTTAGGGTTACAAAGTTAGCTAGTACTGGTGGATTTTTAAAATCTGGTAATACTACTCTTATTATTGGTGCAGAAGAAGAAAAAGTTGAGGAAGTTATCACAATCATAGAAAATAAATGTAAAAGTAGAAAGCAAGTTACAACAGCAAACTTTCCTCTTACGAGTGTAGCAGATGGATATGTGCCTTATCCGATTGAAGTAACAGTAGGAGGAGCTACTATTTTTGTATTGGATGTAGAGCAATTTAAAAAAATTTAGTTAAAAGGAGAAATATTAATGGATATGAAAGTAGGGCCAGTCCAAATACCAAATATTTCAGAAGTAAAAGCAACAAAAGAAAGAGTAACAGAGAAGGATTTTGCTTTTACACTTTTAAGCAAAATAGATGAATCAGAATTACAAGAAAAGCTTGAAAGAATGATAGAAGATATTACTGTCCAAGGTAAAAAGTTGGCTGAACATATGGATGTTAAGGATTTAAAAAAGTATAGAACAATGGTTGCTGAATTTATGAATGAAGTAGTATCTAGATCTCATAAATTTTCAAGAGAAAACTTTTTAGATAAAAGAGGAAGACACAGAGTATATGGTATTGTAAAAAAAGTTAATGATAATTTAGATGAATTGGCCCAAGAAATTATAAAGAAAGAAAAAGATCACTTAAAAATTTTAGCTAGAGTAGATGAAATAAGAGGTTTACTATTAGATATAATTACATAAATAATTAATACACTGCTGCTACACAGCGGTATTTTTTTGAATCAAAATTTATAAGAACAGGAGATTATTATATGTATAGCTTTGAAGAAATTGTAGGTCATAAGGAAATTATAGAGGGGCTTCAACAAGGAATTAAAAGCAAAAAGGTATCTCATAGCTATATTTTTGATGGAATTGAAGGTATTGGTAAGAAAACTCTTGCTTATGCATATGCTAAAACTCTTCAATGTCTTAAGGAAGGTATTAGTCCATGTAATGAATGTATTTCTTGCAGATCCTTTGATTCTGGAAATCATCCAGATGTTTTTTTTATAAAATCAGAAAAAAAGAATTTAGGAGTAGATGAAATTAGAGAAGGTATCCTAAAAGAAATGGAAATAAAACCTTATAAGTATAAATACAAAATCTTTATTGTTGAAAATGCAGATAATATGACTGTTCAGGCTCAAAATGCCTTATTAAAGACTATAGAAGAACCTCCTGCTTATGGTATTATAATTCTTATTTCTACCAATTATGAACAATTTCTTCCTACCATTATATCCAGATGCTCACTTATTAAGCTTAATTTATTAAAGCCCGAAGAAGTTAAGGCTTATTTTATAAACACCAATGAATTTAAAGATAAAAACATTGACATATATATTTCTTTTTCAGAAGGAAGCATTGGAAAAGTTAAAAAAATGCTTGAGTCAGAATATTTTATGGATTTAAGAGAAAAGGTAATTGGCTGGATACAAGAAATTAAAAATGAAGATTTAATAAATATATATAAAATACAAAAAGAAATGGAAAATTATAAAGAAGACATAGAGTTAATACTATATCTTATGTATATTTGGTATAGGGATGTTTTATTAATAAAGCATGTTGGAGATAATTCATATATTATTAATAAGGATAAAGTAAATATATTGTTGAATCATAGTATGGACCTATCTTATAATAATATAGACAAAGTTTTAGACGCAATTAATAATGCTAGAATTCAAATTAGTAAAAATGCTAATTTAAGACTTACATTAGAAGTTATGTTATTACAAATAAAGGAGAATGATAATGGCTAATGTTATAGGAGTACGCTTTAGAAGAGCGGGTAAGATATATTTTTTTGACCCAGATGGTTTACAAATAGAAACAGGAAGTCATGTTATTGTAGAGACTGCAAGAGGTATAGAATACGGTACAGTTGTAGTTAGTAGTAAAGAAATAAGTGAAGAAGAATTGGTTTCTCCCTTAAAAAAGGTAATTAGAATAGCAACAGAAGAAGATGATGAAATAGAAAGAGAAAACAAGAAAAAAGAAATAGAAGCTTTCGATATATGCAAAGAAAAAATTAAAGAACATGGATTAGAGATGAAGTTAATAGATGTAGAATTTACTTTTGATAACAATAAAATTATGTTCTACTTTACAGCAGAAGGAAGAATTGATTTTAGAGAATTAGTAAAGGATTTAGCAGCCATTTTTAAGACTAGAATAGAATTAAGACAAATAGGCGTAAGAGATGAAACAAAGATGATGGGAAGCCTAGGAATATGCGGCAGAAGCTTATGCTGTTCCAGCTTTTTATGTGAATTTCAGCCTGTTTCAATTAAGATGGCAAAAGATCAAAACTTATCACTTAATCCTACAAAGATTTCTGGTGTTTGCGGCAGGCTTATGTGCTGTTTAAAATATGAAGAAGAAACCTATAAAGAAATAAATGAAAAACTTCCAGATGTGGGACAAGAAGTTACTACACCTGATGGAAAAGGAACAGTATTGTCAGTTAATGTTCTTAGGCAATTGATTAGAGTTGCTGTTACTAAGGGTGATGATGAAACAGAGGTAGCGGTTTATTCTGCAGATCTTGTTAGCTTTGATCCATCATTAAAGAAAAGTAAAAATGAAGATATAGATGAATTACTTGATGAGGTTGAATTTGATGAAGACTGAGATAGAACTAAAAGAGGGTGAAAGGATAGATGATCTTAATATAAAGGGTTACCAGATCATTCAAAACCCTAGATTATTTTGTTTTGGTATGGATGCAGTCCTTTTATCATCTTTTGCAGATGTTAAAGAAGGCGAAGAAGTAATTGATTTAGGGACTGGGAATGGGATTATTCCTATTTTATTAGAAGCTAAAACAAAAGGAAAAAAATTTGTAGGCCTTGAAATTCAAACTGAAAGTGTTGATATAGCTAGAAGAAGTGTTACTTACAATAATTTATATCATAAAATAAGGATAGACCTTGGTGACATAAAAAAGGTTAAAGATTACTATAAGCAGGAATCTTTTGATGTTGTTACATCAAATCCTCCATATATGAATGAAGGGGGAGGGCTGCAAAATCCCCATGAGCCCAAGGCTATTGCACGACATGAATTATTATGTAAACTAGAAGATGTAATTTCAGCATCGGCTTATTTATTAAAAAATAAAGGACGTTTTTATTTAGTCCACCGTCCACAAAGATTAGTTGATATTATATATTTACTTAGAAAATACCGACTAGAGCCTAAAAAAATTCGTTTTGTACAGCCTTATGAAGGCAAAGAACCAAATTTACTTTTAATTGAAGCTATAAAAAATGCTGGTGTATTAATTAAAGTATTAGCTCCGCTTATTGTATATGATGAAAATGGAGAATATACTGCTGAACTAAGAAAGTTATATTATGGTTAGAACAGACTTTAAACTTATAATAAATATAAATTATTAGTAAAGTTAAAAGATAATAATTATAAAAGAGGGTTATAAATGGCCGGAATACTATATTTATGTGCAACTCCTATAGGAAATTTGGAAGATATAAGTTATAGGGCAGTAAGAATTTTAAAAGAAGTAGATTTAATTGCAGCAGAAGATACAAGACATACTAAAAAACTATTAAATCACTTAAACATTAATACTCCTTTAACAAGCTATCATGAGCATAATAAAAAGACAAAAGGGCCAGTTATTATTGAAAAATTAAAAGAAGGGTTAAATATTGCCTTAGTAACTGATGCAGGTACTCCCGGAATATCAGATCCCGGCGAAGACTTAGTCCGGCTTGCTTATGAAAATAATATTAAAGTTGTCCCAATACCTGGACCTTCAGCTCTTATTTGCGGACTTATTATTTCAGGACTTTCAACAAATAGATTTGTCTTTGAAGGTTTTCTTCCTACAGACAATAAAGAAAGAAAAGAAAGACTAGATAAACTAAAAAAAGAAGATAGAACAATTATACTTTATGAAGCTCCCCACAGACTTTTAAAAACATTAGAATCTCTTTATGAAGTCCTTGGTAATAGAAATATTTCTATTATTAAAGAACTTACAAAAAAATTTGAAGAGGTTTATAATTGTACAATTAGTGAAGGAATTAATTATTACAAAGAATATGAGCCAAAAGGTGAATTTGTTTTAGTTATCGAAGCCTTGTCTAAAGATGAAATAGAAGAAATGGAAACAAAGAAGTGGGATAATCTTACTATAGAGGCTCATTACGATTTCTACATTAAACAAGGGATAGATAATAAAGAAGCCATAAAGCAAGTGGCTAAAGATAGAAAAATAAGTAAAAGAGAAGTCTATAAAATAATCCATCAAATAGAATAAAAGAAAAGAATAAAAAAAAGCCAGTTTCATGGCTTTTTTTTATTCTTTTAATTCCATTCCAGCTAATCTTACAAGTTCAATGATTGTTTCTTTAGAAATCTTTTTACCTTTATAATCAATTAAATCATCCATGCTTCCTGTGAAGATGTCAGCAGGTTGATATTTTTTTAAGATTATTTTGTCATTGTCAACAAAAATTTCTAAAGCATCTTTTTCATTGATATCGAGATTTCTTCTTAACTCGATAGGTAAAACTACCCTCCCTAATTCGTCAACTTTTCTTACAACACCTGTTGATTTCATTCTAAATCCTCTCCTCTTATAATTTATTATTCGACATTAAACTACAATGCTAGAATACCATAATTAGAAATAAAAGTCAACAAGTTTTTTAAAAAAAAATGTAATATAAAGAATTATATACATTTTTAGTTATCAAATCTCGTCAAGATATGACTTTATAACAAAAACTTCTCCAATTATTTTAGGCATTTCACATAAAATTATAATGTATGTTACATTTTTTATCAAATAAAGCAATATAATACTTGGTAACAACTCTACCATACATTTTCGACAATTCGACAAAGAAAAAGACTTATAAAACTTTTTATTAAGCTTGTTCATATTTTGATTTGGACAACATATATATATATAAAGTTTGAATTTTACTTTTATTTTTAATTATTATACTGCAAGTATAAATGTAATTAGAAAACGGGTGAAGCTATGTTAAATTATATATGGGCTTTTATGATTTTATTAGGTATTATTGTTGCTGCATTTACGGGTAAAATGGGTGAAGTCACTAATACTGCTATAATTTCATCAACAGAAGGAGTGGAAGTTTGTATTAGATTATTAGGAGTACTTGGCTTTTGGATGGGCATTATGAAAATTGCAGAAAAATCGGGTTTAATTAATCTATTAACGATAAAAATTCGACCAATATTAAGATATCTTTTTCCTGATATTCCTGATGGACATGATGCACAAAAATATATAGCAGCAAATATGATTGCTAATGTATTAGGTCTCGGTTGGGGAGCTACTCCACCAGGCTTATTAGCAATGAAAGCATTACAAGAATTAAATCTTAAAAAGGATGAAGCTAGTAATACTATGTGTATGTTCTTAATTGTTAATATCTCTTCCGTCCAGCTTATTTCAGTAAATATAATTGCCTACAGAGCTCAATATGGTTCAGCTAATCCTTCAGAAGTAATAGGCCCGTCGATATTGGCAACTAGTATATCTACAGTGGTAGCAATTATATTTGGTAAGCTTATGGAAAGGAGGAAGAAAATTTGAAATGGATATTATATATATCCGATTTTATGATTCCTTTGATAGTAACTGGAGTCATTATTTACGGCTTATTAAGAAAGGTAAATATATTTGATGTGTTTATAGAAGGAGCAAAGGAAAGTGTAAATATAATTTTAACCATAATGCCTACATTAATCGGGCTTATGGTTGCTGTTGGAATTATTAGGGTTTCGGGGAGTTTAAATATATTAGAAGTGTTTTTAAGGCCTATAACTAAGTTAATATCTTTTCCTGTTGAATTGATTCCTCTTATTATACTTAGAAGTATTTCTTCTTCAGCTAGTTTAGGACTGGTTTTAGATTTATTTAAACAGTATGGTCCAGATTCTTTTATTGGAAGGTTAGTATCAATTATTATGGGATGTACGGAAACAATATTTTATACTATGTCTGTTTATTTTATGTCCGTTGGAATTAAAAAAACAAGGTATACTCTTGTAGGAGCCCTTATAGCTAATATAGCAGGAGTTATAGCCTCTTTTTATATTACCTTGTATATTTTTGGAAAATAAAAAAGGAGCTTATGCTCCTTTTTTATTATATTTCATTAACAACTTTCTTAAGTGCATTTAATGCTTCTTGAGGAAGTTTATCAAATCCACCTTTTTCAGTTTCTCTGGATTCAATAAATCTAATTCTGTCTTCCATTCTCTTTTTGAGCTGATCTAAGTAATCTGCATCATTTAAATCAGGAATATATCCTTCAATTTCAAGAATTTCGATGTCAGAGAAGTTCCCCCAAGGCTTGAAATTAGCAGTTCCTTCAACAATAGCTTCTAAAGATCCTAAAGTAACTGCTGGAGTTACTTTTTTATCCATAAAGAAACCTGTATTTAAAATGTAGCAATCTACATTTCTTTCTTGGAATAAAGCTTTAAATTTATTGTAATCATCTGCTAATGGGTAGGTTCTAAATGGGTTAGCGTAAGGTTCTACAACTAAAGCATCAGGGTCTACACCTGGTGCAAGTCTTTCTGCACTTGTTCTTTTAGTTGCTAAAGTAGCACCCATAACAGAAGCAAGTTCAGCTCCTTTAATTTTTACAACAGGTGGAAGAGTTGGGTCTTTCATTAGCCAGAAGATTGCATTAACAGGTTCATCAAATTTATCAATACGGTTAGGTGACCATAATTTAGATTTAACAGCACGACCATTTCCGTTTCTGATATCTTCTGTAACAACAACAACTTTTCCATTTTCATCAAGAGTTGCCCCATTGTTTTGAAGTGTTAATAAATATTTGTTGTCTTCAGAAGTTAATGGGTAGTCTTGAGTTTTATCAAAGTAAGCAGGTTCTAGTGCTACTGAAGAACCATCTTTAGTTGAAATAACGAAAGCATCGTCGTGAAGTACTGTAATATCATATTTGTCATCATGACGAGCATGAGTAATAGTAGATTTTCCAGAACCGGAAAGACCAAATACACCTGCTACGAATTTTTTACCTGAAGGTAAGTTATATCTTTTTTGTCCACCGTGACAAGATGCATAGCCGTTACGATTAGCAATAGCCCATGCAAGAGTCAGTGTACCTTTTTTGTGTTCTCCAAAATATCTCATTCCAAGAATTGCAGCACAGTTGTGCTCAGGATCAAAACATGTAAGTCCCATTGGATGTTCTGGATGAGACCATTCAGGATCGGAGAATACGTAGATATCTCCTTCATTTTTTAACTTAACAGAGTCTTGATACATATTAAAGTAGTATTCATTAATATATTGGAAATTAAGCATCCAAGAATACATTATGTTTTCTTGACCTTCAGGAATTAAAAGATGAGCTTTTACCATAAAATCTTTGTCAAGCCCTACATAAACTTCAGCATGATACATTTTCTTGAAGCGGCTTTTATAAACTGCTTCGCTGATTTTAAGAGCATATTCATTAGTATTAATTCCAGGCTCACCAATAATTCTTCTTGCTGCCGCAGCACGGCCGCTTACAGCACCATCATTAAAAAGAAGTACTTTAGCATCGGAATCTAATCCAATAGCTTCCGGATTGTAAACGGGAATATCAGTTACAATTGTTCCAGGAGAAGCAGCTGCTAATTTATAAGCTTCTTTTAAAGATGTTATTTTTACAACATTATTGCCGTAAAAAGGTGTTTCGATTGTAGTTCTGATTTGAGAAAATATAGGATTATTTGCTCCTATTTCACTCCTTGGAAAACATGATTGAGTTGCCATTAAAACCCTCCTTAAAATTATATATATTTATAAAATAAAAAAACAAATTGGCAAATAAACAAAATAAAAATCGTGCCCCAGTATATAATGATACAGTAATTATACGAAAAAAGTCAATAGAATCGAAAAAAATTATTATTTTCATAACATAATAGTAATAGTATATATAAAATTATAATATCCATACTTTTAATAAATAATTTATTGACTTTTAATTGTTTTTGCTTTTTTTTAATAATGGTTATATAATATTTTTTAATATATCTAATGATAATATAATTAAAAATCTACAAGTAAGATGGAGGTAAAAGATGAGCAAAAAAACATTTTATATTACTACGCCTATTTATTATCCTAGCGACAAACTTCACATTGGTCATTCATATACTACAGTTGCCGCAGATGCTATGGCAAGGTATAAAAGACTTAGAGGTTATGATGTAAAATTTTTAACCGGAACTGATGAACACGGACAAAAAATAGAACGTATTGCAAAACAAAACGGTATCAATCCAAAAGAATATGTAGATAATATTGTAACATGGATTAAAAAATTGTGGAAGCTAATGGACATAAGTTATGATACTTTTATTAGAACAACAGATGACTATCATGTAAAATCAGTCCAAAAAATATTTAAAAAGTTATATGATAATGGAGATATTTATAAAAGTACTTACGAGGGTTGGTATTGTACTCCTTGTGAAACATTTTTTACAGAAAGGCAATTAAATGACGGGAAATGCCCAGATTGTGGGAGAGAAGTAGAAAAGATAAAAGAAGAAAGTTATTTCTTTAAGCTATCAAAATATCAAGATAAATTAATTCAGCATATAGAAAANAACCCAGACTTTATACAACCTCAAGCAAGGCAAAATGAAATGATTAATAACTTTTTAAAGCCAGGCTTAGAGGATTTATGTGTTTCTAGAACATCTTTCAAATGGGGAATACCTGTTGAATTTGACCCAGATCATGTGGTGTATGTATGGGTTGATGCTCTTTCTAACTATATTACTGCTTTAGGCTATTTGTCTGATAATGAAGAAGAATATAAAAAATATTGGCCAGCAGATGTTCATTTAGTTGGTAAAGAAATTGTACGCTTCCATACTATTATTTGGCCTGCAATTTTAATGGCGCTAGGTGAACCCTTACCTAAAAAAGTTTTTGGTCATGGATGGTTAATAATTGATGGCGGTAAAATGTCAAAATCTAAAGGAAATGTAGTTGATCCTAAAGTTTTAGTTGATCGTTATGGTTCAGATGCTGTTAGATACTTCTTACTTAGAGAAGTTGCCTTTGGGCAAGATGGAAACTTTAATAATGAAGCTTTAATTCAAAGGATTAATTCAGATTTAGCAAATGACTTTGGAAATCTATTATCTAGAACTGTTGCAATGATTAATAAGTATTTTGATGGTCAGCTTCCAGAAGATAAAGTTTCTACTGATTTTGATGAAAATTTAAAGAAAACCGTAACAGAAACTATATCTAAAATGGAAGAATACATGGAAAAACTATTGTTTAGTGATTCATTGACGGAAATATGGAATTTAATTAGAAGAGCTAATAAATATATTGATGAAACCCAGCCATGGATTTTAGCAAAAGATGAATCTAAAAAAGCTGAACTAGCTAATGTCTTATATAATTTAGGAGAAGTTTTAAGAATCGTATCTATTTTAATTCAACCTTTTATGCCTTCAACTTCGCCTAAGGTATGGGAGCAACTTGGAATAAAAGAAGGAGATTTGACTTCTTGGGATAGTATAAAAGAGTGGGGTAAGCTTCCTAATAATATATCAGTTAATAAAGGAGAAATACTTTTCCCAAGGATAGATTTAAAGGTTGAACTTGAAAAGTTAGAAGAAGCTCAAAAGAAAGCTCAAGAAGAATCTGTTGCAAAAACAGGAGAAAATAAAGATCAATATATATCAATTGATGATTTTGCTAAGGTAGAATTAAAGGTTGGAGAAGTTCTTAAATGTGAAAAAGTTGAAAAAGCTGATAAATTACTAAAATCACAAATAAAAATAGGTAATGAAGTAAGACAAATTGTATCAGGCATTGCCCAATATTATAGTCCTGAAGAAATGGTAGGAAAAAAAGTAATTGTAGTATGTAATTTAAAACCCGTAAAATTAAGAGGTATCCTTTCTGAAGGAATGATATTGGCAGCTTCTGATGATAATGGAAATATGGTTTTAGTTTCGACAGACAAAGATATTGAAAGTGGAGCGAAGGTGGAATAATGTATTTTGAATCTCATGCACATTATGATGATGAAGCTTTTAATGAAGACAGGGAAGAATTATTATCTGATTTAACTAAAAACGGTATAGATTATGTTATACAGACTGCCGCCGATATTTCTTCATCTAAAGAAGGTTTAAATTTGGCAAAAAAATATGATTTTATATATTGCAGTATTGGGGTACATCCCCATGAAGTTAAAGAATTAAATGAAGATAACTTTAATGAATTAAAGATTTTATCTAAAGAAGAAAAGGTGGTTGCAATAGGTGAAATAGGGCTTGATTATTATTATGATAATTCACCTAGAGATTTGCAAAAATATTGGTTTGAAAGACAAATTGAGTGGGCTATAGAAGAAAATCTACCTATTATAGTACACAGCAGGGAGGCAAGCCAAGAGACCTTTAATATAATTAATAAAATTAATCCTCCTAAAAAAGGAGTCATCCATTGCTATTCTGGTAGTGCAGAAATGGCTGAAGAATATATTAAAATGGGTTATTATATAGGAATAGGGGGAACCGTAACCTTCAAGAATGCAAAAAAAATTGTAGAAGTTGTTGAAAAGATTCCTATATCTTCTATTCTTATAGAAACAGATGCTCCATATCTTAGTCCTGAACCTTATAGAGGCAGACGAAATGATTCTACTAAACTAAAATTTATTGCAGAAAAAATTGCTCAAATTAAAGGACTTGACTTGGACTCTGTAGCTAATATTACTAAGGAAAATGCTAAAAAGTTATTTGAAATTTAAGAAATATTAAGTTTATGTTACAAAAATGCATAATAATTTTGTAAAGCCAAAATATGTAAGGTGCTTTAAAGCCTTATGTATTCTGGCTTTTTTATATGTTAAGAAATTATAAAAAAGTTTTTACAAAATCGTAAAATATTTATGAATAAAATTTAAAAGATGTGTATATAATAGTAATATCAAGGGTTAGAGGGATTTGTAAAAAATATACATTTAGTTATTTGACAATTCATTGATTACAAATTATAATACCTAAGAATCAAATTGAAATTGCAGGAGGTACAAAAATGAATCAGAAAACAAGAACATTGTTTCTCATCATGGTCATGTTTTTGTTGAGCTCCAGCAGTGCAACAGCATATCAATTAATGTTAAAAGAGGTTACTGTAATAGACAATGATAAAGTTTATTTATATAAAACACCAAAGACTACAGTTGAAACTTTTTTACAAGAACAAAGCATTATTATTGATACAAACGACGAAATAAATGTGGCCATGAATGAGAATTTAGTAGAAGGAATGACAATTAAGATTACTAGAGCCGTTCCAATTAATTTAACTTTGAACGGTAAAAAAGAAGAAGTTTATACTAAAGCTGTGACAGTAAAAGATTTTCTTAAGGCTGAAGGAATATCACAAGATAAGCTTGTGAGTATTAGCAGTAAATTAGAAGAAAAAATAATTCCTCATATGGAATTAAGTATAAGTACTCGTGAAGAAGAAATTATCACGAACACAGAAATAGTTCCTTATGAAACAAAATTACAAGAAACACCTCATCTTCCAGTTGGAGAGAAGAAACTTATCCAAGAAGGAAAAGATGGACTAAAAGAAACTACTATTAAAGTTGAATATATTGGAGGAAAAGAAATCAATAGAGAGATTATATCAGAGGTAATTATTGAAGAAGCTCAAGAAGAAATCATTAAAATTGGTGCTGAAAATGTGATTGAGGGAGAAGACGGGAAAGTATATAAGTATAGTAAGGTCCTTTCAATGAATGCTACTGCCTATACAGCAAGTTATGCAGATACAGGGAAAGCACCAGGACATCCTGCTTTTGGTATTACTTATTCAGGTACAAGGGCAAAAGTAGGAACTGTTGCAGTTGATCCAACTGTTATTCCTCTTGGAACAAAACTGTATGTTGAAGGTTATGGATGTGCTGTTGCAGAAGATATAGGTGGAGCTATTAAAGGAAATAAAATAGACTTGTATTATGATACTGTTCAAGAAGCAAGAAATTTTGGAAGACAACAATTAAAAGTATATGTATTAGTTGAATAGAAAAAGCCGAAGAGAATCGGCTTTTTTCTAATGGAGGATAAGATATGGATTTAATAGCATCAGCTAGCAAAACAAAAGAAATACTTAATAAATATCCTTTTGTTTTTAGAAAAAAATATGGACAAAATTTCTTAATTGATATGCATGTCCTAAATAAAATTATTGAAGGGGCAGAAATAAGCCATGAAGATTTTGTTCTTGAGGTAGGTCCGGGAATAGGAAGCCTTACTCAAGCACTTTCAAAACAGGCAAAAAAGGTAGTAGCTGTTGAAATTGACTCTCAATTGATACCTATTTTAGAGGATGTTTTAAGTGAATATGATAATTTAGAAATAATCCATGCTGATATACTAAAAACTGATATTAAAAAAATAATAGAAGAAAAAAATAATAATAATCCAATAAAAGTAGTAGCTAATCTTCCTTATTATATTACTAGCCCTATTATTATGATGTTTTTAGAAAATAAGTTGCCTGTTTCAAGTATAACTATAATGGTTCAAAAAGAAGTTGCCCAAAGATTAGTAGCAAAGCCAGGAACTAAGGATTATGGTTCTATAACAGCTGCTGTAAATTATTATGCTATTCCGCTCTTTATTGCTAATGTCCCTAGGAATTGCTTTATTCCAAGACCTAATGTTGATTCTGCAGTAATAAAATTAGAAGTATTACCTAAGCCTTCAGTAGATGTTATTGATGAAGAATTATTTTTTAAAATTGTAAAGGCTGCTTTTTCTCAAAGAAGAAAAAAATTAATTAATAACTTGATCAGTCAAAAGGTAACGGATCTTTCAAAAAATGAACTTGCTACTGTATTTAGTAAAATTGATTTTGATGAAAATATTAGAGGAGAAATGCTTTCTGTTGAAGATTTTGCAAAGTTAGCAGATGCTCTAAAAGGAGAATAATAGCATATTTTTAACTCTCCATAAATATATTATAAAGACAAGGTATGATATTTTGAATCTGAGCATAAAGAAATGGGGGGTTATAATTGAGTAATGCTAATTATCGGTCATTTATTATTTTAAGACAAGACTGCAAAGGATATGCCATATCTAGCAAGGAGCCTTTTGGATACTGTAAAATAGATGCTTATGGGAATAAAGCAAGATTTCAACTATACGTTCAAGAATTAAAAATTATTCCTAAAGAAAAGGGATATCGCTTTACCTTATTGGCTAATTTACCTACAGGTCCTAAACAAATTCCTATAGATAATTTTTTTGTAGATGATAAAGGCAAGAGGAATATTAAATTTGAAATGGATAGAAATAATATAGGAGATAGTGGACTGAAAGTAGAACAGATTGAAGGGGTAGCTATTTTAGTTGAAGATTCACTTACTAATACGGTAGCTCCTTTATTAGGCTTTAAAAAAGAACCCTTTAAATGGAATAATAAAAAAACTAGAGCAAAAAGCTTGGAAAAAGAAGAAAAAATTCAAGTAATTAATAAAGAAGAAAATCACAAAAAAGAAAAAGTAAAAGAAGTAGAAGTAGAAGATAGAGATATAAAAGAATTTGAAGAAATAAATAAAGAGATAGATAGAATAGAAGATACTGTTAAGGAAGGAAACCAGAAAGTAGAAATAAATGATGTAAATGAAGAAAAGAAAGAAGAAGTAAGAGTAGAGGAAAAAGAAGATATAGAAGCAATCAAAGTATTTGAAAGTGAAAAATTTAAGGAAGAAGATTTTCCTAATATTTTTGAATATGAAAAAGAGAAAGAAGAAAAATTAGATCTTGATAGAGAAGACTCCTTAACAAATGATACAGGACAATTAATTTTTAATAGCAGTGATTATTGGAATTTTTATGAAAGAAAATCTAAAGAAGAAGATTATATTAATAAAATAATAGAAAAAAGTATTAGGATGAATCCATTTGAAAAGCCAAATGAAGAAATGGAATGGTATAGAATATCTTATGAAGAACTTCCACTTATAATAAATTTCCCTTGGAGATGGTATTCAAATCCCTTTTTATTAGTTGGAGCTAAAAAATATAATCATCTTATATTAGGAAAGAATAAAAAATTAAATACTTATTGTTTAGGAATTCCTGATTTATATTCTTCATACTCTAAAGAAAGAGCAGAATCCTTTGGATACAGAACATTTTTATGTTGTAGAAATACTCAGGCTAGTTCTGGAGAATATGGTTATTGGATTATAGACTTAGTTATTAATTCATAATTAAATTTAAAAAAGGTAAAATAAAAAAGCTTCTCTTAATTGGTGTGAAATTAAGAGAAGCCTTTTTATTATTAATAATGTTTTTCAATATAAGATGCTGCTTCTTTTACTTTATCTTGATGTATTTTTTGCATAGTATTTGTACCATGGGTCCTACTATTTAAAAAGTGAATATCCACATGACCATCCATTCCATTGTTTTTAACAGCATCTAAATTTTGGCCTCTTCCATATCCCCCACTTCTTCCATTGACAACTTTTACAGCTGGCTGAGAATCAAGGCCGGCATGAGGCATGGCTGTCATAGAACCTGCAATATAATGGCCGTCTACTTCAACAACTACTGCTCTTCTTTCCCAGCTATAGCCTCCCCATATTTCTTTCATTATTTCTGTATCTTCTTTTGTAAGGGTTTCTACATCAGCATGATTTGTGCCAAAGGTTCTTTTAATCATAAAACTTTTGCCCGTTTTTACATCTGTAACCTTAGCATTTTTTCCTCTTGGAAATATGTACTGAACTTTGCTAAACCAGTCAATAGCACCTCTTGAAGGCGTAGATTTATTGGATGCTGTTTCTCCAAATAAAGCACCATATGTTTTGTTTCCTACGATTCCATCTACAGCTAAGCCTTTTGCTTTTTGATATTTTTTAACCGAATTTACAGTAATAGTACCGTAATATCCTGTAGCTGTATGATAGTCAAAATATCCTAATCTTTTTAATTCTGTTTGGATTTTTTTAACCTCTTGTCCTCTTGAGCCTTGTCTTAAAAGAATTGCTGAAGCCTCTTGAGGAATGATTAAAATAGATACTGCAAGTATACATGTGATCCATTGTTTTAATTTTTTACTCATTATGTCTTCCTCCTTTGATGTCTAGATTACATAACTTATTTACATATTGATTATATTACAAAAATATTAATTTGTAAAGCTTGCATTAATAAATTCGTAACAACTAATACAGATTAACTCTTAATCACAATTAACATATTATATTATAAATAAGAATTTATTGCTAATAAGGTGGGGATGGTATGAAATTATATGAAAAGATAAAATTCAAGTCTCGTCAGTATGGATATGGACATAAGAAAATAAAGTCTATATCACGAGATTTTATTAATAAAATTGAAGAACTTGATAAATACTTAGAAAAAGAAATGAATAGAGTAAGAAAAAAAAGATAAAAGCCAACTTTATTGTTGGCTTTTTTAATATAATATGCTTAATAATATTTAGAAGTTAAGCATCTAATTTACATGAGATAATAATAGTAAGAAAGTAGTAAAAGCAAAATATACTACAATAGATAACCATACAGGCCAATTAAATATTTTTATCTTAGAATTATTATCAGTTGTTTCTAGAATATCAGCTTGAATAATATTTTCGTTTTCAACAAGATTATTAGTTTGAGTGAGATTATTAGTTTGAGTAAGGCTGTCAGTTTGAATAAGCTTATTATTTCTATGAACATCTTTATTAAGCCCTTTTAATCCATAAAGTATGATTATTGCAACAGGAGTTACAATAACAGCAAAAACAAAAATACCTGCTAAAGCATAGAGTTCTTCGATAAGACTATATTCTTGTGCTATAGCTTCTATATTTAATTCTGGAGTTAATTGCATTGCATAATGAATTAGTTTTTGTAAAAAGATTTGAGAAGCATTTATTGTAAAATGGGCTACCATTGTAGGAATTATAGAATTTGTGATTCTTACTATGTAAGCAAAAATAGCACCAAGAACAAAAGTATATAAGGATTGTTGGAAATCAAAATGTATCATTGCAAAAAATAGGCCGTTAATTAACATGGCTTTTTTTATATCAATCTGGTCATAACCAGATAATAAAATACCTCTTAGGGGTATCTCTTCACAAATAGCAGGCGTTAAGGCAACAGCAGCTACTAACAATAAAGTAGGAGTTGACATTAATGTATTTATCAATTCAGATACATCATTTGGAAAAAATAAACCAGTAAGGGCAGATAAGAACATCATAGCTGGTTGTATAAAGAGTCCAAATAAAAAAGCAAGTAATATTGTAAGCCAACCAGGCCAATTAAGTTTAAGAGTTTTTTTAACAGGAGATTTAGTTACTATTAAATAGATAATTGAAGGAACAATTAAAAATAATACCTCACTTAACACAAGAACTAATAAAACATGTAATTTATTAATCCCAGGAATAAAAGATAAAACTATACTTCCAATCATAAATACAAATAATATTATTGTAATAAATAAGTTTGATTTAAGAGTAGAATTCATAAAAACACCTCTTTGAATTTGTTAGTATTATAATATATTATCAAATATAGATTATTGCAACAAGTGAAAATAATTAATATCCAGTTTTTGATATACTATTTTGAGTATTTTTTTAAGCATTTATCTTGAAAAAGATTTTTATACGTGATATAATACCCTTTGCGTAGAAAACTTGCACCATTAGCTCAGTTGGTAGAGCACCTGACTCTTAATCAGGGCGTCCGGGGTTCGAGCCCCCGATGGTGTATTTTTTGCGATTGTGGCGGAACTGGCATACGCGCTAGACTAAGGATCTAGTGTCCAATTTCGGACTTGGGGGTTCGAGTCCCCCCAATCGCATAGTAAAATTATATATGTTTTTATAATGAATGATAAATAGGCTCAGGGAAATGTCCCTGAGTTTTTTGTGTTTATTTTAAGAAATAAAGCGAGGAAAATCTAAAGAAAAATTCCTAGAATCATGTGTCTATATTGTTCCTAAGGATGAGATTATTATAAAGATGACAAGAAAAGCAGAAACAAGAACAGCTTTTCTTGTAAAAAAATTATAGGAGGTGAAATATATGGCATTAGTTACAAACGTAACAGGGACAAAATTAAATCTAAAGTTTCAAGACGGGGACAAGTCCATTTCTAAAACTTACGGAAATATTAAAGCAGATGCAACAGACCAAAACATTTATGATGTTGCAAAAAATATCGCATCATTATCCGAAAAAGCAGTAGAATCCGTAAAGAAAATCGTTGAAACAGAACTTGCAGAAGTTTAATTTAAAAAAAAGAGAATAAGATAAAGGAGGTGTAAATTTTATGGATACTAATAAAGTATTAGAAATGATTTTTGTAGCTGATGATGGAGGTAAAATAACTATATCAGTACCTTCACCCAAAGAGGGGTTAACAGATCAAGAAGTAGATGCAGTAATGGATGGAATTATCGAAGCAAATATCTTTAGTAATAATCATGGCAGTTTGGTAGAAAAATCTGGAGCTAGAAAAGTTACCAAGACAATAGAAGAAATTACATTACAATAGTTAAAAAATTTAAAGGCAGGGAAACCTGCCTTTAATCATTTAAATTCTAGTTTAATAATATAATATAAGTATTTTATATAGTTTAATCATGTAGTATAATTTTAATAATAGCTATATATCTAGTGAGTCTTTATAATAATATTTCGTACTTAATAATAAGATTAAAATAATTTATCATAAGGACTAACAATAATAAATAAAATATCCTATATAAAAAAAGACAAGTTTAAGGAGGGTAATATGATAGACTTTTATGAAAAAAATAAGCATACCCTTAATAAATTGATTACCGTTGTAGTATTAATACTTGGTATTTACTTGTTTTTCCGTTATGTCTTTTCGTATGTAGCTCCATTTATTATTGCCTGGCTTATTGCTTCTTCAATGGAGCCTTTAGTAAGATGGCTTCAAAAAAAATGCAAGTTGCCCAGGGGTATCTCAACTGTCTTATCAATTATTATAATTCTTATTTTTTTAGTAATAATAGTAACGGGAATAGTTATGAGGATTGTCCAACAAGCTCAGGCTTTTGCTCAAGACTTTCCAATTTACTATCAAGGCTTTATGTATAGCTTAGAAAATATAAGGGGTAAAACTGAAACAATTATATTTGAACTGCCCGAATATATCCAGGATTTAATAAGAAGCGGCTTTGATGGAATTATTCAAAGTATCCCTAACATGGTCGGACCAGGGGTTAGAAAAGGCTCTATTGGATTTGTAGTTGCAGTTCCTAATGCTTTATTTATTAGTGTAGTAACATTAATTGCAACATTTTTTATAAGTAAGGATAAAATAAAGATTCAAAGTTTTATTGAAAGACAACTGCCAAGTAGTTGGACTAGAAAGATAGATATAATTAGAAGGGATTTATTTGGAGCCTTATTAGGATATATAAAAACTCAACTTATACTTATGATATTTGTTTCTAGCATATGTATTATAGGTCTTACTATCTTAAGAGCAGAATATTCTTTATTGATAGGATTTATTATAGGTGTTTTTGATGCCTTTCCAGTTTTGGGAAGCGGGGGAATTCTTATTCCTTGGGCAATATATAATTTTATAACTGGTAATGTTTTTAAGGGGGCAGGTCTTTTAATTATATATGGTTTAGTAATTGTATTTAGACAAATGTTTGAACCTAAAGTCTTAGGAACGCAAATAGGTGTTTATCCTCTTGTAACTTTAATTGCTATGTATGTAGGTATTAAATTGTTTGGTGTGATAGGAATTGTAGTAGGTCCTATTGTGGTTATTTTTGTAAAGACCATGCAAAAGGTTGGTATAATTCCTGAATGGAAATAAGAAACAGCTAAGAAGGATTAAAGATAAAAGCTTGTATATTATACACAATTAATCTATAATTATTTAAAATAAAGAACAGCAAAGATAGGGATATTACTTCTAATATAGCTTTGTGGAAAGAGATTATATTTGAAGATTTCTTTAAAGAAATAATTTATTAGATATCTTAAAAAATTAATAATGATTATGATTAAATTGGAGAGTGGGGAGACAATGATTTGGAATGAGTTCAATGAATGCATGAGTAGAGAAGAAATGAGGAATCTGCAAAGTGAAAGATTATGTGAGACTGTTGAAAGGGTCTATCATAATGTTCCTTTTTATAGAAAGAAAATGCAGGAGATAGGCTTAGAGCCAGGAGATATAAGAGGCATTGAAGATTTAAATAAACTTCCCTTTACAACAAAAAAAGATTTAAGAGATAATTATCCCTTTGGTTTATTTGCTGTACCAATTAGTGAGGTAATGAGAGTTCATGCATCTTCTGGTACTACAGGAAAGCCAACTGTGGTAGGTTATTCCAGAAAGGATATTGCAACTTGGTCTGAAGTAGTTGCAAGATGTCTTTGTGCTGCAGGAGTTAAGAAAAAGGACATTATTCAAATAGCATATGGTTATGGTTTGTTTACTGGTGGCTTAGGCCTTCATTATGGTAGTGAAAAGGTTGGAGCAACAGTAATCCCAATATCTGGTGGAAACACCAAAAAGCAAATTCAAATTATGATAGACTTAAAGAGTACTGTATTGGCATGTACTCCGTCTTATGCTCTTTATTTGGCTGAGGCCATTGAAGAAATGGGAATAGACCCTAAGGAGCTTTCATTAAGGGTGGGAATTTTTGGAGCTGAGCCTTGGACTGAAGAAATGAGAAAGGAAATTGAAAGAAAGCTGCATTTAAAGGCTATAGATATATTTGGCTTAAGTGAAATAATTGGGCCTGGAGTATCTTGTGAATGTGAAATGCAAAATGGATTACATATTCATGAAGACCATTTTATTCCTGAGACCATTGATCCTGATAGTTTAAATTCTGTTTCAGAAGGAGAAACTGGAGAACTGGTATTTACTACAGTAACAAAAGAGGCTCTTCCTCTTATCAGGTATAGAACAGGAGATTTAACTGTTCTTAATCATAAAACATGTCAGTGTGGAAGAACACTAACCCGCATGGAAAAATGTAAAGGCCGTAGTGACGATATGTTAATTATAAGAGGGGTAAATATATTCCCATCTCAAATAGAAAGTGTATTGCTTAACATGGGAGAAACAAAGCCTCATTATTTACTTATTGTAGATAGGATTAACAATTTGGATACTTTAGAAGTATGGGTAGAAGTTGATGAAATATTTTTCTCTGATGAGATTAAAAGATTAGAATCTTTGTCAGCAAAAATTAAACATCAAATAGAAAGCACCCTGGGAATCAGTGTTAAAGTTAAACTAGTAGAACCTAAGACCATTGAAAGAAGTGAAGGAAAAAGTAAAAGGGTTATCGATAAGAGAAAACTTTAAGGAGGGATTCTATGCTTATTAAACAACTATCAGTTTTCCTAGAAAACAAGTCTGGGAGATTGACTGAGGTAACAAAGACTTTAGGGGACTTAGATATTAATATTTCTGCTCTTAGCATTGCAGATACAACAGAATACGGAATTCTTAGAATGATACTGACAGATCCTGATAAAGGTTATAAGGCTTTAAAAGAAAAGGGTTTTTCAGTAAGGTTAACAGATGTATTATGTATTGCAACTCCTCATACTCCTGGAGCTTTAGCAAAGGCATTAGATATTCTTTCTAAGAATGGAATAAGCGTAGAATATATGTATGCCTTCGAAGTAGGACAAAAAGCTTTGGTTGTAATTAAAACGGCTGACAATCAAAAAACTATTGATACGATTGTTGCTCATAAGAATGAAATGGAATTAATTAATGCAGATGAAATTTGTCAAATCTAATTATTGCTGAATTACCATAAAAGCTTCTTAATACCTTGACAAAAATACAATTTATATCTTATTATAAATCAGAATATAATAGATAAAAACAATGAAGAGGAATAGTAGATACCTTTTTTCCCAGAGAGGAAATCGTTGGTGGAAGATTTCTAAAAAATGTATTTATGTCCCGCCTTGGAGTTCTGTATGATGAATACAGCGGTAACTTAGTTATCGTTAACAAAAATGAGTGATGCTTATGCATTATTAGGGTGGTACCGCCGAAAACCTCGGTCCCTTTTGGGATGGAGGTTTTTTAAATATAAATAGAAAGGAAAAAGAAGGGGAATTAAAATGGGAAAAGATAAAAAACTTGTTCAAGAAATTACGGATATGAATGAAGATTTTGCCAAGTGGTATACAGATGTTGTAAAGAAAGCTGAGTTAATAGAATATTCAAGTGTAAGAGGATGTATGATTATTCAACCTTATGGATACGCTATATGGGAGCTTATTCAAAGTCAATTGGACCAACGTTTTAAAGAAACTGGCCACAAGAATGTATATATGCCTCTTTTTATTCCAGAAAGTCTACTACAAAAGGAAAAGGACCATGTAGAAGGTTTTGCTCCTGAGGTAGCTTGGGTTACTCATGGAGGAAATGAAAAGTTAACAGAACGTCTTTGTGTAAGACCTACTTCAGAAACTTTGTTTTGTGAATACTATTCAAATGCAATTCAATCTTATAGGGATTTGCCTAAATTATATAATCAATGGTGTTCTGTTGTACGTTGGGAAAAAACTACAAGACCTTTCTTAAGAACCTTAGAATTTTTATGGCAAGAAGGTCATACTGCCCATGCAACTGCTGAGGAAGCTCAGGAAGAAACTATTAAAATGTTAAATGTATATGCTGATTTTTGTGAAAATGTTTTAGCAATTCCTGTGATTAAAGGTAGAAAAACTGAAAAAGAAAAATTTGCTGGAGCAGAAGCTACATACACAATAGAAAGCTTAATGCACGATGGAAAAGCTTTGCAATCAGGAACTAGCCATAACTTTGGAGATGGCTTTGCAAAAGCATTTGATATTAAATATACTGACAAAAATAATGAGTTAAAATATGTTCATCAAACTTCTTGGGGAGTAACTACAAGATTAATTGGTGCAGTTATTATGGTTCATGGAGATAATAGTGGTTTAGTACTCCCACCTAGAATTGCTCCAACTCAGCTTGTAATTATTCCAATTGCTCAACATAAAGAAGGTGTACTAGAAAAAGCTAATGAAATAAAAGAAAGACTTAGTTCTATTGTTAGAGTTGAATTAGATGATAGTGATAGAATGCCAGGATGGAAATTTAGTGAACATGAAATGAAAGGGGTTCCTTACAGATTAGAAATAGGACCAAAAGATATTGAAAACAATCAAGTTATATTAGTAAGAAGAGATACAAGAGAAAAAATAAAAGTATCTATGGATGAATTAGAAACAAAAGTTCCTGAGTTAATGGATATTCTTCAAAAAGATTTACTTGAAAAAGCTAGAGAAATGAGAGACAATAAAACTTACTTTGCAAAAGATATGGAAGAGTTTAAAAAAATTATTACAAATACACCTGGATTTATAAAAGCTATGTGGTGTGGTAATGAAGCATGTGAAGATAAAATAAAAGAAGAAACAGGAGCTACTGCAAGATGTGTTCCATTTGAGCAGGAAGAGTTATCAAATACTTGTGTTTGTTGTGGAGAATCTGCTAATAAGATGGTATATTGGGGTAGAGCATATTAAAAACTTCCGTTTTCGGAAGTTTTTAATATAATTCTATTTGATCTCCACCAAATTGTCTAAGAATATCAATAACTCTATTAACATTATCTTCATTTACTTTTGTAGTAAGGAGTACCTTGCCTTCTTTTAATCCTTCTTCATATTGTGCTGTTTGGTTTTCGGGAATTCCAAGATCAATTAATCCACCAACAATTCCACCAGTCACCGCTCCTGATAAGAGACCTGCTAAAGGACCAGCGGCAGTTAAAACACCAAGACCGGGAATGGCAAAAGTACCAGCTCCAATTAAAAGCCCTGCAATACCTCCTAAGACCCCTCCAGTTGTAATACCATCAGAAATATCATCGTTAACCAGTTCCTGCTGGTCTTCATTATCGTTGGATTTAGCTGCTATTGAAATATCTTCAATGGGAAAGTTTTGATTCCTAAGTTCATAAGCTGCTTCTTGAGCATCATCTTTACTATTAAAAAGAGCAATTATAGTTTTGTCCATAGAGATACCTCCTTTTTTCATAGTTTAAGTTAAAATATCATTTTTATTCATAAAGATTTTATAAAGGAGGATCATATAATAAATTCTTAGTATTGCGGAGGGAAGTATGGTTAATAAGAAAATTATTCCCAAAGAAGTCGAAGAAATCATTTTAAAATTAAATAAAGAAGGATTTGAAGCCTATATTGTTGGAGGATGTGTAAGGGATATTTTAATGGATAGAATTCCTAGTGATTGGGATATAACGACTTCAGCAAAACCTGAAGAAGTCAAAAGAATATTTCCTAGGACTTATGATACGGGTATTGTTCATGGAACAGTTACAGTAGTTATGAATAAGTCACATTTTGAAATTACAACTTACAGGATAGAAGGAATTTATGAGGATTATAGAAGGCCTAAAGAAGTTTCTTTTACTAATAATTTAGAAGAAGATTTATCAAGAAGAGATTTTACAATGAATGCTATTGTATATCACCCCCAAGAAGGTTTCATAGACCCTATGGGAGGTATTATAGACATTGAAAATAAAATAATTAGATGTGTAGGAGATCCATCTAAAAGGTTTGAAGAAGACGCCCTAAGAATGCTAAGAGGAATTCGTTTTTCTTCTCAACTTAATTTTAATATAGAAGAAGAAACTTATAATGCTATTAAAGATAATGCAGCTTTGATTAGTTATATCAGTGCAGAAAGAATAAAAGAAGAGTTAGATAAAATGCTTATGGGAGACTTTACTGATAAGTTAGTTCTATTATATGAGACAGGTATATTAAAATATATTCTTCCTGAACTTCATAAGTGTTTTAAAACAGAACAAAATCATCCTCATCATGTGGATAATGTGGGGATTCACACCTTAAAATCAGTAGAAGCTGTGGATAAAATCTTAAATTTAAAATGGGTAATGCTTTTACATGATATAGGAAAAGCAAATTGTAAACAAACTGATGAAAAAGGTATTGACCATTTTCATGGTCATGTTGAGGAAAGTGTTAGATTGTCAAAAAATATAGTAAAACGACTTAAGTTTGATAAAAAGAGTAGTAATCATATAATAAAGCTAATTCAATGGCATGATGAAAGAATAAAAGCGGATAAAAAATTAATAAAAGAAATCTTATTTCAGTTAGGTGAAGAAGCCTTTTTAGATTTATTAAAGGTACAATTAGCAGATTCCAGGGCTCAAAATCCCGACTATATAAAAGAAAAGGAAAAACAGTTGGAATCTCTTTATGAAATATATAAAGAGATAAAGGAAAATAATGAATGCTTTTTGTTAAAGGATTTAGCTGTAAATGGACAAGATTTAATAAGCTTGGGAATAAAAGAGGGAAAAGAGATAGGCAAAATTTTAAAAAGTCTATTAGAACTTGTAATAGACAAGCCCAATCAAAATAATAAAGAAGCACTTCTTTCTTATATAAAAGAAAATTATATTAAATAAAAGCTTATGCTCCCTTTAGGCAGACAAACTTAGGAATAGTTTGCTAATAGGGAGCATATTATTTTAAAGATTTCTAGTTATTATCTTTCTTGTAAAAACTCTCAATTCTTAAATCTTCTGCTAATAAAGTTGAAGCCTGAACTTTATAAATGAACTTTTTATCCTTAGTAACATAGACAAATGAATCATCGGTATTTCCAATATAAAGATTTAGTGTGGGATTGTCAGCATCATATAAATGTATAGTTATTACTGCTCTGGGATTTTTAAGACCATATTCTTTAAGGTCTTCTGCACTGGCATTATCCTTTACAAATTCTTCAATAGTTTTTATATTTAATGCAATAATTAGAGACCTTACAGTTGCTTCATCTAAAATCTTATCATTACTATACCAATTGTTTACTCCATCTTCTTCTTTTGAGATAATTTCAAAAGTTTTTCCTTCATTTTCTATGACGATTTTATCTATGTATTCTTTTTTGAATGATAAAAGCATTCTATCTCTTAGAAAATCAAGATCAAAGGATATATTATCTAAGCTTTTTGAGCTTATTGTATAAATATTTTTATTGTTATCATTACATACATAAATTCCTTTTGACAAAGGAGCTTCATCACCAAGTATTAAAGTATTAGAAGCTCCTTCGTCGTTAATAAAAGTGAGGGTTGTTTTTGATGAATCAATACCATAAGTTGTTAAGTTATTAGAGTTTTCTTCAACTAATGCAGTAGCAATAGGTGAAGAAAATCTGCCTAATATCATGCTTAGATTATGGTTATCTGCTGGATATTCTATAGGGTGTGTAATTAACCAATTTTGACCGTCTCTTTTTAGCTTAATTGTTTCATTTTCATGGGAAATATTTATATCAGTAATTTTATTTATATTAAGCTGCCATACATAAATGTTTTCATCTGTTGTTTCATGATTTTCATTATTTTTTTCAAAATGACGGTAGTAAGCAAAAGCTCCTAAAAATATAATAATTGCTAAAAGGGTTGGTACAACTTTTTTCATAGAGTTCTCCTCCTAAGGTATAACAATAAGCCAAATACAAATACAAAAAGAGGAATAAGTATAACACAAACCCCGAAAATTAATTTAGCTTGAATTCCTACTAAAATTATAGGCTCAGGGGCATATGTTTTTGGTTTAATGTTAACTATTGAGGAATCATCTTTAAACCAAGTTAATGCATTTATAACTATGTCGCTGTTTCCGCCATAACCAATGGTTTGGTCGTGAAGGAAAAATGCATTTCCTAAAACCAGTAGCTGCATTTTTTTATTATTAGATAAAGGTTTTTCTGCAGTTATGGCTATAGCTTCTTCTGTTGAAGTATGGAAAACTACGTCATTATATATATCTTCTTTTTCTTCTATAGAAAGCTTTCTAGCATTTGGAATAACTATTGCAATATTATCTTCTTCTAGTCTTCTAACTATATTATGGGATGTATATAGTGGAACAAGGGTTTTTTCATTTCCATAATAGTTTCTTATTGGGTCTGTCAAATTTATGTTTTCTACTTTTATCCCATAGTTTAAGGCAAGATTTTTTAGGTTATCTAGATTTTCAGTTTCTTGATAGTCATTAAAGGCTAAAATCATTTTGCCTCCTTTATCAAGAAAATCTTTTAATATTTCAATTTCATTTTGGGTATAATCAAATATAGGACCTAAAATACAAATAATATCACAGTCTTCAGGTATACTATTAGAAGTAATAAGAGAGTAAGAATTAACCTTTACCCATTTTTGTTCTAGAAGGTATGTAAAGAGAGTCAGGCTATCATTTTTGGCAAATTCGCCATGACCTTCAAGTATATATAGATTGGTTTGTTTTTCAGCTGTTACATCTAAAATGGCTTGGATTAGGGCTCCTTCTCCATCAAAGTAATATTCGCCAGTAGCATAATTTTTTCTTATTATATCGTAGCCATGGACTTGTTTAGACGTTTTGCTAGAAGATACAACTGCTGAATGCTCTACAGTAATCTGAAATTCATTTACTAAGTTTGGATTAGTTAAGGGATCTATTATTTCTAAAGAAACATGTTCAGTTATAGAAGACATATTTTCATATAAGTGTTTTACACCCATAGTTACGGGATCTGCTGGATTAGCAAAGAACATAATTTGTACATCTTCATCTAGTTTTTTTAAGACATTTTTACCTTCTTCTGAGAGGGTATATAATTTATTGCTTGTTAAATCCCATTGTATATGAAAAGAACTAATGATTAAATTAATAATAGCAATGATTCCTATTACTGCTACAGTAAATATAAGTGAATTACTGCCGTATTTTATATTTCGTGTTAATTTTTTTCTATTCATTACCTTTTATTCCTCCTATTATTGAAGCCATCGACTTTTAATAACTCTAACAGTTAAGAATAAAAATATTCCTGTAAAGCTTATATAGTAAATCACTGACGATAAAGAAATTATTCCATTTTGAAAGCTAGTATAGGGTTCAAATAAGCTAATAAGTTTAATTAACTTAAGAGGTATTCCTGAGAATATTCCTTGTAAGATATCAATAATCCAAAAGAATATTAAAAGACCAAAACTAATAATGGCTGATATAATTTGATTTTCTGTTAATGAAGAAGCAAATACTCCAACAGATAAAAAACTAAAGCCTAAAAGCATATTTCCTATATAAGATGTAAAAATACTTCCAAGATCTGGTTTTCCGATAATAGATACTATAATTACATGAATAAGTGTAAGTATTAAGGAAGAAAGATAAACAACACACACACTTAAAAACTTTCCTAAAACAACTTCAGTAACTGAGATTGGTGAAGAAAAAACCAGTTTTTCTGTTCCGTATTTTCTTTCTTCTGTAAATAGTTTCATGGTAAGTATAGGAGCAATAAAAAGAAAAATCATTGGCCAATTTGCCATAGAATATTGTATGCTAGGATATCTTGTGTGAACTATAAAATCACTAAAGAAAAAGCCAGTTAGTAAAATAAAAAAGCCCATTAATATGTAAGCTTGAGGTGAATAAAAATACCCTCTTATTTCTCTTTTAAATATTGTCCAGGTCTTCATAAGTCCTGTCCTCTCCTTCCTTGAATTCTTCTTCTAAAGTAATATGCAAGAATGCATCTTCCAGGCTCATTTGTTCAACTTCTAATTTAAGTATTGGCATTTTTCCGTCTGCTAGGGCATAAAATAAAGAGCGGCGGATATCTTTATCTTTTTCTCCTTTTATCATATATCCAAAGATTTTTTCATCAATCTTTTTAACTGCTTCTACAGATAAGACATTATCTAAAGAAGAAATAGTATAAAGAACATCTTCTTTTGGTCCTTCTATCTCTATATATATATTGAAGGAACTTTGAAGGGAACTAGATAAATTTTCAGGAGTATCTATTGCGGCAATTTTTCCTTTATTAATAATAATGATTCTATCACATATGGCACTTACTTCAGGAAGGATATGAGAGCTTAAAATTATTGAATGTTTTTTTGAAAGATTTTTAATTACATCTCTAATTTCTTTTATTTGCTTTGGATCAAGACCTACAGTAGGCTCATCTAATATAAGTACTTTTGGATTGCCTATTAAAGCTGTAGCAATGCCAGTTCTTTGCCTATAACCTTTAGAAAGATTTTTAATAAGTCTTGTTTTTACATTTTCAATGCCGCATAGATTCAGAACTCTGTTACATTCTTCGGAAACATTTCCTGAGTAATCTTTTAATTCGCAGCAAAAAGAAAGTAGTTCTAATACAGTCATATCTGGATATAAGGGAGGAATTTCAGGAAGATATCCTATATGGCGTTTTGCTTTTCTTGGGTTTTTTGACAAATCAAATCCATTAATTTTTATTTCTCCTTCGTCAGGAATGGTAAGACCACAAAGCATATTCATTGTAGTTGATTTACCAGCTCCGTTAGGACCCAAAAAGCCTAGAATTTCACCATCTTTAAGAGAAAAACTAATATCATCAACAGCCTTTAGGGAGCCATAGGATTTTGAGAGATTAGAAACCTCTATCATTAAAGAACACTCCTTTTACTAATAATTATTTATAGTATAATTTGATACTATGAACAAATTGTGAACAAATTGCAAAAAATAAAAAAATTGCTCATATCCTCATATTTCTCCATAGTTTTTCGTAAATATATAGGGAGTCAAATTTTATTTCTTATTTTGTAGAATTGCTTTTTATATAGAATGGTGGTGATAAGTTGAAAAGTTTATGTTCTGAAGTCGTAAAAGGATTTGGCTATAAATTAAAATCTTATACAGCTTTTCGCAATTTATATATTTGTAATACTAATTTAGGAATAAAAGTTATTAAAGTCGTTGAAAACAATATCCCTCGATTACTATTTCAATACAGTGTTAAGGAGCATTTATATAATAATGGATTTAAAAGTTTAGACAGCTTTCATCTTTCTTTGGAAAATAAGCCTTACTATATTTATCAAGACAATATTTATGTTATGACAAATTGGTTGGAAGGCAGGGAATGTGATTTTAATAATTTGGAAGATATAAAAAAGGCAATATTAACCTTAGGGGATATGCATAAAATATCAAAGGGGCTCGTCCCAGTTGAAGGTAGTTTATTAAGGTCTTTTGATGATGATTTACCATTTATAATTAAAAAAAGAATAAGAGAATTTAATACTATGAAAAAAAAGATTAATAGACAAAGTCATATGACTAATTTTGATTTATTGTTTTTAAAGAATTATAAAAGATACGAAGAATATAGTTTAAGAGCCTTAGAATGGATTGAGAAGGTTGATTATGAAAGGATAAGAATTAAAGTAGAAAAGGAAAAATATTTTTGTCATAATGATTATACATATCATAACTTAATTTTGCTTCCTGCGGGTCCTTTATATGTAACTAATTTTGAAAAATGTAAATATGGCTTCCCTATATATGATTTGGTTTATATTTTAAAAAAGATTATGAAAAGACATAAATGGGATACCAAAATAGCTGATGAATTAATTTCTTTATATGATAAAAAGATTGATATAAAAGAGATAAAAAACATACTAGTTAGTCTTTTAATATTTCCTGATGATTTTTGGAAAATATGCAATAGGTATTATAATAGCAGGAGATCCTGGGCTTTTCAAAGTCCAGTTAATAAATTAACTTTTATAATTAATCAAAAAGAAAATCAGGATAAATTTATTAAATATGTTGAAACTCTTTAAGATGTATCTAGAATAAGTTATGAATAATTATTATTATTTGATTAAGCAATTATGCTATTTCTAATAAAGCTAAAAGCTTTCTTTTTTTTATCTTTTTATTAGTGTATAATATACGGGTAAGAATTTTGAAGGGAAAGAGGGATTAACATATGGATAATCGCAATGTAAATAAGCCAAATATAAATAAAACTAAAACTAATAAGCGAAATAGTGCAAAATCCCAATCTGATTTTATTAAATTTATGGTATTAACAGGATTTGCAGGCTTACTTATTTTGCTTCTAATGTTTGGTATATTTTTTTCAATGATGAACAGTGATGATAAAAAAGATAAAAACAAGGAATCAAAAAATACTAATAGACAAGAAATTAATATGGATGAGACTTCTTTAGAAGATGCTGAAACTGGTGAAATTGAAAAGATCACTGCTGTAGTATCAAAAGAAGCAGAAGGAAATGTTATTGAAATTATTAATGTATCTACAGGTGAAGGAATAATTCTTAATATTGAAATAGGAACAGAATTAAAAGATGTATACGGTGAAGCAATGACTTTAAAAGAATTTAAGCTTGGAGATATTATTCAAACTAAATTTGATAAAGGCAGCAGAGTTCCTGAATATTTTAGAATTAGTGGAGAAGGCTGGGAAAAAAGTGGAGTAAAAAACTTTAAAATTGATAAAGAATTAAAGACAATTGAAATAGGAAGTAATGTCTATAGCTATACAGATAAAGTTATTACAATGAATAAGAATGGCTTAATATCCATTAATGACATAAGTTCTAAAGATAGGCTTACTATTAAAGGTTATCAGGATAAAATTTGGTATATTAATGTTGAAAAATCTCACGGATTTATAAAGATAAATGCTTCTGATGAAGAAGAAGGAACCGTTGAAATAGGCAATCATATATCTATGAGCTTAGAAGAAGCAAAAGAAATAGAATTAGAAGAAGGACAACACAAAATTGTTATAAAAATAGAAGGTTATGAACCTCTAGTAAAAAATATTGAAATAGAAGCAGGTCAAAGCTATGTCATTGATTTAAAAGATATGAAGAAAAAAGTAGGTAAATTACAAGTAATAGCTAAAGGACTTACGGATTATAAGATTTATATTGATGATGTTGAATACCCTGCTAATGAAGTAATCTTACTTGAATATGGAGAGTACAATTTGATAGTTAGAAAAGAAGGTTATAAAGATTGGACCAAAAAATTTAAAATTCAACAGGAAATGAATAGGATTGAGTTGGAACTAGAAAAGGAAGCTACAGCAAATCTAGTTAAAATGTTGGTTGATACAGAGCCACAAGGAGCAGAGGTATATATTAATGGTGCCTATATAGGTCTTTCACCCGTTGAAACTCAACTTCCTTATGGTCAATATAATATTTCAATAAAGAAAGAAGGATATAGTACTTTTGATTTTCCTGTTAATTTAGAAGAAGGAAGAAAAGAAAGACAATTCTTATTTACACTTCAAGAGGATGATAGTACAATAGGTGGAGATTAAAATATTTAGATATTTTTACTTTGTTTTATTAGGAGGTAATACCAGTGCATTACATGAATATTTACAATCAATGGATAGAAGATAATTATTTTGATGAAGAAACAAAAAGTGAATTAAAAAGTATAGCAGATGATGAAAAAGAAATTCAAGAGAGATTTTATAAAGAACTTGAATTTGGAACTGGAGGACTTAGAGGAATAATCGGTGCAGGAACTAACCGTATGAATAAATATACTGTTAGAAAAGCAACTCAAGGACTTGCCAATTATATTTTGTTAAAAGAAACTGATAATAATAAAAAGGCTGTTGCCATAGCATATGATTCAAGACGTTTTTCTAAAGAATTTGCAGAGGAAGCGGCTCTTGTATTAAATGGCAATGGTATAAAGACTTATTTGTTTAAAGAACTTGCGCCAACTCCAGAACTTTCTTTTGCAGTTAGATATTTAGGCTGTACTGCAGGAATTGTTATAACTGCTAGCCACAATCCGCCAGAATATAACGGATATAAGGTATACTGGTCAGATGGAGGTCAAGTACCCCCTCCTTTTGATGAAGAAATTATTAAAGAGGTTATGAAGGTAACTGATTTTAGTCAAGTTAAAGTAAAAGATAAAGGTAAAGCTAAGGAAGAAGGATTATTTAATATTATCGATGAAGAAATTCACGATGCCTATATTAAAGAAGTAAAAGCTCAAAGTATTAATGGGGATATCGTTAAAAAAATTGCAGATGATTTTACTATTGTATTTACTCCCCTACACGGGACAGGTAATAAGCCTGTTATGAGAGTTTTAAAAGAAATAGGCTTTAAAAATGTATTTGTTGTTCCCCAACAAGAAAATCCAGATTCTAATTTTTCAACGGTTTCATATCCAAATCCAGAAGATCCTAAGGCTTTTGATTTGGCAATAAAATTAGCAAAAGAAAAAAATGCTGACATCATAATAGGAACAGATCCTGATGCAGATAGGGTTGGGGTTTTAGTTCGGGATGAAAAGGGAGAATATTCTGTTTTAACAGGGAATATGACAGGAGTCCTATTAGCAGAGTATATATTATCTGCTAAAAAATCCAAAGGGATTCTGCCTAGAAATGGAGCAATTATTAAAACAATAGTTACAACTAAAATGGCAGATGCTGTTGCAAAAGAATATGACATTACTTTATTTGAAGTATTAACAGGATTTAAATTTATTGGAAAAAAGATAAAAGAATTTGAAGAAACAGGTGAGCATGAATATCTCTTTGGTTTTGAAGAAAGCTATGGTTCTTTGGCTGGAACTTATGCCAGAGACAAAGATGCAGTAGTTTCTGCTATGTTAGCTTGTGAATTGGCAGCAGTTTATAAAGATAAGGGAATGACTTTATATGAAGGTTTACAAGAATTATATAAAAAGTATGGCTACTATAAAGAAAGTTTAAATTCTATTACTTTAAAGGGAATAGAAGGGCAAGAAAAAATTAAATCTTTACTAACTTCTATCAGAAATAATCCACCTAGTGAAATAGCAGGAATGAATGTGTTAGAAATAAGGGATTATGAGGAACAAGTTGCAAAAAACCTTACAACTAAAGAAACAAGAAAAATGGAACTTCCAAAATCCAATGTTTTATACTTTGTATTAGAAGATGAAGCTTGGTTTTGTATAAGACCTTCAGGAACAGAGCCAAAAGTAAAGATTTACTTTGGAGTTAAAGGAACAAGTGAAGAAGAAGCTGATAAAAAACTGGCTGGATTAGTAGATTCAGTAATGAATAATATAATTAAATGAGCACATTAAGTGCTCATTTTTTTGTTCACAGAAGTTTTTCCCTTACATAATATGAATTATGAACCTTTGAAGGGGGAATTTATATGCTAAATGTGGGTGATATCGTAGTTAGAAAATCGTATGGTGGAGATTTGCTTTTTAGGATAGTTGAAATAAATCACTATGGCATTGCTAAACTAGTAGGCTTAAATTACAGGATTTTAGCCGATGCTCCTTGGGAAGATTTGCAAAAAGTTCATCCTGATTCTTTCTATCCTAATGATGAAATTAATATGCTTAGAATAGAAAAAAATATTAGGGATATATTAAAAAAAAGGTTTAAGGAAGACAATTATAAAAGATCAGAAAAAGATTCTATTTTAAGAAAACCAGGAAAAGTTCTTCATATAGATGGTGATCCTGACTACTTAAAAGTATGTATGGAGTATTATAAAAAATTAAATATAAAAGTAATAGGTAGAAATATTGAAGAAAAAGAGCATTCTAGCAGAATTTTATTTTTATTACGGGAAATTAAACCAGATATATTAGTAATAACAGGTCATGACTCAATAGTTAAGGGAACAAAGGATTATAAGGATTTAAGCAATTATAGGAATTCAAAGTATTTTGTTGATACAGTGAAAAAAGCAAGAGAATATGAGCCCGATATGGACCAATTAGTAATATTTGCAGGAGCTTGTCAATCAAATTATGAGGCTTTAATTGAAGCGGGAGCAAATTTTGCTAGTTCTCCTGAAAGAGTTATGATACATGCCTTGGATCCTGTTTTTATCTGTGAGAAGATTGCTTATACATCTATGCAAAACATCCTTTCTATTGATGATATACTAGAAAATACAATCACTGGAATAAAAGGAATAGGAGGTTTTCAAACAAGAGGTAAGTATAGAGAAGGAGCACCAAACTATTAGCGATTTTTGAATATTCTAAGTATAACATTATTATTAATACCTATTGACATGTTATAAAGTATTTTGGTATAATCAAAAATTTATTGACATCACTGTTCATTTATGATACACTATTTAAAGTGACATAGGATGAGGTGATGTATATGATTGTAAGGCAAGATCTTTCTCAGATTAGGAGAGATATCCAAGGATGTGTTGGAACAAGAGTTAAACTCAAGACTAATAAAGGAAGACGCAAAACTGTCATTAATGAAGGAATATTAGAAGATGCTTATCCTAGTGTTTTTGTTGTAAAAGTAAAAAATTCATTTGAAAATACTTTTAGGAGAGTTTCTTATAGTTACACGGATGTTTTAACTCAAACAGTAGAGCTTTCTTTTTATAACGATTCTGATAAAGAACAAAGTCAATTTATTTGATTTTGTTTTTTTATTTTGTCATAAATTCCTTAGGATAAATCATACATTTATATAGACAAAGGTCCTAAGGAGGGAAATATATGTCATTGGAGCTAATTAAGGAAACGGTAGAATTTGATCAGATTATAGGGAAAGAAAGTGTGCAGATTATAGTTGAAGGAGATATTATTGTACCTGACATAAAACCAGATATTTTAAGAGTTTTGCAAATCGATGGTAAGATAGATATGGAACATGTGGATATTTCTGCAGATAGGCTTAATTATAGAGGTCAGGTTAAAGTAAAGCTACTTTATGCTGCGGAAGGTTCGGAAAGACTTATACATACTATGTCAGGCAGCCTATCCATGGATGATTTTATTAATATTGATGGAATTAAAAAAGAGATGGATTATGTCATGGACTATTCATTAGAGCACTTGGATTATACTTTAATTAATAGTAGAAAGCTTAATGTTAATGCATTAATTACTCTAAGTGCTAAAGTATTAGAAAAGAAGAAAAATGAGCTTGTTGTTGGGACTGATAGTTTAGTTCCTATACAAACTCAAAGCCGTAATTTTAACTATTATAGAACGGTAGGAAGTAAGCAGGATAAAATAATTATAAAAGATGAATTAACTGTTCCCGCAGGAAAAGCTAATATACAAGAAATTTTAAAAAATGATATAAGTCTTTCTAATAAGGAAGTCAGGGCAGGAGACGAGACAATTACTGTAAAGGGATACTTAAATATAAGGACCTTGTATGCTGGAAGCATGGGAGAAAAAGAAATAGAATATATGGAGCATAATATACCTTATAATGGGAGCATGGAGTGTCCAGGAGCAGGAGATGGAGTTTATTGTTATGCGGATATTAAGATATCAGATTCCAATATCCAGGTTAAGCCTGATTTGGATGGGGAAGAAAGGATATTAGATGTTGAAGTAGAACTACAAGTTAATATTAAAGCGGTTGCTGTAGAAGATTTAAGAATTATTGATGATGCCTATTGTCCGGGAAAAGACATAATCATTAAAAAAGAAAAAATGCCTTATCAAAGACTTGTAAATAAATTAAAAGAAGTAATTACATTAAATCAAGTAATAAACATAGATGCAGATTTACCAGATATAGATTATATATATAATGTTGAAGTAAGGCCCAAAATTGAAGATATTCAACTTTTTGAAGATAAGATTGCCCTTGAAGGTTCTGCTGAAGTTAAAATGATATATATGGCTGCAGATGAACAAAATCCAGTGTGTGTACATGAAAGTATGATACCTTTTAAGAAAAATATTGTTGCAGAAGGAGCATCTATAGAAAAGAAGCTAGATGTAAAAATCGATGTAGACGATATTATTTATAGTCAGGAATCCCAAAAAGAATTTCAAGCAAACATTATTCTTAATTTAGACATAGACATTATTGACGAGCAAAAAGTAGATATTATTATAGACATGACTGAGACCGACCTGGATCCTGATATAATTCTTAACATGCCAAGTTTAATTATTTATATGGTGCAATGTGGTGATAGCTTATGGAAAATAGCAAAAAAGTATAATACGACAGTTGAAGAATTAGTAGCTATTAATGACATAGAAAACCCTGATAAAATTTATCCTGGACAAAAGCTTCTTATAATTAAAAAAATATAAATTATAAATGGCGGTTCTTAAAGCTCCGCCATTTATTTTTTTAAAATAGAATTATCCTGTTTTTATCATGAAAAAGCTAAAACTTAAGGAGTTATTTAACTTTCCATATCTATTGACAATAGTTTGAAAGTATAGTAATTTAGCTTCAAACTATTTAAAAACAGGATAAATCCTTATAGTTGACTTATAAATATTAAGATGTATATAATATAAAGTATACACACTTATGGAAATGATGTGATAAGTATATGCATGAGATTGAATTGAAAGCACGGGCAAAAATTAATTTAGCACTTGATGTAATAGGTAAGAGAAATGATGGTTACCATAACGTTAGAATGGTTATGCAAACGGTAAATTTATATGATTACATAACAATTAGGAAGACAAGAAGTCCTGGAATAATACTTAAGACAGATTTGAAATGGCTTCCTGAAGATGAAAGGAATATTGCATATAGGGCAGCAAAATTGATGGTTGAAAGATATAATATTAAAGAAGGAATTTTAATTGACCTTAAAAAAAGAATACCTGTTGCTGCAGGTCTTGCAGGGGGAAGTTCAGATGCGGCAGCGGTTTTTGTAGGACTCAATAAATTATTTGGCTTAAAGATTCCTAAAAAAGAATTAATGAATTTAGGATACAAATTAGGTGCAGATATTCCGTATTGTATATTAAGGGGGACAGCTTTAGCTGAAGGTATTGGAGAAAAGCTTACAAAATTGCCCCCAATGCCTTTTTGTTATGTGGTTATAGCAAAACCTAACTTTAGTGTATCTACAGCACATGTATATCAAAATCTGAGTTTAGATAACTTATCTTATCATCCTGATATAGAAGCAGTTATTAAAGGAATTAAAACGGGAGATTTAGATATAATAGCAAAAAATCTTGGGAATGTATTAGAAAGTGTAACAGCAAAGGAATACCCCATTATTAATGATATTAAGAAAACTATGATTGAATATGGGGCACTGGGAGCATTAATGAGTGGTAGCGGACCTTCAGTTTTTGGATTATATAGAAACAAAAAAGAAGCTCAAGCTGCTAGCACAGAGCTTAAGCTTCATAGTGAAGCAAAGGATGTTTTTATCGCTACAATATTTAATAGGGAGAGATAAGAATGGACAAAAATGAATTAGATATTAATTTAAATGAATACCTTCCTCTTAGGGATGTTGTATTTAATACACTTAGAAAAGCCATTTTATCTGGAAGTTTAAAACCTGGTGAAAGACTTATGGAAAAACAATTAGCTGAAAAAATGGGGGTTAGCAGAACCCCAGTTAGGGAAGCCATAAGAAAATTAGAGTTAGAAGGTTTTGTTGTAATGGTTCCCAGAAAAGGGGCTCAAGTTGCTGAAATTACTGAAAAAGATATCCAAGATGTATTAGAAGTAAGAGGTGCTTTAGAAGCTTTAGCAGTAAAAATTGCCTGTGAAAAGATGAAAAAAGAAGATTTAGATAGATTAAAAGTTATAATGAAAGAGTTTAATGAAGCTTCCGAAAAAAAAGATGTTGATAAAGTGATTGAAAAAGATGTAGAGTTTCATGATGTAATTTACCAAGCAACTAACAATGAAAAGCTTATTCAAATTATTAATAATTTAAGAGAACAGATTCATAGATATAGAGTAGCATATTTAAAAAGCTTTGCTGATTTTAAATTCATAGGTGATGAGCATAAACAAATAGTACATGCAATTGAAAGCAAGAAAAAAACCTTAGCGGAACAAATAGCAAATGAGCATATTAAGAATCAAGAAAAGGCAGTTATAAATTATATAAGAAAAGGAGCCAAAAATTAACCTTTAGGATTGTCCTAAAGGTTTTTTATTTGTAGTTTTATTAGGGGGACTAGCTTTTCCTGTTTTAATAAACAGGAGTTTTTTTATGTTGAATGCATAAAAAAAGAATCAAATACAAAAAATGAATTAGACAATATTAAATAATGTTTGGATGGAGATTTATTATGGAATGGTTTTTTAATAAAATAGTTAGCATTTATTCTATTTTGCTTATGATATTAACAGTAGGAATAGGCTTTTTTACCCTTCTATGGGATACTAAATACTTAATATCCCATAATCATCTGAAAGAAGCAAAATGGGCTAAAATATTAGGATATATCTATATATTTGCAGGTGGAGGCATCTATATAGCAATTAAAATACTAAGTTAGAAAAATATTTCATCCTATAATTAAATTTTAGGAGGAGCTAAAATGAGTAGGTTAAAAGAATGGTTTAAGAATAAAGCTAGAATGAATCGATGGGAAGATGAATTTCATGATGAAGATAATAAAATTACTATTCCTCTTTCTAAAAAATTGGATGAAAATATTGAGAACTTAGAATTACTATTTAAGGATTGTGGTGACTTTGTAAGAAGAAAATTTCCTGTAGGGATTAATAAAGAAATAAATGTATTTATTGGTTATATTGATTTAATGATAGATAGGCGGATTATAGAAGAATCTTTATTAGAACAGCTTATTGTCCAAGTTAGGAGTGTCCCACCCCAAACCGATAAAATTAAGACATCTATTTATGAATTTATTAGAGATGGTGGCTTGGCTACTGCTGATATTAAAGAAGTAGAAACTTTAGATGAAGCAGTTTTGGCGGTATTATCAGGAGACACTATTTTAATTATAGATGGTTATGCAAAGGTAATTGTTGTTGCTACTAAGGGCTGGCCAAATCGGGGAATACAGGAATTAGATTCGGAAGTAGTTATAAGAGGACCTAAGGAAGGTTTTTCTGAAGCCCTTAGGATGAATACAGTTCTTATACGAAGAAGAATTAGGGATACTAAATTAAAAGTAAAGCAAATGCAAATTGGGACAAGAAGCAGGACAGACATTGCCATAATGTATATTGATGATATCGTTAGAAAGGATATTTTAAAGGATTTAGAAGAACGTTTAAATAGTTTTAAGATAGACAGTGTAATAGACAGTTCCTATATAGAACAATTAATTGAAGAAGATTGGAGATCTCCTTTTCCACAGATACAGGCTACTCAAAGACCTGATAGGGCAGCCTCGGCTATACTTGAAGGAAGAATTGCCATAATAGTAGACAATACTCCTTTTGTACTTTTGGTTCCATCAACTATTAATAATTTTTTTCAATCTGCAGAAGATTATTATGATAGATGGACTATTATAAGTTTTACAAGAATCATTCGCTTTATTGCAGCTTTTTTTGCAGCGGGGGTGCCAGGATTTTACATTGCATTAACGGATTATCATCCTTCTATGATTCCTACTCCTCTTACAATGGCCATTGCTGCTTCAAGAGAACAAGTTCCTTTTCCTACGGTTGTTGAGGTAGTATTAATGGAATTAGCTTTTGAGTTACTAAGAGAAGCGGGTACAAGGCTTCCGGGTCCTATTGGAAGTACTATAGGTATTGTAGGAGGCCTTATTATTGGACAAGCTGCAGTTGAAGCCAAAATTGTAAGTCCAGTTGTTGTTATAATTGTAGCAGTTACTGCGATTTCAAGTTTTGCTATTCCTGATAATTCTTTAACTGTAGGATTTAGAATTGTGAAATATCTTATTATTGCTTTTTCTTCTGTTTTAGGCTTATATGGTTTTTTGTTAGGGGTTTTAACCATTCTTATTCATCTTGTATCCTTAAAGAGCTTTAATATTCCTTTTTTATATCCTTATGTTTCTTCAGGCTTAAGCGGATATGATGATTTAAAAGATTCTATTTTTAGATTTCCTTTATTTATGATGAAAAAAAGGCCAATTTTTTCAAGGGAAGATCAAAGAGTCCGTTTAAGATTTAATAATAAAAAAGAGGAGTAGGAAGATGGTATGTTTACAAAAAATGATAAAATTTCTATTAGACAAGTAGAAGTCCTATTAATTTTAGATTTATATAGTAAAGCTATACTCTTTTTGCCAAGAAATGCAGCAGAAATTGCAAATCAAGATGGTTGGATTTGTTTAATTGGAGCCACCATTCTAGCCCTTTTTTATGGATATATAATTACAAGACTAGTAAAACGATTTCCTAATGATACTTTTGTAGAGTTTTCTTCAAAAATATTATCCAAGCCTGTTGGAATATTTCTTAGTATTCTTCTTATTATTAAATTAACTGTTACAGTATCATTTGAGTTAAGGACTTTTGGAGAAGTAGTAAAGCAAGTTTTGCTTCCTAAGACTCCTATAGAAATAATAATTTCTTCTATGCTTTTAATGGCTTGCTATTTAGTAAGAAAGGGATTTGAAGCCAGGGCAAGATTGGGAGAAATTCTTTTTTTTATTGTTCTAATACCTATTATTGCTGTTTATATACTTTTGCTTCCTAATGTGGACTTTGAAAATATACAACCCATTTTGACAACCCCTTTACCAAAAATTTTAAAAGGCAGCTATAATTTAAGTCTTGATTATGTATCTATAGAATTAATTTTATTGGTAGGACCTTTATTAAACAATCATAAAAAGTTAGGAAGAGCATCTTTTAATGCTATTTTGTTTGTAGGCATTTTAAATGTCATTTCAGCAGTTATTGCCCTAGGGGTATTTGGAGTAATAGGAACCAAAACGCAAGTATGGCCAGTTATGGTTTTGATGGGGTTGGTTGAAATTCCAGGGGCATTTATTGAAAGACAAGAAATTTTAATAATGACTTTTTGGATTTTATCTGTCTTTTCTTTTATAAGTGCCAGTATTTATTTTATCAGCTTAATTATTACAAGAATAACTAAATCAGCAGATCAAAATTTTTTAGTACTTCCTTTAGTTCCTTTTATTTATATAATATCATTGCTTCCTAATAATATTGTACAAACTTCAGACTGGATTTTATTTATGAGAGATTATTTCAGGTTTTTATTTTTATTTCCTATTCCTCTTATTCTTTTACTGGTTGCTAGATTAAGGAAGTTAGGTGAGCCAATTGAAAAGTAAAATTATTATTATATATATAATCATCTCTTTTTTACTTACTGGCTGTTGGGACGGTATTGATATTAATAGAAGAGCCTTTGTTGTCAGCATGGGTATTGATAAGTTTGTTTTTGATGAAACTAAAGATGACCCTAATTTAAATACTGAATTATCGCGATACAGAATAACTTTTTCCATTCCTAATCTTCCCAAATTTGTAGGTCAGCAAGGAATAAGTGAAGAGCCCAAGTTTACCAGGGTCAGCGTTGGAACTACTATTTCTAACACCTATAAAGCATTAGAAAGTCGTATTAATAAATCCATTTATTTTGGTCATACTAAGTCCTTGTTATTTGGTCAGGAACTTTTAAAAGACAAAATATTATTAAAACAAACCATGGATACCCTCCAAAGAAACCCTGATTTTGGGAAAGCTATTCCCGTTGTTGCAGTAGAAGGTTCTGTAGAAGAAGCTTTAGAAGTTTTGCCTGATACGCAGCCAATGGTAGGAATATATATTATGGAACTCTTTGACAACAATAGAGAAAACGGAGGTTTTTTCGATGAAAAAAGTTTAGGAGATCTGCTGCAAAATTTCGAAGAAGATAAAACAGGATTAATACCTAGATTATCTGTTGGAGAAAAAGATTTAAAGATTGAAGGAGCAGCAGTTATTAAAGATTACGAATTACAAGGATGGCTTGATGAAAGGCAGTTAAAGGGTCTTTTATGGATTCTAAAAAAGGATTATAGGTTAGAAATAAGTGCACCTTATGATGATTATTATATAGCATATAATGTATCTGAATCGAATACTAAAATTGAATTTTTAGGAGATAATGAGGAAATTATTTGTAAAGTTTTAGTTGAAGTAGAAGGAAATATTGATGAATTTATTTTAGATGAAAATATATTCGAATTAGAGACAATAAGAAAGCTTGAAAAAGTAATTAAAAAAGAAATTGAAAATGAGATTAATTATTCTCTTGAAGCAATACAAGAAAAATATAAAACAGATGTAATACAGATAGGTAAAAGGCTAGAAAGGAAAAAGCCTGATGTATGGAAAAAAGTAAAAGATAATTGGGATGAAGTTTTTGAAAATATGCAATTTATAGTAGAAGCTAAAGTCAATATCAGGAGGATTGGACAATCTAAATAGATTCCTTTGTATACAAATAATAGAAATGGGAATAATATAGACAAAATACAAAGGGGGAATAATAATGAAAATAAAAAATATAATTTACTGGTTTAATAGAGAAAAGACTATTCTTTTGACATCATTAATTTGTGGTTTTTTTATAACAGGAATAATTTTACACAGTACTAAAGAATATTCAGAAACAATACAAACTGGTTTGGCAGCTAATGTAATACGTTTTCATGTAATAGCTAATAGCGACTCAAAAGAAGATCAACAAATAAAAGAAGAAGTAAGAGATGCTATTTTAAAAGAAATGACTCCTCTTCTTGCTGATTCTGATTCAATTGAAAAAACAAGGCAAATAATTATTAATAATAGTGATAAGATAAAAACTATAGCAGAAGAAACAATAAATAAAAGTGGTAAATCTTATCCTGTTGAGGTTAGCTTAGGGCCTGACATATTTCCTACTAAGCAATATGGAGATATAGTATTTCCTACAGGAGAATATGAGGCTCTTAAGGTATCAATAGGCAAGGCTACGGGGAAAAATTGGTGGTGCGTTATGTTTCCACCACTGTGTTTTGTTGATGTAACTCATGGGGTAGTGCCTGAGGAGTCTAAAGAAGATTTAAGAAAAGTTCTTAGTGAAGAAGAGTATAAAATAGTTACTCAAGTAAATTATGATGAAGATATTCCTGTTAAGATTAAATTTAAAATCGTTAAATGGTGGCAAGAATGGAAACTAAGTAAAAAACACCATTTTGTTAAAAAAAGGTTATGAGTATTCATAATCTTTTTTTGTAGTATTTTAACTTTTATATATTAATTTTTATAAAAATAAGGAGTCTATATTTTTTATTGTTTTATATGTCCAATCGGATAAAAAATCATATCTTTACAAATACTACTATCATCATAGTTTGCAAGATGGGAGGATTTTAATGAATGTAAATAAAGCTATCATAGGTCTTTTAATTGCTTTAATGATAATTAGTACAAGTTTAGCAGTTTTTACTTCTTATATTACTCCTGAGTCAGTGGAAGCAGCTAGTTATAGTTGGGGGTCTGAAGGGTCAACGGTGCGGGAAATACAAACTAAATTAAAACAATGGGGATACTACAATGGTAATGTAGATGGTAAATACGGCTATAATACCTGGCTTGCAGTAAGAAAATTTCAAGAAAAAAACGGATTAAAAGTAGACGGTATAGCAGGACCTGCTACTTTAAGCAAAATTGGTATAAATACTGCAGCAAGAACAGGGTCTAGTTCAGGAAAGGTTTATTCGTGGGGGGCTAGAGGAGAAACTGTAAGAGAAATTCAAAGAAGATTAAAAAGTTGGGGCTATTACAAGGGAAATATAGATGGAATATATGGATATGGAACTTGGTCTGCTGTAAGATATTTTCAGCAAAAAAACGGCCTTAAAGCAGATGGAGTGACAGGAAGAGCAACCCTTCAAGCATTAGGGATTCCTACAGGTCAAAGTCAAAGTTCCTGGGAAAGAAATGTATATATTTTGGCAGCAGCAATTCATGGAGAAGCAAGGGGAGAACCTTATGAAGGTAAAGTTGCCGTAGGAGCAGTAATAATGAATAGAGTAAGACATAGTTCTTTTCCCAATACCATTGCAGGAGTTATTTATCAGCCAGGAGCTTTTGATGCAGTAGCTGACGGACAAATTAATTTAACTCCCGATGATAGTGCATTTAAGGCAGCAAGGGATGCCCTAAATGGATGGGACCCTTCAGGAGGGGCTATTTATTATTGGAATCCAGCGACAGCTACCAGTAGCTGGATATGGTCAAGACCTATAATAAAACAAATAGGAAAACATGTTTTTGCAAAATAAAACTAAATTTAAATAGATAATTCATATCTAAGACATTGTAGACTAAATATGAAAAACAACACAATATTTTGCACATTTAATAAAAAATGAATTGATGATAGGAGGTAAAATATGAGGACTAAAAAGATAATACTAGTTATAGTTACCTTTATCATGGTTTTAAATTTAAGCTATGCATTTTGGATTTATAATGTTACTCCAAAAGCAGTAAATACTATTTCTTATACATGGGGTTCTGAGGGAGATGTTGTAAGGCAAATACAACAAAAGCTAAAACAATGGGGTTATTACAACGGCAATGTTGATGGGAAATATGGTTATCAAACTTGGGAAGCGGTTAAATCTTTTCAAAGTAAGAACGGATTAAAAGCTGACGGGATAGCAGGAAAGCAAACTTTAGAGAAAATAGGAATTCAAGTTAAAGATAGTTCACAAAAACAAAGGGGAGATAACGTATCAAGCAGTAAGGATGTTAGGCTTATGGCTGCGGCAATTCATGGTGAAGGAAGAGGAGAACCTTATGAAGGGCAAGTGGCTATTGGAGCAGTTATATTAAACAGGGTAAGGCATAGCTCTTTTCCCAATACCATTGCAGGAGTTATTTATCAGCCAGGAGCTTTTGATGCAGTAGCTGACGGGCAAATTAATTTAGAACCTGGAGACTCTGCCTTAAAAGCAGCAAGGGATGCCCTAAATGGATGGGATCCTACGGGAGGAGCGATTTATTATTGGAATCCTGCAACGGCTAAAAGTAAATGGATTTGGTCCGTGCCTATTACAAAGCGGATTGGAAAACATGTATTTGGTAAAAAATAATGGACTAAGGGGTGAATTCTATGGAGGAAAAAAATAACAAATTGTATCAATGGAAAAAGGGCTTGTCTAGCACTGGTATGTATAGTGTTACAATAATTGCTTTAGCTATAGTTTTAGGCTTTGGCCTATACCAGTATAAACAAAGATTAAATTATAGACAGTATTTACAAAATCGTTTTCAAGAATCATTTTATGAAGCAACAACTTATGTAGATAATATGGAAAATCTTTTTACAAAAGTTAGATTAACTAAAACTCCAGACCAAAGTGCTCCGCTTTTTGCTCAACTCTGGAGAGAAGCTTCTTCGGCTCAAGAAAATTTATCTGAATTACCCTATGACCATAATACTATTTCAAAGGCATTAAAATTTTTGTCTCAGGCTAGTGATTTTTCCTTTTCAATGACCAATAAAGCCATTGAAGGTTTTGAATTAGATAGGGAAGATTGGGATAAGGTAGCTCAATTACAAAAGTATGCAAAAATTCTTTCCGATGAATTAAATAAAATTAAGCAAGAAATAAATGACGGCAATAGAATCGATTGGGAAGAAATCGAAAGAGGAGGGGAAGAAAGTCTTGCAAAAGGTAATGCAAAAATGATAACGGGTTCTTTTTCAGAAATAAGCAAGCAGTTTGAAGATATTCCAACTTTAATATATGATGGACCATTTTCAGACCATATTGAAAGAATGCAACCAAGAATGACTAGAAATAAAAAGAAAATTTCTAAAGAAGAAGGAAAAAAGATAGTTGAAGAATTTATTGGAAAAGATAAAATTAAAACAATTAAGCAAACGGGAGAAACAGATACAAAAGTAGAACATACCATTCCTGTATATAGTTATCAAGTTGTTTTAAAAGATCAAGAGGATCCTACTATTTCAATAGATATTACTCAACAAGGAGGCCATGTATTATGGATGCTAAATTATACTGAAAAAGAATCTTCAAAAGACAATATTTCATTAGAAGAAGCAAGAAAAAAAGCAGAGAAATTTTTAGAAGATAGAGATTATCCTAATATGAAGGCAAGCTATTATGAAAAGGTAGATGGAACAGTTGTTATAAATTTTGCTCCTTATAAAGACAATGTAATTATGTATCCAGATTTAATAAAGCTAAAGGTGTCTATGGATGATGGAGAAATCATAGGTTTTGAGGCATTAGGATATATTATGATGCATCACGATAGAAAGCTTCCAGAAATAAAAATAAGTCAGCAAGAAGCAAGAGAGAAAATTACAAAAGATTTTAGGGTTACAAATGTAAATATGGCTGTAATTCCTTTAGAATCTAAAAGAGAAGTCTTGTGTTATGAATTTAAAGGAGAATTTGATAGTCAACCTTTTTTAATATATATTAATGCTGAAAGTGGAAAACAAGAAAAAATACTTCAAATCCTTCAAAGTAAAAATGCAGTATTAACGAAATAAGGATGCTTTTATGGCATCCTTTTTTAATTATGATAATTGTATTTATTAAAATGACTTGAATTCATAAATATAAAACATTAAAATGATATGGATAATAAAAACAAATATTTGTTGAATATAATGACCTTAAATCATAGAATATTAATATCGATAACTTGAAAAGGGGTATTATAATGAATAGTAAAAAAACAGTTGTTGTTTTGTTTGGGGGACAGTCTTCAGAACATGATGTTTCACTGATATCTGCTTGCAATATTATTAGTAATATTGATACAAACAAGTATTTTGTGCTTACTGTCGGTATTACTAGAAAAGGACAATGGATGCTTTATAATGGTCCATTAAAACATATTGAAACAGGAGAATGGGAAAAATTTGCAACCCCTGCTTTTATAAGCCCTGATGCTAGTCATAAGGCTTTGATTAAGTTAGCAGGAGACAGATATAAAACAATTCCAGTAGATGTAGTTTTCCCTGTGCTTCATGGCTTATATGGTGAAGACGGTACAGTTCAAGGCCTTTTGGAAATGGCTCAAATCCCCTATGTAGGTTGTGGAGTACTATCTTCTAGTATTTCTATGGATAAAGTATATACAAAAATAATAATTGAAAAAGAAAATATTGCACAAGCTAATTATATTGTAGTTTACAAAGAAGAATTAAATAATACTGATGAGATAGTTTCAAGAGTAAATGAAGCTTTTGGCTATCCTTGTTTTATTAAGCCTTCTAATGCAGGTTCTTCTATAGGAATAACAAAGGCCCATAATGAAGAAGAGCTAATAGAAGGTCTAAATTTAGCAGCAAAACACGATAGAAAAATATTAGTAGAAGAAGCAATTGTAGGTCGTGAAGTAGAGTGTGCTGTTTTAGGCAATCTAGATGTTAAGGCATCTTCAGTAGGAGAAATTATTGCAGGAGCTGAGTTTTATGATTATGATGCAAAATATAATAATAGCGAATCTAAAACAATTATAAATCCTGATATAGAAAAGGAAATTGTAGAAGAAATAAGAGAAAAAGCAATTAGAATATTTAAGGCTGTTAATGGTTCAGGCCTTGCAAGAGTTGACTTTTTTATTGAAAAAGAAACCAATAGAGTGATTTTTAATGAAATTAATACTATGCCGGGATTTACTTCAATAAGCATGTATCCAATGCTTTGGGAAAATGTTGGTATTCCAAAGACTGAGCTTATAGACAATTTAATTCAATTAGCCTTAGAAAAAGCATAAAGGCAATGAGAAGAGGTGTATAAATGGATTCCCGTCCTATAGGGGTATTTGATTCAGGAGTTGGAGGACTGACTGTTGTTCAAGAAATCATGAATCAACTTCCTAATGAAGAAATTGTATATTTTGGAGATACAGCCAGGGTTCCTTATGGAAGTAAATCCAAGGAGACTGTAACTAAATATTCGAAGCAAATTATTAGATTTTTGCTTACAAAAAATATTAAGGCAATTGTTATAGCTTGTAATACAGCTAGTTCTAATAGTTTAGAGGAAGTAAAGAGAACTTTTGATATTCCAATTATCGGAGTTGTAAAGCCAGGAGCTGTTATGGCTTATAAAACTACAAAAAATAACCGAATTGGAATTATTGGAACTGAAGCGACTATAAGATCAGAAAGTTATAGCAAAGAAATAAAAAAGCATAATGAAAATATAAAGACCTTTTCATTTGCCTGCCCTCTTTTTGTCCCTTTGGCTGAAGAGGGCTGGACTAATAATGAAATTAGTTATTTAGTATCAAAGAAATATTTAGAACAATTTACTGATAAAGAAATTGACACCTTAGTTCTTGGCTGTACGCATTATCCCTTATTAAAAGAAGTAATACAAGATGTGATAGGAGATAATGTTAAGTTAATAAATCCAGCTCTTGAAGCGGCTAAAGATTTAAAAGAATTATTAACTTCAATTAATGCTTTAAGGCAAAATGAAAGTGTACCTAAGCATTCTTTTTATGTTAGTGACAATACAACTAAATTTGAACAAATTGCTGCAATAGCTTTAAAAAAATCGATTCCCCCAGTGAAAATAATTGATATTGAACAGTTTTAAAAATCAAATAATTAATGCTTGCCTTGTAAAATGGTTATTTTATCGGTATAATGACACTAGGAACAAGCAAGGAGTGAGCTTATGGAAAATAATCCAAAAGGCAGAAAAGTACTTGTATTTATTACAGGAATTCAAAAATATGATGACCATGATAATTCTATTGAAGTAGTTTCCCCAGGGAAATATTATATAAAAGATAATAAACAATATATAACATATAAAGAAAGAAATGAAGGTTCATCGCAAGATATTTTAACGACTATTAAGATAGATGATAATAAAATATCAGTTATGAGATTTGGCGGAATTAATACCAATATGACCTTTGAATTGAATAAAAAGCACACAACCTTCTATGATACTGAGCAAGGTGCTTTAACAGTATCTATTACAGCTAAGAAAATTAATCTTACTTTAGATGAAGCAGAAGGAGAAATAGAAGTTAATTATGAACTTGAAATAGACCATATATTGATGGGAACAAATCTACTACATATAAAAGTTTATCCTACAGATAAGGTCTATCCTGCGGATAGAAGCTATATTTTGGATAGTGGTGAAGATAATATTTCTCTTCAAGATATTAATCAAGATGAAACATTTTTAAATTTTTAGATATAACAGCTAGACTAAATTAATTAAAATATAGCTAATAATAGGAGCTGAGGAAATGAAAATAAAAAAAGCAATTATTCCAGCAGCAGGTCTTGGGACAAGATTTCTCCCTGCAACAAAAGCACAACCTAAAGAAATGCTTCCCATAGTTGATAAGCCAACAATTCAATTTATTGTGGAAGAAGCTGTAGAATCAGGGATTGAAGATATAATCATAGTGACAGGAAGAAGTAAAAGATCAATAGAAGATCATTTTGATAAATCAATTGAACTTGAATTAGAATTACAAAAAAAGGGCAAGGAAGACTTGCTTGAATTAACAAGACAGGTTTCAGATTTAGCTAATATTCATTATATCCGTCAAAAAGAACCCAAGGGTTTAGGACATGCTATTTTAACTGCAAGAAATTTTATTGGTGACGAGCCTTTTGCAGTTTTATTAGGTGATGATATTATTGTTTCTGAAAAACCTTGTTTAAAGCAGATGATAGAAGTATTTAATGAATATAATACTTCTATTTTAGGAGTGCAAACAGTTCCATATGAAGATGTAAATAAATATGGAATAGTTAAAGGTGAAAATATTAGAGATAGAATATATGAAGTAACTGATATGGTTGAAAAGCCCAATAGAGAAGAAGCACCTTCTAATGTTGCTATTCTTGGCAGATATATCATTACTCCTAAGATTTTTGAATTTCTTGAAACTCAAGAAGCAGGAGCAGAAGGTGAAATTCAATTAACAGATGCTTTAAAAAATCTTTGTAAAGTAGAAGATATTTATGCTTATGATTTTATTGGAAAAAGATATGATGTTGGAAATAAAATGGGATTTTTACAGGCAACTGTTGAATTTGCTCTTAGAAGAGATGATTTAAGAGATGACTTTTTAGAATATCTTAATTTTATATTGAATAATTTAAATCATGTTGACCCCAAATAAAGGGGCTTTTTTTATAAAGATATTTACGAAGTTTGTCGATATTATAATATAAAGCGGTTATTTTATAAAAAATAAAAGATAGATAAGATAACTTATAATTAGAAATATTTTTTTAAAGGAGAAATTAGATTAGGATTTAGTTAATAATTGGGGAGGGATTATATTTGAAGCTATTAAAGGCAGGAAAAAGGCTATTATTATTTTTTGTTTTATTATTATTTGTTAGTATAATTCCTCAGGATTTGTATGCAGCACAAAAAACTATAGAGGCTTTAGAAAACAATGGGGCTAGAGTGACAGAAATATGGCAAAAAGGCTCTTGGAATTTTACTATAAGAGGAACTAATTTTACAAAGGATATAAAAGAAATCCGCTTGGTAAGAATAAGTGATGGTTTGGTCGTTACAATTGATAAAAAAGATATTAATATAAAAAATGAAAAGGAGGTTATTGTTAATATTACTGGAGAAAATGCAAAAAGTTTTGCAACTGAAAAATATACAGGCCTATATGATATAGAAATAGAGTATCTTGATGGCAGTATTTTATCGCCACAAGATAATTATAATTCCATGACTATTACTGTAAAAGGAGAAAACTTTAAAAAAGATATCAGTCAATTAGTTCTTAAAAATTTAAAAGCTGGTTCTTGGGAAATTATCTTGCCTAAAGAAAAGGTTAAATATATTAGTGAAAGCACATTACAATTAGCTATTGATAAGGATGATGTAAAGAAATTTTCAGGAGGACTAACTAGTTCTGATATAGAAATGTCAATATTTTATGAGCAGAACTATATATTTGATAACAAACAAAATTATTTTGATGTTTATCTTTTAGGAGAAAATTTTAATAAAGGAGTAGAAAAAGTAATTCTTAGGCCGACAGTTGGAGAAGCTATACTGCTACCTATAGATGAACAAGATATTATCATAGAAAAAAGTGACATCTTAGTAGATAATGATTCAAGACTTAGAGTTAGGATAAGAAGGGATAGTTTAGATAAGCTTAAAGAATTTAGACATTCTGGAGACTACAAATTTGTTGTTATTTATACTGCAGGGACGGGACTAAGGGATTATACAGCATCTAAGGATTTAAAGGTTGTATTTAATTATGGTTTACAAACGAAAGAAGCTGTAGTATATAGGGATAATATTTCATTTGATAATAAGGATTATATTTCAGATCCATCAAGATTTGTATTATTATCCAAATCAATTCCAAAGCTTTTAGATGTATTTCCTAAGTCTGTGGGAGGCTATCCTTGGTTTAATGAACAAGACTTATCTCATGAAATTTTAAAAGATAGAAGTTTTTTAAAGGTTACTTTTGAAGATATTGATGGCAAACTGGAATTCAATTCCCTTTTAGGAATAGATAATCTGTTAGGAAGCAGTGTTATGGCCATTGGTAGTAATACAGACTTTTTGGACAGGGAATTTATAAGATTTTGTGCTAATAATCCAGAAATGATTGATAAATACTTGTTCCAACAAGACAGGGTAAATAAAAAGGCATATTTATATATTCCAGTGAAACCTCTGAGCCCACAAACACAATATGTAGTCAATATTCTTGGGAATATTATAAGAAATGATAGTTCCGAAAACGGAATGATTGATGAAGGACAAAGATATAATAGACCTATATCATGGGAGTTTTCTACAATGGCTGCTCCTACCGTGCCGGACAAGGGAATTTCTGTGCAGACAGTAGTAGAGGATTATCCTTCTTATACATATATTAAGATATTTGGAGAGGATTTTTATAAATCTTCTGTGAGAGTCTTTTTTAATGATGAGCAAGCCCAAAGAGTATTAGTTGAACAAGATAACAACGGAAACTCTTATCTTAAGGTATATCTGCCTACTGGAAGAAGGAAACTTAAACCAGGTTTATATAATATTATTATTAAAAATGATAGTGACCATGAGACTATTATTTATGGTGGGCTTAGCGTTGTAAATGAAGGAGACCATATTCCCAAAGAAGACTATAACATAAAAGGAAAGGCTGTAGAAGGAGATATTTTATCAGATATCAGTGTAAGTCACGATACTTTATACCTAAAGTCAAGATATAGCAACTACCGCTATTTAGAATTAAATTTAGATAAGTTAATGGGAGAAGAAGTATTAAATAAAACTGTAAATTATAGAGGAAGTACAAGAGATTATATTGATGAATTAATACTTAAAACAAAAGATGTAGATGTAAGATTTTATAATCTTACCTTAAAAGAAAACACAACAAATAAAGATATTAATATTAATATTGGAAGGGCTAAGCCTTTGCTAGTACAAGCTATAAAAGGTAAGTTAAAAGATAAAAAGATAAAATCTGATTTTATTGAGATAACAACTAGTAATTGCAGATGGGACAATATTTATATTTCTATTCCTTATAAAAATAGCGGAGGAAACAATCTCTCAATATACCGTTATGATGAAATAAGGAGAACTTGGAATAAAGAAGTTAGCTATACAGACTTGATCAATCAAAATACAAGGGCATTTGTTAGTAAAACAGGAGTTTTTGTAATAATAGAAGACGAGTAAAGTAAAGGTCATTAGGTGAAATTGAGTCTAGGAGATGAGAATATGAGAAAAAAGCTTAAAAAATATCTGGCATTTATAATGATTTTGATTTTTAGTATTTCTCTTTTACCATCGGACTGCGTATACGGTTTTGATTCGTCAAATTTTAGTATTTCCAGTATAACAATCGGTAAGACTTATGACAGAAACCGTATTTTTAACAATGCCTATATTACAATTACAGGTAAACACTTAAAAGACGCTAGTGTTGGTATTATTACTTATGGAGAAGGATATATTCCCCTAGGTACTCCTACTGTTAATTCAGATGGGATATTACAGTTTACAATATCGGAAAATCAGTTAGGCGAATTTCTTTCAATCGAAGGAATTACGATACCAATTAATGAGGCAAATATGCCAAATTTAACCGACATAAATAGGAATGTAAAGATAGGAACAGATGATTTAGTTATTAAAGGAACAAGGTTAAATAATGTAGATGGTGATATAACGGCTAAATATGGAACAGGGAACTCATATACTACGCTTGGTTTTTTTGATAATCCTACAGAAGTTACAATCTCAAAACCAGCTGGAGAATTAGGCCTTCAAGAATTTATTTTTTCTAGCAGTTTTACTATTTCTAATATAGATTTTAATGATAATAATAAAGATAAAAATGTAAATATACAAATAAATTATACTTATAAAGATCAATTTAGATTTACTAAGGATTTGTCCATTGAAGGAGAACTTAGCATGTTTCCTAATAGAGGGGAAGCGGGAGACATTGTTTATTTTACAGCGGATAAATTAGATGAATATGATGTATTCTTCTTAACAGATTTATCTGGAACAGATTTTTATTCTAATGCTAATAAAGGTGTCAATACCATTTATAAATCAAAGAGTTCTTCAGATGAAAAAGATATTTTAACAACACAAGTACCCAAGCTTCCCGTAGGGGAATACTATGTTGTTTTAACTAATAAAATTTCTCCGGGTAAAGATCCTATGAAAGAAGTAACAGGAGAAAGAGTATTAAACGAAAAATTTACAATAATTGATGGAAGTAATAAAGCAATTATAATTGATGTTCTGCCTGATAGAGGAGCTGATACAGGAGAATTAGTAACTATTTCCGGACAATTTTTGGGTAGTATGAACATACCAGAATTTACTCCTTCTACAGGTTCTACTTTAACTGTTAATCAAGATTCATCACCAGAAGAATTAGAAGTGGATTATGGAACAGGAAGCTATGGTCCTTCTAAGATAAATATAACATCTGCTAAAAGAACTATTAGAGTTATTATTGGAGATAAAGCTAATTTTGTAAAAGATGGCGATACATATAGTGTTTCTTTTAACAGGGATTTAGACAGAATTACTGTCAGGGCACCTCAAGTAACCGATGCGGATATAAATCCTGTAAGAGATGTTGTAATAGAAACTGAGACAGTATTGACTAGGGAAGATGGAACTACGATTGTATTTAAGGAAAGAGCGGTAAAAGAACGAGGCTATACTTTTATTGTAAGTAAAATAAAGCCTGAAATAATGGATGCAGTTCCAAACCGTATACAAGTAGTAAATAATAGCGGAGTATTTCAAATACCTTCGGATAGGTATATAGCTATTTATGGAAAGAACTTTATGATACATAAATATACAAACGCAGACGGTAGGGAAGTAGTTAGATATCCCATAGTACAACTAGGCCCTAACCTTGTTATTGATAAAAACAATCCAAACTCAGATTTTTCTGATCCTAGTAAAAGTCTTAAAGGAAAAGATGAAGTCTTCCTAAAGGTATTTGACTCTTATGGAAGAGAATTAGATGGCTCCAGCGGAAATGAGATGGGAACAAAAATATTAATTAAATTAGAAGAAGGAAGTCCGCCTTCAGGTGTTATTTTAGGTAAAAGTTTTATTAAAGTTACAAATCCTATGAGAAACTCAAAAGAAACAGGATTAGAAACACAAATTAATGATTTTATTGAATTTGTAAGTCCGGACTCTTCAAAAAACCCTATTATTCAAAGTGTAACTCCTAATGTAGTATCTATTGATGGTGGAGAAGATATTACAGTTTTAGGCAGTAACTTTACAGATGGAGTTAGGGTATTTATTGATGGAAAAGAAGTGACACCAATTCGTAGGGGAGATGATGGTAAAACTATTACATTTAAGGCTCCTGCCGGACGTGAAGGACAAACTCAACTTCAAGTAATGAATATAGAGGGCGGCATGGACGTTTACCCCTTTACATATGTAAAAACATTTACTAACCCTCGGATTATATCTATTGAACCTAGAAGAGGAAATACAGGTACATTAGTTGTTGTAAAAGGAGAGAACTTTTTAAAACCAGATCCTACCGGAGGAGTAAGTGCAATATATCGTTTGATTGGAACAAGAATACTTTTAGAAGGACAAGATATTAATTCTTATAATATTAATACAGCTACTAAAGAAATAGAACTTATAAGCTTTGTTCCTAACACGCCTATATTTTCCGTGCAAAACAACACTTTACAAGTTGCAAGCTACTATCACAGTATTTTACTTAGGGGACCAGGAGGAAAACTTTATACTCTTGATTTAGATTATTCAGGAGTTCCTACCATTTCTGACGGTATCGGCAATGACTATAAAATAGTATATAATATTCAAGCTGGTAAGATACAAGCAGATAAAGCAGGTGGAGGTTTATTTGATTTAACTGTTTCAGAAGGATCTATAACTATTCATCAAGAGCCAAGTCTAAACCTTCAAATAGTGACTCCCTTTGAGGTAAAAGACGGAGAAATTGTTGGAGATTTAGTTAAAGTAGTTGATAAAAATACAATTTATTTTACTGTTCCTATTTTACCAGCTGATGGCTGGTACGATGTTACAGTTCAAAATCCTGATACAAAAAGAGATACAAGAAGAGATGAAAGTGGCTTTTATTATTACAAGCAACCCCTAAGTAATCCTTCAATTTTGGAGGTTATTCCTTCTGAAGGGACTGTAGCGGGAGGCAATGTAATTACTATTACAGGAAAAGAATTTATTGATAATGGTTTTGAAAAGATAAGAGTATTTATTGATGGTGTAGAAGTAGCAGCATCAAATATTCAGGTTTCAACTACAGGAAATAGTATGACAGTTGTGGTTCCACCATATAGTGGGGATTTAATGGCTGAAAAAGGAGTAGGCAGAATAGCTGTTCCAGTTGTAGTTATTAATCCTGATGGTGGGAATGATTCAAAAGAAGATGCTTATACTTATGTTATTCCAAGCAGTAATCCAAAAATAGAAAGAATTTTACCAACATCAGGTACAGCCGCTGGAGGAGCTGTAGTAGAAATTTTTGGGAGTGATTTTAGAAGTTTTGAACCTTATGAAGACTATAATAGAAACCAAAAAAGGGATGATAACGAACCCTTTACGGATTTAAATAACAATGGTTATTATGACGATAGTTTTGATCCGGAAGCTGATAGAAAACCTTTAGATCACCCTTTATATAGTTATTATTATGATTCCCCTCTTTTGCCAAAGGTGTACTTTGGAATGGAAAGAGCATTGATTGTAGAATTTTCAGGTACTTACATTAAAGTAATTACACCTAATGGAAGAGGGACAGTACCAGTTTATATAGAAAATAATGATGCAGGAAGGTCAAATACAGTAAACTACTCTTATGAAGGTTCCAAACCTAAAATTACGAAAGTATCACCTAATGTAGGAAATAGAATAGGAAATATTAATATAGGTGTATATGGGGAAGATTTTAGACAATCTTCAATCCAAGTTTATAGATCAAATATTGAAAAAGAAACTAAAACCATGACATTAGTACAGTTTGGGGACAATACAAATAGAAATATTCCTAGAGACCAGCCCAATTCTGGACTAATTAATCAAGGAAATGCTCAAGTTTCTTTAGAAAAAGATTTTACAGCAATATATAAAGCAGAATATGATGAAGAATATGATAGCACATCAGAAATTAGGCTTGTTATAAAATACAACGATGTAATTTATTCTAATACATTTAAGAAGTTTAACGATGAAGAATCCTTTATAAACACTAATTTACTAGTAGATAGCGATGGAAATAGGTATCCTTTTAATGAACTTATAAGGTTTTCTGTTGAGGATAGAAGATTTATTGTAGAAAGAGGCTATGCTCCTGAAGTAACGTATATTTCAAGTGGAGAGCTTTCTGTTACTATACCTCCTTATCATACCGTAGGGGTAGTTCCTATAAGGGTAATAAATCCTGATGGTGGAAGGGGACAAGCAAGTTTTGAATATAGGAATCCTGATAGTAAGCCTAGTATTATAGATGTTACTAATCAAAATATTTCTCCTATATCTGAAACTGTTGTTATAGACGGTAAAGAAGTAACAGCAAGAATTGTAAGAGTCAATATTAATGGTGGAAACACAATAAAAGTTATTGGTAGAGACTTTAGAGAAAATGCAGTAATTTCTATTGGAGAGATTTTAGATATACGTTCTAATCAAATTAATTATGATGGAATTCCTACAACTTTAACTTTTGAGATGCCCTCTGTATCAGAAAAGGACATAGGTAAGTATTACCGTCTAGTTGTATTAAATGAAGATGGTGGAACTGCTTCTTCCGATGAATTAAGTCCCCCAATATACATTACATTTATAAAAGGGGAAAGTAATCCAGAAGCAATAAATATGTATCCTGATAGTGGACCTTCAACAGGTGGAACAAGTGTTACTATTGAAGGTAAAGACTTTAGGAGTACAATGGCAGGCTTTTCAGACACAATTCAAGTATATTTTGGAGAAGTACCTGCTAGTAATATAACTGTTTCTGGGGACGGGAAATATATATATTTAGTTACTCCACCTCATGAACCAGGAGCAGTAGAAGTAAAAATTCAAAATCCTGACGGAAGTTTGGTGAAGGTACCTAAGCTATTTAACTATATAAGTAATCCTAAAATTACTAAAATAACAGATGTCAATGAGTTAACCGAATTAAAAACTATATCAATTGAAGGCGGACAAGAAATAAAATTAAAAGGTTATGGTTTTAAAGCAGGAGCTAGAGTATATTTTAATCCTGTTATTAAGAAGGCAGAAGATGATACAAGTAAAAATGTCTTCTATATTGAAGGAGTGCCCTATATTCTTGAATCAGGAATAGAAGCTACTAAAGTAGAATACATTGATGGGGAAACAGTTAAAGTAGTAACCCCTGAGGGAAATAAAGATAGCTCAGGAGTTATATTGATTAACCAAGATGGAGGAGCTAGTAATGTTTATGCAATTAGTTATTCACTTCCAGAAGTTAGTCCTCCTGCAAAGGTTATAGCAGATTTAGTATATGACAGGTATATAAAAATTTCATGGACCCCTGTTCCTGATGCCCTGGAGTATGAAATATACGTAGTTATTGATGGCAGTAACATCGAAATGATAGGTACAAGCAAAACTACTGGGTTTGTATACGAGGATTTAGAACCAAGAACCAGTTATAAATTTATTGTAAAAGCTATAGGAGAATTTAATATTTCACAAGCTTCCCAGGAAAGTAATACTGTAAGAACGGGAAATGTCGTTGGTATACCTGATACTGATGGTGAATTAAATGAAAAAACCGTAACTATAAAAAATGGAACAATCGCCGAAGTTATTATAGGTAGAAGTGATTTCAATAGAGAATTAACTATAGACTTAATCAGAGGAGAACTTGCAGGAGCTAAAGAAATAGTAATAAGCATGCCTGCAGAAGTTGTTACTTCTTATTATGCAAAAAATATTACTGTTATAGGACAAGATTATGTTTTAGTTTTTAACCCTAATGCTTTTAAAACTGAAGAAATGATTTATCATAGTAATAATAAGTCTGCTGGAGTAAGATTTAGAATGTATCCAAACAACAATAACCCTAACTTAGAAAAGGGAAATACAGGACTTTCTACCGGATACATATTAGAAGCTTATCAATATGTAGGCAAAAATAACACAGCTATGGATCATTTAAATTCAAGCATTTTATTAAATCTTGATTATGACGGAAACTTTTCTGCTCTTAGAAGATTAAATGTTGTATCCTTTAGTAGATACGATAATTATAGTGGAAAGTGGATTTCAGTAAAGCAGACTAATGACAATGAACAGATGGCGATAGGAGATTATATTGACAGATTAGGCCAATACATGGTTATTGGAAGCAGAAGATAGGGGTGAAACTATGTGGGAAAGAATAACAAAAAAAATAAGCATATTTTTATTAGTTTTATCTATCGTATTTGCAAATACTCTTGGAGTATTTGCAAATACAGTTGAAAATATAGTAGAAGGCTTTTTAGTAGAAATGGGAGAAAATCAAGTAACTGTTGAAGAATATGACGGTACAGTTCGAACCTTTCCTTTTAATAGTTATTACATATTAAGAATTGATACTCTTAATGTAGATTCTAGCGATTTTAAACCTGGAATGGAAATATACCTAAAATTGCAAAATAATAAAGTAAGTTTTTTAGAAGGCTTTTCAACAGTTTCTCCAGGACATATTCCAGAAGGAAGTAAAGTAAGAATAGGAACAATCAAAAAAATAGATAGAGACCAACTTATTGTAAAATTAGATAGTGGTCAAGAAGAAACTTATTTTACTAGCCCTGCAACAATTTTATTAAGAGATGGTCTTAAAGTACCCCTATCTAGTCTTTATGAAGGGGATATGGTAAAATTTTATTTTGACGAAATAGATTCAAAAATAATAAGTAGAATGTCTGTTCAAGGTAAATCTATTGAAGTTAAAGGTTTGTATAAAGGGAAATTAGCATTAGCTGATGTAATAAAAAAAGAATTAACTTTAACTGACTTAAAGATATTTAGAAATGGAGGATGGGAAAATTTAACTAATTCAAAAACTATTTCTTATGATGAAAGCTCTCCTATTCACATTGGAGGTCAAAAGATATCTGAAGACAAATTAAAGTATTATAAAGATAATACAGTATATTTGGCGGTTAAAGATTATTTTAGTTCCGATAGGATAGAAAGCATGGTATTAGAAAGTCAAAATGAAGCAGTCTATATAGATACTATAGAAAATATTAATTGGTTTGGAAATTCTATGGAGCTTGAAGTTAGTCACAGGAACTTAACATTTAATGAAGGAACCATAGTTGTAAAAAATGGACGCCTATCAGATATTAATTCTTTAGATGCAGGGATGGACATATTTATTGTAGGAGATGGAACAAGCGGCACAATGAGTGCAAATATAATTTATGTTTATAATGAAGGCATTAATAATTCTAATATAGGACAAAATTATATTTATGAAGGAAGACTTGATGCTGTATTTAGAAATACTAATACTATTATGCTTAAGGATTTTGCTTATTTGAATAATAATAGCTGGGAAGCATTTAACAATAGTAAGGAACTATACTATGATGAAGATACTATAATTTATGATTTTGATGAGAAAAGAATCTTATCTTCTGAAGAATTTTACTATGGAGATTATGCTATTGATGAAGATAGTAGATATGCACAAGAAAATAGCTTAGAAGACAGATACGCATATCTATATACTGAGGGTGACAGAGTAATTGCACTCATGGTACAAAAAAATAGAGATTCCCTCTTAAAACAAAGAATAACTAATGGAGTAGCACTAGAGGCACCAGAAAATCATAAATGGACAGGATGGAGAATTAATATTGCTAATGCAGCAGACTGGAGTTCTAGAAAAGGCCAATGGATGGCTAGAAAAGATTCCTTCTATATAACTTTGGAAGATGCTATAATAATTAAAAATGGACGAATCATTGGTAGTGACCAGTTAAATAAAGATGATAGGTTATATATAGTAAGAGAAGACCTAAAGGCCAAAGTTATAATAGTAAAATAGAGAGGGAGATTAGATGAAAAGACTCATATGGACATTAATTTTTATATTGACTTTTAATAGTATTGCTTGGGCTGGCCCCATTGAGTTTTCTGGTGGAGTATCAGATGAATTCCAATATAAAGAACTTGTATTTTTATCAGGAGAACCTGTTGTATTTGTTGGAACAGTTAATGTAAAAGAAGACGAAAAAAATGAAGAGAAAAATTATAGCTTTAGTTTAACTCCTGAAGATTTAGATATTGAAGGTAGATTAACTCGAAATGTAACTCTTATAACAACTTATACTCCTGTAACAGATAAAGGACAAACTATAGCAAATACGACAGTAACAAGATATACCGAAAATGTAAGTATAGGTGAAGATAGTTTTAGGTTAACAAATGCAGACATACAATTTTCTCAGTCAGCTATTATTGATAACCGCCCTGCTATAGATTTTTATTCAGGGAATATACAAGCAGTAAAACGTTATGAGATTAATGGGGGCGAAGGAACTGCACAAGTTAAAATAACAGGAGGGGACGTAGGATATAAAAACTTCTGGGGAAATACAGAAACTCAATTATTAGATTATGTTTATACAGTAAATAGAGGATCCCAAGGAGAGGCTGACGGGGATTTATCTTGGGAGGGAACGGTTAGTATAAAAGTTTCCGATAGTACTACTAAATCACTACAATATTCTCAAAACGAAGCAAATTTTACAAGCTTTAATGGAGGTTATATTCAAGTAATTAATCAAGGAATGATATCAAAATATACATATAACCTTCCTAGAATAACTGATGAAGGAATAGATTATCTATCTAGAAATCAAGGTACAATGTCTCTTCAAGCTTCTAAGGTACCTAAAATTGAAAGGTTAATAGTTCCTAAGTTTAGGGATACGGGTGGTCATTGGGCACAACAAGATATAGAAAAACTTTATTCCCTTGGGGTTTTTGAAGGTAGTTCATCATTTTTTATTCCTGATGGCTATATGTCTAGAGTAGATTTTGTAAAAGCAGTGGTTAAAGCTTGTGATATCGGTGAGGATGAAGAAGATAGCAAAACTACAAGAAGGAGTAGAAGAAAAAAAGATGAAGTTGAGGAAGTTATATTTGTTGACATTAATTCTTCCCATCCCGATTATAAGTATGTAAAAAAAGCTTTTGAGAAAAATATAATAACAAGAGGTAAAGATTATAGATTTTATCCTGATGAGCCCTTAACTAAAGCTGAGGCAATGACTATACTTATAAGAGCTTTAGGCTTTGAAGCTAAAGCACCAGCCCCAGGATATAAAACATCTTATGCCGATGATAATAAAATTCCTAATTGGGCTAAAGATGCAGTATACATGGCCACAGAGGCAGGAATTATTAGTGGAGATAACAATAATAATATAAATGCCCATAAGCAGCTAAAAAGATCTGAGGCTTCAGCAATACTGGTTAGATTTTTAGAATTCCTCGAAAAAGATCTAAAAAAAGATTATAGTGAAAATATTATTTATTATTATTAATATAAAGTTTATTGAATTTAAAGGCTTCCTGTAAGTTGCAGGAAGTTTTTTATATAAAGAAGGTTATATAAAAATTTCTATAAATTAGCACAATTAACTGATAATAGCATGATAATGTTGAAAAAATTTTTAATTATTGATATAATATAAAAAGAGTTTAATAATAAAACTAAATGGGAGGTGCGGTAATGTATTTTGAAGGTATACTAGAACTTCAACAATATGTTAAAGGACTAGATATTTCAGAAGATGAACAACTTATGATACTAGTTGGTGATCAATCTAGCGAATTAGTAAATACTTTAATTACTTTTATGAACCGCAACAGGATTAATTTTTTTGGAGGAATTTTCCCTGGCCTCTTAGTTGGAACTGAAAATCATAGGAAAGGCTTTTTATTAGAAAAGTTTAAATCAGTATTAACTACCATGATTATACCTGACTTAGTTGAACCAATACAACCAGCTCAAGACGTAAGGGGTTCAACTGCAATAGTTATTGCAGATGGATTGTCAAGTAGAATGAAAGAGCTTACAGATACTATTTATGATAATTTAGGTCCAGAAGTTACATATTTGGGTGGTGGAGCAGGTTATTATGATCTTCAACCGCGTCCATGCGTATTTAATAACGAAGGTTTGTTTGAAGATGCTGCAATTGTATCTATAATTCCTAATCAAACAGTTATTGAAGTTAAACATGGTTGGGAAAGGCTAGCTGGTCCTTTTACAGTAACAAAATCAAATGAAAATACCATGATGGAATTAGATTTCCAAAATGCTTTTGAAGTATATAGGGCTATTATTGAGCAAGAAGAAGGTATTATATTATATAGTGCAGATTTCTTTGAAGTTGCAAAGGACCATCCTTTTGGGATACTAAAAACTGATAATGAGTTAATTGTAAGGGATCCTATAGATTTGACCGAATATGATGAAATTGTTTGCGTTGCAGATGTTCCTGAAAACAGCATTGTATATGTTTTAAAGGGAGACAAAAGTACACTATTTCAATCATCTATAGAAGTTGTAGAAGAATGTGTTAAAAATGCTCCGAAAAAGTACAAGCCATATCTATTTGACTGTATTTCCAGAGCAATGTTCTTACAAGATCACTTTAAGAGTGAACTTATGAATATTCAAGAAAAACTTCAATATCAGCTTGAAGGAGCCCTTTCTATAGGTGAAATAGCTTCTCTTAAAAATGGTATGATAGAAATACATAATAAATCTACAGTTTTGGGATTGATTAATACAATCTAGGGGGATAACCCCTTTTTTTATTGTCCAATTAAAGGAGAAAAAAGTTAAATTCTATTTTAGGTTTTTTGTGAATTAATTGTGTGTTATAATAAATCAAAAACTAGAAGTGCATGGAGGATCAGATGAGACAAGAAAAATTTTTACAATGGATATTAAATATTAGCATAGGGCTGATATTATTTGTTCTTCCTTTTCCAAGAGGACTTTTTTTTGAGAAAGAAATAGTACCAGTTCAAATAGGAATTTTTGCAGTTTTTATTTTATGGTCTTATATTAAAATTATTAAAAAAGAAAAATTAGAAATAGACAGTTTATTATTTATTTCAGTAGCCTTGCTCCCAATTTCATATATTCTTCCTTTAATTTTTGGGAAGGCAGCAAGTCATTATGGAAGCCTAATGTATATATTTAGATACTTATCCTATCTGGCAGTGTTTATAATTTTATCTGATATAACAAAAACAAAAAGGCATCTTTTAATTTGGTTAAATATCTTAGCTGCTAGTGGTATAATAGCAGCATTATTGGGAATTGATGCAGGTCTTGGAGGAAATATTAATAATTTCTTTGGATTTGCTGGGTTTATTGATGAATTTGGGCGTGTATGCGGAGTACTTCAATATTCTAATAGTTTTGCAGCTTATATGGGAATGATATTCTTTTTATTAATTGCCCTTGGAGCATTAGTTGAAAAAAGATATCAAAAAGTAATTTATGCTGCTTTGGGAGTACTTCCTTTAACAGTTTTATACATGACTGTATCAAGAGGGGCTATTATTTTTGTCCCAGTAGTTTATATTCTTTTAATTCTTTTAATTCCAACTAAGGAAAAACGTTTAGAGATAATGCTTTTATCTTTTCCGGCTATAGTGCTTTCATTATTTTCAGGAAAAGAACTGACCAATATGATTCCTCAGATAATATCAAATGAAGGACAGACTTTAATATTAAAAGGATGGCTTATAGCTATAGCAGTTATTGTAGTAACATTTTTATTTGCATATTTATTATTATGTTTCCATGTTTTTCTTGCTAAGATTTCTAGTAAAACATATCAAATAATAATAGGAATACTTGCCATAACAGGGTTAGTTGGAGGGGCTGTCATATTTAAGACTGGACTTTATTTAAAAATTCTTCCAGAATTTTTGGTAATTCGTTTTAAAGAAATAGCTTCCATTACTGATATTATGTCTGGAAGAAATAATTTCTATAGAGATGGCTTTAATATGTTAAAAGACCACTGGCTTTTTGGGGCAGGTGGGAATGCATGGTTTGCTATGTATAAACAATATCAATCCTATAATTATGGTTCTACTGAAGCACATAGTTTTCCTCTTCAACTATGGCTTGAAACAGGTCTTATTGGAATTTTAACTTTTATATTATTAATAGCAGCCTTGATAATTTTATATTTTAAAAATAGAAAATCTGAAAAAGGGATTACTATAACATTAATTTTAATGCCAGTTATAATGTTATTTGCCCACAGCACACTTGATTTTAATTTTTCATACTTTTCTCTTCCTGTAATAGCTTTTTCTATTATAGGTTGTATTAATGGTATTAAATCAAAAAAGGATATAAATTTTGCCTTAGGTCCTTGGCTTACATTGATTTTAGGAATTATTTTAATATTATTCCCCATTTCATGGAGGATCGGAAGAAATTATGCAGTTAAAGCTACAGCTACTATGGTGAAAGAAAAATTAACAGGCCAGGATGTACTGGATTCTATAGGCTATATGAAAAAGGCAATAGAATATAATGGTTGGGATTACAGTTATATCATTAGAGAAGGAGAGCCTAAAGATAAAGATTTAGTATATGATTTAGATACTTTATATAAATATTTTTATGATATATTAGAAAAAAATGATTCCCAACAAATTGCAGGTTTATTATTAGAACAAGAAAGTTATTATAACAAAGCACACGAACTAGAACCTAATAATTCGCATATTAGAATGAAACAATCAGAGTTACTATTAAAAATGGGTAGAATTGATGAGGCATTAGAAAAAGCAGAAGAGGCAGTAAGACTTAATCCTATGAATCCGATAAGGTATCAAGATATTTCACAAATATATATTAATGTAGCAGAGTTTTATATTAATCAAGGAGAAGAAGAAGTGGCTAAAGGATATTTAGAAAGAATACTAAATATCGAAAAAGATATAGAAGAAGTTAATAAAAGAGCTATTGAAGAAATAGCAATTAATGAAACAACAAAGAAAAATATAGAACGAGCAAGTCAATTATTAAAAGACTAAAGGCCATTTATCTGGCCTTTAGTTTTTGTTTCTTTTATAAAATTCCATTTGTTCTTTTCTGTGTTCTTGTTTTTCTTTAGTCTTATTTAAAGTTTCATCATCCATATGCTCTAAATTATGATTCATATATCCCTTAGTATATTCATAATTTCTTTCTAAGTTTTTAAGTTCATCATTATTGACATTTTCTCCATAAGCAATAATATCTTCAAGATGTTCTATTTGATCTTCTCTAATTTTTTGTAGTTCTTCTGCTCTTTTAATTTGTTCCTCTGATGCAATATCCGAATGCTGTTCAAGATGGCGCTCAGTTCTAGTATGAGCTTCGACCAAGTTTTCTAATTGTTCAAGTCTTCTTTTATTTTCATTACAAGTTTGATCCATACCACTTCGATTTTTTAATTCCTGGTTTTCTCTTGGATTGCTGTGAAACATAAATAAGCCTCCTTTATGATAAGCTAGTAATATTTTTTCACAAAGAGTAAAAAATAATTCAATTAAACTTTGGAATAAATTTTTTAGAAAAAGGAACGATATTGTAGAAAGTTTTAATAGCTTTACACTATAATTTTTTATTGACAAAAATAATTTTTTTATATATACTTTGATTATCAAAATATTTGAGTGTCAAAAATACTTGAGGTGATACAAAATGACAAAATTAGTAAACGTATTAAATCATCTGATGGTAGATATATTTAACGATATCCTGACAATTGAAGAGACATCTTTAAAAAAAGGTATGTTTAGTGATTTATCTGTAAAAGAAATGCATACCATTGAGGCTATCGGAATGTATCATCCAAGAACTATGTCTGAAGTAGCACAGGATCTAAAAATTACTGTAGGTACCTTAACCACTGCTATTAATAGATTGGTTAAGAAAGGATATGTGGAGAGAAATAGGATTGAGGATGATAGGAGAATAGTCCAAATCCAACTCACTAAAAAAGGAAAATTGGCTTACAGGATTCATGAAAAATTTCATACAGATATGATTAAAGCTATGTTAGATGGTCTAGAAACAGAAGAAGAAGATATTTTAGTAAAATCACTTAGCCAATTAAGCAAGTACTTAAAAGATAAATATAAGCTTAATAAATAGAGGAGTTCAAAAATGTATGAAGTTCAAATTATGGGAACGGGAAGTTTTGTTCCAGAGCAAATAATTAAAAATGATTGTTTATCTAACTTTGTAGATACAAATGATGAATGGATTTCTAGCAGGACAGGTATTAAAGAAAGAAGAATATCATCGGGAGAAAACACATCAGATTTAGCCATTGGAGCAGCTAAGGAAGCTATTGAAGATGCGAATATAACAGCAGATGAAATAGATTTAATAGTTGTTGCAACTACTACTCCAGATTTTTTTATGCCTTCTACTGCTTGCTTAGTACAAAAAGGAATAGAAGCTTATAATGCCACGTGCTTTGATATTTCCGCAGCTTGTACTGGATTTATATATGCCCTTAATGTAGGATTTCAATTTGTTCGTTCAGGACAAAGTAAAACAGCATTGATTATTGGTGCAGATACCAACTCCAAAATTATTGACTGGTCTGACAGGAATACTTGTGTACTTTTTGGAGATGGGGCAGGAGCTGTGGTTTTAAGAAGAAGTGATGAAAAAGGAATTATTCATATTGATACAGGCTCTGATGGCAGAGGAGACGAATTATTATTTTGCCCAGGAGTTAATGTGAAGAATCCTTTTGTAGAAGAACTAGATGAAAAAAAGCAGTTTATGCATATGAATGGAAAAGAGGTTTTTCGTTTTTCTACTACTGTAGTTCCACAGACTATTGAAAAATTATTAAAGAAAAGCTCTTATTCAATAGATGATATTAAGTATTTTCTTCTCCATCAAGCTAATGCCCGCATAATGGAGGCAGTAGCAAAAAAAATGAATATAGATACTAAGAAGTTTTATAAGAACATTCATAATTATGGTAATACAAGTGCTGGGACTATCCCCATTGCATTAAATGAGATGGATAAGGGGGGATTATTAAAGAAAAAAGATTTATTAGTTTTAGCAGGTTTTGGTGGAGGCTTAACTTGGGGTTCAGCCCTAGTTCAATGGAATAAATAAAAATTAGGAGGAATTAAAAATGATATTTGAAAAAATACAAGATGTTATTGCAGAACAATTAAGCGTAGATAAGAGTGAGATTAAACTTGAGTCCAGTTTTCAAGAGGATTTACAAGCGGATTCATTAGACTTATTCCAAATAGTTATGGCTTTAGAAGAAGAATTTGAATTGGAAATACCCAATGAAGATATGGAAAGCATTAAAACAGTAAAAGATGCCGTAGATTATATCCAATCCAAACAAGCATAGAAGGTCAGATGAATCCATCTGACTTTTCTTCTAGGAGGTAATAACATATGAATAGTTTTTGGAAAGAAATAGGCATTAATTATCCTATTATTCAAGGGGGTATGGCTTGGGTTGCTGAACATAGTTTAGCTTCTGCTGTTTCAAATGGAGGGGGCCTTGGTATAATTGCAGCAGCTAATGCACCTGTTTCTTATGTAAGAGATGAAATAAGAAAAACAAAAGCATTGACGGATAAACCTTTTGGTGTAAATGTAATGCTTCTTAGTGATAATGTAGATGAAATAGCAAGGCTGGTTTGTGAAGAAGGTGTAAAGGTTGTTACAACAGGCGCAGGAGATCCCAGCAAATATATGGACATGTGGAAAGAACACAAAATTAAAGTAATTCCTGTGGTTCCTTCTGTAGCACTCGCAAAAAGAATGGAAAGAAGCGGTGCTGATGCGGTTATTGCTGAAGGCTGTGAAGCTGGAGGGCATGTTGGAGAATTAACTACGATGGCTTTAATTCCTCAAGTGGTAGATGCCATTAAGATTCCTGTTATTGCTGCTGGAGGCATAGGAGACGGAAGAGGTATTGCAGCTGCTTTTATGTTGGGAGCACTAGGAGTGCAAGTTGGAACCAGGTTTTTAGTTGCTAAAGAATGCACTATCCATCCAGCATATAAAGAAAGAGTATTAAAGGCTAAGGATATAGATACAGTAGTAACAGGAAGGCCTACAGGACATCCCGTAAGAATTCTTAAAAACCGTTTAGCTAGAGAACTTCTTAAGTTAGAAAAGACAGCAGCTCCCATAGAGCAATATGAAGAATTAGGGCAAGGAGCTCTTGCTAAGGCAGTTAAAGAAGGGGATATGGACATGGGTTCTATTATGGCTGGACAAATTGCAGGAATGATTATAAAAGAACAGACTTGTTCTGAAATTATAGAAGAAATGTTTGATGAATTTAAAGAGTTGATGAATAAAAACATTGAAATTTAATACAAGTATAGAGATTATAGGACATTATGGAGGTAGATAATGAAAACTGCTTTTTTATTTGCAGGTCAAGGTTCTCAGTATGTTGGTATGGGAAGAAACCTAGCTAATCAGATAAAAGAATCTATGGATATATTTGAGAAGGCACAAGAAGTCTTGGATTTTGATATTAAAGAATTGTGCTTTCAAGACGAAAGTAGAAGATTAAATCAAACTCAATATACTCAACCAGCTATTTTAACAGTAAGCATAGCTGCTTTTGAGGCAATTAAAAATCATATTAAGCCAGATCTTGTTGCGGGTTTAAGTTTAGGAGAATATTCTGCACTGGTAGCAAGTGGAGCTCTTGATTTTAAAGATGCAGTAAGCTTAGTTAGAAAAAGGGGACAGTTTATGGAAGAAGCAGTCCCAGAAGGTATAGGTGGAATGAGGGCAGTTCTTGGACTTTCAATAGAAGAAGTAAATTCTGTTCTTGCTACAATCCAGAATGGCATTGTGGAAGTTGCAAATTATAATTGTCCAGGACAGATTGTAATAGCTGGAGAAATAGATGCTTTAGATTTAGCAGAAGAAAAATTAAAAGAAGCAGGAGCGAAAAGAATATTATCCCTATCAGTAAGTGGACCTTTCCATACTTCAATGCTTAAAGGTGCCGCTAAAAAGCTAGAAAAAGAGTTAGAAAAAATAAATTTTAAAGAACCCTTAATACCTGTAATTAGTAATGTGGGTGCTAAATATATAGAAATAAAAGAAATAAAAGATACATTAAAAAGGCAAGTAATGAGTTCTGTTTATTGGGAACAAAGCATCAATAAGATGTTAGAAAACGGTATAGATACTTTTGTAGAATTAGGGCCAGGAAAAGTTTTATCTGGCTTTATAAAGAAAATAAACCGCAGTGTTACAGTTTGTAATATTGAAGATATGCAGTCACTAGAAAAAACATTAGATATTTTGGGGAGGTAATTATGAGTACTTTAAAAACTGCTGTTATAACTGGAGGAAGCAGAGGAATAGGAAAAGAAATTGCCCTAAGACTAGCGGAAAAAGGAAATAACATTGTATTTAGCTATATAAGTAATGAAGAGGCTGCTAAAAAGACTTTAGAAGAAATAGAATCTAAAGGAGTTAAGGCATTAGCATTTAAGGCAGATGTAAGCTCCTATGAAGAATGTCAAAAGCTAATGGAAACTACAGTAAATCAAATGGGCTCTATAGATATATTGGTTAATAATGCAGGAATCATCAAAGATAATTTAATTATGAGGATGAAAGAAGAAGAATTTGATGATGTAATCAGAGTTAATTTAAAAGGAGTATTTAATTGTATAAAGCATGTTAGCAAAATAATGTTAAAACAAAGAAGTGGCAGAATTATTAATATATCTTCTATCATAGGCCTTATTGGAAACATAGGACAAATCAATTATGCAGCAGCCAAAGCAGGTCTTCATGGAATGACTAAATCTGCTGCAAAAGAACTTGCATCAAGAGGTATTACAGTAAATGCGATTGCACCAGGATTTATTGAAAGTGATATGACTAGCACATTAGCTGATAAATATAAAGAAGCAATAATAAAAGCTATTCCCTTAGGCAGGATAGGTAAGGCAAAAGAGGTTTCTGAACTTGTATGCTTTTTAGCATCAGAAGAAGCTTCCTATATTACAGGACAGATTATTTGTGTGGATGGTGGAATGGCTATGGGCAGTATTTAGAATGGGAGGGAAATTATGAATGATAGAGTAGTTATTACAGGAATGGGATGTGTCAGCCCTTTGGGCAACTCTATAGATGCTTTTTGGAATAATATCAAAGAAGGAAAATGCGGTATTGATTATATTAGCCGTTTTGATACAGAAAATTTTGATGTAAAATTGGCAGCAGAAGTTAAAGATTTTGACCCGTCCTTATATATGGATAAAAGAGAAGCAAGAAGAATGGACTTATACAGTCAATATGCCGTTGCAGCATCAAAAATGGCCATAGATTCTTCAGGGATTGATTTGGAGAGCATATGTAAAGAAAGATTTGGTGTTATTGTTGGTTCAGGCATAGGAGGGATTGGGACAATTGAAAAAGAACATGAAAAGTTATTAAACAAGGGACCTAAAAGAGTTTCCCCCCTTCTTATACCTATGATTATCATAAATATGGCAGCAGGGAACATAGCTATTCAGTTTGGAGCAAAGGGAATTTGTTCTACTGTTGTAACTGCTTGTGCCACAGGCAGCCATGCTATAGGAGAAGCTTACGACATTATAAGGAGGGGAAGAGCTGATGTTATTATTGCAGGCGGCTCAGAAGCAGGTATCACACCCTTATCTGTTGCAGGTTTCTCTTCCCTTCAAGCATTAACTACTACTGTAGATATCAATAGAGCATCTATTCCATTTGATGCTGAAAGAAGTGGTTTTGTAATGGCAGAGGGAGCTGGAATAGTAATATTAGAATCCTTAGAACATGCAGTAAAAAGAGGAGCTAAAATATATGCTGAAATAGTAGGTTATGGAGCGAGCTGTGATGCTTATCATATTACATCTCCAAGTGAAGACGGAGAAGGAGCAGCAAGAGCTATGAAAGAAGCCCTTAAAGAAGCAGGAATAAGCCCCGAAGAAGTTTCTTATATAAATGCTCATGGAACCAGTACTCCTCTTAATGATAAATTTGAGACAGCAGCTATTAAACTTGTATTTGGAGAAAATGCAAAAAATATTCCAATTAGTTCTTCAAAGTCTATGACAGGACACTTGCTAGGAGCTGCAGGAGCTGTTGAATCAATCATATGTATAAAATCTTTAGAAGAAGGCTTTATTCCACCAACAATAAATTATAAAGTTTCTGACCCTGAATGTGACCTTGATTATGTGCCTAATGTTGGTAGAAAACAAGAATTAAAATATGCCATTTCCAATTCTCTTGGATTTGGTGGACATAATGCCTCATTATTATTTAAGAAGTTTGAAGATTAGGAGGGCTAACATGGAATATAAAGAAATTGAAAATTTAATGAAAGTAATGAATGAAAGTAATTTGACAGAACTTGAGATAGAAAAAGAAGGTTTTTCTTTAAAGATAAAAAAAGAAAAAGAAATTGTTGCAATTTCTAATATAGAAGCCCCCATAGAAGTTCAAAGTCATAAAGCACAAGAAATAAAGCCTGAAAAAGAAAAAATTATCAAAGAAGAAGAGGGCACTGTAGTATATTCTCCTATTGTAGGAACCTTTTATAGTTCACCTTCTCCAGGAGCAGAGCCTTTTGTAAAAATAGGGGATAAGGTGAAAAAAGGAGATACTCTTTGCATTATTGAAGCGATGAAAATAATGAATGAAATAGAAGCAGAAGTTGATGGAGAAATAGTAGAAGTACTTGTAAGAAATGAAGAGATGGTAGAATATAAGCAACCCCTATTTAGAATAAAAGCATAGGTGGTGATAAGAATGTTAAATATAAAACAAATACAAGAGATTATTCCCCATAGATATCCTTTCTTATTAATAGATAAGATAGAAGAATTAGAACCAGGAATAAAAGCTGTAGGCTACAAGAATGTATCTATAAATGAATATTTTTTTCAAGGTCATTTTCCTAAAGAGCCGGTAATGCCGGGAGTATTAATTATAGAAGCTTTAGCTCAAGTAGGAGCCGTAACCCTTCTTTCTCTAGATAGCCTAAAGGGAAAAATAGCTTATTTTGGAGGCATTAACAAAGCCCGCTTTAGGGAAAAAGTAGTTCCTGGTGATACTTTAAGATTGGAAGTAGAAATTATTAATAGAAGAGGACCTATAGGTATAGGTAGTGCAAAAGCTTTTGTAGGAGATAAAAAAGTCTGTGAAGCTGAGCTTACCTTTGCCATAGCTTAGACCCAAAAAGGGGGATTGTATGTTTAGTAAAATTTTAATAGCCAATAGAGGAGAAATAGCTGTAAGAATTATAAGGGCCTGTAGAGAAATGGGCATTGAGACTGTAGCAATCTATTCTACTATGGATAAAGATGCCCTACATGTTCAATTGGCAGATGAAGCAGTATGTGTAGGGCCACCAAAAGCAACAGACAGCTATCTTAATATAGAAAATATAATAAGTGCTACCATATTAAAGGGAGCCCAAGCCATTCATCCTGGATTTGGCTTTCTTGCTGAAAATGGAAGATTTGCAGAGATGTGTCAAGAATGCAATATTGCTTTTATAGGCCCTAATGCACAAATGATTAATCTTATGGGAAACAAATCTAAGGCAAGGGAAACTATGATAAAGGCAGAAGTTCCCGTAGTGCCTGGTTCAAAAGGAGCAGTAGCGGATTTAGAAAAGGCCTTAGAAGTTGCAGAAGAAATAGGTTTTCCAGTTATGATTAAAGCCTCTGCAGGGGGCGGTGGAAAGGGTATGCGTCTGGCATATTCAAAAGATGAATTTGTAAAGGCCTTTAGTACCGCAAAACAAGAAGCAAAGGCTTCCTTTGGAAATGACAGTATGTATATAGAAAAGTATATTGAAAATCCCAGACATATAGAATTTCAAATATTAGGAGATTCTTTTGGCAATGTTATTCATTTGGGAGAAAGAGATTGTTCTATACAAAGGAGACATCAAAAGGTAATAGAAGAAGCTCCTTCACCAGCAATTAATTCTATGCTTCGTAAAAAAATGGGTGAAGCGGCAATTAAGGCAGCTGCTTCTATTAATTATAAAAATGCTGGGACAGTTGAATTTATTTTAGATAAAGAAGGAAATTTTTATTTTATCGAAATGAATACAAGAATCCAGGTAGAACATCCAGTAACAGAAATGGTAACAGGAATAGATATTATAAAAGAACAAATTAAAATTGCGGCAGGACTTCCTCTAAAGATTAAACAAGAAGATGTTAAAATTAATGGTCATGCCATTGAGTGTAGAATCAATGCAGAAAATCCTCAAAAAGGCTTTTTGCCTTCTCCAGGTACTGTAAAAGGCCTTTACCTTCCTGGAGGTTTTGGGATAAGAATTGAAAATGCTCTTTATGAAGGATACAAGATTCCACCTGTTTATGATTCTATGATAGCAAAACTAATAAGCCATGGAAGAGATAGAAAAGAAGCAATTGCTAAAATGAAATCTGCTTTAGGGGAATTTATTATAGAAGGAATAGATACAAATATTGATTTTTTATTTGATATACTCCATATTGAAGATTTTGAAAAGGGTAATGTGGATACTGCTTTTATAGAAAAGCACTTTAACTTTTAAGACTTATTCACTAAAAGGTGGTGAAGAAGATGATTAAGGGCATATTTAAGAAGACTAAATATGTAACTACTAGCATTCCTGCTCAAGAAAAAGTCCCTACTCCAATCATTCCTGATGGAATGTGGATAAAATGTAATTCTTGTGATCAAATAGTATATAAAAAAGATATTGAAGAAAACAATAGAGTTTGTCCATACTGCGGTTTTCATTTTAGAATGAATGCAAGAGAAAGAATAAAATTAATTGTAGATGAAGGAACTTTTAAAGAGTTAGATAGTAATTTATTAACTTTAAATCCTTTAGATTTTCCAAACTATGAAGATAAGATAAGACAGCAGGAAGAAAAAACAGGAATTAAGGAAGCAGTTATAACGGGAATAGGTAGAATTTATGGAGAAGAGGCAGTTATAGCAGTTATGGATTGTTTCTTTTTAATGGGTAGTATGGGTTCTGTAGTTGGAGAAAAAATTACAAGAGCCGTTGAAGAAGCAACCATAAGAAGATTGCCAGTTATTATATTTTGCGCTTCAGGAGGAGCCAGAATGCAAGAGGGAATATTTTCTCTTATGCAAATGGCAAAGACCGCTGGAGCAATTGCAAGACATGCTGAAGAAGGATTACTTTATATTTCAGTATTAACTGACCCTACTACAGGGGGAGTTACGGCTAGCTTTGCTATGCTTGGGGATATTATAATAGCGGAACCAGGAGCACTTATTGGCTTTGCTGGTTCTAGGGTTATTGAGCAAACAATAAGACAAAAACTTCCAGAAGGCTTTCAAAGAGCTGAGTTTTTGTTAGAACACGGATTTATAGATAAGATTATTAAAAGAGAAGAAATTAAAAAAACTTTAGGGAAGCTTTTATACCTTCATAAGGAGGTAAAATGATGGCAGACATTAATCAAAACCTTGAACAATTAGAAAATAAATTAGAAGCTCTTAGAGAATTTTCAGATACTCATGGGGTAGATTTAAATAAAGAAATAAAGGCTGTAGAAGAAAAATTATATGAATTAAAAATAGAAGCTTACAAGAACCTTACTCCATGGGAAAAAGTTAATTTAGCCAGGCATGGAGAAAGGCCTACAAGCCTTGATTATATAGATAAAATATTTGAAGACTTTATAGAATTTCATGGGGACAGAAATTTTAGGGATGATCCTTCAATTATAGGAGGTATTGCCAGTTTAGAAGGAAAAGCAATAACTGTTATAGGACATCAAAAGGGCAGAAACACAAAGGAAAATATTAAAAGAAACTTTGGGATGCCTCATCCTGAAGGGTATAGAAAAGCCTTAAGACTAATGAAACAAGCAGAAAAGTTTAAACGTCCCGTTATATGTTTTATAGATACTCCAGGAGCTTTTTGTGGTATTGGTGCTGAAGAAAGAGGCCAGGGAGAAGCCATTGCCATAAATTTAATGGAGATGTCAAGATTAAAAACTCCAATCATATCTATAGTAATAGGAGAAGGAGGAAGTGGTGGAGCATTAGCCCTTGGAGTGGCAGACAAGGTTTATATGCTTGAACACTCAATTTATTCCATATTATCTCCAGAAGGTTTTGCTGCGATTTTATGGAAGGACGGAACTAGGGCAAAAGAAGCAGCCCAAGTAATGAAGATAACGTCAGAAGATCTAAAAAATTTTGAAATAATAGACGATATAATAAATGAACCTCTAGGAGGGGCTCATAAAGATATTGGAGAACTAGCAAAAAGTATTAAAAAGCTTATTATAAATGATTTGCAAGAATTAGAAAAACAGGATTTAGAATCACTATTAAATAAAAGGTATATAAAATTCAGGAAAATCGGAGAATACCAATAATCAACTAACAATGGCTAAACTTAGTTTAGTCATTGTTGGTTTTATTTTATATTTTCACAAGTAAAAATGCTTTGCTTCAATTCTAAACTTTTATTTGATTAATTTTATACTCATGACTAAGAATCTTTATAAATATCAAAAAAATGTATTGAAAAATTCAAAAAAATGTATTAAACTATAATCAGGTATAGGTATCTAATTGTTACAAAAATTGTTTATTAGGAGGGATAAAGTGAAGGTTTTAAGAAAAAAATCAAAATTGACAGCTCTGGTTACTTTTTTATTGGCTTTAATTATACAACTGACTAGTATTCCAGCAATACCCGTTATGGCATCAGGCGTAGAAAATTGGGATCTTCAAGAACAACAAGGGACTTATAGTGGTAGTGATTCTATTGGTTATTCAGAAACTTATATCCGCGTAGGTGACATCGATAACTTTGGTAATGGTTGGGCTGGTGGATTTAATCCTTTTAAAGGTGAGGTAGGAACATATACTAGCATTGACAACAGCCAAAGTTATAATGGAACAGATAATTTAAGTGCTGTAAATACAGTAAATCTTAAATATAATTTACCTACTCACGACAGCTACTATGTTACAAATGCTAGAATCGAATTTTATGGTACAGGATTTAAATCAGGAAACACATACGAAGTTGAATTAAACGGAAAAAGAGTTAAGGAATTAGAAGATGTTTTAAGTTTATACGCATTAGGAGATGGGCAAGCACAATTTATTACTTTTAGACTTCCACATAGATTGCTTTCATCTTTAGAAAGTGGAGCATCAACTTTTACAATTAAGGCATTTGATGGAGACGGTAATCCTGCTCCTTTTGCTTTAGACTTCTTAAAACTATCTGTTAACTTCCAAGGATTAAATAATTCTGCAATAATTCAAGGGGAAACATACTTAGCAGAAACATACGATCCAAACGCTCCTGATGGAGCACAAGGTATATTTGTACCTTGGGTGACTATTAACGCAGTAGGCTCTCAAGAAGCATGGTATTCAGAAGAAGATGGTCACTTTGATATTATAGTTCCTGCAGGTAAGGTTATAATTATTGTTTCCAAATTAGACTATAAGACTCAAGTAATTGAGTTGAATTTAAAACCAGGTGAACAAATAGAATACGATATTTTAATGGAATACGGCGGAGGATACGCTGATGTTTCAATTGGTGCAAAAGATATCGATTCTATAAGAAATGTTCGTTCAATCCCAAAATATCTTGTAGCTGATAACTTAGGAAAAGCAAGAGTAGATAAAATTTTTGATAGTCCAATTGCATTAACAAAAGATCCTGAAGGAAAAATTAATCCTTCTGTTGAATTTGATATTAAAGGAATGCAATTAACAGAAAAACAATATCAATTTATAAAAGTAGCTAAACCTTATCCTGAGCCAAAATTCCCAGGAATAAATGATCGTAATTGGAAGGATTTAGGCGAAGGAACAACAACTACAATTGATCCTAATACTGCTGATGCATATCCAGACTTTATGTGGGCAGAAAAAGGACATATTACAGTAAGACATTATGAGTATGATGCAAAAGGTACTTTTGGCAAAGAAATAGAATATGCTAATGACCCAACAAAGAGCTATGTAACCGGAAAGAAAAATGTTTTAGCAGCTAACTCAAGTACAGGAAAATATGATGATTCAGATGATGATAAGACCGCTTTCTTTGAAAATGATTCAAATGCTGCTGGAAAAGCTATGAAAGTATGGGGTTATATAGTTTTAGGCGCTGAAATGAAAAAATATGAAGATTTAGTATTTGGAATTAAAGCAAATACAGGCGCATATGGATATATTGATGTTGGTGGTAGTAAGATAGTATTTGCAGATGGAAATAGTAATGCAACACAAGTAATAAGCGAAGGCAAAACTGTAAAATTAGAAAAAGGAAAAATTTATCCAATTTATATGGAATGGTATGGAAAAGCTGATGCTCAACCAACCTTTGTACCTGTTTATAAACGAGCAAGTGAAGGTGATTTCAAACAAGTTCCTGCTGAATGGTTCTTTGCTAGTTCAAACGAAGGGCCAGCACAAAAAGGACAACAATTTGAAACATCAGCATTATTTAAGGAAGTAGCATTCCCAGAAGCAAATGGATATTACTATGTAGCAGTACGTGCAAAAACAGCTTTCTCAAAAGATGCTACACACGGTTTATATGGACCATTCTTAATTAGAGATGGTGAAGAAGAAGATTATACAATCAGATTAGAACCAAATCAAATGACAATTAATGTGGATCAAGTTGCACCTGTTACTGCAATAATTGAGCCAGAAGGCTATGAAGGAAATGTTGAATGGACCATTATCAATAACAAAACAAATAAAAAAGAAGTAATAGAATTTGACAAGGATAGTACAGACTTAGTTAAATTTGTTAAAGGGCTTGCACCTGGAGAAGTTACTATAAAAGCAACTTTAGATAATGGTGCAGATGCAAGAGCTTATGTATCAGTAGTTGAAGAGGTTAAAGGAGCAATTTCCTTACCTGAATATCTATATATTAAAGCAGGTACAAGTAAGGATTTAGAAGCTCTTGTAAATCTACCTAACAATTCAGAAATTAAATGGACAATTGACGGAATAGATATTAAAAAGACCTTTGTTGATGAAAACATTGAAGTTAAAGATTCTCCAGGAAATAGTAAAAAAGCTAAAAATGCTATAGAAATTAAAGGTCTAAAAGCAACTAATAATGTTTATGAAGTAGTTGCTAAATCAGATAACGGAAAAGTAGAAAGTAATGTATGTAAGGTATATGTGTATAGTGGTACTTATCACCATAGCATGTTTACTGGAGAGTATGTAGGACTCAATGATTTATTCCCAGGATTACCACTTAATAAGCCTGAGGAAGTTGAGTTTAATGTTACTCTTGGTAATGAACAAGTTAAAATTGATGGTTCTAATGTAAAAGCAATAAAAGAAGGATCTGCAAAAGTAACTGCTACAATTAAAGCAAGTGAAGATGATGAGGATGCAGAAGATGAAGTAATTGAAACAAATATTACAGTATTTAAGGTAGAAATTATAACCGTTTCTGGTCAAGTATTCCCTGATAGAGCAACAGGTAAAGTTGTATTCAAAGTAACTGATGGAGATGATTTAACTCCTAATAAATCAGTTAACAGAGACTTAACAATTAAATTTGATATGCTTGACTTAAAAGATGTTGCAACAGATTATCAAATTAATAATGTTCAGGGATATAGTATAAAAGATACAAGTAATAAAACCTTTACTGTAGGAATTGCTTCTGAAGGTGAACATAGTGTAAATATCTTCATGGGTCTATCAACAAATCCAGCTTTAACATTACAAGGCTATAATGAGTTAGTTAAAGAGGGAGAAAGAGTTCCTACTGCGATTGAAACAACTACCGAAGCAGGTCTTCCAGTTGCAGATGAAGAAGAAGATTTACCATTTGCATACGTACCAAATATTAAATAATTGAAATGTAGTCAAAATACCTAACTGGTACTCTTACCAGTTAGGTATTTTTTTATGTTTTAAGTTTTAAAATATGCTATAATATTAAAAAAAATTAAGGAGATAGCTTATGTATAGAATTGGAATTATTGGTGCTATGGAAGAAGAGGTAACTTTACTAAGGAACAAAATAAAGGAAAAAGAACTTTATCAAATTGCAGGGATGGATTTTTACAAAGGTATTATTGATAATAATGAAATGGTAGTTGTAAGATGCGGGATAGGAAAGGTAAATGCTGCAGTTTGTACCCAGGCTCTTATTGATAATTTTAAAGTAGATTATATTATTAATACGGGTGTAGCAGGAGCTATATACAGTGAACTTGAAATAGGCGATATAGTAATATCAGAAGATGCGATACAGCATGATTTTGATACAAGGGCTTTTGGATATCCCATAGGAGTAATACCTAGGATGGAGGAAAGCTTTTTTAAAGCTGACGATAAATTAATTGATATAGCCTATGAGAGTTCAAAAAAGCTTAATTTAAAATGCAAAGTTTACATTGGCCGTATCGCCAGTGGAGACCAGTTTATATCTGATGTAGATAAAAATCGTAGAATATGGGAACTTTTTAATGCATATTGTACAGAGATGGAAGGAGCTGCAATAGCTCAAACTTGCTATCTTAATAAAGTTCCTTTTGTAATTATCAGAGCGATATCTGATAAGGCCGATCAAAGTGCAGAGGTAAATTTTCAAGAATTTGTAGATGAAGCTGCTAAAAATTCAAATGATATAATTATAGAAATTCTTAAATACTTATAAAAACTCCAAATTAATTTGGAGTTTTTATATTTGTTGCTAAATAATACTGATTAATGACAAACTATTAAAGGTGCAAAATTCATGTGATTTTTTGCACTTTTTTCTTGCATGGAATTATTTGACATTTAGCAAAGGAGGTATATAATTATTAGTAACTGTAAAATAATGGGAGGGGTTTAAGTGAATTACACATCACTAATTGAATTAATTCCAATATTTAATATTTTAATAGCTGTGTTCTTTGGGATTGGGATTGTAAGTTTACTGTTCCTGGGAATTAGAATTGGCTACTTTAAAAAAGCATTAAAAAAATGGATCAAGGAAAGTAGAAGGATTTCAAATGATCCAACACTAGACAAGATAATCAAAATATACTGCAAGTATAATGAAAATGGTTGTGAAAAAATAAATACTTCAGCAATAATTCAAGGAAACTATTATAAACAAAAGATTTTATTTATTCCTATTTATTATTGGGAGCAATTTATACCAAAATCGGAGATTTTATGTTTGTTTTTTGGACTAATAACAAGCTTTATTTTGGTTTCTGCCCAAAGAGATAATCCATTTTATCCTCTTATATTTGGTACAGGAAGCTTTATCATCTTAGTGATATTAGAGACAATGCTTTCGATTGAACTAAGAAAAAAATATATATTTGCACAGATAGAAGAATATCTTGATAATACCTATAAGTACAGTATTCAAAGAGCTATTATATCCCCTGGATATTTTGATAATGAAAAAATTGATGTTTTTGATACAAAAGAAAAAAAGAATGAAGAAACAGAAATAAATGATGAGGAAATAGAATGGGTAATCAAACAATTCTATGAAGGAGAAAAAGAGGTATAAATATATAATTTACTGATAATACTAGGGAGAGAATCAGAAATACATCAGTTGTTTACTGCGAAGGAGGAGACATATGGAAAATCCTAAAGTCAAATTGCCCACTAGCAATGAATACGGTTTTTATGAAATTAGATTGGAGAGCATAGGTGGATTAGGGGCAAATTTAAGTGGAAAGATTTTAGGGGAGCTAGGAGCAATATATCTTGGGCTTAATAGCTCAAGTTTTGCAAGTTACGGTTCAGAAAAAAGAGGAACACCAGTAAAGTCATTTATCCGTTGGTCTAATCCTAATATAGAAATTAATATAAATAGCCCTGTGGAAAGACCTCATTTATTAGGACTTTTCCATGAAAGGTTGGCAGGAAAAATTCCCGTAATGGCAGGAGTAGGGCCAGAAACTATAGTTGTAGTCAATTCAGAAGAAAGTCCTGATTATATGAGGGACAGGCTTAAAATGCATGCAGGAACTCTTGTTTGTGTAGATGCTTTAAGACTTGCTATGGAAGCTAAAACAAGAGTTAATATGGTTATGCTAGGAGCAATGGCAAAGGCATCTGGATTTATTCCTCTAGATGATTTAAAGCAGATAGTTGAGGACACCTTAGGGAAGAAATATCCAGCAGCCCTTTCGGGAAATTTAGAAGGTCTTGAAAAAGGCTATAATAATATTAGCATAGAAAAATATGAAGATGATGGCAAATATCCTTTCCAAGAATACAAAGAAGTCAAAAGGGAATGGGGTTATGATAATGCTCCGATAGGAGGAATAAATCCTCACTATGGAAGTACAATAAATAATGATTTATCAGGGAGTAGAGAGGGTTATGTCCCCATATTTAAAAAGGAAGCATGTATAAATTGCGGGATGTGTGATAATACCTGCCCTGACATGGTATATCAATTTGTTTTAGGTGAATATAAGGGTAAGGCCTCTATGATTAATTTAGGTCCTGATTACCACCACTGTAAAGGCTGTCTTAGATGTGTAGAAGTATGTCCTACAGATGCACTTACTGCAGGGATGGAAAGAGATGTAGATATTTGGAAAATTCATGTAAGAAATCAAGAATTACTAGTAGATAAAATGGAATTTGAAGATGTAGGGCCAAATTCATGGATGCGTTCGGAATCTATTGTAACGAATAAACTGCATTAAGGAGGCTTGAATATGGTTGAACAGAAAGTTGTATTTGAGAGCGGAAATGAGCTGGCATCATATGCAGCAAAACAAATAAATTACCATGTAATGGGGTATTATCCTATCACACCTTCTACAGAGATAGCAGAGTATTTAGATCTTATGAAATCAGAAGGAGAACATGATATAGTAATGATTCCGGCAGACGGTGAACATGGAGCAGCAGGAATCTGTTATGGAGCATCAACAGGTGGAGGAAGGGTATTTAACGCTACATCTGCAAATGGCTTATTATTTTCATTAGAGCAGCTACCAGTGCAGTCAGGGACAAGATTTCCTATGGTATTAAATATAGCTTGCCGTACGGTATCGGGTCCCCTATCTATAAAAGGAGACCACAGTGATATTATGTATGCCCTTAATACGGGTTGGATTATATTATTTGCAAAAGATCCTCAAAGGGTATACGATTATAATATTTGTGGCATTAAAATAGCAGAAAAAGTTAAACTACCAATTATTATTGCTTTTGATGGCTTTTTTACTAGTCATCAAAAAAGAAGGGCACAAATCATAGCCGATGATAAAGATGTACATGATTTTATTGGTGAACTTAAGCTAGAATATCATACTCTTGATAAGGAAAATCCTATAATTGTTGGCTGTTATATGAACGAACCAGATTTATTAAATAATAAATATCAGCTTCATTTAGCAATGGAAGAAGCAAGAAATGTAATAGCTGAGGTATTTAGAGAATATGGAGAGCTTACAGGGCGTAGTTACAATATGGTAGAAGGTTATAAGATGGAAGATGCCGAGGCAGCGCTCTTTATTCTAGGCTCTAGTTATGATACAGCTAGAATGGCAGTGGACAAGCTAAGAGAAGAAGGAAAAAAGGTAGGAGTATTTACTAGTAGCGTTCTTAGGCCTTTCCCTAAAAGAGAACTATATGAAATATGTAAAAATGTAAAATCTATTATAGTAGCAGACAGACAAGACAGTTATGGAGCTGGCGGAGGGAATATGACCCTTGAGTTAAAGGCTGCTTTGCAGGATTATAAGGCTAATATTGAAGTAGCAAGTTTAGTATATGGATTAAGTGGTAGGGATTTCTATATTGAAGATGGCATAGAAATGTTAAATAGAGCCTACGAAACGGCTCAAAAAGGAAAAGTAGAAAAGAGATTTGACTACTTTGGACATTATAAAGGGGAGTCGGGTTATAAAATACAAAGATATTTTGACCCAATTATAGGTGAGAAGGCGAGACCTGGAATTACTTCTGTAGAAATAGATGAAGAAAGTGGAAAGATGAAAGTAAAAGGGGGAATTGTAAAGGATTCAACAAAAATGCCTAAAAGATGGACTGCAGGGCATGGTGCTTGTCCTGGTTGTGGAATTCCTGTAAATGTGAACATGCTTCTTAGAGGCATAGAAGGAGAGGTTGTGCTTTTATTTCAAACAGGTTGTGGTTTTGTTGTAAGTTCACCTTATCCAAAGAGTGCCTTTAGAGTAACTTTTATTCATAATTTATTTCAAAATGGAGCAGCCACTTTATCAGGACTGACAGAAATGTTTTATGAGAAAAAAAGAAGGGGAGAATTACCACAAGGGGATGACTTTACATTTATAATGGTGACTGGAGACGGAGGTCTTGATATAGGAATGGGCCCTGCTATAGGTGCAGCCCTTAGAAACCATAGAATGATAATTATGGAATATGATAATGGGGGCTATATGAATACCGGTTATCAATTATCTTATACAACACCAAAGGGAGCAAAAAGTTCTACGTCTCATGTGGGCCCAGCACAAAAAGGAAAAGCTACTTTTCATAAAGATACACCTCAAATATTTGCTGCAACTAATATTCCTTATGTGGCAACAGTAGCGGAAAGCAATCCTACAGATTTTATAAAAAAAGCAGCCAAGGCACAAAAGTATGCTAATAAATATGGCTTAGCTTTTATAAAGGCACTTTCAGCATGTCCTCTTAACTGGAATGATAATCCTCGCTATGAAAGAAGTGTAATTGATGCAGGGGTAAACTGCTGTTACCATCCTTTATATGAAATAGAGGAAGGCATAACGACTATAACTTATAATCCAGAAGAAAGGAACAAAAAAATTCCCGTTGCTGACTGGTTTAAAATGATGGGAAGAACTAAACATTTAACAAAACCTGAGTATTCAGAAATAGTAGAGAGTATACAAAAAGAAGTGGATAGAAGATGGGAAAGATTAAAAGCACGACATGAAAGCCCATTTTTATAAACCAACTCTAAGGAGTTGGTTTTTCAATTGTTTATGTAGAAAAAAGAAAAAGAACGTGATATTATGACATCAAGTAGACTAGAAAGGATGATATCATGAGGAAAGTATTAATTTTTATTTCTATTCTTATAGTAAGTTTATTAATTGCTTGTGGCTCAAAAGACATTTTGCCAGAGGATGAAGCTTTGCCCATAGTAGAAAATTCACAAGAGGAAAAGAAAATTGAGGAGGCAAAAGAAGAAGAAAAAGAAGAAGAGATAGATGAAACTAAAGAGCAAGAAGAGATAGAAAAACCAGAGAAAATAGAAGAAGATAATAAAGAAGAGGAAGATAATAATAAAGAAGAAAATAAGGATACTGTTAATAATAAAGATGATAAAGACAACAAAGAAAAAACAACTGTATCAGGTCTTTCTAATGATTTAAAGGCTTGGTGGTTTAAAAGAAATAATGACAACCTTCCACCAGGAGCCCAATCGGAAATAAATCTTTCAAAATATGACGCTTATTACTTAGGCAATACTAATGAGAAAAAGATTTATTTAACTTTTGATGAAGGCTATGAATACGGTTATACAAGTAAGATATTAGATATATTAAAAGAAAATAATGTACAGGCAGCTTTCTTTGTTACAAAGTCTTATATTAAATCTCAACCAGAATTAGTTAAAAGGATGGTTGAAGAGGGACATATAGTAGGAAATCATACAGTTACACATCCTAGTCTTCCAAGTAAAAGTAATGAAGAAGTAGAATTTGAAATAATAGAGACGGCCAGATATTTTGAAGAACTAACAGGAAAAGCTATGGATCCATTTTTTAGACCTCCTGCAGGAGAATATAGTGAAAGAACCCTTCAAATTACAAAGGATTTAGGATACAAGACTATATTTTGGAGCATGGCATATAAAGACTGGGATGTTAACAATCAGCCGGGTAAAGAAGCCGCCTATAATCATGTTGTAAGCAATCATCATCCAGGAGCAATTATTTTACTTCATGCTGTATCTTCATCTAATACGGAAGCCTTAGACGATATTATTAAATATCTTAAAGGGCAAGGATATGAATTTGCCTCCTTATATCAAATTAATTAAAATTAAATTAAATATTTTATTTTTCGACAAGTCATGGTATACTTTTAATGGTTTAACAGGAAAAGAATAATTATTGATATAAGGAGGATATATATGGATAAGATAACTTTTGATTATTCTAATGCTGGCATTAAGGATGAAGAAATAAAAAACTCAGTATGGCATTTAGAAAAAGCTCATAAGATGCTTCATGATAAAACAGGAGCAGGAAATGATTTTTTAGGCTGGATTGATTTGCCTGTAGATTATGACAAAGAAGAATTTAATAGGGTGAAAGATGCAGCAAAAAGAATTAGAGAAAATTCGGATGCACTTATTGTTATTGGTATTGGAGGTTCTTATTTAGGAGCTAGGGCAGTTATCGAAGCTTTAGGACATTCTTTTTATAATATGCTTCCAAAGGAAAAAAGACAAGGACCTGAAATTTATTTTGTAGGCAATAATATAAGTGGAACCTATGTAAAACATCTTTTAGAATTAATTGAAGGAAAAGATATAAGCATAAATGTTATTTCTAAGTCAGGAACTACAACAGAACCTGGAATTGCATTTAGAATATTTAAGAAATATTTAGAAGAAAAATATGGTAAAGAAGAAGCAAAAGAAAGAATTTTTGCTACAACAGACAAGGCAAAAGGTGCTCTTCGTAAACTAGCTGAAGAAGAAGGTTATGAGACCTTTGTTATTCCTGATGATGTTGGAGGTCGTTTTACTGTATTAACTCCTGTAGGTCTTCTTCCTATTGCAGTTGCAGGAATTGATATTGATAAATTAATGGAAGGAGCTAAGGATGGAAGAGAAGAATATAAAGAAGAATCTTTTGAAAAAAATATTGCTTATCAATATGCTCTTGTAAGAAATATTTTATATAGAAAAGGAAAGCAAATTGAAATCTTAGCAAATTATGAACCTTCTCTTCATTTTATATCTGAATGGTGGAAACAACTTTATGGAGAAAGTGAAGGAAAAGATCAAAAGGGTATTTTCCCAGCTTCAGTAGATTTTTCAACAGACCTTCATTCTCTAGGCCAATATGTGCAAGATGGAAGCAGAATCTTATTTGAAACTGTTCTAAATGTTGAAAAACCAAGATTAGATATTACTTTAGAAGCAGAAGAGGAAGACTTAGACGGACTTAATTATCTTGCAGGAAAAACAATGGACTTTGTAAATAAAAACGCTTTTAAAGGTACTCTTTTGGCTCATGTAGATGGAGGAGTTCCTAACCTTGTTATAAATATTCCTGAAATCAATGAATACTACATTGGAAAGCTTCTTTACTTCTTTGAGAAGGCTTGTGGTATTAGTGGTTACATGCTTGGGGTAAATCCTTTTGACCAACCAGGAGTTGAAGCTTATAAGCAGAATATGTTTGCTCTTCTTGGTAAACCAGGATATGAAGAACTAAGAAATGAATTACAAAAGAGAATAAAATAAGAGTTATATATATTGCAGGTGGTAGCATATGGATAAAGAAGAAAGAAGAAATACAATACTAGCTATGCTAAAGGAAACTAATAAGCCTCTTACAGGAAAATATTTGGCAGAAAAGTTAGGGGTTACTAGACAAATAATTGTTCAAGATATTGCCCTTTTAAGGGCAGAAAATAATGATATTATGTCTACTGCCAGGGGATATATTTTTTATGATAGAAAACAGCATGTTAACAAAAGGGTTATAACGGTATGTCATGGCAAAGATTCAATAGAAGATGAATTAACTATTATTGTAGATTTTGGGGGAAGAGTATTGGATGTTATTATTGAACATCCAATATATGGTGAGATTATTGCTAGTTTGATGATAGAATCAAGAAGAGATATAAAAGAATTCATGGAAATTATGAAAAAAAATGATACTGTTCCCCTACTAAAGCTTACAAGTAATATACATATGCATACCATTGAGGCCAAGAATGAAGAAATATTAGATGAAATAGAAAATGAGCTAAGGAAAAAAGGATATTTAATTTTAGAAAATTAACACCCTAAGGGTGTATTTTTTTACAGAAAAATACAGACACATTTATTATCGTATTGAGTTGTCACTTATAAAATGTTATAATGTATTCACATAACTTTTTATAAAGGAAGGTGACGGAAGTTGAATGAACGTGAAAAAAGAGCTATTTCTTTAAAAAGGGCACAAGAATTAAAGGATAGTATAAAAGATTATTCTATTAAAAAGTCTTCCATAAAAACAGGCTTAACTAATCTTGATATGATAGAAGAAAACAAAAGACGGATTATAAAAGTTTTTAATGTCTCTGAAGAAGAATGGAATGATTGGAAATGGCAGCTTTCCAATAGGATAACGGATGTTGATAAATTATCTAAGATATTAAATCTATCTAAAGAAGAAATCAATCAAATAGAAATGATAGGTAAAAAATTTAGATGGGCTATTTCACCATATTATGCAAGTTTAATGGATCCTGATGATTCTTCATGTCCTATTAGAAGGCAGGCAGTACCTTCTATTGAAGAAATGGTTGAAACAGGAGAAGCAGACCCCATGGCTGAGGAATTTACCTCTCCTGTAGAAGGAATAACTAGGAGATATCCTGATAGATTAATAGTTAAAGTGACTAATCAATGTGCAATGTATTGTCGTCATTGTCAAAGAAGAAGATGTATAGGACAAAAAGACCTAGGCCTTCCAATGGATGTTCTTAAAAAATGTGTAGAATATATTAGAAATGAAGAGGATATACGGGATGTACTGATAACAGGAGGAGATGCTCTTTTAATTTCTCATAAGACTTTAGAATGGCTGCTATCAGAGCTTTATGAAATTCCTCATGTTGAAATAATAAGAATTGGAACAAGAACTCCTGTAACTATGCCACAAAGAATAACTAAAGAGCTTTGCGAGTTATTAAGTAAGTACCCACCTATATACTTAAATACTCATTTTAATCATCCTATGGAGATTACTAGGGAGGCTAAAAAAGCTGCAGATATGTTATGTTCTGCCGGGGTTGTACTTGGAAACCAAGCTGTATTATTAAGAGGAATCAATGATAATGTCCATGTAATGAAAAAACTAAATCAGGAACTATTAAAAATTAGAATTAGACCTTATTATATCTTTCATCCAAAAGAAGTAATAGGAACTGGTCATTTTAAAGTAAAAGTACAAAAGGGTATGGAGATAATGGAAAACTTAAGAGGATTTACTTCTGGTTTGGCAATACCCACATATATTATTAATGCCCCAAAAGGAAAAGGAAAGACACCAATACTGCCCAATTACATTCTAGTTTGGGAAGAAGATAAGATAAAGCTTCGTAACTGGGAAGGAGAAGTATTTTATTATCCTAACTAAGAAAGCTATTTGTATTAAAATATTTCATTAAACTATGATTAATACCTAAAGAAATTATATCGGCCATTTTCATTACAATTGACAAACGGGTATTTTGTAATACCAGCATGTCCATAAAACCACTAAAATTTACTATTCCCGTTATAAATAAATCCCCAACGGGAGGTAAATTTTTTTGGACTCCTGCCCCCGGCTTAATAGCCCCTTCTCCCATAGTTATGTATCCGATATGTTCCATTTTTCCTAAACATGCATCGATAGCAATGATTAAGGGATTTATATGACTTTGCTTAATATAATCTATTGTCTCTTTTAGATTTTTAGCATGAACGGGATTGTCTAAGGTGCCATAAACAAAAACATTTGGATAGGAGATATTTTTTAATTTATAGCCTATTAAGGGACCTAAACTATCTCCTGTTGCCCTATCTGTTCCAATGCATAAAATAACTGCTTCTTTTTTGCTGGGAATTTTTTTAGAAAAGTATTGAAAAAAGCAATTGCTAAATTCTCTTAAACAAAGCTTATTATTAGTATCTATATAGATTTGAGATTTATTATTTTTATGAGCAAACACCAGGAAATTACCACCTTTAAAAATAGTTATTTTTAGTATTCCTTTTTTTTGTATATTTATTTCTGCATTATAGTGGAATTTTTTGGTGAAAAACAATGATAAAAAATAAGAATCCCTCGACACATATTACCAAAAAAAGTAAATTTTATATGGTATTATATCTTTAAATAGGTAATATATGTACGAGGGGGATGAAATATGAGCGAATATTTTTACGGCTCTTTTGATTCTGGTGGTGAGGAATTAAAAGAGGATACAACTGACTCCTTTTCTTTTCTTGAAAATGCAAAGCTAATAGGAGAAGCCCCTACGGGCTTAAAGATTTATTTGGAGGATTACGTATACACCTACCTATATAAATATGCTAAGTTTTATCGGGGAGAGGAAAGATCTGCTGCTTTGATAGGAACTTTTACTGAAGACTTGGACGGGAAGTGTGCAATTATTAATGGGGCAGTACAAATACCAATTGATATTGAAGGGGCAGATGGAGAATTTCTTTCTGAAGTTCATTTACAAGAAATCGAAAAGCAAAGGGAGAAATATTTTCCTGATAGTGTACTTATGGGATGGATGCATACTCAACCAGGATATGGTATTTTTCTTACTACTCAAGATATGCTAATTCAAAAAAAGTTTTTTAAAGAAGCCTATCAAGGACTTATGATAATAGATCCCATAGAAAATGCAGATGCTTTTTTTGCTTGGGAAGATGGAGAAATAAAGTCTGCTAGGGGCTATTATATTTATTACAATAAAAATGAACAGATGCAAAATTATATGGTAGCTAATAGGATAGGAGTTTCTAATGAAGAGTTAAATGACAGAGAAGATGTAGTAATGCATTTTAGAAAAAAAGACAGGATGAGAAAACAAGAAATACAAAACAAGAAAATTGTTCGTCTAGTTACTGCTCTAAGTTCGGTATTATTTTTAATGTGTTCTACCATGGCTGTTAGTTTAATTCAATACAGAGAGCGTTTAGCTAAAATAGAAAGCCAATTAAATAATGTTGGCAGTAATTATTCTGATATACTCAGCCGTTTGGAGGAGGAAAATCTTCAAATAGTATTTGCAGAAGAAAATATTGAGGATATTGAAGTTCCTATTGCAGAAGAAGTTAACAAAACATCTGAAACAGAAGATTTAATTATTATCAGTGAGGAACTAGAAGAAGATGAAGAAAATACAAGTAATGTAGATAATGAAAACATAGAAGATAATAAGGAAAATGTATCAACTAAAGAAACTGCAGAAGGTGACGAAGTTGACCTTTATACAGTAAAAAAAGGAGATAGCTTAATAAAAATATGTTACCAATACTATAATGGTACGAATATGTTAGGAAAACTAGTTGAAATAAATAATCTTGAAAGTCCTAATAAAATCTATGAGGGGCAAGTTTTAAAACTCCCTCGTTTACAATAAAAAGGGCAGCCAGATTGACTGGCTGCCTTTTATTGCATTTTTTCCAATTCTTCAAGAAGGTTTTTAAATAATTTTAAAGCTTTTTGAATAGGTTGCGGGTTTGTCATATCAACCCCAGCTTTTTTCAAAATATTAATTGGATAATCTGAGCCACCGCTTTTTAAAAATGTCATATAATTATTTAGGGCATCTTTTTCATTATTTAAAATTTTATTAGACAAGGCAATGGCAGCAGAATAGCCAGTTGCATATTTATAGACATAAAAGGCATTATAAAAATGAGGAATTCTTGCCCATTCGTAATCGATTTCTAAGTCTACAACTATATCTGGACCATAGTATTTAATATTTAGGTCTCTATAAATAGAACATAGGCTTTCTGAGGTCAGGGCTTCTCCTTTTTCAACCATTTCGTGGGTGATTTTTTCAAATTCAGCAAACATAGTTTGACGGAAAAGAGTTCCTCTAAATTGTTCAATAAAATGGTTAATTAGATAGGCTCTTTTTTTATTATCCTTTGTAGTTTCTAATAAGTAGTGCATAAGTAAAGACTCATTAATAGTAGAAGCTACTTCTGCTAAAAAAATAGGATATTGAGCATAAACATAAGGTTGATTTTCATCAGAATAATAAGAGTGGATAGCATGCCCTATTTCATGGGCAAGGGTAAATACATTATTTATATTATCCTGATAATTTAAGAGTATATAGGGATGAGTTCCATAAGCACCCCAAGAATATGCACCACTTCTTTTACCTTTATTTTCGTATACATCTATCCATCTATTATTAAAGGCCTTATCTACTACTTTAATATATTCTTCTCCAAGAGGTTTAAGCCCTTTTTTTACTATTTCTTTTGCTTCTTCATAAGATATCTTGATATCCATATCTTTTATTATAGGAACATATAAGTCATACATATGAAGTTCATCAAGTTCAAGAAATTTTTTTCTAAGAGAAACGTATTTATGCATATAAGGGAGATATTCATGGACAGTATTTATTAAATTATCATACACTTCTACAGAAATATTATCTTTAAAAAGTGCACTTTCTAAAGCAGAAGAAAAATTTCTTACAGAGGAATAAAAGACATCTTTTTTGACACTGCCATTATAGATTGCTGCAAGGGTGTTTTTTTGCTTGATATAGCTGGAATAAAGAGATTTAAATGCAGCTTTTCTAATATTTCTATTAGAACTTTCCATTAACTGAATATATCGGCCTTTGGTTACTTCGATTTCTTCATCGTTTTCATCCTTAATTGAAGGAAAACTTATATCTGCGTCATTAAGCATTGAAAATACTGTTTGTGGAATGTTTCCTATCTCGGATGTTTTAGCTAATAGTAATTCTTCTTCCTTTGAAAGAATATGTTCTTTTTGCCTTAATAAATCATTTATAAGATGAGAATATAACTTTAAGTCTTTATTCTCATTTAAATAGCTTTTTAGAGTCTCATCAGAGGCTTTTAGAATTTCTGGTATAATAAATGAAGAAGCCGAAGAAAAGTCTATTGATAATGCTTTAGCTTTATCAGACAAAGCTTGATATAAACTATTGGATGTATCTTGATGAAGTTTCATATGTGAATAAACATAGACTTTTTCAACTATTTCAGAAAACTTATCATATAATGATAGACAAGAAAACAAATTATCTGAGGATGAAGTTAACTTGTCTTGATATTCTAATAAAGAGTTAAGGGAAGCCTTAAGATTTTCCATGTCTTTTTTGCAGGCTTCATCAGAAGGATATAAATCTTCAAGATTCCAAGTGTATTGTGGATTGATTTCATTTCTCTTGGGAAGAGTATTTAGTTTATTTTTTTCCATAAAAAAACTCCTTTTTTATTTTATATTATACCCTTTCTATAAGAGAAGATAAATTAACAAAAAAATTTTGTTAAATTTATCTAGAAAAACAAAAAATCAGTTGACTACAATTAAAAGAAATGATATTATAATGCTTGTGGATAAGCGTGTGGATAATGTGTGCATAACATGTGTATAACTTCTGTTGTCCACAACTTTATTTAAGTTAGAAAGTTTATCCTTTTTATTAAGGATTAACTTTATCTTTGATAAATGCGGCTTAGTCGCTATTATGTTAAAATTATACCTCGTAAAGATAAGAAATCCCCGTTTCTTATCGGCAACCACCGGCCCCCAACCGGTGCTTTTTTTTAATTAAATATAAAGCAGTTAAAGCGTATATTTCTTACCCTAATGTTAAGAATAAATAAATAGAAATAATTAGGGTGGTGAAATATATGACAGTTTTAGAAACTATAGAAGAATATATTTCTTATATTAATTCTTCATCACAGAAAAGGACAGAAGAAGTATATTGTATTTCTTTATTATATGATTATTGTAAATATAAAGAAGCTCAATTAGAAATTGAGGAATTAGATGAGAGCTTTTTTGATAAATTCTTTTTATACTGGCTTCCAATCAGAAACAAAATGTTATCTGGGGATAGACTCTACTATCTTTTCCCCTCAATTAAGAAATACTATAAATACTTAAGAAATAATTATAAAATTAAAGAATTAAACTTATCAAAGTCATTGGATAAATTTATAGAGGAGTTTATACGTATTATCAATTTATCAAAGGCATTTTCAAGATTTTTAGGAAACCCTGTAATAAGTGTAGATCCTTTAATTGTTGATTTAAGATGCTATAAAGAAAGCAAGTTAAAAAAGAGCATAAAAGAAAGAAACGGAGTTTTTGAACAAGGATATTTTGAAGTAATAGATATTTCTCCTGACTGTTCTATAACAATAAAGAAAAAACCTAAAGGCAGATATGCAAAGATACTTCTTGATGATGATCTAGTATTACATCTTAAAAAAGGAGATATTCTTCAATTAAAAATAACAAGAAGATTATTTTTTACTTACTGGGAGATAGAAGAAATTAAAAGCTGTTATTTAAAAGAAGCAACAAAGTATCTTTTAGGTTGATAGGAGATTTAAAAGTCAATATCGTTATTATTGGAAAAAACTAATTGCTTTACTTTTACAATAAAATATAAGATAATAAGCTTGGAACATACTACAGCTATTTTGAGGGGTGATTGTATGTTGTCCAAAAAGTCAATTATGTTTTTTAATATAATTATTATCTTATTTTTAGTCCTGGCTGGATGTTCTAATAAGAGATATGATGTTTCAAACAAAGAAAAAGAACCTGTTGTGGTTATTTTAGATGAGTCTTCTAATAAAGATAACGAGTCAAAAAGTAACAGTTTAAAGGATAGTAACACTGTTACTAAATATAGCAATTATAAAGTAAACCTAAAGATAGATCCAGTAAAAAGAACCTTTGAAGGCATTCAAAAGGTTAACTTTACCAACAATACAAAAGATAACTTAGAAGGTATTTTATTTAATCTTTATTTAAATGCTTATCAAAAAAACAGTAAAATTAAACCATATGTTTTGGAGTTTGAAGATAAGGTTTATAAAGAAGGTTTTGATGAAGGCTTTATTTTGATAGAATCGGTTCTAATAAATAATGCAGAAGTTGTTTTTAATCAAAGTGAGACTTTTCTTGATGTAATATTAAATGAACCTGTTAGCCCTGATGAAGAAATAGAAATAACTATTCAATTTAAAGGTAAGACTCCTAAAGCTTCTCATAAGATGGGTGCTAATGACAAGGTTATGTGGATGGGAAACTTTCTTCCCGTATTATCAGTGTATGATGAAAATGGTTGGAATAGATATTCTTCTTATCCTATAGGAGATTCCTTTTTTACAAGGGTATCAAATTATTCTGTGTCTGTTACAACACCTAAAGAATATACAGTTGTAGGAACTGGTATTGAAACAGAGATTGAAAATGAAACAGAAAAAACTACTACCATAGAAGCAAAAATGGTACGGGACTTTGCTCTTGCTATTAGTAATAAATTTCATACTGAAAGCATAGAAACCAAAGACAATATTGCAATTAATTTATACTATACCAGCAGTATTGGTGTAGATGAAAAAACAGTATTAGAAATAGCAGAAAAAACTATGGAGTTATATAGTAATACTTTTGGCTCATATCCTTATGCTGAGCTTGATATTATTGAAGGGAATATGTATAATTCTTCAGGTGCGGAGTATTCTGCTTTAGTTGTTGCTGATTATAAAGTATTAAGAGGAATATCTAGCCAAGAAATTATTGCTCACTTAATAGGACATCAGTGGTTTTATAATATTGTGGGCAATAATCCAATAAAAGAACCATGGTTAGATGAAGCTCTTATTACTTACCTTACAAACTATATTTTTTATACTGAAGATGAAATAGATATAATAATGAAAAACAAAAGAAAAGAATTAAATAAGATAATAGATCCTATGAGGGAAACAAGTTTAAATAGTGAATTAGGTGATTTTTCAACTTGGGATTCTTATTATAATATCCATTATTATAGAGGAGAAATAATGTTTCATGCCTTGCGTGATAAGATGGGGGAAGAAAAGTTCCAAGAGTTTCTTAAGAAATATTATGAGCAATATGCTTATAAAATAGCAAAGAAAGAAGGTTTTATGGAATTAGCAGAAGAGACTTATGGATCTTCATTAAGAATGTTCTTTTATCAATGGATGAAAGCAGAAAAATTACCTAAGTTTTAATCCTTCATAAAAGGGGTGGTAAAATGAAGATAGTGATTATTTATGGTGGGATTAAAGGGAAAGACGGACTATTAAACTCAATAGTAAACATAATTTCAGAGACTTTAAAAGAATTACATATAGATGTAGAAGAAGTTTTATTAGACAATTACAATATTGAATATTATTATGGAAAAACTAATAAAGATATTAAGCTTATTGCCAATAAAATTAATGATTCTGAAGGGGTTATTTTTGTTTCAAATACAATTTTAGGTGCTCCTTCAGGAATTATTAAGGTTTTTTTAGAAAACTTAACACACTTGTCTTATAAAAATAGTATTGAAGGGAAATACGGATTTTCTGTTTGCTTTACAGATGCTTTTGGAGAAAGAGAAAATGCAGAATATATTTTAAGAGCATGGGAAATGTTAGGTGGAATTGAAGGTGGGAAATTACCCTTATGGATTAAAGATATTGAGGGTCTAAAAAGTATTAGAGAAGGAATTGAAAAAAAAGTAGAAGCTTTTTATAAAATATTTAGACAGCCTGGCCACAAACTTCCTAGTAGTTATAATCAATCAATTACTACGACCACTAATGATAAAAAGATATCTAACTGGACAGTACCAAAGATAGAAATAGCTGAAGATCTAAGTGAAGATGCGAAAGAAGAAGCTATTAAAATTAAAGCAAGTCCATTTGAAGACTTTTCAAGGGAACAAGAAAAAGATATAAAAGAATTAACTGATTTTTTCAAACAGCAGATGTTTTCTACTGGTCAGGAACAATCAATCAATGAGTATGGAATATATACTAAGCCTTCCCCCTTACCTGTAGTTGAAAATAAAAAAACTTGTAAACAAATGACCCAAAATCTTCCTCATTATTTTCAACCTCATTTAGCATCTGATTTTCTTGGTAGTTTTCAATTTAATATTACAGGTACAGAAAATTTTAATTGTTACATAGTTGTTGATAAAGGAGAATGTTCTTATTTTGATGGAATAAAAGAAGATGCTGATATTAATATAACTATAGAAGATGATATTTGGGTTGATATTTTAAAGGGAAAAATTTCTGCACAGAAGGCATTTATGACTGGACAATTAAAGGTTAGAGGAAATTTTGTGCTATTAAATAAACTAGATCAATTATTTAAAAAGATGCCTTAAGAATTCCGGAACTTGTTTTAATTAAATTTACAAGTTCCGGTTTGTTTTTTTATGCTAATATAAATTTTATTTTTTAAAGATTTGAACATAGATATATCCATACTTTTCATCTTCTGCAATTCCTATTCCTATTTTGTCATAATTCTTACTTAATATATTGGCCTTATGTCCGGGACTATTCATAAAAGAATCGTGAGCATTTTTAACTGAGCTATTTCCTGCAATATTTTCTCCTGCAACTTTATAAGAAATGCCAAATTGCTTCATCATTTCGAAGGGAGAACCATAAATTGGAGAAACATGGCTAAAGTAATTATTTTCTGCCATATCCTTTGCTTTAATTGAAGCAAGATTGGCAAGTTCATTATCCAGGATATAAGGATTAAGACCGGCTTTTATTCTTTCATTATTGATATATTCTAGCATGATTTTTTCTTTGTCTTTTATACTTACACTATCATTAGATGTATTAGAAGTAGGTATAGAGTTATCCTTTTCAAAATTATTAAGGATATTTTCATTATAGGTATAGGCTTTTGTATATTTGCTTGATATAACACCTATAGAATCATCTGGCAAGTGTACCACATACCAGTCATTAAATTTTCCTAAAACATTTACAATTTGTCCTTTTTTTAGACGAGATATTACTGGATAAGAAATATCAGGACCTGTTCTTACATTAAGCAAAAAAGCAGTAATTTCTGCCTGTTTGACTGTTGCTTCAGAAAAAACACTATATTTTTTTTCGTTAGCTGAAACATATGAAAGAGAAATCATATAAAACATAACAACAAGAAGAACGGGAAATAATAGCCGGAAAGGTTTTTTCATGAAATCACATCCTTTTATCCTATAATTTATATAATCATTATTTGTTTTTTCAAATCATTTTATGCTAAAAAATGATATATAAGCTAGACTCTTATAGAAATAATAAAAATCCAATTTGAAAAAGGTTGTCATTAAAAATTAATTTAAGAATAAATATATAAAGAGAAACTAAGGATATTAATAGAGTAGATGTTAGGGGGAAATAATATGTATTATAATCAAGCCTTTTATCAACCGGATTACCGGTTTAATTCAAATACTGTGGCTTTTCAAGGTATAAAAGATTTGCAATCTCATATTCCTCAACCATACCGGCCAGCTAAGTTAAGAATTGATGACAAAATTTCTGAGCTTATTGAAGAAGCAGCCAAAATTGAAAAGAGACTTTTTGCTTATGATAAAAGGATTATGGAAATAATAGAAAGTGAGGTAGATAAGAAGAGAATATTAAAAATTTCATTTAATCAAAAAAAACATGAAAAAATGTTTGGAGAAATATATCAGGGACTAACAGGGAGAAAACTATTAATTGATTTTAAAGATTTGGATTTAAGAGAGGAGAATATAAAGGCAATAATAGATAATAGAATTTTTCAAGGGTTTGAGGCAATTGATTTTTATCGCAAGATTTATTTTTTACTTGCAGCTGTTGAATGGAAACAAATGATGTATGAAATAATAGGGGATGAACAAAATGATATAATAAAGTATATTTATTATCTTAACAAATAGCAAGCTCTGCTATTTTTCTTTTCATTTTTCAAAAAAATATGCTATAATACAATAAATGGACTAGATTAAGGGAGGAAATGCTTTGAATCTACAAGATTGTTTATTTTGCAAAATAGCTAAAGGAGAGATTCCTTCAGCCACAATTTTTGAAAACAGTGAATTTAAAGTTATTTTAGACAAATTCCCTGCAAATAAGGGACATATATTAATTATACCAAAAGAACATATAGAAAATATCTATGAAATGGATTCAGAATTAGGAGGGAGGTTATTTTCTTTAGCAACTAACATTGCAAGGATACTTAAAAAAGAACTAAATATTGAAGGCTTAAATATATTACAAAACAATGGTAAAGTTGCAGGACAAACAGTATTTCATTTTCATCTTCATTTAATCCCAAGATATGAAGATGACCAAGTTGACATTACATGGAAAGCATTAAAACCAACAGATGATGAATTGACTAACTTAGCAAATAGATTATATAAATCATTGCAATAAGGGGGAAAAAATGAAAAGTATTAATAATTTTGAGGATTACTATTACAGTGGGGCTAACAATCAGCCAGCTAATTATGAAGATATAAATACTTTTAATACTCATCCTTTAAATCTAGAAAAAGTAGCTGGAGTATATGGTTGGATGTTTGTTGGTTTATTAATATCAGGAATAGTAGCATTTATTACATATTCAACCATATCAACTGATATGATTTTAAATATGTTGTTGTTTTTTATATTCTTTGGGATAGAATTAGCTTTGGTATATTATTTATCTGAAGGAAAAGTAATTGAAATGGAGTATAGTAGGGCAGTTGCCTTGTTTTTGATTTATTCTGTTATAAATGGGATTACTCTATCACTTATTTTTATAGCTTATACACTTAGTTCTATTGCTTATACATTTTTTATTTGTGCGGCTGTTTTTGGCATTATGGCTCTATATGGATCTCTTACCAAGGCTAATCTTACTTCTGCTGGGTCTTTTCTATATATGGGACTTGTTTCAATACTAATTGTGAGTATTTTTAATGCAATATTAAAAAATCCTATAATATATTGGATAGAAACTTTTGTAGGCGTCATGATTTTTCTTGGATTAACTGCTTACGATGCTCAAAAAATTAAAGTAAAGATAGCTGACTATCAAGGAACTGATAAAGTAAATAATATTGCTATTTATTGTGCCTTGCTATTGTATCTTGATTTTATTAATTTAATGCTTAAATTACTTAGATTGTTTGGAAAAAGAAAAAGATAAAATAAAAAGCCTAGGAAATCCTAGGTTTTTATTTTTTATTAATTAAAATATTGTTCATACCAAATCAAGAACATGTATATAGTCCAGATCTTTCTGCTATTATCCCTTTTTTCTGTAAAATGTTCATTTAGAAGCAATAATAATTTATCAGTATTAAAATACCTCTCTGCAATTGGAGAAGAAAAGGCTTCTTTAACTATTGAATAATATTTTTCTTCTCTAAGCCAAATCCTAGTAGGCACAGGAAAGCCCAATTTCTTTTTATTTGCTACATTTTCAGGTATATTCCTTTTTGCTGCCAATCTAAAAGCATATTTTGTACTCTTTTTATTACATCTAAATTTAGTAGGAAGTTTTAAAGCTAAGTTACATACTTCTTTATCTAAAAAGGGAGTTCTAACTTCAAGAGAATGAGCCATGCTCATTCTGTCGGCTTTAAGGAGAATATCTCCAGGAAGCCAGGTATGGATGTCAATGTATTGCATTTTACTAATATCATCTTTTGATTTTACCTTATCGTAAAATGGTTTAGTAAGATTAAAAGGAGAAGGTGCATTTGTTTTATTTTTAAGAATTTCTTTTCTTTCTTTTTCTGTAAATATTAAAGCATTTCCAATAAATCTTTCTTCAATACTTTTACTACCTCTAATGAAAAAGTTTTTTCCTTTAATATCAAATGGGAAGATAGAAGCAAGTTTGCCAAGGAATTTTCTTATTGGTCGAGGGAGATTAGTAAGAATTTTTATGTCTAATGGTTCTTTATAGATATTGTATCCTCCAAATAATTCGTCTGCTCCTTCACCAGAAAAAACTACCTTTACATGCTCTCTTGCTAACTCACTAACAAAATAAAGTGCAACGGCAGCAGGGTCCGCTAAAGGTTCATCCATGTAATATTGAACTTTAGGAAGTATGTCCCAATATTCTTTAGTAGTGATAAGTTTGTGATAATTATTAACCCCAATTTTTTTTGTTAGAGACTTTGCATAATCAATTTCATTATATTGGTCATAATCAAATCCTACGGTGAATGTTTTATCCCCTTCAAAGCAGGAAGCTACATAACTGGAGTCAACACCGCTAGATAAGAAAGAACCTATTTCTACATCTCCTATCTTATGGGCTTTAATTGATTCTTTTATTGTCTTATCAATCTCTTCAACATATTCCTCTAGAGATTTATTTTCTGTTTCAAAAACAGGCTCCCAATATCTTTGGATGGTCATTTCATTATCTTTATAAATAAAGAAATGAGCGGGAGGTAGTCTATAAATATTCTTAAAAAATGTTTCATCTAAAGCAGAATATTGGAAAGTAAGATACGTTTCCAAAGCAGCTAGATTTAGTTTCTTGTTAACAAGGCTGTGTTTTAGAATACTTTTTATTTCTGATGCAAAAACAAAGTTATTGTTTTCTTTATAGTAATAAAAAGGTTTAATACCAAAGAAATCTCTTGCACCAAATAAAACTTTTTCTTTTTTATCCCATATTACAAAAGAAAACATTCCTCTAAGATGGTTAAGCATTTTTGTATTGAATTCTTCATAAGCATGAATTAGGACCTCTGAATCCATATTACTTTTAAAAACATGTCCTTTTTCTTCTAATAATTTTCTAAGGTTCTCATAATTATATATTTTACTATTAGAAACTAAGACTAAATTTTCATCTTCATTAAATAAGGGTTGAGAATCTTTTTTTAAGTCAATAACACTAAGACATCTGAAAGCAATTGCTGCAGAATCATCTATGTATTCACCGTCACTATCGGGACCTCTATGAATAATAGCGTTTGTCATATCTTTTAAAACTTGTTCTCTATTAGTTGCTTCACCAATAAATCCGCAAAAACCGCACATGTATTTTCCCCTTTCAGAAATCAAAAAAATGTCAAATCAAAAATATATGTAAACTGTATCATAATTTTTTTTATAAATCAATAAAAGTTCATTAATTATTATGCTCAATAAAGAGATTTAATAAACTTTTAAGAAGTTTAAATTTATATTGATAATCATTCTATTACATGAATTAATAGACTAAAAATTTTCACTGTGATATAATTATACTTAAAAGTCTTATATGATACAAAAATACATAATAATGGATATTTTTCTAAATCTTTTGACTAAGAAAAGCCGATAAGGTCCAAGCTTATAAAATGTGAAGGAGGGACCTAGTTGAAAAGGATTATTTTAACAGGTGGAGGGACTGCAGGTCATGTAACTCCTAACCTGGCATTGATTCCAAAGCTTCAAAAAGAAGGTTGGGATATCAGATATATAGGCAGCAAAAATGGAATTGAAAAAGAATTATTAGAAGATAAGATGATACCTTATTATGGGATTTCATCGGGAAAGCTTAGAAGATATAAGGATATCAAAAACTTAACAGACCCATTTAGAGTAATATCTGGCTTATTTGAGGCAGTAAATTTAATTTCTAAATTAAAACCTTCAATTATTTTTTCAAAAGGTGGTTATGTAACAGTTCCTGTTGTTATGGCAGGATGGCTTAAGAGGGTACCAGTTATCATACATGAATCAGATATAACTCCCGGTCTTGCTAATAAACTAGCTTTTCCTTTTGCAAAGCAAATATGTGCAAACTTTCCTGAAACTTTATCTTATATCCCAAAAGAAAAAGGGGTTCTTACAGGAACTCCCATTAGAGAGGAATTATATGAAGGAGATGAAAAAAAGGGGCGTAAAATTTGTAATTTTAATAATGATAAACCAGTTATTATGATGATGGGAGGCAGCCAGGGTTCTATTGTTTTAAATACCGTGCTTCGAAATATACTTCCGGTTTTATTAGAGCCTTTTAATGTGATACATATTTGTGGCAAAAATAATTTAAAGAATGATTTAGAAAACATAGAGGGATATAAACAATTTGAATATGTTGAAAAAGAATTGCCTCACTTATTTGCAGCTGCTGACCTTTTAATATCAAGGGCAGGAGCCAATTCTATAGCGGAAATTTTAAGTTTAAAAAAACCTAATATATTAATTCCCTTATCGGCGAGAGTAAGCAGAGGAGATCAAATTTTAAATGCACGCTCATTTTATAAACAGGGCTTTAGTCAAGTAATAGAAGAAGAAAGTCTGACAGAAGAAAGTTTGTTTGACACAATAATAGAAGTGTATAAAAACAAAGAAAAATATATTTCTAATATGATAAAAAGTTATAGCTCTAATGGTATAGAAAAAATAATGGAACTTATAAATATTTATGCTAAATGAGGATACCTATTTTAGGGTATCCTAAAATTTTTATTTTTTAGACTTTTTTAAATGTAAACTGATGATATTAAAACACCTATTTATTTTTTAAATCTATGATATAATGTTTGAACGTAGGATGATTTTAGAAAGAAAGGAAGAAATCCATTGAGAAAAACAAGTATATTTTTATGTATTTTAAGTATCATAACTTTAATTTTAGTAGCTTGTAGTACTAGCAATGAAAGCAGCAGTCCACAATTTAAGCTACCTAAAGAAGGAGAAGAAATAGTTGTAATAACAACAGATATGGGAGTAATCAAAATAAAGCTTTTTCCTGAATATGCCCCAAAGGCTGTAGAGAATTTTAAAACTCATGCAAAAAATGGTTATTATGATGGTCTAACATTTCACAGAATTATTAATGAGTTTATGATTCAAGGGGGAGATCCCAATGGTGATGGTAGCGGAGGAGAAAGTATCTGGGGAGTGCCTTTTGAGGATGAGTTTAGCACAGAGGTATTAAATTATAGGGGAGCCCTTTCTATGGCAAATAGCGGACCAAATACTAATGGTAGTCAATTTTTTATTGTTCAAAAAACTACTGTAGAAGAAGAAATATTAGAGCAATTAGAATTAGCAGGTTATCCTAAAGAAATAATAAATAGCTATAAAGAAAAAGGAGGAACACCTTGGCTTGATTTTTATCATACTGTTTTTGGACAAGTCTTTGAGGGAATGGATGTAGTCGATAAAATTGCAGCAGTAGAAGTAATTGAACCAGCAGAATACGGCATACCAAAAGATCCTGTAATCATTAGAAAGATTGAAATTGTTGAATATGAAAAATAACTATTAGTCTTTATATTTCTTGCATAAATTATTAATTAAAATTATACTTTATTATAATGATACTAATTATATAATTAATTTTTTAAGGCATACTTATAATATATTATAGTACCTTATAGGAATTTATAATTAATCAAGAGAATTTATCTTAGCAAAGGTAATTAATAAAATTAAGCTTTTAAAAGCGAAAGGAGAATAAGTATGGCAAAAGAATTAACATCTCAAGAATTTCAATCAGAAGTATTAGAAGCAACGGAATTAGTTTTAGTAGATTTTTTTGCAACTTGGTGTGGTCCTTGTAAGATGATGTCACCCATTATTGATCAATTAGCAGAAGAAATGAAAGGAAAAGCTAAAGTATATAAAGTAGATGTTGATCAGGCAAGAGATTTAGCAGCTAAATATAGAATAATGAGTGTTCCAACTTTAATTTTCTTTAAAAATGGAGAAGTAGTAGAGCAAATCCCCAATGCAGTAGGCAAAGATAAATTAATAGAAAAGATTAATGAATTGGCATAATTAAATAAGGCTAAAATTCATAAAAAGCTGAAAGTAACAAGGACTGGTTAAACCAGTCCTTTATTTGTCACAATATTACGGTTCTATTACAAAGTAAAAAACCCTTGCAAAGAAAATAATTCCATATTATAATAAACTCCGCAAGCATATTTTGTTGGTTTTCTAATATTACATGAAATATGGACAATATTACATTATTGTTACATATCTATTAATTTAGTTGACTGGCAAAATTTGCGATGCTATAATCATTTTTGTAGAATAGAGATTAGTATGATTTGCCAAATCTCTAAAAACAAAATTAAGGGAGGAAAAAAAATGAGAAGAAAGTTAGCTGCTTTATTAGCAGGAGCTATGGTTCTTACTTCTTTACCAATGGTATCTTTCGCGGCTTCTACTAACCGTGTATCAAGAGTACCAGTGATTGCTAAAGATCAAACAATTGAAGAAGTAGGCGGTTCTTTCTTAACAATCACAGAAAAAGATTATCTTAAAGAAGAAATCGAACCAGAAGGATACTTCAATTTAATACTTACCAATGGTGAGTGGACAAAAACAGGAGAATATGAACTTTCTAAAGATTATATTCTTATGTTTGACAGAGATGGAACTCTTATTTATGATGAATCAAAAGTTAGTTCAGATGATGATGGAACAAAAAACGGAGCTAGTTTAGATGATATTAATGTAAACTTTGATGAAGCTGACG
>JGI24708J26588_10000013_pt1 | contig 109949 bp, 111 predicted proteins | sample BioPla1DNA2_FD_26588 | JGI IMG/M metagenome (IMG submission 26588) | reverse complement strand
CAACTACAATTTCCTTTGAAGACACAGCAAGCATGCCAGGTGGAGTAGATGGTACATTAATGTTTAACTGGAATGGAGATAAAACAACTAGTTATACAGTAGTAAAATCTGTATCAATTGATGCAGAAGAAGAAGTAATAATTGTAAAACCAGAAATAGTTAGTGTAAAAGCTGATAAAACAAGTCCACAATTAGAAGGAACAACAATTACTTGGACTTGTGAAGCAACAGGTGAAAACTTAGAGTATGCTTGGTTAGTTAAAAAAGATGGAAAAGAAGTAGAAAAGACTAACTTTGCAAGTAATAATAGTTTTTCATATAAAGCAGAAGAAAAAGGAAATTATCAAGCAACTGTTACAGTTAAAGATTCCTATGGTAATGAAGTATCAAAAGAATCAGATACATTTGTAATTGAGGAAAAAAAACAAGAGTTTAAAGGTGTAATTAGTATTGATCTTGATAAAAACAGAGTAACTCAAGTAGGAGATATTGTAACAGCAACAATAAATGTACGTGATTTTGATAATTTATCAGGATATGAGATTCATTTAAGATATGACCCAAAAGTATTACAACCTATAACTTCAGATGGGAAGGCATACGGTAAAAGAACATTCCCGGAAGATGGAACCATGATATTAAATCCTGATTATCAACCTCTTAGTGTTGTTTCAAATATAATTGAAGAAGGGCTACTTGTTTTCGGTAAAATTTATATAGGAATGAATGATTATAGAGAAGATAATGTACCTGAGGGAAATGGTTCCCTTGCAGTAGTAAGATTTAAGGTATTAGAAGTTGAAGATACAACAATTCGCTTTGCTGATGATTATCGTGATGTTACATACTATGGAACCTTACTATTTAACTGGAATGGAGATGAACTTGGTAAGCATAAACCATACAAAGTAATTAAAGAAGCACATATATATGCTGAATAAAAGACAATCCTAGCTACAAATAAGTAGCTAGGATTATTTTTATGAAGTAAAGAGCTTAAGCATACTATTCGCTAAACACAACTTTAACGAAAAGTAAGGCAAAATTTATTTCTATTTTATTACATTTAATCTCCANCCTCTAATTTCTAACTTCTATCTTGATTCTCATTAAATCTATAGATATAATATAGATTGCAATTATTTGTTATATATATTTATATCTATAGAAAGGAAATTCAGATGAAATTACAAAATTTACTTAGTTTTGTACGCCGTGCTGTTGATGACTATAATATGATTCAAGATGGTGACAGAATTGCCATAGGTATATCTGGTGGTAAAGATAGCTTAGCTCTTCTATTGGCCCTTCGTGGATTGCAACGCTTCTACCCTAAAAAATTTGAATTGGAAGCAATTACTATATCATTAGGCTTTGATAATTTTGATCTTGATGGTGTAAAAAAATTATGTGATGAAATTGGTGTTAGATATACTATAAAAAATACTGATATAGCTCAAGTAGTATTTGATGAACGTAAGGAAAAAAATCCTTGTTCTCTTTGTTCTAAAATGCGAAAAGGTGCTTTAAATGATGTTGCAAAGTCCTTAAATTGTAATAAAGTTGCCCTGGGACATAATAAGGATGATGTTATTCAAACTCTTTTACTTTCAATGTTTTATGAAGGACGTATATATACTTTTTCTCCTGTAAGCTATTTAGACAGAACTGATTTATATACTATAAGACCTTTAATTTATGTTCCTGAAAAAGGAATCATTAATTTCTCCCAAAAAGAAGGACTTCCTATTGTAATTAGCCCTTGTCCTGCTGATGGTAATACAAAACGAGAAAAGGTTAAAAATCTTATATATGAGCTTAGTAATCAATATGATAATTTAGAAAATCATTTATTTGGAGCTATTCAAAGATCCTTTATTAATGGTTGGAATAAAGAAGAACACCTTTAAAGAGGTGTTTTTTTTCCGCCATCTGCATTATCTTGATATTTATCTATATATATTTGTTTTTGTTTATTTACAGCCGCATACATAACTTCTTTAACATTTTTTATTCCATTTGTTTTTAACTGATTAATAAGCCATTCTTCATTTATTTTCATAGCTTGAAGATTATCATAAATAATTTTTCCATCTAATATGACCGAACAAAAAGGATCTTGAGGATTTGAAATAAGCCCTAAATCTTTTATTGTAGGAGTTTCTAAATCTTCATATTTCATAACTGTTAAAGAACCATTGGTTTCTATTATTGCATATTTTACTTCTTTTATATCAAAAATTTTATCAATTCTAAGCTGTTCTAGCAAATCATTTATACTATACAAGCATCTTTTTAAGTTCTTTTCTAATATCTTTCCATCTTCAATTACAATAACAGGTTCCCCCTGTAATAACTGATTGACTGCATCATTTTTGATAGAAATCCAGGACATTAGCCATGTTAATATTCCAAATAAGAATAATCCAATTAAATGATGCCAGGTTCTTTGACTTAAATCTGTTGCTAAAGTAGCTGCAATCGAGCCAAACGTAATTCCATTGATATATTCATAGACTGTAAGTTGTGCGATTTGCTTTCTACCGAGTATTCTGGTAATAAACCATATGCTAAAGAATGCTAAAAGAGTTTGTATTATAATTTCAATTATTACTTTCAATGGATTTCCTCCTGACATAAAAAAACTTATTATACTAATAATATAAGTAAAATAAGTTTAATTTATTGGAGGTAATAATTATGAAATTATGGTTGCAATTCCTATTAACAATAATTTTTATTATTATTTGCTTTATTATTATTTATTATCTTCATACAAAAAAGAAGATTTAAAGCTAGTAAGTCTCATACTTAAGCTCTACCCTCCCATTTTAAATATCATTTGCTATATAGAACATATATTTGTATAATAAATATATATTAAATCTATTTGGAGGGTGTTAATATGGCTGAGTTAAATTATCATGAACAAGAAAAACAAAAAAATACCCTAAGACTTAGGTCTTTATTAAAAACTCTTCCCCCTTTTGCTTTTGAATTTTTTAGGGGTATTGAGCCTACTACTTCTCCTAAAACAAGAATTGCTTATGCTTATGATTTGAGGATATTCTTTGAATACATTTTAGATATTCATCCAACACTAAAAAATAAAGCTATGGATGAATTGATAATAAAAGATCTAGAAGAAATTACTCCTGACCATATAGAAATGTTTTTAGAATATCTTACATATTATACAAAAGCCGATCCTGACAATCCAGGTAAAATAATAGAATATCAAAATGATGAAAGAGGAAAATCTAGAAAACTAGCAGCTATCCGTACGTTCTATTCTTATTTTTATAAAAAGCGAAAGATTTCTAATAATCCTCCTTCTCTTGTAGAAAGTCCTAAGATTCATGATAAGAATATTGTAAGGCTTGAAGTAGATGAAGTAGCAAGGCTTTTAGATGAGATTGAAAGCGGAGAAAGCTTAACCGATACACAAAAGAAATATCATAATTATACAAAGCTTAGAGATTTAGCTATTATAACCTTACTACTAGGGACAGGTCTTCGCGTATCTGAATGTGTAGGCTTAAATATTAATGATATTGATTTTGATGTAAATGGTTTAAAAATCATTCGCAAAGGCGGAAACGAAATGGTAATTTATTTTGGAGAAGAGGTTGAAGAAGCTCTTCGTAATTATTTAGAAGAAAGGTTAAAAAAACAGCCTAAAGCCGGCCATGAAGAAGCTCTTTTCTTATCAATGCAAAACCGGCGTTTGACTGTCCGTTCAGTTCAAAATTTAGTTAAAAAATATTCAGCTTTAGTAACAAAATTAAAAAACATATCTCCTCATAAATTAAGAAGTACATATGGAACTAATTTATACCAAGAAACTGGCGATATATATCTTGTAGCTGATGTATTAGGCCACAAAGATGTAAATACCACCAGAAGGCATTATGCTCAAATTGACGATCAAAGACGAAGAAAAGCAGCTAAAGTAGTGAAATTAAGAAAATTATAAGCTATTTTTAATTATAAACAGGCACAATGATTGTATCTCCAGCATATAGTTTATCGCTTTGTAACTTATTAAATTCTTTTATATAACTTAAATATTCTTTTGTACTTTTGTCTTCAGGTTTATATTTTTTTGCTATTTTCCAAAGGGAATCTCCTCTATGAACCATTACTTCTTCATATTTTTTAACTAAGTTATTATTAAAAGATTCTTGACCTGTAGAACAATAAGTTAAAAGAATTGAAAACAATTGTATAAAACTAATTGAAAATATAACTAACAATAATAAACGGAATTGTTTTTGTTTTTTATTTTTCTTTTTCTTTTGCATATGTATCCTCCTATTTGACACAAAGACATTTTAAAAATACGTTCTTATCTTTAGAATATATGTTCGGTTTCATTATATACGAACATATATTCNGAGTCAAGGTTTTTTATAAATTTTTTGATTAGTTTTTATATAATTAGTATTTAATTTAAATAAATAGTATTATTTTATTATTTTTAGTTATAAATTGCATATTATACGAACATAAGTTTGATATTTGGAAACACATATGATATAATAAGATATATTATATAGTGAGGTGTCTATATGAATAATAAAATTGGAGATAAGCAGCTTGAAATATTAAATTATTTGAAAAAAGAAATAAAAGAAAAGGGATACCCTCCTTCAGTAAGGGAAATCTGTGATGCTGTTGATTTAAAATCCACATCGACAGTTCACGGGCATTTAAACCGTCTTGAAAAGAAAGGCTTAATTAGAAGGGATCCAACAAAACCCAGAGCTATTGAAATTTTAGATGATTCTTTTTATGGTATTAGACAAGAATTAGTTAATGTTCCCATCATAGGAAATGTTACTGCTGGGCAACCTATACTAGCAGTTGAAAATATTGAAGATTACTTTCCTCTTCCTGTAGATTACGTAAGGAATGATACGGTATACATGCTCCATGTCCAAGGGGACAGCATGATTGAAGCAGGTATTTTTGATAATGATTTGGTATTGGTTCGTAAACAAAGTACTGCAGAAAATGGTGATATTGTTGTTGCTTTAATTGAAGATGGAGCAACTGTAAAAAGATTTTTCAGGGAAAAAGATCATATTAGGCTTCAACCTGAAAATCCTACTATGAGCCCTATTATTGTTAAAGATGTGAGCATTTTAGGGAAAGTAATTGGCTTGTTTAGAAAATTTTAATTAGTTTTAGGAGTTGATTATGTGGACAACGGCTTTATTAGAGTTGGAGCTGCCGTACCTAAAATAAAGGTTGCAGACTGTAAAAGTAATTGTGAAGAAATAATTCATTTTATAGATGAAGCAGATGAAAATCATGTCCAACTATTAGTATTTCCTGAGCTATGCATTACAGCTTATAGTTGTGGAGACTTGTTTTATCAAGATATTCTTCTTGAAGAAGCAGTTAACGGCTTGCAAAGAATTCTTGATCATACTAGGGATAAAAATATACTTATTCTTCTTGGAATGCCTCTTGCTTTAGATAATCAGCTTTTTAATTGTGCTGTGCTTATTTTAAAAGGTAAGATTTTAGGTGTTGTAGCTAAAACCTCTATTCCAAATCACGGTGATTTTTACGAAAAAAGATGGTTTTCTTCTGGAAATAATGCTATCAGCACAGAAATTGATTTGTGTAATCAAAGGGTACCTTTTGGAAATGATCTTTTGTTTCAAGCCAGCAATATTAAAAATTTATGTATTGGTATAGATATATGTCAAGATTTATGGACTTCTATTCCCCCAAGCTCTTTTCAATCTATTAATGGAGCTACCATTATTATTAATCCATCTGCCAGCAATGAATATGTGGGTAAAAGCCTTTATAGAAAAGATTTAGTTAAGCAGCAGTCTGCTAACTGTATAGTTGGTTATATTTATGCTTCCTGCGGCTATGGAGAATCAACATCAGATATGGTTTACAGTGGACATTCTATGATTTTTGAAAATGGGATACTTTTAAAAGAAGCACTTCCCTTTTCTGAGGATAGCTATATGATATTTAGTGAATTAGATCTTTATAGAATTGACTCTGAACGTAAAAAGGCTCCAGCTTTTACAGATTTGATAGTTAAGGATATTAATAAAATAATTACTTTTAGAAAAGTTTATTTTGAATTAGATAAAATTGATATTCCAACTTTAACAAGAAATATAGATGTTCATCCCTTTGTTCCAAATGATTCTCAGTCAAAAGATTTTTGCTCTAGGGAAGTATTTTCAATTCAAACTAATGGCTTAAGAAAACGTATAGAGCATACAGCTGCCGATAAAGTTGTTTTAGGTATTTCTGGTGGTTTAGACTCTACTCTTGCTTTATTGGTATGTATAGAAACTTTTGATAGGTTAAATAAAGACAGAAAAGATATTTTAGCTGTTACCATGCCTGGCTTTGGGACAACTGACAGGACTTATGATAATGCTCTTAATCTAATGAAAGAATTAGGAGTTACTATTAAAGAAATAGATATTAAAGATGCTTGTATTCAACATTTTAATGATATTGAACATGACATTAAACTTTATGATTCAACTTATGAAAATGCTCAAGCTAGAGAAAGAACTCAAATATTAATGGATATTGCCAATAAAGAAAATGGATTAGTTATTGGGACTGGTGATTTATCAGAATTGGCCTTAGGGTGGACAACTTATAATGGAGACCATATGTCTATGTATGCAGTAAATATTGGTGTTCCAAAGACCTTAATTAGCACCCTTTTATCATGGATTTCCAATCTTGAAAAATACCATAATATAAAGGCTATAATTGAGGATATAATAAATACGCCCGTCAGTCCTGAATTACTGCCTCCTACACAAAATGGAGAAATTGATCAAAAAACCGAAAGTATTATAGGTCCTTACGAACTACATGATTTCTTTTTATATTATATGCTGCGCTTTGGATTTAAACCTTCAAGGATTCTTTATCTTGCTCAAGAAGCGTTTAAAAATCAGTATGACAAAAAGATCATCATTAAGTATTTAAAAATATTTTATAAAAGATTTTTTATCCATCAATTTAAGCGTTCTTGCCTTCCTGATGGTCCAAAAGTATGCTCAGTATCCTTATCACCAAGAGGAGATTGGCGTATGCCTAGTGATGCATCTTTTAGGCTATGGTTGGATGAAATTGAATCTATCGAATAAAAAAAGGCTGTACACTAGCATTGATTTATATACTAGTGGACAGCTTTTTAAATTTGCAAAAATTTTTATTTATTGTAAGTAAAAACTCTTAAATAGAACTTTCTAATTTTCCTTATCTATTTAAGAGTTTTTATATCAATTACGATGTTTTTGATTTTATATATTAATTAGATTTTTTTCAATCATATTTTGTAAAGCAGTCATTATTCCTAGTTTTGCATGATGCCAAGATAAACCTCCTTGTAAAAACACATTATAAGGAGGCTTTATTGGTCCATCAGCACTAAGCTCTATAGAAGAGCCTTGTACAAAGGCACCAGCTGCCATTATAACAGGACTATCATATCCAGGCATATCAGAAGCTTCTGGAATTACAAAGCTATCTACAGGAGAACCTTTTTGTATCCCCTGGCAAAAAGCAATAACATTTTCAGGTGAATTCATTTGAATAGCTTGAATAATATCGTTTCTTTTTTCATTATAGCCAGGACTTACTTTAAAGCCTAATTTTTCAAAGATTCTTGCTGCAAATATTGCTCCTTTTAGGCATCCGCTAACAACTTGAGGTGCCAAAAATAGTCCTTGAAGTATAGGTTGATTTAATCCTAAACTAGCTCCTACATCTTTTCCTAAGCCTGGGGCTGTTAGCCTTATAGCGGCATTTTCAACAAATTCTTCTTTTCCTACGATATATCCTCCAATAGGGGCAATACCGCCTCCGGGATTTTTTATTAAAGAACCTACTACTAAATCAGCTCCTACTTCTGATGGCTCTAGATAATCAACAAATTCTCCATAACAGTTATCTACCATACAGATAATATCCTTTTTAATACCTTTAATAAAACTAATCAGTTCTTTTATTTGTTGAACGGATAAGGTAGGCCTCCATAAGTATCCTTTAGAACGCTGAATTGTTATCATTTTAGTTTTAGATGTAATGGCATTTTTAATTCCATCATAATCAAAGCCATCATCTAATAACTCTACTTGTTTATATGTAACATCATATTCTTTAAGAGAGCCTTTCATTTTTCTAGTTCCTATTACCCCTTCAAGAGTATCATAGGGTTTTCCAACAGGAGACAATAATTCATCTCCAGGACGTAGATTTCCAAACAAAGCTACAGTTAAAGCATGGGTTCCAGAAACTAATTGAGGACGAACGAGCCCAGATTCAGCTCTAAAGACTTCTGCATATATATTTTCTACCGTATCTCTGCCAAGATCGTTATAACCATATCCGTTAGTAGCTGCAAAATGAATATCACTTAAATTATTCTTTTGCATGGCATGGAGAATTTTTAATTGATTGTATTCAGCAATCTTATCAACTTGATTAAAATATACTTTTATTTCTTTTTCTATGTCTTTGCAAAATTCAATTACCTTGCTACTTAAGCCAAAGTTATTGTGTAATATTTCGTCAACAAAATCGGTCATTTATATTTCTCCTATTCTATTCCCCTTCGTTTTTTTCTTGGTTTAAATTATAATAAACTGCTTTAGCTGGAACTACAGTTGAAATAGCATGTTTATAAATCATTTGTTGTTTGCCATCTGATTCTAATAAAACAATAAAATTATCGAAACCTTTTACTACTCCTTTTAATTGAAATCCATTAGTTAAGAAAACTGTTACGTTCATTTTTTCTTTGCGTACTTGATTTAGAAATACGTCTTGAAGGTTAATAGTTTTGCTCACTGAAATCCACTCCTCTTTTGATTTTAGGTTATATTTTTATATATCTATTCTATATGATAATGCCAATTTCTTCAATATGATTTAACATTTTTGCAATAATAATATACATATCGAAACCATAATCGTCTAAATTTATCCAATATGGATTTTCTTGTCTTCTAAACCAAGTCAATTGCCTTTTAGCAAAATGCCTTGTATCTCTTTTTAATATATAAATTGCTTCATCTAGGCTAATCTTGCCTTGAAGATATTTAACAATTTCTTTATACCCAAGACCTTGCATGGAAACAAGATTAGGGCTATAGCCTTTCTTTAACAAGTCATTGACTTCTTCTACTAAGCCCAATTTAATCATTTGATCTACTCTTGTATCAATTCTTTTATAAAGTATTTCCCTATTCATGTTTAAGCAAAAAAATGCAGTATTATAGGGAGAAAATTTGTTCTTTTTTTCTTCTTCATTATGTTGGGAAATGGGCTTGTTTGTTAGCTTATAGTATTCTAATGCCCTAATAATTCTTTTTATATTATTAGGATGAATTTTTGAAGCAGAAACAGGATCAACTTTACTAAGCATATCATGAATATATTGATTTCCTTTTTCTTTAGATAAGTTTTCAAGATAGCTTCTATATTCATAATCATTATTGNTTTCCATAAAGTTAATATCGTAAACCAATGCCTGAATATAAAAGCCCGTACCTCCTACTAAAATAGGAATTTTATTTTTGCTGTATATTATTTCTAAATATTTCTTGGCTTTTTCTTGAAATATGGCAACGCTAAATTCATCCTTAGGATCAAATTCATCAATTAAATAATGAGGAATACCTTCCATTTCATCCTTAGTAGGTTTAGCAGTACCAATATCCATATATTTATATACTTGCATGGAATCGGCGGAAATTATTTCGCCATTTATCTTTTTTGCTAATTGAATAGAAATACTAGTCTTGCCAGAAGCAGTGGGGCCGGCAATAACAATTAAAGGTTTTTTCATAAATCCTCCATTCTATTGAACCCGCTTAAATTTTTTTTCAAGTTCGTATTGACTCATAGATATGATGGTAGGTCTGCCGTGGGGACAGGTAAAGGGATTATCTAAAGTAAATAACTCTTCTATTAATGCTTTAGCTTCTGCAATAGCTAACTTATCCTTTGCTTTAACGGCTCCTTTACATGATAAAACAGCAATACTATTTAACTTCATATCATAAAGGTCTTTAACCTTTTCGTCATTTAAAGTGTCTATGATTTCTAAGAAAAAATTACTATCAACTGGTCCTTCAAAAAGTATAGGAAGTTCACGAATAACATATGCAGAATCCCCGAATTCTTCTATTTCAAATCCAAACTTATTAAATAAATCTTTATTGTCTTCAACTATATCTTTTTCCTTAGGACTAACTTCAAAGACAATAGGTTCAAGTAAAGACTGGGAATGAACTTTGTCATGTTTAAAATCATGAATTAATCTTTCATATAGTATTCTCTCATGGGCTGCATGCTGATCAACTATATAAATATTGCTTTCATGTTCAACGAGCCAGTATGTTTGAAAAATTTGTCCTATGATTTTATAGTTATAAATAGTGGTTTGTTTATTATTTTGATTAATTTCTTCTTTTTGCACTACTTCATTTTTTTCATAGATTATAGAGTTACTTTTATTTATTTCATTATTCTTATCTAAATAGTCATTGACAATATCATAGCTTTTATTATATGAAACTTTCTCAGGTTTATTTTTATTTTCAAAGCTAATTGAAATGTTTTTATTATCTAAGCTTTTTCTTTTTATTTCAAAGGGCTCAGGCAGCCTTTCTTGTATAGGTTCAGGAGTAAAAAGCTTGTCTTTCTTTTTATTACTGTCCCAAGTCACGTTGGGAATTAAATCTTCTTTATATAGATTTTTATGGATTGCATTATAAATAAATTGATATATTTCTTCTTCATCTTTAAATCTAACTTCCATCTTGGTAGGATGCACATTGACATCAATTTTATCTGAAGGGATAAAGATATGTAAAACTACCACAGGAAACTTATTAATAGGAAGCAGTGTTTTATAAGCATCTTCTAAAGCATTTTCTAAAACCTTACTTTTAATATATCTGCCATTAATATAAAAGTTTTCATAGGTCCTATTAGCACGGTTTAATTCTGGCTTTCCTATTAAGCCTAAAATTTTTATATCTTTATCTTCTTTTTCTACAGGAATCATACTTTTTGCAACTTCTTTTCCATACACGTTAAATACTGCATTTTTTAAATCATTATTACCTGATGTATGAAAGACTACAGTATTATTGTTAATGTATTTAAATGATACTTCAGGATGACCAAGGGCAATTTTATATACAATATCACTAATATATGAGCTTTCTGTAGAAGGTTTTTTTAAAAACTTTTTTCTTGCTGGTACATTATAAAAAAGATTTTTCATAATAATTGTTGTGCCTTCAGGACATCCAACTTCTTCTTGTGTAATTATCTTACCCCCATAGCTTTCTACTCTTTTACCAGTGACTTCTCCATAAGTTTTTGTTATTATTTCTAGTTGTGAAACCGATGCAATACTGGCTAAAGCCTCTCCTCTAAAGCCAAGGGATTCAATTTTATCTAAATCCTCAACGGCCTTAATCTTACTGGTGGTATGTCTTAACAATGCTGTAGTTACATCTTCCTTGCCTATTCCTATGCCATTGTCTGTAACCCTTATTAGGGATATACCTCCATCTTTAATTTCTACGGTTATTGCACTGGCTTGAGCATCTATTGAGTTTTCCACCAGCTCTTTTACTACTGATGCTGGTCTTTCGACAACTTCGCCTGCTGCAATCTTATTAATGGTATACTCGTCTAATTTATGTATTTGATTCAAAAAATCACCTCATCATAGGAGAGTTTTAGCTTTTTTATTTAAATCTAAAAGTATGTCAATTGCTTCACCAACAGATATCTCTGATATATTTATATTTGCAATTTCTTTAATTAAATCTTTAAAATCTTTTTGTTCCATTGAGAATAAATCCATTTGAGTCATCTGGATTTCATTAAAAATATTCTTTGCATTTTTAGTAATATCAGCCTGGGTTAGCTGAGACAATATAATTTTAGCCCTGTTTATAACTTCCTCAGGTAATCCAGCTAAATTAGCAACTTGTATGCCATAGCTGTGATTAGCTCCACCTCTTTTAATCTTTCTTAAAAATATAATATTGTCTCCTTTTTCCAAAACATCTATACAATAGTTTTTTACTCCATTAAGTTTACCTTCTAACTCTGTAAGTTCATGATAATGGGTTGCAAAAAGGGTTTTAGCACCTATTTTTTCTTTATCACTTATATATTCAATTACTGCCCATGCAATACTTAAGCCATCAAAGGTGCTGGTTCCCCGGCCTATTTCATCTAATATTAATAAACTTTTGGAACTAGCATTATTTAGTATATTGGCGACTTCAGTCATTTCTACCATGAAGGTACTTTGACCTGAAGCTAAATCATCAGAAGCTCCTACTCTGGTGAAAATCCTATCTACAACTCCTATTCTTGCACTTTTTGCAGGAACAAAACTCCCTATTTGAGCCATAAGGACAATTAGGGCTACCTGTCTCATATAAGTTGATTTTCCTGCCATATTTGGCCCTGTAACAATGGAAAGACGATTATCTTTTTCATCTAAAAAGGTATCATTGGCTATAAATTGTTCCATAGGCATCATTTTTTCTACGACAGGATGTCTTCCATCTTCAATAAAAATAGAATCACAATTATTTACTTCAGGTTTGCAATAGTTTTGTTTTTCTGCTACTTCAGCCAACGACTGAAGTACGTCAATTATTGCAATAAGCTTTGCTGTTTTTTGAATCCTCTCAACTTCTTTTTCGATTTTTTCTCTTATATCAATAAAGATATCATATTCTAATTCAATAAGTTTTTCCTCTGCTCCTAAAACAGTCTCTTCTAATTCTTTTAATTCGGCTGTTATATATCTTTCTGCATTAGTCAAGGTTTGCTTTCTTATATATCTTTCAGGAACTAATTCTATGTTTGATTTGGTGACTTCAATAAAGTAGCCAAAGACTTTATTGAATTTTATCCTTAAGTTTTTAATAGCAGTTTTTTCTTTTTCTTCACTTTCTAAAGCAGCAATCCACTGTTTACCTTCGGTTTTTGCCCTTCTAAGTTTATCTACTTCTGCATTATAAGTTGTTTTAATTATTCCTCCTTCTTTAATTGATATGGGAGGTTCATCAACAATAGCTTGATTGATTAAGTTGTAAATGTCTTCTAAGCTATCCATAGTTTCATAGATTTGCCTTTGATAAACAGCATTACATTCATTAAGTAATGTTTTTATATGGGGAAGCATAGAAATAGAATTTTTAAGAGCAATTAAGTCTCTTGCGTTTACTGTTCCAAAGATAACTTTAGTCATCAATCTTTCTAAATCATAGATACCGTTTAAGAGCTCTTTTAATTCTTCTTTTAATATTGGATTATTTTTAAACTCTTCTACTCCATTAAGGCGTTTATTTATTTCTTTAACATCTAATAAGGGTTGTTCTAACCATTTTCTAAGGAGTCTTGCTCCCATTGCTGTTTTTGTCTTATCTAAAACCCAAAGAAGAGAGCCTCTTCTTGATTTTTCCCTTAAGGTTTCCGTTAATTCTAAATTTCTTCTTGAAGAAATATCTAATATCATAAATTCTTCAATATAATAAGGAGTAATTTCTGTTACATGGCTTAAGTTAACTTTTTGGGTATCTCTAAGGTATTGAAGTAAGGCACCACAGGCAGATATACCAGTAGTAAATTCTTTTAAACCTAAACCATCAAGACTGTGGACTTTAAAATGTTCAGTTAAAACTTTATAAGAACTATCATAGTCAAAGGCCCAGTCCCCATATTCATTAATAAAGGTATTAAATCTATTTTTAATTTCTTCTACTAAACTAGTATCTTTAATTAATTCACTGTTGCATATTAATTCTGCAGGATTGTATTTTGCAATTTCGTCCAACAACTTTTTTTGACTTAATGATTCTTTTATTTCTGTTACTTGAAATTCCCCTGTTGTAATATCAATAACTCCCAAACCATAAGCTTTTTTGGAGGAAAAAATACTTAACAAGTAATTATTTTTTCCTTCATCTAAAGCATTTGAACTAATTTGGGTTCCTGGAGTAACAATTCTTGTAATATCTCTTTTAACAATTCCTTTAGCTGTTCTAGGATCTTCTACTTGTTCACAGATTGCAACCTTATAGCCCTTTTCTACTAATTTATTAATATAACTTTCTGCAGAATGATAAGGAACGCCACACATGGGTGCTCTCTCTTCTAAACCGCAATCTCTACCTGTTAAAGTAATTTCTAATTCCTTGGATGCAGTTATAGCATCATCAAAAAACATTTCATAAAAATCTCCAAGACGAAAAAATAGGAGGCAGTCTTTACACTTGTTTTTTATTTCTAAATACTGCTTCATCATAGGTGTTAGTTGCAAAATCTTTCCCTCCGCCTCATTAAATAAATTAAAATTAATTATCTGATATTTTACCAATTAAATAGTAAGTTTTAGCTTCGATAATATCAACATTAATAAATTGGCCAATTAGGGAAGAATCCCCTTCAAAATGCACTAAATGCCCTGAATCTGTACGGCCTGTAAGATAAGAATCTTTATTCTTACTTCTTTCTTCAACAAGTATTTCTAATTTTTTTCCTAAAAATTCTTTACTGTTTTCGGCAACAATAGGTTGTAAAACTTCTTGAAGTTCATTAAATCTTCTTTGGCAAACTTCTTCTGGAACTTCTTCTTCCATTATTGCAGCTGGTGTACCTGTACGTTTAGAATAAATAAAAGTATATGCACCGCTAAATCTTACCTTTTTAACAATATCTAAAGTATCTTTAAAGTCCTCTTCAGTTTCTCCTGGGAATCCTACAATAATGTCTGTTGTTAATGCAATACCAGGGATTGCCTCTTGTATCTTATTAACTAAGTTAAGATATTGTTCTTTTGAATATTTTCTATTCATTTTTTCAAGTATCCTACTACTTCCAGCTTGAAAAGGAAGATGGAGAGATTTACACACTTTATCGCAGTCTTTCATGGCCATAATTAATTCATCAGATAAATCTTTAGGATGTGAAGTCATAAAACGGATTCTTTTTAAGCCTTCTATTTCATTTATTCTTCTAAGTAGCTCAGCAAAAGTAATTTTTTCCTTTAAGGTTTTCCCATAAGAGTTTACGTTTTGTCCCAAAAGCATTATTTCCTTTACGCCATCAGCTACTAATTCCTTAATCTCGTTTAAAATATCTTTAGGTTCACGACTTCTTTCTCTACCTCTTACATAAGGTACAATACAATAAGTACAAAAATTATTACATCCGTACATAATGTTTACACTAGCTTTAAATTTATATTTTCTGATACTTGGTAGATCTTCTACGATATCTTTATGTTCTTCCCAAATGTCAATAATGGTTTCTTTTGTTTCTAAATATGCTTGAAGAAGTTCAGGCAATTTATAAATATTAAAGGTGCCAAAAATAATGTCAACATGTTTGTATTTTGATTTAATAGTATTAAGTACGGTTTCTTGCTGCATCATACAACCGCACATGGCAATAATTAAATCATCATTATTATCTTTGCAATGTTTTAAATAACCCAATTTTCCATAAACTTTTTGTTCAGCATTTTCCCTAACACAACAGGTGTTATATATTATAAAATCTGCCTCTTTTTCATCATCAGTTTTCATATATCCAATTTGTTCTAGCATACCTGCAAGTTTTTCAGAATCATGGGCATTCATTTGGCAACCAAAAGTAGCAATATAATAATGCTTTTGCTTACCAGTTTTTGATTTTTCTAAATCATTTTTCATCCTTAATTGCTTTATTATTTCTTCTTGTCTTTGTGCTTCTTCAGATGTCACAATGCATGGTGTCTTTCTTTTACTCATCTATTTTAATCCTCCTAAATCAATCTATAAACTCAAACTTAATTTTACATAATACTGCAAACAAATGCAAGTAAAGCAACAAATAAAAAAATTCTCTATTTGCTATAGAGAATAATGGAATCAAAATATAAATGAGTAATAAATCCAAATAAAATGGGAAGTGATTACCAGCATATACCAATATGAGCATAACTTTAAATACTTGATGCTTTTTTTAATTTCTATTGCTTTTGCTTGCCTTAAACGGTAAAAGACTATAAGAAGTAATAAGCTAGGTAAAACTCCTTTGCTTATTACAAACAAAACTGGATAATTAACTAATTCTGATAAAAAAGGATTGATTTCTACTCCATATCCTTTTGTAGTTGCATATAAAGTAAGAAGCATGTCTATTATATTAAAAACAGCTATATAATAAAAGTATTTTTTTGTTATATTGATAAAGATAGTTTTAGAAAATTCACTCATGAGATGTCTCCTTAGAAAATTATCTAAGTTTATTAATCCCCAGAGTGAATTTTTCTATTCATATTTTTATTATATTATTTGAATTCTTCAGTTGTAGAATTAATATATGTTATCATTTTTTCTATTTCTTCTTGATTATTGCATTTAATTGTATCTATTTTTTCATTATAAAAGTTTTTAAGATGAACTGTTAAGACGTCATTTTCTTTATCGGTGCGGATACATCTAAATCCTTCTTTATATTTTTCTTTTAATTCTTCAAGATGGTTATTATTCAAAAGCCTCTCTCCTTTAGTAATTTTTATATTATATTTAGTAATTTTATTAAAATCTATGCATTAGTTGACTATAATTTACTTATGTTAACAATGCGCTATAGTTAATTAAGATTATTTAAAAAGAATAATTAATATGATATAATTTAACTATGAATAACTACCATGGAGGTGTTGCTATGTATGTAAGAAGCCGTATGCAAACTGATATTGTTACAGTATCTTTGGATACCTCGGTTACTTCAGTTTTTGATTTAATGATGGAACATGGCTATTCTCAATTTCCTGTAGTTGAAGGAAATGAGTTAAAAGGTCTTATTACGGAAAGAGTCTTAAAGGATGTAAGTCCTTCAAAAGCTACTTCATTAAGTATGTTTGAGTTAAATTATCTTTTATCTAAGACAAAAGTTAAAGATATTATGCTCACTGACATTATTACGGCGACCCCCGATATGCTAATCGAAGATGCAGCAGTTTTATTAAGAACAAATGATGTAGGCTCTCTTCCAATTGTTTCAGAAGATAATAAATTAGTTGGTATTATTACAAGAACAGACATAATAGATGCTTTCATAGAATTTCTTGGAACAAATGATCATGGAACGAGAATTTCGCTTGAAGTTAAAGATGAAGTGGGTACTTTTGCTAAGATAGCTAATATAATAAAAGATCATGGAATCAATATTCATCATGTAAGTAATTTTGATATAGATGATGGAAAAAGTGAAATGATAATTAGATTAAATTCAACGGAAGTTGAAGATGTAATTAATGCTTTAAAAAATGAAGGATATAATATATTATCAGTAGTAAAAAAAGATTAAAAAGTTTTATAATAAAAAAGAAGGCATTTATTTTGCCTTCTTTTTTTAGCCTAGATAAGCTTTTCTAACTTCGTCATTGCCTAATAAATCTTTAGCATTTCCTTCAAGAACAACTTTTCCGGTTTCTAACACATAAGCTCTGTGGGCAATGGATAAAGCCATATTTGCATTTTGCTCTACCAATAATATGGTTGTACCAGCAGCATTAATTTCTTGAATAATATTGAATATTTCTTGAACCAAAATAGGTGCTAATCCCATTGAAGGCTCATCCATAAGAAGAAGTTTTGGTTCAGACATTAATGCCCGGCCAATAGCTAGCATTTGCTGCTCTCCTCCACTTAATGTTCCAGCAATTTGTTTTCTTCTTTCTTTAAGTCTAGGGAATTTTTCAAATACCATTTCAAAATTTCTTTTTATTTCATTTTTATCTTTTCTTGTAAAGGCACCCATTTCAAGATTTTCTTGAACTGTCATTTGTGCAAATATTCTTCTTCCCTCTGGAACATGTGCCATACCTAATGGTAATAGCTTATGGGCTTCGATAGCATCAATCTTTTGATTTTTAAAAGATATTTCTCCGCTTTTTGCCTTCATAAGTCCTGAAACAGTATGAAGAATTGTAGTTTTTCCAGCACCGTTAGCTCCTATTAAGGTGACAATTTCACCTTCTTTAACTTTGAAACTAACGTCCTTAATAGCATGTATAGCATCATAATATACATTGATATTTTTAACTTTTAGCATATAATGACCTCCTATTCTCCCAAGTATGCCCCAATAACTTTTTTGTTTTGTTTAATTTCCTCGGGAGTTCCGGTTGCAATAGTCATTCCGTAATCAATAACAACTATTCTTTCGCAAATTCCCATTACTAAGCCCATATCGTGCTCAATAAGAAGTATTGCAATCTTAAACTTATCTCTTATAAAATGAATAGTATCCATTAATTCTTTTGTTTCTTGTGGATTCATACCTGCTGCTGGTTCATCTAGTAATAATAGCTTAGGATCTGCTGCTAAGGCTCTAGCAATTTCTAATTTTCTTTGTTGGCCATAAGGAAGGTTTTTTGCAGTAGTATAGGCAGAATCTTGCATATCAAATAATTTTAGCAACTCCATGGCCTTTTCTTCAATTTCTTTTTCTTCTTTCCAATAAGCTTTTAATCTAAAAATACCTGCAGCTGTTGAATATTTCATTTTATGATGAAAGGCAATTTTTACATTATCTAATACAGATAAATCTTTAAATAATCTTATATTTTGAAAGGTTCTTGTAATACCTTTTTCAACAATTTCAAAAGGTTTTTTTCCGACTATATTTTCTCCATTAAGGTAAATAGCTCCTTCTGTAGGAAGATATACTCCAGTTAATAAGTTAAAAACAGTAGTCTTACCCGCCCCATTAGGTCCTATAAGACCAATGAGTTCATTTTCATTAATTTTCATATTAAAGTTTCCAACTGCCCTTAAACCTCCAAAGGCAATTCCTAAATCTTTAGTCTCTAATAAGGCCATATCATTCACTCCCCTCATTCTTAACAGGAGCATTTCCATGAGATTTTTTTCTTCCAGCTAAGAGTTTATAAAGAGAAAATTCCCTTTTTCCTAATAAGCCGCCAGGCTTAAATAGCATCATAGCAATAAGAAGTATGGAATAAATTATCATATTCCAATCAGCAAAGCCCATTAACATACGTGGTAAAATTGTTATTATTATAGCAGCCAATATTGAACCAGTTAAGTTACCCATTCCACCTAAAACCACTATAATAAGAATTTCAATTGAGCGGATAAAACCGAAATCTTTTGGATCTAATACAAGGGTATGGTGAGCAAAGAGTCCACCTGCTATCCCTGCAAAAAAAGCAGCTATTGTAAAAGCAAAAGTTTTATAATACTTGGTTGAAATTCCAACGGCTTCTGAGGCAATTTCATCTTCACGAATAGAAATAATTGCTCTGCCGTGTCTGGAATTAATCAAGGTATAAAAAATTGCTATAGTTATTATTGTAACAAAATATACAGAGCTAAAGCTTGTAAGTGGTAAAATTCCTGATAGACCTTTTCCACCACCAGTAATTTTTAAGTTTAAAATAATAACTCTAATAATTTCACCAAAGCCTAAGGTTATAATAGCAAGGTAGTCACCCCTTAAGCGGAAAACAGGAATAGCCATTAAAAAGCCTAAAAGGGCTGCCAAAAGTCCTCCAATTATAATAGAAATTAATAATAGTGGTAAATCAGGCATATTGACTCTTGAACTAAAAATTGCTGCAGCATAAGCCCCAATTGCCATAAATCCAGCATGTCCTAAAGTCAGTTGACCTAAATAGCCTGTAGCAAGATTTAAACTTACTGCCAAGATAATATTGATGCCCATTTCTATTAAAATACCTTCATAATAACTATTAATAAATCCCATTCTAATGAGCAGAACAAGAATCACATAGATAAGGATAATGCTTGTTGTATTTATCGTATTTGCTTTCCATCTACTATTCATCCTGCTCACCTACACTTTCTCTTTAATATTTTTCCCTAATAATCCTGAAGGTTTTAAACTTAATACAATAATTAATATACCAAATACAACAGCATCGGCTAATTGACTTGAAATATAACCTTTAGTTAAGCTCTCGGCAATTCCCATAATAAAGCCTCCTAGCATAGCACCAGGTATAATACCTATTCCGCCTAAAACAGCAGCTACGAAGGCTTTTAATCCCGGCATTACACCCATAAATGGATCAATTAAGGGATAAGCAACACTATATAATATACCACCTATAGCACCAAGGGCAGAACCTATAGCAAAGGTAAGAGAAATAGTAGAATTAACATTAATACCCATTAATTGTGCAGCTCCCTGGTCTTCAGATACTGCACGCATTGCTTTTCCTGGTTTACTTCTCTTAACAAAAAAATCTAATAAAATCATTAATAGTATAGATACAAGTACAGTTATTAGTGTTATTCTACTGATTTGAAGAGGGCCTATGGATATAGGTGTGGGATTTATAAATTGAGGAAATGGCCTTGGATTTTGTCCAAATTTTTTAAAGAACACATTTTCTAATAAAAAGCTTACACCAATAGCTGTAATAAGTGCCGATAGTCTAGGAGAGTTTCTAAGGGGTTTATAAGCTACTCTTTCAATTAATATTCCGGATACTAAACATAAAATAACAGGAATAATAAGAGCTGCCCAAAGTGGCAATCCTAAACTAACTATACAGACAAAAGTAAAATAAGCCCCCATCATTATAATATCCCCATGGGCAAAGTTAATTAATTTAATTATTCCATATACCATTGTATATCCTAGGGCTATTAAAGCATATATACTTCCTACGTGAATACCATTAATTAATTGTTGAAGAAAGTTTGCGAGCAAATTCATGTTTGTCCTCCTTCACTTAAATGTAGATAAAGGGAGAATAACTTCTCCCTTTATTGAGGATTAATTTTTGTATAAAGTTTGTTTTGACCGTTTTCAATTCTTATAATTGCAACGTCTTTAATTGGGTTTCTATTTTCATCATAAGTAATAGTTCCTGTTACAGTAGTAATATTAGTTTCTGTTAAAGCATTAACAACTGCATCATAGTCTGTAGTTCCTGCTTTTTCTATTGCTGCTGCTAAAATTTTAACTGTATCATAGCCTAATGCAGCAAAACTTACAGGTTCTTCATTGTATTTGTCTTTATAAGCTTTTAAGAAGTTTTGAACTTCTTCGGAACTATCATCTGTTGAATAATGGTTACAGAAATAAGCACCTTCTGCAGCTTCAGGAGCAACGGCTAATACGCCATCCCAACCATCAGCACCAAGAAGAGTTGCATTAATACCTACTTCTTTTACTTGTTGTGCAATAAGACCAACAGTATTATAGTAGTCAGGTAAGAATAACACATCAGGATTTTGTCCTTTTACATTGGTAAGAATTGCTTTGTAATCTTTTTCGTCAGCACCATATCCTTCAAAGCTAACTATTTCTCCGCCACTTGCTTCAAATTGGTTTTTAAAAGCTTCAGCAACTCCTATAGAATAATCGTCTGCTGTATTGTATAAAACTGCAGCCTTAGTTGCATTTAAGTTTTCAATAGCAAATCTAGCCATGTTTTCACCTTGATAAGGGTCAATAAAACAAGTACGGAAAATATTAGATCCAGCTGAAGTTACATCTAATGCTGTTGCTGTTGGAGATATCATTGGGATACCGTCTTTTGCAGCCAAAGGTGTAATAGCTAAAGTAGGTTTACTAGTTACAGCACCAATAATAGCTTCTACTTTATCATTGTTAACTAATTTTTTATAAGCATTAACAGCTTCAGTTGTGTCGCCTTTATCATCGTAATCGATATATTGGATTTGTTTTCCTAAAATTCCACCATTGGCATTAATTTCTTCGATAGCTAATTTAGCACCATTATTTGCAGCTACTCCATATACAGCTACATCTCCTGTTAGTGGAGCAATTCCACCAATTTTAATAACATCTGAGTCTTTTGAACCGGAACCGTTTTGGCCGCATCCTACAAGGGAACTAGCTAAAAGTGCACCGGTTAAAGTTAAAGACATCAATTTAACTAACCTTTTCATTGTTCTCCTCCATTCAAAAAAATTAATTAATATATTATATTGTTTCATACATGAAATTATATATCTAAAGCATTGCAATTTCAAGAATAATTTTTAATAGTTACTCATAGTGTATATTTTAATTGTAATAATGCAATAAATAATTGAATTATTATTAAAAGTTAAAGATAATAAATACATATGGTTAGTATATATTATATCAAAGGAGATAGAATATGTTTAAGCTAAAGAAGGAATATATATTTGATGATAAAGAAGCTTTTTTTTCAAATTATAATATAAGAGAATTAATCTTTTTTGATATAGAAACTACAGGTTTTTCTATAGAATACTCTATCGTATATTTAATTGGGGTAATATATTATAAAAATAATCAGTGGATTTTAGAGCAATTTTTTGCTGACAATCCTTCAGAAGAAAAAGAAATAATTGAAGAATTTTTCTTATTGGCTTCTAACTATAGTTATATTATACATTTTAATGGAGATAATTTTGATATACCTTACTTAGAAAAAAAGGCTTCTTTATATGATATTGAGACTCCTTTTAGTAAAATGTCTAGTATTGATATTTTAAAACATATCAGACCATATCAAAAAATACTTGGTTTAGAAAATTGTAAATTAAAAACCATCGAAATGTTTTTAGGAATAAACAGAAAAGATATATATTCAGGCAAGGATTTAATTGAGCAATATAATAATTATTGTGAAAATAAAAAACAAAAACTAAAAGAAAATATATTATTACATAATGAAGAAGATTTATATGGCTTAATTAAAACAGTAAAAATATATGGCATAATTAATTATATTAATAATTTAAAAGATATTAATTTTATAAAGGCTCTAAAGTCCTTAGACTTTACTAAGGCTAATACTTTAATATTTTCCATAGAATTGTTAAATCCTTCTCCTATATCTCTTGTGTTAGAAGATGAAAATTGGTCTTGTGTCATAAAAAAAGATAGTTCTTTAATTACTTTTAATGTGACAATAATTAATGATATTATGTATCACTTTTTCCCTAATTATAAAGACTATTTTTATCTGATTGAAGAAGATGAAGCAATCCATAAATCTTTGGGAATTTTCTTACCAAAAGATAAAAGAAAAGCTGCTAAAGTTTCAAATTGTTATACAAAGAAAAAGGGAGCTTTTTTGCAAATATTCGATACGAGTATGGATTTACCAATTTTTAAAAAAAGCTATAACTCAAAAGACGCTTATATTTTATTTGATTATAATGAAATAAAAAATCACAAATTAAAATTAATTAATTTAAGTATAGATTTTATTAAGTCAAAGCTAATATAGCATATAAAAAATCAGCAGTAGACCTGCTGATTTTTTATATGGCTTTATTGTTAATTATTTTATTAATATGTTCAATTTGATTATATACATCTTCTATTTTAGCTTTAATAAACATTAATTCTTCGTCTTCTTTACTATTTAACACCTCTTTATTAAGGCTTCTAGATAAGAAATATAATTCTTCTGATAAAGCATCTACTTGGGCAAGGAGTTGTAAACGAAGGAAGTTTTCTTTGAGTTCTCCAAAAGGCTTTTGAGGTATTGCTTTATGCAAGGTCAATTCATAATTGTCTCCTCTTTCAGGAATTGCTGTATCTAAATTTAATTGTTTTTTTAATAGCTTTGCTAAAGTTTCTTGAGCTTCTGGTTCACCATGAACGATAAATACTTTTTTGGGTAGTTTTGTAAACTTCTTAAGCCAATTTAGCAAGCCTTCTTGGTCAGCATGACCTGAATACCCTTCAATATTTTCTATTCTGGCATTGATAGATATTTCTTCCCCTAAAATTTTAACTTTTTTTGCACCATATAGGATTCTCCTACCTAAGGTACCAGGAGCTTGATAGCCTACAAATAAGATTGTACTATCATCTCTCCATAAATTGTGTTTTAAGTGATGTTTTATTCTTCCTGCCTCACACATACCGCTGGCAGAGATTATAATCTTAGGCTCTTTATCTTCATTAAGAGATTTAGATTCTTCAGGAGTTCTTGTAAAGGCTAAGGTAGGAAAATCTAAAGGATTATCTCCGTTTTTAATATAATATCTAGCTTCATCATCATAACAATCTAAACTATTTCTAAATACTTCTGTTGCTGATATTGCTAATGGACTATCCACATAAACAGGAACGCTGTTTAAAAAATTTACATCATCTTCATCGACTTCATTATGTTTAAATAATTCGTAAATGATTTCTTGCGTGCGTCCTACTGCAAAAGAAGGAATAATAACATTTCCTCCTTTTTTTATTGTCTCTTCAATAATATTAAGGAGCTTTCTAGCTTTATTTTCCCGTTCTTTATGAATTCTGTTTCCATAGGTTGATTCCATAATTAAATAATCTGCACTATAAATTCTTTCTGGATCCTTTAATATAGGAATATCATGATTACCTAAATCTCCAGTAAACACAAGCTTTGTTTCTTCATTGTTTTCATTAACCCAGATTTCTAAGATAGATGAACCTAGCATATGACCAGCATCAGAAAATTTTATGGTGATATTACCTCTAAGATTAACTACTTCATGGTAAGCAATAGGTTCAAAAAACTCAAGAGATTTTAAAGCATCTTGATATGTATAAAGAGGTTCTATAAGAGCTTTGCCTGCTCTTTTTCTTTTCCTGTTTTTCCATTCGGCTTCGGATTCTTGTATGTATCCGCTGTCAGGAAGCATAATAGCACATAAATCTGCAGTTGCTCTAGTACAATATATCTTTCCTTTAAAACCATCTTTACATAGTTTAGGTATTTTTCCACTATGGTCAATATGAGCATGGGTTAAGAGTAAATAGTCAATGCTTGTTACATCAAAAGGCCAAGGCTCAAAGTTTAAGTTTTCTTCATGAGAAGTACCTTGGAACATACCACAATCAATAAGTATGTTTTTGTTGTTAGCTTGTAGTAAAAAACAAGATCCTGTTACTGTTTGTGCAGCTCCTAGAAATATTAGCTTCATATTTATCCCCCCATTTTAGGCTAAGCTTTGTAAATAATTTTTCTAAGATTTTTATAACAATGTTATTAAAACTATTGCTTTAGTACTTCTTTATTTTTAGCTATATAGTCGATGCAAGATACAAGAGTAAATACCACTACTGCCCCTATTAAAATATACTCTAAATAATAAAATATAATGTTATTTAGATTTAACAATAAAACTATAATCATAAGCATTTGAGAAAAGGTTTTAATTTTTCCCCACCAACTTGCAGCTATTACAATTCCATCTGAAGCGGCTACTAGTCTAAAGCCAGTAATAATAAATTCCCGGCTAATAATAATAATTGCTATCCAGGCTGACAAATCGCCTAATTCTACTAAACTAATAAGGGCAGAAGTAACAAGAAGCTTGTCTGCTAAGGGGTCCATAAACTTCCCAAAATTAGTAACCATATTATATTTTCTAGCAATGTAGCCATCTAAATAATCAGTTAATGAGGCAAGAGCAAATATAGTAACTGAAATTATTCTTTTTTGGGGATCTGGAATCCAACTAGTCAAAAGCAACAGTAGAAAAACAGGAATCATTATTACCCTTAAAATAGTCAACTTATTGGCTAAATTCATCTATAATCTCTCCTATTAAATCATATTCTTGTGCCTGACTTATTTTAACTTGAACAAATTCTCCAGAAAGAAATTCATTTTTTGTTTTTACAAAAACTAATCCATCAATGTCAGGTGCGTCTCTATAAGTTCTTCCACAATATACGTCTTCTCCTGCTATCTTTCCATCAATCAATACCTCCATAGTCTTACCTACAAACTCTTTAGACTTTTCGGCACAGATAAGTCTTTGCATATCCATAATTATATCTTTACGGTAATCTTTAATTTTTTTAGGAATTTGATTTTTCATTTTAGCAGCAGGAGTTCCTTCTTCTTTAGAATAAGCAAACACCCCTAAACGGTCAAATTTCATAGTTTTTACGAATTCTTTCATGTCTTCAAACTCTTCATCGGTTTCTCCAGGAAAACCCGTAATAAGAGTGGTTCTAAGGCAAATATCAGGTATTCTTTCTCTTAATTTATTTATTAATATTATTAAGTCTTCTCTTGTACTTTTTCTTCCCATTCTTTTTAATACAAAATTATTAGAATGTTGAATAGGCATGTCCAAATAATTACAAATTTTATTTTCTGTTGCGATGACTTCAATTAGTTCATCGGTTATTTCTTCAGGATAAGTATATAATAGTCTTATCCATTTTAAATCTTCTATTTTGCATAATTCTTTTAAAAGCATAGGAAGACGTTTTTCACCGTACAAATCTATGCCATAACGAGTTGTATCTTGAGCTACTATAATAAGTTCTCTAACTCCTTGATTAACTAAATAGTTTACTTCTTTAATTAAGCTTTCTATAGAACGGCTTCTATATGTTCCCCGTATTTTGGGGATAACACAATAAGTACAAGCATTATTACAGCCTTCTGATATTTTTAAGTAGCCATAATAACCAGCAGTAGTTAATATTCTTTCATATTGTTCATTTAATCTAATATTAATGTCAGAAAATTTTTGGACCTTTTTACCTTTAATGGCTTCTTTAACAACATCAACAATTTCTTTATAACTCGTTGTACCAACAATGGCATCAACTTCAGGAATTTCCGATAATATTTCTTCTTTATAACGTTCAGCCATGCATCCTGTTACAATTAGTATTTTACAATTTCCATGTTTTTTATATTCAGCTGCTTCTAAAATATTTTCAATACTTTCTTCTTTCGCATCTTGAATAAAACAACAAGTATTAATAACAATTATATCTGCCAGGCTTTCATCAGATATTAATGAGAAACCAGCTTTTTTAAGCAAGTAAAGCATTACTTCACTATCTACCAGATTTTTATCACAGCCTAATGAAATAAAACTAATATTTAATGTCAAAACAAATCTCCTTCCTTGGTCTACATGATTGCAGCTTTTACACAATTTTTCATTAGCATAGCAATAGTCATAGGACCTACTCCACCTGGTACAGGAGTGATTGCCATTGCTTTATTTTTACAGTTTTCAAAATCTATATCCCCACATAATTTCCCGTTTTCTAAGCGGTTTATTCCTACATCGATTAAAACGGCTCCTTCTTTAACCATATTTTCAGTAATAAAATTAGCTTTTCCAATAGCTGCTACTAAAATATCAGCTTCCTTGCAGATTTCTTCTAAATTCTTGGTACGGGAATGGCAAATAGTAACGGTTCCGTTATGACTTAATAAAAGATTTGCAACGGGCTTACCTACAATATTGCTTCTTCCAACAACAACACATTTCTTTCCTTCAATATCTATATTGCTTCTTTTAATTAATTCAATGATTCCTGCAGGAGTACAGGGTAGAAAACCATTTAGTTCACCTATTGAAATCATCCCAACATTATATGGATGGAAACAATCTACATCTTTTGAAGGATCAATTGAAAGTAGTACTTTGTTTTCATTAATATGATTAGGTAAAGGAAGTTGAACTAATATACCGTGCACTTCTTGGTTATTATTTAAATCATTAATAAGTTTTAACAATTCTTCTTCTGTAGTTTCTTCTGGAAGTTCATATGAAAAGGAACGGATTCCGATGTATTCACAAGCTTTTTTCTTATTAGATACATATACTTTAGAGGCAGGATTATTTCCTACAAGGATTACTGCCAAACCAGGATTTACACCCGTTTTCTTTAAATTATCAACTTCTTCTCTTAATTCATTTTTTATATCTTGAGATATTTTTTTACCGTCAATTATTAAAGTATTCATATTTAATCCTCCTAAAACAATCCTATAATTTGTCCTTTTTCATTGATATCTATTTTGACTGCTGCAGGTATCTTAGGAAGCCCTGGCATAGTCATTATTTCACCAGTAAGAGCCACTATAAAGCCTGCTCCTGCTGAAATTCTTAGTTCCCTAACGGTAATTTCAAAATCTTTTGGGCAACCCAAAAGACTTGGGTCATCGGATAAAGAGTACTGGGTTTTAGCAATACATATAGGCATTTTATCTAAATTATTCTTTTCAATTGTTTCTAAATCTTTTAGAGCTTTTGATGTAAAACTAACTTTTTTAGCACCATATATCTTTTGAGCAATAGTTTCTATTTTTTCTTTTATACTTGCGTTATGGTCGTATAGTAGTTTAAAATCTGATTTTTTATTTTCTAAAGTATCTATAACTTTTTGAGCCAGTTCTAAGCCACCTTCTCCTCCCTTTTCCCAAACCTTAGAAATTGCAAAGGAAGATCCAGCCTTTTCACATTCTTTTCTTACATAATCAATTTCTTCTTTAGTATCAGATAAGAATGCATTTAAGGTAACAACCACGGGGACATTATAAAGTTTTATATTTTCAATATGTTTTCTTAAATTTGCAAAACCTTTTTTAAGAGCTTCTAGATTTTCAATACTTAGTTTATCTTTTGGAATCCCACCATTATATTTTAAAGCCCTGATGGTTGCAACTAATACTACAGCATCAGGCTTAAGATTTGCAAATCTACATTTAATATCAAAAAACTTTTCAGCCCCCAAATCTGCTCCAAATCCTGCCTCTGTTACTACAATATCAGCAAGTTTTAAAGCAAGTTTTGTAGCCCTGATACTATTACATCCATGGGCGATATTAGCAAAGGGACCCCCGTGAATAATAGCTGGGGTATTTTCTAAAGTTTGAACTAGATTTGGCTTAATAGCATCTTTTAATAAGGCAGCCATAGCTCCGTTTGCTTTAAGGTCTTTAGCTCTAACTGGTTCGCCTTTATAATTATAAGCAACTATTATTTCTCCTAATTTCTTTTTTAAATCATCTAAATCTTCAGCTAGGCAAAGGATTGCCATAACTTCTGAGGCAACGGTAATCATATATCCGTCTTCTCTAGGCATACCATGGGCTTTTCCTCCTAAGCCAACAACGATGTTTCTTAAGGCTCTGTCATTTAAATCTACAACTCTTTTCCAAATAATTTGTCTAGGGTCAATTTGTAATTCGTTTCCTTGCTGAATATGATTATCAATCATGGCTGAAAGCAAGTTATGAGCTGTTGAGATAGCGTGAATATCTCCTGTAAAATGTAGATTTATATCTTCCATAGGAACTACTTGAGAGTAGCCTCCACCAGCAGCTCCTCCTTTTACTCCCATACAAGGACCTAAGGAAGGTTCCCTAAGAGCAATAATTGCTTTTTTGCCCATTTTACACAGAGCTTGTCCTAGTCCTACAGAGGTAGTAGTTTTACCTTCTCCTGCAGGAGTAGGGTTGATTGCAGTAACCAAAACTAACTTACCGTCTTTTTTATCCTTTAATTTATCAAAAAGATTTTCAGAGATTTTGGCTTTGTATTTCCCATAAAGCTCCAAATCGTCAGAAGCAATATCAAGTTGGGATGCAATTTCTGTAATTGGTTTCATATTAGCTTCTAAGGCAATTTCTATATCTGTTTTCATGATTAACCTCCTATATTATAAAAATATATATTAACTAAAATTAGAAGTCTGTTGTGATTTTTGTTTCATTTGTTCAAATTCTTCTATGTTTATTAAAACTTTTCTAGGCTTGCTTCCTTCTTCAGGACCTACAATACCGCGCTGCTCCATTTCTTCCATCAATCTAGCAGCCCTGTTAAATCCAATTCTTAAATATCTTTGTAACATTGAAATAGATGCTTTTTCTTTTTCCACAACTATTTCTATGGCTTTTTCAAGATATTCATCTAATTCTTCACTAGGAGAAAAATTGTTGATATCATTGATATTTTCGATAACTTCTTGATTATATTCAGCTTCTTTTATGCTTTTAATACTATTTACTAAAGCTTCTACTTCTGAGTCTGAAATAAAAGCTCCTTGTATTCGTATGGGCTTATTTGCACCTACTGGGTAAAATAGCATATCCCCTTTACCTAATAGTTTTTCAGCTCCTGCCATATCCAATATAGTTCTTGAATCTGTGCCAGATGATACAGCAAAGGCCAATCTAGAAGGGATATTTGCTTTAATAACACCTGTGATGACATCAACAGAAGGTCTTTGAGTTGCAATTACCAGGTGAATTCCAGCAGCTCTTGCCATTTGAGCCAAACGGCATATTGCATCTTCAACTTCACCAGGAGCACTCATCATAAGGTCAGCTAATTCGTCTATAATTATTACCATTTGAGGCATTATTTCTTGATTTAATTCAAGCATTAAATTATTGTAACCTTTAATATCTCTTACACTATTGTCAGCAAATAGCTTATAACGGTTAGTCATTTCTTGAACTGCCCAATTAAGGGCACTAGCAGCCTTTTTAGGGTCAGTTACAACTGGAATCATAAGATGAGGAATTCCATTATAAATGCTTAACTCAACTACTTTGGGGTCAATCATTATTAGTTTTACTTCATCGGGTTTAGCTTTATATAGGATGCTGGCAATAAGAGTGTTAATACATACACTTTTTCCTGAACCAGTGGCTCCTGCAATTAATAAATGAGGCATTCTTGCGATATCAGCTATAACGGAATTACCAGCAATATCCTTACCTAATGCAAAAGCAAGTTTAGATGGAAATTTTTTAAATTCTTCATCTTCAATAACTTCTCTTAAATAAACAGCTTGTGCTTTCTCATTAGGAACTTCTATACCTACAGCAGCTTTACCCGGTATTGGTGCTTCTATTCTAATTCCTGAAGCAGCCAAATTAAGGGCAATATCATCAGATAAACTTACAATTTTACTAACCTTTACACCTTGCTTTGGTTGTAATTCATAACGAGTTACAGTTGGTCCTCGGTTTATTTGAATAACTTTTGCCTCTACTCCAAAGCTGTATAAAGTTTTTTCAAGTTTTTTTGCATTATCTAACATCTTATTTTTTGAATGACTTGTAACAGAATAAGGATTTGATTGAAGTAAGTCAATTGGAGGAAATTGATAATCAACATATTCCTTTGTAGTTGGGATAATATCATCAAAGGAATTTTCCTCTTTTATATTATCTTTTTTATTATCTTCAATAAATTCTTTTTCTTGCTTAGTTAAAGTTTCCTCAACAAGCTCACTGTCTTCATTCTTTTCAGCAAAATCTAAAACCATTATATCTTCATTAATCTTTTCAGATAGTTCTATTTCTTTAATTTTTGGCTTACTATCAGTTTTTTCTTTTTTCTTTTTTCTCTTTAAACTAAGGATTTTTTTAAATAAATTATTTTTTAACCAATTAATAATAAGTCCAAATTTTTCAACAAAGGAATTCCCAGTTAATATAATAAATAAAACAATTAAAAGTGAAAAAATTACTATGTAACTTCCGTAAATGCCTACCAAGCTCAATAAAATATTAGCCAGAAATGCTCCCAGAAAGCCACCGTTATTCCAATCACCAATATAATAATAATAACTTATTAGTGACCAAAGATTCATATCTGCTGGTGAAATAGCAGAGTCAGGTTTTAAATATAAAATATGTATAAAAGTTGATAAAAGTAAAATCATAGTTATAGCTGAAAACAGTTTGCATTTTGTAATTTTTTCTTGCTTTTTTAGGAGAATGATAATAGCAACAATACTAAAGACAACTGGCAAAAGATAAGCCCCTATTCCCAATAAACCTAAGGAAAAGTTATTAATCCACTTTCCAAAAATACCCCCTTGTTTTGTATATATTCCTACTCCAAGGATTAAAGCTATGGCAAAGATAATAATTCCTTTTATTTCTTGGGAAAGTGAGCTTCTTTGAACTTTAAAATTCTTAGTTTTTTTTCTTTTAGCAATTTTTTTTCCCATATTATACAGTCTCCTTTTTAAATAAAAAGTGCTAGCATTAGCTAACACATTTAATTTAATTATAGCACGTTTATTAAATTTTGTAATAAAGATTTATTATTTATTTAAAAATCTATTTTATTTGACATGTTAATAATATTTCCTGGCTGTAATTCATTGTTTAGATAATCATTGGGGTCTGTTGATATAAGTCTTTCAATAATATAGCTTTTATTTTCATTATAGCATACCTGTAGCAAACTTCCTTTATAATTAATTTCTTCATATTGAATACTTTTTTCATTTTCTAAATTTTTAAAAATGATGTCATTAGAAATAATTGAGTATATCATTTTATATCACCACTATTATTATTTTCATCAATTAATTCATATAGTTTTTTAATTGCCTTATCAAGTCCTCCTACTTCATCAATTAGTTTTTCTCTTACAGCTTCTTCACCGATTAGGATAGTGCCTACATCTTTTGCAAGTTTGCCTGTATCTAGCATTAATTCTTTAAAACGTTTTTGACTTATTTTAGAATTCCTTGATACAAATTCGACTATTCTTTCTTGCATTTTTTCAAAGTAATCAAAGGTTTGAGGAATTCCGATAACAGTCCCACTCATTCGTACTGGATGTATAGTCATGGTTGCTGTAGATGCAATAAATGAATAATTAGCTGATACTGCTAAAGGCACTCCTATAGAATGACCTCCACCTAAAACTAAAGAAACTGAAGGCTTACCTAAGGAGGCAATCATCTCTGCTATAGCAAGCCCTGCCTCAACGTCTCCACCAACGGTATTAAGTACAATCAGTAATCCTTTAATATCATCATTATCTCTAATAGCAACCAGTTGTGGAATTACATGCTCATATTTCGTTGTTTTATTTTGAGGAGGAAGAAGAATATGTCCTTCAATTTGTCCTATAATAGTTAGACAGTGAATTTTTGATTTATTTTCATCATTATCTTCATCTATAGGCATTTGCCCGAATTCTTTTATGGATTCTGTTGTATTATCTTGCTTTTTTTTAATGTCTTCATTTTTCTTCATTTAAATTCCACCTATCTAAAGTAATTATTTTTAGTATTTTTCCTCTAATCGTGAAGAAAAATACATAAAAAAAAGATTCCAAAGGAATCTATAAAAACTTATATTAAAACTTTTATAATTTTATAATTACTGGTTGTATTTGTGTTTTCTTTAATGCTTTTTCTATTGTATTTAAAATAAGATTCATATCGGACATAATTGAATTTGGCTTTTTTTCACTATTATCTTGGCCCATAGGTACGAAAAAAATGTTCTTTGAGTTCATTAGTATTCCTATGTTTTTCATATTTAAACCTAAACCGTCGTTGGTTGCCACTGCAAGAACGACTGGTTTTTCATTTCTAAGCAATGCTTTAGCTGCCATTAGTACAGGAGTATCTGTAATGGCATTTGCTAGTTTTGCTAAAGTATTTCCTGTACAGGGTGCAATTACTAGAATATCTATAAGATTATTAGGTCCTAAGGGTTCTGCATCTACAATGCTGCTAATTATTTTTTTGCCTGTCATTTTTTCAATTTTTTCTTTATGTTCATCTGCTTTGCCGAATCTTGTATCTGTACTAGATGCATTGTTAGACATAATAGGAAATATTTCAGCTCCTTCATCAATTAGTGTTTGAATAGCAGGAATCACTTTATCATAAGTACAATATGATCCACATAATGCAAAGCCTATTTTTATACCATTTAATTTATTCATATTATTACCCCCATATCCCTAATTAGGTTAAATATTGAGTCATAAATAATTAAAGCTGCACTTAAAGGAGCTACTTTACCCGGCAGGCTTGGGGCTAATAGGGCGTGTATTCCAAGTTCTTTTGCTGCAATATAATCAACTCCTCCAGGTTTTGAAGCTAAATCAATAATTAAGGCAGACTTATTAACTTTACTAAGTACATTTTTATTTAAAATTAAAAAAGGAATTGTATTAAAAATATAATCATAATTACTTATCGAGTTTTCTAAGTTTTCAAGTCGAATTATATTATAGCCGTAACTTTTAATTAATGCCAAATCCTGTGATTTTCTTGCTAGCACAGTTAATTGGGTATCAAGACCTTTTAACTTATGAGCCAAGACTTTTCCACATCTTCCAAATCCTAAAACAAGACTCTTACTTCCATGAATAGTAATCTCACTGTTTTCCATAGCATATTGGATTGCACCTTCAGAAGTAGGTATAGCATTTAGGATTGCTAAATCATCTCTTTCTAACAAATCAATAATTTTAAATTTATAGTTATCTGCAATTTTTTTTATTTCAGGAGAAATATTTCCTGCAATAAATACTTGGTTTTCTGAGATATTTTTGAATATATCTTCAAGCATGACTGTTGAATCAAGATAATCAGAATATAAGCTTTTATTATCTTTTGAACAAGGAATAGGTCCTATAATAATGTCTGAATTTGAAATAACTTCTCTTAAGTCATTAGAAAGCTTTACATTGCTTTCAATTTTTTCTTTATTAAGGCCTAAAGTATTAACTAAGTAGCCTTCCTTAGCCAAAATATTCATTAGTTTAATTTGTCGCAAATCTCCCCCAATGACTGCAAATCTAATGCTATGATTTACCAATTATATCCCTCCTGCTAAAAGATATTGGGTTATTAGTTAGTATAGTTTATGTAAAAGACCCTGTGTTTGGTGCTTGTCCTTTAATGATTATCAAGGGAACAAAAAATAAAAAACATATGAACCTTTATATTCATATGTTTTTATATCCCTGTGTGGCCAAAGCCTCCCGAACCTCTATCAGAAGAATCTAATTCTTCAACAATAAGCCACTCTATTGATTCAATTTTATTAATTACCATTTGAGCAATTCTATCTCCTCTATTAATAATAAAATCTTCATTACCAAAGTTAATCATAATTATTTTAATTTCGCCTCGATAATCTGCATCGATGGTACCAGGACTATTTAGAATTCCTATACCGTGCTTATATGCCATGCCACTTCTTGGCCTTATTTGAGCTTCATATCCTTTAGGCAATTGGATTGCTATTCCCGTAGGGATTAATTTAATTTCACCCTTTTTTATGAATTCTTTATCATTTACATTGGCATAGAGGTCCATACCTGCAGATTGTTCTGTCATATAATTGGGTAGTGGTAAATCATGGGCATTTTCCATTTTTTTAATCAATACTTTTAATCTATCAGGCATATTTTTTTAATCTCCTTTAGATTAATATTATCGATTTTTCCAACTATAGATAAGCTTGTTTTTGAAAAATCAAAAATTTTATCTATAAGCTTCGTGATTTTATCTTGGCTTACAGCATCTAGACTTTCAATAATCTCATCAGGAGTTTTAATTCTATTTAGTATTAATTGTGATTTTCCTATGCTAGACATTCTGCTACCAGTACTTTCTAATCCCATTATATAATTGCTTTTTAGCTGTTCCTTTGTTTTAATTAAATCTTCATTAGATATTTTTTCTTTTTTGAGCAAATGTATTTCATCCATAATTAATCTAATAACTTCTATGGTTTGGGAAGGATTCATGCCTCCATAGATTGTAAACAAACCAGTATCTTTATAATTAGTAGGATAGGAATATATGGAATAAGCAAGACCTCTTTCTTCTCTTATTTTTTGAAAAAGTCTTGAGCTCATCCCACCTCCAAATATAGTATTAAGCGTAATTAAATCATATACATCATCGGAGCCAGAACTAATCCCTGGGAAGTTAATGCAAACATGAACTTGTTCAATATCTTTTGTCTTTGTAATAATTTGAGCATTGTATTTTGGAGCTACATATATATAATCATCTTCTGCTTTTGAATTCCAAGAGGAAAACTTTTCCTCAATTTCTGCAAATATTTCATTATAATCGAAATTTCCTGCCAATGCTATAACAGTATTTTCAGGCCTATATCTCTTATTATAAAAAGAAAAAAGACTTTTATCATCAAAAAGGCTAATGCTTTCAGAACTTCCTAAAATAGGTTGTCCTAATGAACTTTCTTCCCATACAGCCTTTTGGATTAAATCATGAACAAGTTCCTCAGGAGAATCTTCATACATGTTAATTTCTTCTAGTATTACTTGCTTTTCTTTTTCTATTTCTTTATTGTCAAAAGTTGAGTTAAAAAACATATCCGATAATATATCTAATGCTTGACTAAAATGATTGTCCAAAGCACGGAAATAATAGCAAGTATATTCTTTTGTAGTATAAGCATTTAATTGTCCACCAATTCTATCCATTTCATCAGCTATTTGTCTTGCTGTTCTATTTTTTGTACCTTTGAACATCATATGTTCAATAAAATGAGATATGCCATTTATATCTTTGCCTTCATGTCTAGAACCATTGCCAACCCATATACCAAATGCAATAGATCTAACTGAGGGAAGTTTTTCAGCTACAATTGTAACTCCGTTAGTTAGTTTTTTTAGCTTGAACATATAAGTTCTCCTTTTCTAATTATGGCTTTATATTACTCCCTTTCATTATTCATCTTTTCTGGTTTTGGAAGAGTATCTTTTCTTGATAAATTGATTCTTCCTTGATTGTCGATATCAGTTACCTTAACAAGTATTTCATCTCCGATTTTTACAACATCTTCAACATTTTTTACATGTTCATGGGCAAGTTTTGAAATATGAACTAAGCCTTCTTTTCCAGGTGCAATTTCAACAAAAGCACCAAAAGTCGTGATTTTTACAACCTTACCAAGATATATTTCTCCAGCTTCAATATCTTTTGCAATTCCTTCGATAATAGATAAGGCTCTTTTAACTTTTTCAGAATCTACTCCACAAATATATATTCTTCCATCATCTTCAATGTCAATTTTTACACCTGTTTCATCAATTATTTTATTAATTGTTTTTCCACGAGGCCCGATTATTTCACTTATTTTTTCAGGATCTACACTAGTTTGTAATATTTGTGGTGCATAAGATGAAAGTTCCTTTCTTGGCTCTGAAATAGTTTTTAAAATAACTTCATCTAAAATATATGTTCTTGCTCTTTTAGTTTGGTATAGAGCTTTTTCAATAATCTCTTTTGTTAATCCTTGAATTTTAATATCCATTTGTATAGCTGTAATACCCTTATGAGTTCCAGCAACTTTAAAGTCCATATCTCCAAAAAAGTCTTCTAGACCTTGTATATCGGTTAATATAACAAAATCATCAGTAGTTTCGCCAGTTACAAGACCTACGGATATTCCAGCCACAGGTGCTTTAATTGGTACTCCGGCAGCCATTAATGACAATGTACTTCCACATACACTAGCCTGTGATGTAGAACCGTTCGAACTTAATACTTCAGTAACTAACCTAATAGCATAAGGGAATTCTTCTTCACTTGGTATAACTGGCACGAGTGCTTTTTCAGCTAAAGCACCATGACCAATTTCGCGTCTACCTGGTCCTCTTGATGGTTTAGTTTCACCAACAGAGAAAGAAGGGAAGTTATAATGATGCATATAACGTTTTGAATCCTCTAAAGCATCTAATCCATCTAAAATTTGGACATCTCCTAAAGCACCTAAAGTAGTTACAGTCAATACTTGAGTTTGCCCTCTTTTAAATATAGCAGAACCATGAGTCCTTGGTAGAATATCAATTTCAGCAGAAAGAGGCCTTATCTCTTCAAGTGACCTTCCATCAGGTCTTTTATGTTGTCTTAAAATCATGTCTCTTACGGTTTCTTTTTCAAATTTATATATTGCTTCATTTATATAAGGTTCAAGATCTGGATTTTTTTCCAAAAAGTACTCAGTAACTTTTTCAGTAAGTTCTTTCATTTGAATATCTCTTTGCTGCTTATCATCAGTAAAAACTGATTTTTCCATTTCATCTCTACCGATGAATTCTTTAATTTCTTCATATATTTCAGTAGGAATAACGTGTTTTTCATAATCATGTTTTGGCTTTCCACATTCAGCTTGAATTTCTTCTATAAATTTTACGATTTTTTTATTTTCCTCGTGAGCTTTAAAGATTGCTTCTAACATTATTTCTTCTTCAATTTCATCAGCAGCAGCTTCTATCATCATAACCTTATCTTTTGTAGATGCAACTGTTAAGGAAAGTTTACTTACTTCTCTTTGTTCAGCAGTAGGATTAATTACAATTTCATCATTTACATAACCTACATTTACTGAACCAGTTGGACCATAAAATGGTATATCAGAAATTGTAAGAGCAACAGATGAACCAATCATAGCTGCAATTTCAGGACTGCAATCTTGATCTACAGAAAGTACTGTAGCTACAATTGAAACATCATTACGGTAATCATCAGGAAATAGCGGCCTGATGGGTCTATCTATTACTCTTGATGTTAATATAGCTTTTTCTGTTGGCTTTCCTTCTCTTCTTATAAAACCTCCAGGTATTTTACCAACTGCATATAATCTTTCTTCATAATCTACACTTAATGGGAAAAAATCTATTCCTTCTCTAGGTTTATCTGATGCTGTTGCAGTAACTAAAACAACTGTATCTTCATATCTAACCAAAGCAGCACCATTGGCTAATTCAGCAACTTTACCAATTTCAACCGTAAGCTTTCTTCCAGCAAGGTCTGTAGTAAATGTTTTAGACATAAAAATTATTACTCCTTTCTACTTACCCTATGTATTATTTAGTATTAAAAAAAAATAGCATGCTTATTATAGTATTATTTTGAAATATAATCTAATTATACTACAAGAAAGCAAGTCTTTTATTGTTAGTTTAAATTTATTTCTAGAAAGCTTGGTGTCTAAATAAAAGAATCCTCTATTTCAAGTTAAAGGAGCGGATTACTCCGCTCCTTTATTATTATTTTCTTATGCCTAGTTCAGATATTAATGTACGATATCTTTCAATATCTTTTTTCATAAGATAATTTAACAGGCCTCTTCTTTGTCCTACCATTTTAAGTAGACCTCTTCTTGAATGATGGTCTTTTTTATGGGTTTTTAAATGCTCTGTTAAATGATTGATTCTATAAGTAAGAAGAGCAATTTGAACCTCTGGAGAACCTGTATCATTCTCATTTCTTCCATACTTTTTAATGATTTCTTGTTTTAATTCTTTTTCCATTTTAAAATCCTCCTTTTTTTATTAACACCTTTTGCTAGGAATAGGCCGGAGTATCCGTAATCCGAGCAAAGGCTATATATCAAATAGATTATAGCACTATAAATCTATTCTGTAAACTTAAATTTTTAATTTAAATTAAAAATTATATACAAAATTATTTAAAATACTCTCTACAAATTTTTGCATCTGAATTTAATTGTTCTACTAATTCATCTAAGTTAGAAAATTTTCTTTCTTCTCTTAACCATTTGTAAAATTTGATACATATGCTTTCACCATACACCATTTGACAGAAATCATCGATGTAGGTTTCAATTATTCTGTTTTTACCTCTTACTGTTGGATTACAGCCTATATTAGTAATACTGTTATAAGTTTTATTTTTATATTTTGTTTTAGTTAAATATACTCCATTAGGGGGATATAATCTATCTTTTTCAGGTAAAATATTAGCTGTAGGATATCCAATTTGTCGTCCGATTTTTCTGCCTTCTACAATTGTTCCTTTAACAATATAAGGAAGGGATAATAATTCATTAACTATTTCAATATTTCCCTTTATAAGCTCTTCTCTTACTCGACTACTGCTTACAACTAAATCATTATGTAATACAGGAGGAATTTCAATAACTGATAATCCCCAAAGACTTGTTCTTTCTTTTAAAAAGTTGACATTACCTTCTTGATTTTTTCCAAATTTATTATTAGAGCCAAGAACAATGATTTTTGCATTAAGTTGTTTTAAAAGTATATTCTCTACAAATTCTTTTGCAGAATAATTAGCAAATTCTTTAGTAAATGGATATTCTATATATGTGTCTATTCCGATTTCTTCTAATCTTTTTCTTTTTTCTTCTCTTGAAAAAATCATTCCAGGAAAATCTTTTTTATTTAATAGTTTATGAGGATGAGGGTGAAAGGAAAAAACTATGGATTCATATGCATTTTCAATAGCAAGTTTTTTAACTGTATAAATTAATTTCCTATGACCTAAATGAAGGCCATCAAAATTTCCAATAGTAATTACACTTGCTTTATTATGAGAACTGTTTAAATTAGTTAAATATCTCATGATTAAACCCCTTACAAAAATAATTTCAGTGGTTTTAAATAATTGTCTTCTACTTTGTAAAGACCGATAAATTCATTTTTATAGCTATAAACTTTTACAATATTCCCAGCTTTTAAAACTTTAATGGGATCATCAATATAAGAAAGGTTTATTTTGTTCCCATTTTTAAGAAGATTTTCACCAGAATATTTAATTTTAATTGAATTGTAGTTATAAAATACCTTATCTATTTTAATGATAATATTATCAATATTTCCTAAATTAAGTTGATTTTTTAATTCTTCTAGTTTAATACTATTTTCTAATTCAAAAATTCCTACTTTTGTTCTGATTAAATCTTTCATATAAGCTCCAAAGCCTAATTTATTACCAATATCTTCACATAAAGTTCTTATGTAGGTTCCTTTTGAGCAGCTTACTTCAATTTCTATTTGATTTGGAGGTAAAAACGCAAGAATATCTATATTATGTATATAGACTTTTCTTGCTTTTCTTTCGACAGTTTTTCCTTCTCTTGCTATTTGATATAATCTTTTTCCGTTAATTTTAATAGCAGAATACATGGGAGGTACCTGTTCATATTCACCAACGAATGAAAAAACCGCCTCTTTTATTTTGTCTTCATTAAAATCTACTTTTTTTTGACTAATGATTTCACCAGTATAATCTTGTGTTGTGGTAGTAGTACCAAATTCAACAATTGCTTTGTATGTTTTATCAAAGTCCATTAAGAACTCAACAGCCTTTGTAGCCTTTCCTATACAAATAGGCAGTACTCCTTCTGCTTCAGGATCAAGAGTTCCTGTATGTCCAATTTTTTTGTAGTTTAAGATTTTTCTGGCTGCAGCAACTACATCGTGAGAAGTATATCCTTTTTCTTTATAAATACTTATAATTCCATTCAAGTTTATGTCTCCTTAAAACAATTCTTTTAAAATTGTATTAATAACTTCATCTTTAGCTTCTATTATAGTTTTATTTATGGTGCAACCTGCAGCTTTCTTATGGCCTCCTCCTCCAAATATCTGAGCTATAACAGATATATCGATATTATCAGAAGAGCGAAAGCTCACTTTAATTTCATTTTCTGATTTTTCATATAAAAGACAAGCAATTAAAACTCCTTCAGTATTTTTCATAAATGATATTATGCCTTCTGTATCGAAGTTCTTTGCATCAAATTTTTCAAGTTCTTTTTTATCTAAAGTACATATTGATAATTGATTATTTTGGTATAATTCCATTTTATTTAATGCATATGCAAGCAATTTTGTTGCTGATAATGAACGGGAAAAAAATAGTTTGTTCATAATATCAGTAAAGTTAATATTATAAGTTAATAAATCAGCAATTATTTTATGGGTAAAAGAGCTAGTATTGTTATGTTTAAAGCCACCTGTATCAAAAGCAATTCCAGTATACAAAGATGAGGCTATTTCTTTATCTAATGAAAGTCCCCAGTCTTTAATAAGTTCATAAATAATTTCACAAGTAGATGATGCATTAGAATTAACTAAATTATAATCAGCATATTTTGGATTAGTTATATGGTGGTCTATATTTATAGTTATTTTGGCTGTGTCAAAAATACTAATATATTCTCCTATTCTTTCTTTATCGCCACAATCTAAGGCAATGAAAAGTTCTAAGGGAAGATTGTCAGGATATTCATCATATATTAATTCTTTACCGTGTATAAAGTTATATTTATCTGGTATATCCTTCATAAGTATTATGGGTTTTTTGCCCATTTTTTCAAGAACTAAAGCTAAAGCCGTACACGCCCCAATGGCATCACCATCAGGATTCGTGTGAACGGCTAAAGCAATGTGCATAGAATCATTAATAAGATTATATATTTCTTGATTAATCATGGGCTTCATCATCTCCACTGTCCTTCTTAATTTCATCAATAATTTTAGATAGATGTATACCATATTCTATAGAATCGTCAAGTTTGAAAATTAATTCAGGTGTGTTTCTAAGATTAATTCTCTTTGCTATTTCTCTGCGGATATAACCACTGGCATTTATTAATCCTTCAATGACATTTTCTTTTTGTTCCTTATCAGCCATTACACTTATATAAATCTTGCAAATTTTTAAATCGCTAGTAGTATCAACATTAATAACACTTACAAAAGCATTATTGATACGAGGATCTTTTAAATCGTGTCGGATAATTTCACTTAACTCTTTTTTAATTTCTTCGTTTATCCTAATTATTCTTGTTCCTTTAGACATTTTTATCACCAATCCGTTTTATGGTAAAGTATTTAATTAAGTTCTAGGAATTTCTTCCATAATATAGGCTTCAACTATATCGCCTTCTTTGATGTCATTAAATTTTTCAAAAGTAAGACCGCATTCATATCCGCTATGAACTTCTTTAACATCATCTTTAAATCTTTTTAAGGAGCTAAGTTGTCCTTCGTAAACTACTATTCCGTCACGGACAATTCTAACTTTACAGTTTCTAATCATTTTACCGTCTAATACATAAGCTCCTCCAATTGTACCTAATCCTGAGGCCTTAAATGTTTGACGGATTTCTGCATGACCTATTACCTTTTCTTCGTATTCTGGATCAAGCATTCCCTTCATTGCAGCTTCAATATCTTCAATTGCATTGTAAATAACACGATATAATCTAATATCAACTTTTTCAAGTTCTGCAAAAGATTTAGCTCCTGCTTCAGGTCTAACATTAAATCCAATAATAATTGCATTGGATGCGGAAGCTAACATTACATCGGATTCTGTAATTGCTCCAACACCTCCGTGAATGGTATGAATTCTTACTTCTTCGTTTGATAAACGTTCTAAACTTTGTCTTAAAGCTTCTACAGAACCTTGAACATCAGCTTTGATAACAATATTTAATTGTTTTACATCACCAGATTGTATTTGACTAAATAAATCATCAAGGGAAACTTTATTTGGAGTAGCTCTTAAAGCCTGTTCCCTATCTCTTACAGCTAAATTATGAGCAATTTGTCTTGCTTCTTTATCACTATCAACTACATAAAAAGAATCTCCTGCAGAAGGAACTTCTGACAATCCTATTATTTCTACGGGAGTTGATGGGCCTGCACTTTTAACCCTACGTCCTTTATCATCAGTCATTGCCCTTATTCTACCATAAGCTGAACCTGCTAGTATGGGGTCTCCTACTTTTAATGTTCCGCTTTGAACAAGTACAGTTGCTACAGGACCTCTGCCTTTATCTAATTGTGCTTCTATAATAGTTCCTCTAGCTTTTTTGTTGGGATTTGCTTTTAATTCTTCCATTTCTGCTACTAATAAGACCATTTCTAATAAAGTATTTAAATTTGTCTTTTGCATTGCAGAAACAGGAACACAAATAGTATCTCCACCCCAGTCTTCAGTAAGAAGCCCATGGTCAGCTAATTCTTGTTTAACTCTGTCAGGATTTGCACTAGGTTTATCGATTTTATTTATAGCTACAATAATTTGTACATTAGCAGCCCTTGCGTGGTTAATTGCTTCTATTGTTTGAGGCATGACACCGTCGTCAGCAGCTACTACCAATATAGCTATATCAGTAACTTTTGCACCCCTCATTCTCATTGCTGTAAAAGCTTCATGGCCAGGCGTATCAAGAAAAGTAATCTTTTTACCGTTTACATCAATTGTAGAAGCTCCAATATGTTGAGTAATTCCACCCATTTCTTTTGCTGTTACATTACTTTTTCTTAAAGCATCCAATAAGGAAGTTTTACCATGGTCAACATGCCCCATTACAACAACTACAGGAGGTCTTTCAACAAGATCTTCCTCAGAACTATCTTCCTCTGCAAATAAAGATTCTAAATAATCTTCTTCCTTTTCTTCTTCAATCAATATATTAAATTCCTCAGCTAACATTGAAGCAGTATCAAAATCTATTTCTTGATTTATGGATGCCATTACACCTTTCATCATTAAGCTTTTAATAAGTTCTGATGCAGGATGCTCAAGTTTTTGAGCAAGGTTTTGTACAGTAATTTTATTAGGTATTTTTATGATTTTTATAGAATCTTCCTCGCTATCTTCTAGAATTTCTTTTTTATCCTCTTTTTGATTTACTTTTGTTTTTTTATCTATTTTAATGTCTTCTTTATTTAATTCTTCTCCAAATTCTGCTTTTGAATCATTTATATTTACTTTTTTATTTTTATCTTTAGACTTTATATCATTAGCATCTTTGGAATCATCAGTTGTATAGTAGTCAATAATTAATTGTGCTTCCTCATCATCTAAGGAACTCATATGACTATGTACCTCTATTCCAAAGTCTGCTAATATTTTAATTAGTTCTTTACTACTTATGTTTAACTGTTTTGCAATTTCATATACTCTAATTTTTGACAAACAGCTCACCTCCACAAATTACAGCCTATCAGAATCAAGCATTTTAATAAGTTTTAAAGAAAAATTTTCATCTATTACAGCTAAGGAAGAGCGAGGGCTTTTCCCTATGGCCTTTCCCAACTGTTCTTTCGTACCAAATTCATATATTGGAATTTTTCTATAATTACATTTATCTTTGAATAATTTTTTTGTATTTAAAGATGCATCTTTAGCAATTATAACTAATTTAGCTTTATTCTTTTTGACTGCCTTTTCACACTGAAATTCACCGGATAAAAGATTTCCGGACTTCATACATAAACCTAATATAAAATAAATTGAATTGCTCATTTTTTATTTTTCAGCTCACTTTTTAACTCTTCAAATATTTCATTTGGAACAGCTGATTTAAAAGATCTTTCTAATCCCTTAGACTTTTGTGCCTTTTCAAGACATTCTTCGTTAGGACAAATATATGCACCACGTCCTGCTTTTCTTCCTGTAAAATCTAAGGAGATTTCACCTTCTTTGTTTTTTACAACTCTTATTAATTCTTTTTTATTTTTCATTTCTTGACAACCAGTACATTTTCTAAGAGGAATTTTCCTTGTTTTCACATTATCACTCCTCTGTATTAGAATTTGTTTCATTGTCATGGTCAATTTCGTTATCTTCAAAAGTTATCCCTGCTTCTTTTGCTTGAGATTCACTCTTAATATCTATTTTCCAACCAGTTAATTTAGCTGCTAATCTTGCATTTTGTCCTTCTTTACCTATAGCTAAGGATAATTGATAATCTGGAACTATAACACTGGCACTTTTGTTTTCTTCATCAACTTTCACATTAACTACTTTTGAAGGACTTAAAGCAGCTGCAATAAATTCTGTTGGGTCCTCACTCCATTGAATAATGTCAATTTTTTCTCCTCTTAATTCATTAACTATTACATTAACTCTTTGACCATTTTGACCTACGCAAGCACCTACAGGATCAACTTCAGGGTTATTTGAGCAAACAGCCATTTTAGTTCTTGAGCCAGCTTCTCTAGATATACTTTTAATTTCAACGATTCCTTCATATACTTCTGGAACTTCTTGTTCAAATAATCTCTTAACTAATTCAGGATGAGTTCTTGAAACAAATATTTGAGAACCTTTAGTAGTTTGTTTTACTTCAAGAATGTAAACCTTTATTCTGTTATTAATTTCATATTCTTCTGTTGGAATTTGTTCATTTGGTTGAAGAATAGCTTCTGCTTTCCCTAAATTAATTATGACATTTTTTCTTTCTTTTCTTTGAATAATTCCTGTCATAACATCTCTTTCTTTTGTAATGTAGTGGTTATAAATGATTTCTCTTTCAGCCTCACGTATTCTTTGAATAACTACTTGTTTAGCAGTTTGAGCTGCAATACGGCCAAAATTCTTAGGGGTTACTTCAATGTCAATGACATCATCAAGCTCATAGTTAATGTTTATATCTCTTGCTTCTTCTAATGAAATTTCTAAGGCATCATTTTCAACTGTTTCAACTACAGTCTTTTGTGCATAAACTACTACATCACCATTTTCACGATTAATTGTTACTTTTATATTTTGTGAAGTTCCAAAATTCTTTTTGCAAGCAGATACAAGGGAAGTTTCAATTGCTTCAAAAAGTAATTCTTTATCAATTCCTTTTTCTTTAGCTATTTCTTCTATTGCACCGATAAACTCGGAGTTCATATCCTTTACCTCCTCAAAAGCTGTTAAAATAAAATTGCTAAACGTATAATAGCAATATCATTTCTATTAAATGATAATTCATTACCATCTTCATCTATAATATATACTATATTATCTTTTAATCCTATCAACTCTCCAGAATATTCCTTCTTTTTATTAAAAGCTTTATAGAGTTTAATGTCTACTATTCTTCCTTTATATCTTTCAAAATCAGAATCCTTTTTTAAAGGCCTATCAAGTCCAGGAGAACTTACTTCTAAAATATAAGAATTTTTAATAGGGTCCTCTTTGTCTAATGTTTTTTCTAAGGATTTCGAAACTAGCTCGCAATCGTCAATAGTAATGCCCCCCTTTTTATCTATGAAAACTCTAAGGTACCAATTCGTACCTTCTTTAACGTATTCTACATCAACAAGCTCAAAATTATGTTCTTCCATTATAGGCTCAAGATACGATTCTACAGCTTTTTCGATACTTTGTTTTGACACATTATCACCCTTTCAAACTATTGCTAATGATTAAAAGTCTTTTCTGTACAAAAGATTCTCTAAATAGTTTTTAATAAAAAAGAATATCCTATTCATCATATTTCTACAAGAATATGAGACTAGAATAGTCTTAAAATCTCTTAATACAATAGAAAGAGTGGGTTTCGACCCACTCTTAAATAAAAAATATACGTAGCAAGTTAATGCTATTATAGCATTATCAATAATTAAATGCAAGTATTAAAACAAGGAGAGCTGACTTGTTTCGGGTATTCCAGATATAATATCATTTTCTTTCATTATTTCAACTACTGGTCTGCTTATTTTAGTTCTTTCTACTAGATTTTCGATAGAAAGAAATTCCCCAGCTTCTCTTGCTTTTTCAATATTAAATGCAGCAGTATTTCCTAAACCTTGTAAAGCATTAAGAGGTGGCAGGATGCCTTCTGGCGTAATTNTAAATGTTACTGCAGCAGATTTATATAAGTCAATAGGAATAAATTTTATACCTCTTACATACATTTCTAAAACTATTTCTAAAACTGTAAGGGTTCCTTTTTCTTTAGTTGAAAGATTGTTCCCTTTTTCTTCATATTCTTTTATGATTTTGCGAACTTTATTTTCTCCTTTACACATTAGGCAATAATCGAAATCTTCAGCTCTTACGGTAAAATATGTCGCATAAAAAGCTTCCGGATAATAAACCTTAAAATATGCAATTCTAAAAGCCATCATAACATATGCAGCTGCATGAGCTTTAGGGAACATATATTTTATTTTTTTACAAGAATCAATATACCATTGGGGTACATTAGCTTTTTTCATAGCCTCTTCATCTTCAGGTGCAAGTCCTTTTCCTTTTCTAACTTTTTCCATGATTTTAAAGGCGTGTTTCTTTTCTACTCCTTTGGCAATTAAATAAACCATAATATCGTCTCTTGTAGATATAACTTCAGGTAGAGTAGCCGTACCCTCGCGGATTAATTCTTGAGCATTATTTAACCATACATCTGTTCCGTGAGACAGACCTGATATTCTAATTAGTTCTGAAAAAGTATTAGGCTTGGTATCTACTAGCATTTGTCTTACAAATTTTGTACCAAACTCAGGAAGTCCTAAAGTTCCAACTTCACAATTAATATCTTCGGTTGAAATATTTAATGCTTTAGTGGAACTAAACAAAGACATAGTTTTTTCATCGTCTAAAGGTATCTTTTGTGCATTAACGCCTGTTAAATCTTCAAGCATTTTAATTACAGTAGGGTCGTCATGGCCTAAAATATCAAGTTTTAGTAGTCTCCCGCTAATAGAATGATAGTCAAAATGTGTAGTGACTACTGTAGATTTAACATCATTAGCAGGTCTTTGAACAGGACAAAAGTCATATATTTCGTGGTCTTTTGGTACTATCATTAAGCCACCTGGATGCTGTCCTGTTGTTCTTTTTATTCCTGTGCATCCTTTAACAAGTCTGTTAGTCTCAGCTTTTCTTAGGACAATATCTTTTGATTCCATATATTTTTTTACAAAACCATAAGCTGTTTTTTCAGCCAAGGTTCCAATGGTACCAGCTCTATAGACATATTCTTTTCCAAATAATTCTTCCGTATAACTATGAGCTCTAGGTTGATATTCACCTGAAAAGTTTAAGTCTATATCAGGTTCTTTGTCACCGTCAAAACCTAAAAAGGTTTCGAAAGGTATATCATGGCCGTCTTTATTCATTTTTTCCCCACATTTTGGACAAAGCAGATCTGGCATGTCACATCCTGAACCACCGCCAAAAGACTTAACAGTTTCTGAATCAAAATCTGAGTATTTGCAATTAGGGCAAACATAATGGGGAGGAAGGGGATTTACTTCTGTAATTGATGCCATTGTAGCAACAAAGGAAGAACCAACAGAACCCCGAGAACCAACTAAATAACCATCTTCTAAAGACTTCCAGACTAGTTTTTGGGCAATAATATACATTACTGCAAAACCATTTTTTATTATAGCATTTAATTCTCTGTCTAACCTACTTTGTACAGGCTGGGGGAGTGGATCGCCATATATGGATTTAGCTTTTTCCATTGTTATTCTTATTAATTCTTCTTCTGCTCCGTCAATTTTAGGTGGGAAGGTTTCATCAGGAATAGGTTTTATATTTTCAATCATTTCATTTATTTTATTAGGATTATCAATGACTACTTGTTTTGCCTTATCTTCTCCCAAATAAGAAAATTCATGAAGCATTTCTTCCGTTGTACGTAAATATAAGGGAGCTTGATTATCAGCGTCTGTAAAACCTTGTCCTGCCATGATAATTCTTCTAAAGACTTCATCTTGGGGATCTAAAAAGTGTACATCACAGGTAGCAACAACAGGTTTATTAAGTGTATCAGCTAATTCAACAATATAATTATTAATTTTTATAAGTTCTTCAATTGATTCTACAGTTCCGTTATCAACTAAAAACTGATTATTTCCTAAGGGCTGAATTTCTAAGTAGTCATAAAAGGAAGCAATTCTTTTTATTTCTTCTTCTGACTTTTTGCTAAGAATAGCACGGTATAGTTCTCCTGCTTCACAGGCACTTCCAATAATAAGACCTTCTTTATATTTGTCATAAAGGCTTTTAGGAATTCTAGGTCTTTTGTGGAAGTAATTAATATGGGCTAAGGATACTAAGCGGTATAAATTAACTAAGCCAGTATGGTTTTTAACAAGTATAACTGCATGATAAGTCTTTAGTTTTTTTACGTCAATTTCATCTCCGGCTAAGGAATTAATTTGATTTAAGTTATTGATTTGTTTATTCTTTAATATATCAATACATTTAATAAATATTTCGCTAGTAGCTTTTGCATCATCTACAGCTCTATGGTGATTTTCTAAAGAAATTCCAAGATGTTTTGCAATAATATCTAGCTTGTGCCTACTTAAAGAAGGAAATAATAGTCTTGATAATTCTAAAGTATCTAAAATAGTATTATTAACTGATAAGGACATGTTTTTAGCAGCATTACGAATAAAAGCCACATCAAAATTGGCATTATGAGCAACAATAACGCTGTTTCCTACAAAATCTAAAAATTTAGGGAGTACTGTATCAATTGTTGGAGCATCTTTTACCATTTCATCTGTAATACCAGTTAATTCTTGAATATTGGCTGGTATTGGGACTTCAGGATTAATTAATGAGCTAAAGTAATCGATAATTTCTCCATTTCTTATCTTAACAGCTCCTATTTCGGTAATTTTATCTTTTGTAGAAGATAAGCCAGTAGTTTCAATATCAAAAACCGTAAACTCATCAGATAAGGTTTGATTTTGTGGTGATTGGACAACAGCATTTAAATCATCTACTAAATATGCTTCTATACCATAGATTACTTTAATGCCATATTTTTTAGCTGCTGCAGCTGCATCAGGATATGCTTGTACTACTCCGTGGTCTGTAATTGCAATAGCAGGATGCCCCCACTTTGCTGCCCTTTCAATTAATGATGATACAGATACAATACCATCCATAGAACTCATTTGGGTATGGGCATGGAGTTCTACTCGTTTTTCATTTGCAAGATCAAGGCGAACTGATTTTGAAGTTTTTTCAACAATATCCTTTGCCATAATAACTATTTCTCTGGAATAATTGTCGTACTGGACAAAACCTCTTACACAGACATGAATATTAGTTTTTAATCTATCTTTAACTGAGTTTTCAAAAGTATTTTTCTTTGTAAAAAATTTTACGGTTATAGAATCACCATAATCAGTAATGTCAAAAGTAACTATATACTTTGAATTATTAATTTCTCTATATTCTATTGAAAAGATATCTCCTTCAATAGTTACTTCTCCTAATTCTTCCGTTATATCTTTTATATTAATTATTTCAGTGTTTATTTCTTTACCTAAAATAATCGGATTTGCTTTTTCAATATCATTTAATTCTTCTTCATTGTTTGATTTGTTATTATTTGATGTTTTAATATTTTCTATAATATCTTGTTCCATATAAGATAAATTTTCTTCGTAAATTTTCTTTTTATCTTTTGTTATTTTTTCTTCTTCGAATATAACTTCCATATTAAGACCTAATTCTTCACTTAACATGGACTTTATCTTTTTATCTAATTCATTTTTTCTTAAATATAAAGATTGATTATTAGTTACTTTTATTATTAAGTTATTATCTTTAAGCTTCCAATTACAATCTTTTAAAATACCAGTACAAATGGGATGCTTATTATAAATTGAATGTAAAAGATTATCCCAATATAAATGTATTGCTTTCTTTGAAGAACTATTATTGTTTAATAAATTATCATCAGTAATGTATTTGCTTTTTAAATATACTTTATTAATTCCTTTAAATTGTTCTCGTATTTGACAACTAAGTTGTTCAAGAATTTCACTATAAATGATATTTCTGGAATGTATAAGTATTTCTATAGTTTTATCTTCTTTATAAACCCTAATATTTTTAATCTTTGCTTCTTTTAGCATTTCTTTTATTGGAGCGTCAATATGCACTTTTGGAAAAACATCTAAAAAACTGCGATAACTTTCACTTTGTTGCATTTTAACCTCCATCCCGCCCTACGGACATATCTAAAATTAAAGTTTATCTATTTCTTCTAATAAAGCTTCTAATAACTTATCTTCGGGAACTGTCTTAATGATTTCACCTTTTTTAAAAATAAGCCCTATACCTTTTCCACCTGCAATTCCTATATCTGCTTCTCTAGCCTCGCCAGGTCCGTTAACCGCACAACCCATTACAGCTATTTTAATATTTTTATTTAAATTAGCACATTTTTTTTCTACTTCATTGGCTAAAGAAATTAAGTCAATTTGAGTCCTTCCACATGTTGGACAAGATATAAATTCAACTCCAAATTTTCTAAGCTCTAAAGTCTTTAATATTTCTTTTGCACATATTACTTCTTCTACAGGATCTCCTGTTAAGGATACTCTTATTGTATCGCCAATACCTCTAGATAAAATTGCCCCAATACCTACTGCAGATTTTATTGTGCCTCCTCTAAGAGTTCCTGCTTCAGTAATTCCTACATGAAGAGGATATTCCACTTTATTAGATAACTCTTCATAAGCATTTAAAGATAGTAGAATATTTGAGGCTTTAATAGAAATAACAATGTCGTGAAAATCAAGTTCTTCTAATATTTGAACATGTTTTAAAGCACTTTCTACTAATGCTTTATGATTGATTCCGCCATATTTATTTAATAGCTCTTTTTCTAATGAACCTGAATTAACCCCTATTCGGATAGGAATTTTTCGTTCTTTTGCAGCTTTTACAACTTCCCTAACTCTTTCTTTACCTCCAATATTTCCAGGGTTAATTCTTAATTTATCAACCCCATTTTCAATAGAAGTTAAAGCCAGGCGGTAATCAAAATGAATGTCAGCTACTAAAGGTATATGAATTTGTTTTTTTATTTCTGTAATGGCATTGGCAGCTTCCATATCGGGAACTGCTACCCTAATTATTTCACAACCAGCATCTTCTAAGCGAAGTATTTGTTTTACGGTTTCTGTTATATTTCTTGTATCCGTATTACACATGGATTGAATTGATATAGGATGATCCGAACCAATATGGATATTTCCTATGCTAACAGTTCTAGTTTTTGAACGTTTTATATTCATATTTGACATAATTCCTCCATTACTAATGGGTAAATACTCTTGAGATATCATTAAACAAAACGACTACCATTAAAGTCATTAATAAAGCAAAACCAATAAAATGTATCATGCCTTCTTTTTCAACATCGACAGGTTTTCCTCTTAGTGCTTCTAAGAATAAGAATACCAATCTACCACCATCTAAAGCAGGAATTGGTAATAAGTTCATAATTCCCAAATTGATACTAATTATTGCAGTAATACTTAATAGATATTGAATAGCAATATATAAGCTTGCTTTCATTCCTTCTTGATATGCTTGGCCGATAATTCCCATAACTCCTAAAGGTCCTGCAACTTGCTCTTTTTCAACTTGGAAAGTTAGTATTTTAATGACTCCAATTATCACCTGTTTCATTATAAATAGCAATTGCCAAAAACTTTGGACAAGGACATTAATAATATTATTTTCTCCAATTTTAGGTTCAAAACCAATTAGCCATCTTTCACCATTAAATTTTGGTGTAACAAGCTTAGTTATGTTAGTCCTATCTCTTTTAAAAACAATTTTAATGGGGCTATCTTTTGTTTGTTGTATTATAGTATCTATTTCTTCTTTTATATGAATTCTTTGCCCATCTAAAGAAATTATTTTATCGCCAGCTTGTAGACCTATTTCTTGTGCAGCTGAATCGGGAAGGACTTTATTTACTGTTGTAGTTAAGAAACCAGATGATGAAATTGACCAAGCTATAATGATATATGCCAATAAGAGATTCATAAGAGGACCGGCTATAATAACTGCTATCCTGATTCCAACAGATTTATTTGTGAAAGAACGATTATCATCTAAAGCAGAATCTTGCCCTAGCATTTTGCAAAAGCCTCCAAGAGGAAAAACACGTATAGAATATACTGTTTCACCAATCTTTTTACTAATAAATTTTGGTCCCATGCCTATAGCAAATTCTTCTACTAATATTCCACTTTTTTTAGCAACAATGAAATGTCCAAACTCATGAAAAAGTATTATTATTCCAAAAACAAAAATTGATATTAATATTGTCAATACATCCATTCTTTCACCTCGTTTTGCAAATTTTTCTTGCCCAATCATCTACATTTACTATATCGGATAATGACGGATTTTCAACGAGTTCATGTTTATCCATTACATCTTGTATTATTCTTGGGATATCTAAAAAAGCAATTTCTTTTTTTAGAAACTTATCTACTGCAACTTCATTTGCAGCATTTAAAACTGCTGGCATAGAGCCTCCAATTTTTAAGGCATCATACGCTAATTGTAAACATTTAAAAACAGATAAATCAGGATTTTCAAAAGAAAGTAGATTTCTTTCTGCAAAGTTTACTTTTGGCCAGTTATTTTTTACCCTTTTAGGATATGTTAAAGCATATTGAATAGGAAGCCTCATATCTGGTTCGCCCATTTGAGCAATAATAGAACCGTCTTCAAATTCTACCATCGAATGAATGATACTTTGAGGATGAATTAAAACTTCTATCTTATTTAATTCTACATCAAACAACCATCTAGCTTCAATTACTTCTAAGCCTTTATTCATCATAGTAGCAGAATCAATGGTGATTTTTGCTCCCATTTCCCAATTAGGATGTTTAAGAGCTTCTTTAACTGTAACATTTTCTAGTTCTTTTAAGCTTTTACTTCTAAAAGGACCTCCTGAAGCAGTTAAAATAAGTCTGCTTACAGGATTTAGAGGGTTTCCTTGCAAACACTGAAAAATTGCAGAATGTTCACTATCAACCGGATATATTGAGACATTATTTTTTTTAGCCTCTTCCATTATTATTTTCCCTGCAGTTACTAATGTTTCTTTGTTTGCCAGGGCAATATTTTTTTTGTTTTGGATAGCTTTGTAGGTAGGAATAAGACCTATCACCCCTACAACTGAAGTAACTAATGTATCAATTTCATCCATAACAGCAATTTCAATTAGTCCTTCTAATCCTTTTAATATCTCTATTTTGCTACCAATTCTCTTTTTTAATTCATATGCTTTTTCTTCATCCATTACTGCTACTTTTTTAGGATGAAATTCTTCTATTTGTTTTTCTAGCAAATCTATATTTTTATTAGTTGATAAAGCTTTAACTTCAAAGCCTTCTATATTTCTAACAACATCTAAAGTTTGAGTACCTATTGAACCGGTGGAGCCCAATATGGAAATTTTCTTCAAAAGTCTCACCTCTTATTAACTAATCCTAAGGATGTCAATGAAATAGTTATGTATGAAAATAAAGCGTTTTACAGCATTAGTATAAATTATGCCATAAGATAGTTTATCAATAGAACTATGTAATATACAAAAGGAGCTGTAAACAAAATACTATCGAACCTGTCTAAAACTCCCCCATGTCCTGGGAACAAATACCCATAATCTTTTATATCAACATATCTTTTTATAGAGGATGCAGCTAAATCCCCTAATTGAGATGCTATACTTCCAAGTCCACCTATGATTGCACAAATAAGCGGGAAATTTGTTATTGTAATATTTACATAGGATTGAATAACAACTCCATATAATAGGGATAGCAAAGCACTTCCAACAAAACCACCTATGGCTCCTTCTATAGTTTTTTTGGGGCTTAAACTGGGACAAAGTTTATGTTTGCCTAAAAAAATTCCCGTAAAATAAGCAGCAGTATCACTTCCCCAAGCACTAATAAAGATTAACCAAATATATATTTCTCCATACAAAAAATTATTTATATGTATAATATAAGAAAGTAAAATACAAATATAAAAAAATCCAAAAAAGGTAATAGCTCCGTCAACTATATTATATTTTTTATGTAAAAATATAGTACTTAATAACAATGTAATTAAAAATAAAATTACAAAAAGAAAATAAAACTGCTGGTTAGAAGCAACAAATAAGATATAAAGCAAGGTAAAAACAAACCCAATAGATTTTATAGGTTTAAACTTTTTATCCATAGCTTTATAAAACTCATATAAGCCAATTAAAACAAAAACAGATAATGATATTTTTAATATCCAACCACCAGATAAAATAATAAATATTAGTAAAGGAATCCCTAAAAGTGCTGTTATAATACGTATACCCACTTAGATCTCCTCCGATATTAAATACTTCCATAGCGCCTATCTCTGTTTTGATATTCAAAAATAGCCTCATAAAGGTCATTTTCATCAAAGTCCGGCCATAATTTTTCAGAAAAGAATAGTTCACTATAAGCTATTTGCCATAATAAAAAATTACTAATTCTTTTTTCACCACTGGTTCTAATTAAAAGATCGGGATCTGGAATCCCATTAGTGTCAAGATAATTAGAAATTAAAGATGCATTAATATCTTCTATATTAATTTTAGATTTTGTAGCATCAGAGATAATTTTTTTGATAGCTCTTGTTATTTCATCTCTGCTTCCATAGTTTAAAGCAATATGCAAATTAAGCCCTGATTTATTATATGTTAATTCTTGAAGTTGTTTAATTTTATCTTGTGTATCCTTATCAAACTTACTTATATCACCTATGACATCAATTTTAATATTACTATTTTTTGAATCCTTAAGATATTGGTTTAAATATTGGTTTAAAAGTTTCATCAAAGAGTTTACTTCTTCTTTTGGTCTATTCCAATTTTCTGTTGAAAAAGCGTAAACAGTCAAATGAGCTATTCCTAAAGAATCAGCTGCTTTAATTATTTTTTCTAAAGCTTTTGTTCCAGCTTTATGGCCAAATGACCGAGATTGTTGCTTTTTTTTTGCCCATCTGCCGTTTCCATCCATAATAATAGCAATATGTTTTGGGAGAGAAGTCATTTTTAGTTTATCTTTATAATTAAGCTTATCCATAGCTAACCTCCTCAAATGGGTACAAGATATATCAATGGTCAAAATTTACACCTTAAACAAAATTAAGAAAACACCCCTTAAAAAAGGGGTTTAAATACTCTAGATAGAAAGAATATCTTTACTTTTCTTTTCAATATGTACATCTATTTGTTCTATATATTTATCTGTTAACTTTTGAATATCATCTTCGATATTTTTTAATTCATCTTCTGAGATATCTCCTGATTTTTCTTCTTTTCTAAATTGGTCTAAAGCATCTCTTCTGATATTTCTTATAGCAACTTTAGCATCTTCACCTTTTTTCTTTACTTCCTTAGTTAATTCTTTTCTTCTTTCTTCAGTTAATTCAGGGAAAACTAATCTGATAACTTTTCCATCACTAGTAGGCGTAATCCCTATGTCAGAAGCTAATATTGCTTTTTCAATATCCTTCATTATAGATGAATCCCAGGGTTGAATTTGAATCATTCTAGCCTCAGGAACAGTAACATTTGCTACTTGTTGTAGGGGAGTTGGTACTCCGTAATAATTTACACTAATACGGTCTAATATATGAGGATTTGCTCTACCTGCTCTAATCATATTAAATTCTTTTTCCAATGCAGTAATAGTTTTTTGCATTTTACTTTCATATACTTCATAATTCTTATCCATAACATTACCCCCTTAATATATTTAATTAATAATTATTGTTCCTATATTTTTGCCTGAAATTACGTCAATTATACTATTTTCAGTATTTAAAGCAAATACTAAAATATTAAGGTGCTGATCCATACACAGACTGGCAGCAGAAGTATCTATTACTTTTAATTGTTTTTCAATAATTTCTTTTCCAGTTAATTGTGTAAACTTCTTTGCATTAGGATTACTTTTAGGGTCGGAATCATATACACCATCAATATTTTTGGCAAATAGCAATATATCTGCTTCTATTTCACATCCCCTTAAGGCAGCACCGGTATCAGTGGAAAAATAAGGATGACCAGTACCACCAGCAAAAAATACTATAGTTTTATTTTTCATATGACGAATAGCTGAATCCTTAGAAAACAATTCAGTTATATTACCAATTTGAAAAGGTGTTTGAACAACTGCGTCTAATCCATTAGACCTGCATACTTCTGCCATATATAAAGCATTCATGACTGTTGCAAGCATTCCAATTTGATCAGATTTGCTTCTATCCATTTTGTTATCTGAACGGCCTCTCCAAAAGTTACCTCCGCCAATTACAATAGCAACTTCAGTACCTTGATTTACTACTGTTTTTAATTGTTTTACAACAGAATCTACTATATCATAATCAAAACCATGTCCTTTTGATCCTGATAAAGCTTCGCCGCTTAATTTTATTAATACTCTCTTATAATTACTCATGGAACAATTCCTCCGTTATTAATGTATCATATTTTTTTATAATTTTCCATATAATTATACAATAATTATTAATACATATTCTATAAAAAATTGATTATCAATGTATTTATATTATTCCGAAAAAAAAGGAAACACTTAGTGTCTCCTTAATATTTAAAATGATTACTGTTCATTCATTTGTTTTGCTACTTCTTCTGCAAAGTTTTCTTCTTTCTTTTCAATACCTTCACCTGTTTCATAACGTACAAAAGCTTTAATAGAAACATCTGCTCCAATTTCTTTAGAAACATTTTCTAAATATTTACTTACAGTTATTTCAGGATCTCTTATATATGCTTGATCAACTAAACATACTTCTTTTAGAGATTTTTTCAAACGACCTTCTATCATTTTTTCAACAATATTAGCAGGTTTGCCTTCGTTTAATGCTTGTTGTTTTAATATTTCTCTTTCTTTTTCAATATAGTCAGCAGGAATATCATCACTAGAAATATATTTTGGATTAGCAGCTGCAATTTGCATTGCAATATTTTTACCTGCTTCTGCTAATTTATCAGAAGAATCATTGCTACTTAATTGAACCATTACGCCAATTCTACCGCCACCATGGATATAGGTTGCAATAACTCCTAAGTCAAGCTCGTATTTAACAAAACGTCTAATATTTAAGTTTTCTCCGATAACAGAAATTTTTTCAGTTAATATATCTTGTACAGTTTTAGAATTATCTAAGTGCCAAGCTTCTTGCATAAAGTCTTCAATATTGTCTGTTTTTGTTAATGAAGCTTGTTTTGCAGTTTCAGAAACAAATGTCTTAAATAATTCATTTTTTGCAACAAAGTCAGTTTCACTATTTACTTCAACTAAAGCAGCTGTTTTACCGTCCTCAGAAACATAAGTTGCAACTAGACCTTCAGCAGCAATACGACCTGCTTTTTTAGCAGCTTTTGCTAAGCCTTTTTCTCTTAAAATTTCTACAGCTTTATCAATATTACCATCAGCTTCAGTTAAAGCTTTTTTACAGTCCATCATTCCTGCACCGGTCATTTCTCTTAAATCTTTAATCATGCTTGCTGTAATTGCCATTTTTCAACCTCCAAATATTTATTTGATTACGAAACAAGAAAGCGACGTTGTCGCAGTAAAATATGAGTTTTATAAAAGAAAAGCGGCAATTGCCGCAATTCTTTTAATTAAGGCAGTTTTAATAAATACATTTATATTTAAAAACTAGTTTTATTTATTATTGTAATATAATTTAAAATATATTATTCAGCTTGTTCTTCTACAGCTTCTTCTGTATTTTCTTCTACAAAATCTTCATTTGTATTTTCTACAGCAACTGAATCTTGTACACCTTGTTTAGCTTCAAGAACAGCATTAGCCATTGTTCCAACAATTAATTTTACAGCCCTGATAGCATCATCATTACCAGGAATTACATAGTCTACTTCTTCAGGGTCACAGTTGGTATCAACAATTGCTATAACAGGAATTCCTAAAATATGTGCTTCTTGAATAGCAATTCTTTCTTTTCTTGGATCAACTACAAACATTAAATCTGGAATTGAAGTCATATCCTTAATACCACCAAGGTTTTTTTCAAGTTTACCTTTTTCATGACGAAGATTTATAACTTCTTTTTTAGGAAGAAGATCGAATGTTCCGTTTTCTTCCATTTCCTCTAATTGTTTTAATCTATCAACTCTAGAACGGATAGTTTTAAAGTTAGTTAGCATACCACCTAACCATCTTTGGTTTACATAGAACATTCCACATCTTTCAGCTTCTTCTTTGATAGAATCTTGAGCTTGTTTTTTAGTTCCTACAAATAGTACATTACCGCCCTCTTCAACAACTTCTCGGATTACTTGATATGCTTCTTCAATTTTCTTAACAGTTTTTTGAAGATCGATAATGTAAATACCATTTCTTTCTGTGAAGATGTATTCTGCCATTTTAGGATTCCATCTTCTTGTTTGATGTCCAAAATGAACACCTGCTTCTAGTAATTGTTTCATTGAAATAAGACTCATTTTTTTTCCTCCTATTTTTGGTTTTTCCTCCGCGATCGTCATCTTTCTAAAAGACCTTTCGGCACCATATTAGAAAATCCGATGCGTGTGTTTTTATTTCCACATGGAAGTATAGCATATATTGATTTTATAATCAATAATTAACTTTAATAAAATAATAATTTTCATTAAAAAGTCACGATTATTTCTATTTTAATCATGGCTTCTGTTTTGTTATAATATCTGCTATTGTTTTATAATCACTTTTTGTAGGAATGTCAAAATAACCATAAGAAATAACTCTGTCTAACTTATTTTTTTGAAGATATAAATCAAATTCTTCGCTATCATCGATTAAATTATTTTCATATAATAATATACTAATCTCTTTTGAAACAAGTCCTTTTGGTATAAATATAGTAACCACATCAGGATCAAAATATTCATCAGACTTATTAATTTCTTTTGATTCTGCATTTGAATTTTTATCTTTTTCAACAAAATCCATACCAAGTTTTTTAGCTCTTTTAATTATTTCTTCTTGTGACAAGACAAATCTTTCAGGTGATAAGTCAAGGGGATCTACCATTCCTAATTCTTTTGATTTTTCAATAATTTCTTTATCCGATATAGATTTATAGGGAACAAAAGAAAAAGTTATACCGGTAATGACAATTCCTAATCCTAATCCAATCATAAAACTTCTACTTGATAATCCCAATTATTTCACCTCATCTTTGCTAGTCCGAGTATTAATTGAACTTCACCTTTTCCGATATTTAGTTCTTTTGCAATAGTTGAAATATCTTTGCCTTCTTTATGTAGTTTTATAATATTGTCATAGTTTTTATTGTTTAACACTTGTAAAGCTTCTAAATCATTTGTCTTACTATTTTCATCAATAGAGTCTTTAGATTTTTTGTTACTTGTATTAGCATTAGTATTAGATAAGTCCTGATTCTTTTCTTCTATTAGCTGATATAAGAATAATAATTCCTTATATTTGTTATCTAACTCAGATTTTACAAATGAAGAAAAGTTATTTAATTCTTGTAGCATATTATCTGCTTCGTTAATTTGAGTTTCTAGTTTATTTTCTAAGTCTGTCTCTCTTTTACTAGTAGAATCTTTATTATTTTTTTCCTTCATAAAGAGTAGACCTGTTATTAATATAATTACACCTATACTTATTACAAAAAAAATCATAATAGTTAATATTTCGCTTTGCAACATGGTATACACCCCAATTAAATTCTGATATCGATTATGCTATTTCCATCAGACATATTAGATTTTTTATCTTTTTCCTTTTTATCTTTTTTCTTTTTTGACTGATTACTTTGCTGCTGATTTTTATTACGTCCTTCGTCATTTACTGCATATTCAGGCTTATTGGGATTAGATACTTGCTGTTGATTTTGAGTTATTTGTTTTTCCATTTGTTGTGCAAATTCTTGTTGTTGTATTTCGCCTTTATGTGTCTGCTCATGATTATGTTTTGATACTTCAGATGTTTTTGGTATAATTACTTGCATATCAACAGGACGTATGGACACATATTTCACCCCCTATTAAGAATAACTGCTTGTCCTTATATCAGCATTATCTTTATATAAAGTACAATATTTTATCTCTTCTCTTATATACATTGATGCCGTTCCAATAGTAACCTTAACTCCAGGATGAATAATATTAAATACCCTTACTCTTCCGTCATCTCTTTCTTCCATTAGGGGGTCTAATTCGGTAATTTCATTTTTAATACTCTTTAATCTGTCATTTAGAAACACCTTAGTACGAATTGACTTTAATAACATCTCTCTCTTTGCATCAGTTAGTTTATTTGCTTCTTGCAATTTATTTAATAAATCAATTGCTTGGTTAGTTTTAATTATTTCTTTTTTGACATTGCTTAACTCATCTTTTAATTGCCTGTATCTTTCAACAATTGTAGGGTCAATACCAACTTCTATTTCAGTAGATGTTGCCATGTGAGAACCAATAACTTTAGCATTAACTTCTTTTCCAGCTCTAATAATACCTCCTACAATAAGACCTTTTTTACCTTCAACAATAACACTACCGCCGCACTTTATTTTACTGTGCATTATTGCTTCACTGGTAATATTGCCAATTGTTTCAACGGTACTGTTTTCTATATATTTTGCTACAACATTTCCCATTGATTTTAGGATTCCCTTGCTCATTCCTTGAATCCCTCTATATAAAACAATATCACCTTGGGCTTCTATATTAGCTCCTTCAACTACGCCATAAACTTCTACATTCCCTCCTGCTTTTATGGAAAAGCCTGTTAAAATATTGCCTTTTACAACTACATTACCGACAAAATCAATATTACCTATGGAATGGTCAACATTATGAGGAACTTCATAGGTTTGATTTACGGTAACCTTATTATTTATTAAACTGGCTTGACCATCGATAGTTGATATTAAAGTCATTCCGTCTTCAGATATTTCAGTGTTTTTACCTTTTGGAAGGGCTGGATTTTTTACTTTTGCAGGTAAAATTTCTTTTCCCAATACGTCTTTACCAGGGGTTCCAGGCTGAGCAGGTATTAAAGTAACTAAAGTTTGCCCCTTAGATACATTATTAATCAAATCTAAATTGCGAAAATCTACAGAACCATCTTCTAGTACTTTAGGTTTTATGTCTTTATTTGTATTAAAGTGAAATTCAAGCTTACCATGTTTACCTTCTATGGGTTTAAGTCCTTTGGCAATAACATACTTATAGTTATTCTTTCTTTCATTTAATGCTCTTTTCACTTCATCAGTATCAATCCCAAAATTAACACCTGCAGATTCAATCTCATAAATAACTTCTTCATAAGTTAGTAGTTTTCCGTTATTTTCAGGAGGAATAAAAGTAATTACTGCAAACATTTTATCTTTAGAAATGTTTACATGTACTTCTTCATCAAGTGGTTCCAATTCAACTTGATCCGAAATTAATATTTCCAACTTTTCTAAATTATTTACATCTTTAACAGCTTGTTTAATTTTTGTAAAATCATAATTGTTTACGTTTTTTTGCCTCAATCTAGTAATTATTTCTTCAATCCCTACAGGCTTCCCTTTACCCATTGGTCCGTGTAGTATAAGATAAAGGCCATCTTCTCTTAATTCAAAGTCAAAGAAACCATCATAATCAGGATATTTACTTTGTGGGAAGTTATTAGGATTATGCATTAATATCCTCCTTTATAGTTCATACAATATTGTCTTATACTTTCCTAGCTTATTCTTTAAACGCATAATAGCTTTAGTATGGAGTTGAGAAATTCTTGACTCGGAAACACCCATAATAGAACTAATTTCTTTTAAAGTTAACTCTTCGAAGTAATAAAGAATGAGTATTTTTTGTTCTCTTTCAGGTAATTTTTCGATTGATTCTTTAAGAAGGCTTTTCAATTCTTGTTTTTCAATATAAGATTCAGGTTGTTCACTTTCTGAGTTTTTTTCAGAATTAATACTATAATCATTATTTTGTTCAATATATTCATCTAAAGAAATTAGAGATATAAGATTTGTTTTTTTATAAATCTCATGTAATTCATCAATTGAAATGTTCATTTTTTGAGCTAATTCTTCGTCTGTAGCTGTCCTTCCTAATTCGCTTTCTAGCTCCATGATTGTTTTTTCAATTTCTTTATTTTTTTGTCTTAAAGATCTGGGAACCCAATCTAATTTTCTGATATTATCTATAATTGCTCCTCTAATTCTTAAAGAAGCATAGGTTTCGAATTTTACCCCTTTTTTTAAATCAAATTTGTCGATAGCATCAATTAATCCAAATACCCCATAACTAACTAAATCCTCATATTCAACATTTTGTCCTAGATAAATATTTAGCCTTCCTGCGACAAATTTAACTAAAGGGGCATATTCAATAATAAGTTTATCTTTTATAGATGTTTCTTTAGTTGCCTCATACTGTTCCCATAGTATTTCAAGATTTTTATCAGACATATAATTCCTCCTGAAACAAATTAATTTCAGTAGATTAATAAAATTATTCTTTAGTATTTATCTTATTAATTAGTAGGATTAACTTTAGTAATTGCTTCATTTTGAATATTGTTCTCCATTTCAGTATTATCGATTGTTTTCAAATCATCATCGATTTTAGTATCATCAATTAATTTAGTTTCACTTTTAGTATCAGGTTTATTAATTTTTTCATTAGATTCAGAATAAATATTTTGAATAATGCCTTTTAAAATATAGCCAATACAATAAAAAACAATAATAATAACTATTAGTTCTATTAATATACTGCTAAAATGAGTTTTTCTTAATATACCGATACTTAAGTTTATTATAGCAGCAATTAAAGGGAGAATAATATCCAACTTTCTATCCATTTTATATCACCTAAATTTCTTTTATTCCATGTCCTATTGTTTTTATAAGTAGTTTCCCGTCTTCAGTATATAATTCAATTGTTCTACCGTAATTTTCACCAGTATCAGAAGCAACAATTTTAATTCCTAATTTCTCTAATATACTATGGGCCGCAGCTATATTTCTATAGCCTATTCTCATTAATTCGTTAGTATTATTAAAAGCAAACATTTGTGCACCGCCAGCTAGTTTTGCAATAATCCGTTCCTTTACTGCTCCTAATTTAATCATTTCTTCAACTAATAAAACAGTAGCAGTATCAGCAAACTTAGCTTTATTAGAATTGTTTTTAATTTGAGTACTGTCGGGTAGCATTATATGAGCTAACCCCCCAACTCTTGATACTGGGTCATATAATGCTATCCCTACACAAGAACCTAACCCTAACGTGGTCAGAATATCTGGATATACTGCTGTATTCAAATCAGCCATCCCTACTTTAATAATTTCTTGAGTATTCATCATACACTAACCCCTAATGACGTTAATATTTTCTTAAAAGATTTTATATCAGGTATTAAAATAAAATACCCTACTACACGGTCTATACCTTCAGCAAATTCAGTTTCAATAAGTAAAACCTTATCTCCTACTTTTCCAAATTCAATTGCAGGAACACTAAGTATAGCTCCAGCCATATCGAAAGCTAAATGAGGTATAGATGGGACTATTGACAGATTTGTAAGTGCAGATAATGAAGATAAGTAAGAACCTGTTAATATATTTCCTATTTCACTTAGTGCAGAAATATCCATATCATTAAATTCTGAAATATGATGTATATCTCTTCCCATTAAAATATTAACTAATACGTGAGCTGAACGTTGTTCAAGAACAAACATCATCATTCCTTCGACTTCACCAGAGACATCAAGTAATACACCAACCACAGGATTTTCAGGTCCTCCTAAAATATCGGCTAAATTTTTAAACTCTAAAATATTAACTTTAGGAACTTCCATATCTACCTTTTTATTAATCAATTTAGACAAAGCTGTTGTTGCATTACCTGCTCCAATATTCCCAATTTCTTTTAAGACATCTAGGTGTATGGTGTTTAACATATCAATATCAACATTTTGCATTATTTCACCCCTTTAAATAGGGATAGATTTCCTTCCTAAAAATTTTAGTTTGGAAATCTATCAAATAAAATTTAATTGTTATAATGTCATTATAAAACTTCTACAGTATCTGCTGAAATAGAATCTATTAAATTTTTAATATTTAATAGAGTTACGATATTATTATTAACTTTTCCAACACCTTGTATAAAATTTAAATGAATGTCACTAGTAATCCCAGAAACTCCTTGGACATTTTCAATTGAGTCAGTAGAAAGTTGAAGAACTTCTTTAACTTCATCTACAATCATACCTATTTGGCTATCATCAATTCTGACAATAATAATACGTGTATCATCAGTAAATTCATCTGCCTCTAAGTTAAACTTAAGCCTTAAGCTCATTACAGGAATAATTTCACCTCTAAGATTTATAACTCCTTTTATAAAAAAGGGAGCTTTAGGAACTCTGGTAATACTCAATACTCTTTCAATATTTTGCACATGCAAAATATCAATACCATATTCTTCACTTCCTAATTTAAACACTATAAATTGTTTAATTTCTTGATTAGAAACATTTTCCATATTATCTCCCCCAATTATACTAAGGTATTAATATCTAAAATAAGAGCTACTTCCCCATCTCCTAAAATAGTTGCTCCAGCTATCATTTTTATTCCACTTAAGTATTTTCCGAGAGACTTAATTACTATTTCTTGTTGTCCTATTAAACCGTCTACAACGAAACCAACTTGTTTTTCACCTTTTTTAACAATTACAACTGTAATCATATCTCTTTGTTCTTTCTTAGGCACATCTAGGATATCTTCTAAATAAATTATGGGAATAAGTTGATTTCTAAGAAGTATAACTTCTTGTTTTTGAACATATTGTATGTCGGAAACATTTACATCTTCAATATTTTGAATTGTATTTAGAGGTATAGCATATTTTTCTTCACCTAATCTAACCATCAATGCTTGAATAATAGCTAATGTTAATGGAAGTCTAATAATAAACTTACTTCCTTTACCTAATTCTGACTTTACCTCTATATCTCCGCCAAGAGCTTCAATTTTAGTTTTTACTACGTCTAAGCCAACGCCTCTTCCAGATATATCAGATATATTTTCAGAGGTACTAAAGCTTGGTTTAAATAAGAGTTCTATAATGTCTTGGTCAGACATATTAGCTGCTCCATCATGAGTGATGGCACCTCTTTCAATAGCTTTTTGTTTAATTTTATTAACATTTATACCTTTTCCGTCATCTTCGACTTCTATTACTACATTATTACCATCTTGATATGCCCTAAGATAAACATGTCCAACTTCTGGTTTCCCACTATTTATTCTTTCTTCTTTGGTCTCTAAACCATGATCGGCAGCATTTCTTAATAAATGAATTAGGGGATCTCCGATTTCGTCAATAACTGTTCTGTCAAGCTCAGTATCTTCACCAGACATAATTAATTCAATTTCTTTGTCTAATTTTCTAGATAAATCTCTAATCATTCTAGGGAAACGGTTAAATACTCTTTCTACAGGTACCATTCTTACTTTCATTACAGCATCGTGAAGACTGGTTGTAATTCTTTCAAGGTATTCAACTGCTTCATTGTAGTTTTGATTGGTTTTATCCCGTTCAATACCTTCTAGTCTTGTTTTAATGATGATCAATTCACTAACTAAATTCATTAAAGTATCTAATCTGTCAATATCAACTCTAACAGTTTTTCCAGCTTTGCGTTTTGTTTTAGAGCTAGCATCTCTATCATCAGAACCATTATCTAAATTTCTGTCTTGACTTATTTGTTCTTCAATTTCTACAGGTTTTTGTATCGCTTTTTGTTCTTGTGTTTCTGATAAAGCTATACCATCGCTTATTGTAACGTTTTTAATAATTACTTGGTCTACTTCTGCAATAGATAATAAATCTTTTTCAAATACTTCTTTTGAATCTTTAGAAATGACTATAACAGTAAAGTCAAATTCAAATTTTTCGTCCTCAATATCTTCAACTTTAGGGGTTGATTTGATAATATCTCCATGACTTTCTAATGCTCTAAAAACGATAAAAGCCCGTGCTGATTTAAGAACACAACCGTGATTTAAAAATATATGTACTTGATATACATTATAATTTCTAGCAAATGCTTCTTTTACTGCATTAGTTTCAAAATCAGTAAGTAAAGCATCTTTGATATCTATGGTTTCGCCGAAATCATCAGTAGAAGTTACTGAACCAATAGTATCTGTTGCTGGAGTTTCTATTTCACTTTCTTTAATATCCTTTGTTTCACTTTTTTCAGGTCCATTAAACTTGCCAGATAAGATATTAGTTAAATTATTAATTATATCACTATATTCCTCATTACCTTCTTTACCTGTGTTTGTAATTTCATCTACATAACTTTCTAACGCATCTAAGCATTTAAAAAGCACATCTAATAAATTTGAATCAGCAACAATATGACCATTACGTATTTCAGAAAGCACATTTTCCATATTATGAGTTAAATTTTGCATTCTAGTGTAGCCCATGGTGCCAGACATGCCTTTTAAAGTATGTGCTACACGAAATACTTCGTTTAAAATAGGCATATTACCAGGTTCATTTTCTAATTGAAGTAATGATTCGTTTAAGCTTTGCAAATGTTCTTTCGATTCTTCAATAAATATCTCCAAATATTGACTCATATCCATACTAATGCACCTCCACTACTCTAATGATTTCCTTGGCGATTTTATTAATTGGTACGATTGCATCAGCAATGCCTTCATCTATTACTGCCTTTGGCATACCATAGATAACAGAAGTCTTTTCGTCTTGAGCAATAACATATGCATTATTATTAGACTTAAGTTTTTTCATACCTTCGCATCCGTCATTCCCCATTCCAGTCATAATAACACCAATAATATCGTTGCTATTTATTTCTGAAAGAGAATTTAACATTACATTTACTGAAGGCCTATGTCCTGATACAGAAGGACTGCTTGACAACCTTATCCATAAATCATTTGAATAAGGCATTTTTTCAATTAAAATATGATAATTACCTGGTGCAATATATGCAACTCCAGGATGTAATACATCTTTGTCTTCTGCTTCCTTAACCCTTATTTGACATATATTGTTCAATCGTTCTGCCAATGACTTTGTAAATCCAGAAGGCATATGTTGAACTATAACATATGTTGCGGGCAAAGATTGGGGTAAATCTGGTAAGACTTCTTGTAATGCTCTAGGTCCACCTGTAGAAGTCCCTATGGCAACGATTTTTTTAATATTTGAGTTAACCGATTGTTCTTGCTTTTGCTCTTTTTTATCTTTTGGACTAATATCTTGGCTTGATTTGCTTGTACGCTTTTTATTATCAGATGGAAAATTTGATATATTTGAAATCAATAGGATTCTTTTTATTATATCATCCCTGATTTCTTTTTCGTTCATTTTAAAAATATTACTTGGTTTAGTTATAAAATCAGCCGCACCTAATCCCAAAGCTCTGATTGTTGTATCTGCCCCCTCCTTTGTATAAGCACTGATAAGCAATACGGGTTTAGGATTTTCTTTCATAAGAATTTTAAGCATTTCAAGCCCGTCCATTTCTGGCATATCAACATCTAAAGTAATTACATCGGGGTCTAATTCTCTGACTTTTTCTAAACCTTCTTCACCATTTTTTGCCGTACCAATTACAGTAAACCTATAATCACTATTAATTATATCAGAAATGACCCTTCTCATGAATGCAGAATCATCGACTACTAAGATTTTAATTTTTCTATTCATAGGAATCACAATCCTTTTTCTTGCCTAACTCTTTTTCTTTGTTGCTCAAATATAAATTGAATAATTCTGTCCTGATCAGCTTTGTCTATATTATCAAACCTAACTCTATATTGATTTTTATATAATTCGACATTAGATTCTTCTCTATATAAGATTATACCTTCAACTTCAATATAATCATTTTCAATAGGAATTCTGAATGTTATTTTACTTTTTACTTCTAAATCACTATTAGTTATAAATTTAATTCCGCCTCCGCTGATATCTTTTATAATGCCTTCATGCCAATGATCATTTAACTTAAATTTAAATACTTGTACGCATCCATAACGAAAGAATTCCCGCCTTTGAATCTTTTCTAAAGAGGAAATTATTTCTACTTTAACAAGTTCTACAAGCCCTTTTCGAAAATTTCTCTTTGGACGTATTTTACAACTGTAAATGCCTTTGTTCGAATAAACTATGAGCATATAATCCCTATTAATTCTAAGAGGAATAATTTGACCACCTACAATTGGAGTACCAAGGACTAAAATGTTTTTTTTGACAACTTCTTCTATTTGGCTGGTGTAGCAATAATTATTATTATTATCATCTAAAGTACATTCTTTAATTTCAACTTTAACTCCCGGTGAAAAAACATTTTTCACTTAAGATCCTCCTTTGTTGAAATAATTAATAATTATTTCTGTCAAATATATTCATAAAACGTTTAACAAATGAGGTAAAACCAGAATTTGTTGTTTCATCAGCACTATATTCCGTGATTTTATAAGATATTTTTCTAAATGCTCTACTTACCTCGCTATTTGGAAAACTAATGCAAACAGGCTCTTGAAGTTTTACTGATTTTACTAAGGCCCTATCATAGGGTATGCAGCCTAATTCATTAATCTCAATATTAAGAAATTTTTTCGATACCCTATATAATTTATTAAATATTTCTATTCCTTCGTCTTCATCGTCTACTCTGTTTACTAACACTTTAATATTTTGAGTTAAACCATTCTTGCAAAGTACTTTGATAAGAGAATAGGCATCTGTTACAGAAGTTGGTTCAGGAGTTGTTACTAAAATAATTTCATCTGCTGCTTTTGAAAAATTTAATACAGAATCTGTTAATCCAGCTCCAGTATCTATTAATATGATATCAGCAAATTGATCCAGTTGATTTAAGTTATTAATGAAATTTGAAAATTGATTGTTATTCAGATTAATAATATCTTGTATACCTGAACCTCCTGAAATAAAGTTTATGCCTAAAGGCCCGGGAGTCATAACTTCTGTTATAGTCTTTCTACCATATATAACATCACTTAAATTAAATTGAGGTACAATACCAAATACAACTTCAATATTAGCCAATCCTAAATCAGCATCAATAATAACAACTTTTTTATTAGCTCTTTGTAGCTGTATTGCTAAATTTGCAGTGAAATTGGTCTTACCAACTCCACCCTTTCCACTGGTTATAGTAATTACACGTGAATTTCTTGTTTGCCGTGTATCTTGTTCTAATTGTTCACTAACTATTTTTCTTAATTTTTCTGCTTGATCCATCATAATTCATCTATACTCCCTAATAAAGCTTTTGTCATTTTTTTAGGACTAATTAATTCAATGTCATCAGGAACATTTTGACCAAAAGAAATATAAGATAAGGGTTTTTCTGTTAAGTATTTTACATTTAAAATTGTTCCTAAAGATATTGTTTCATCAACCTTTGTAAAAATAATATTATAATCAGATATGCTAGAATATTGATTGAGTATACTCATCATATCTTTATGTTTGGTTGTTGCACTTAAAACTAAGAAAATTTGTTTTTCATCTACTGTTGAAAGTAAATAATCCAACTCTTTAAATTGTTCTATATTTTTATGAGATCTTCCTGCTGTATCTATTAATATTAGGTCATAATCTTTCATTTTATTAAGGGTTTCTGGTAATTCATCAGAGTTATAAATTACTTCAACAGGAATATTAAGTATTTCGGCATAGGTTTTTAGCTGTTCTACAGCAGCAATGCGATAGGTGTCTGCAGTAACTAAACCTACCTTTTTTCTTTCAGTTAAGCAAAAATGAGCTGTGATTTTTGCAATTGTTGTTGTTTTTCCTACTCCTGTAGGGCCAATAAAGAATATAATTTTAGGTTGACTACTATCTGCCTTTATTGGTGCAGGTTCGCCGATTAAATCAATAATTCTATTATAAACTACACTTATTAATTCATTTACATTTTCAGGATTTAAATCATCGTTATCATCTAAATCTTTTAAAATAAACTCTGCTAATTCAGGTAATATTTCATTATTAATCAAATTATCATATAAAAGTTGTAGTACTGAGCTATTATATTTTTTATCATTATCTTTATCGTCATAAGATTTTACTTGTTCTACAGAAGAGACTTTATCCATTACTTTAGTAAGTAAGTCTTCCATGTAATCAAGTTTGCTTTCTAAGCATTTTATTATTTCTTTTTGTTCACTAATAATATTATTATTTTGATTTTTGGGGGAATCAGTTATTTTATTAAATTGATCATCTAGAGCAGCTAAAACTTCTACAGATGGTTTTTTAAATAATTTAAAGATTCCTTTGGGACTTATTTTTTTAATGTTTAATATTAGTGCATCTTTACCTAAATCTTCTTTTACTTTTTCTATTGCTTCCTGTTCAGTCTTAGCTTCATATTTTTTTATCTTCATTTTAAACACCATACCTTCATTAATAATCTTACTAATCTTAAGCGATACTTACCATTCCAATTGACTGGATTTCGATACTAGGATCGATTTCATTATATGACAAGACTATTAAGTCAGGAGTAACCTGTTCTGATAGTCTTTTAAAATAAATTCTTACTATTGGAGAGGTAAGAAGTATAGGCTGCTGTCCAATTGAACTAAAACGACGTATTTCTTGACTAAGTTTTTCAAATATTCTTTGAGTAGTTTCAGGATCTAATGCAAGGTATGATCCTTGTTCGGATTGCTGAACAGAATCCATAATTGTTTGTTCTAAATCAGGGTCTAAGGTGATAATATTGTTTGTTTGCTGATTAAGAAATTTTCTAGAAATTGCTCTTGACAAATTTTGCCTGACATATTCAGTAAGCAAATCTGTATCCCTTGTAATAGTACCATAGTCTGCTAATGTTTCGAATATGGTAACTAAATCTCTTATTGATACAGATTCTTTTAATAAATTTGCTAATACCTTTTGTATTTCACCAATACCTAATGTTTTAGGAACTAGTTCATCTATAAGTGCAGGATGCGTTTCTTTTACATTATCAATTAAAGTTTGAACATCCTGGCGACTTAATAATTCATGTATGTGACTCTTAATAATCTCTGTTAAATGAGTAGCAACAATAGATGGTGGATCAACAACAGTATAGCCGAGTATTTCCGCTTTTTCCCTTTGGCTTTCTGAAATCCACAATGCCGGGAGACCAAAAGCTGGTTCTACAGTTTCAATTCCATCAATTTCTTCTTCAACATATCCAGGATTCATAGCCATATAGTGGTCAAAAAGAATTTCTCCCTTGGATATTTCTACTCCTTTAATTTTGATTATATATTGATTAGGGCTTAATTGAATATTGTCTCTAAGTCTTATAATAGGTACAATTGCTCCTAATTCTAACGCTATTTGTCTTCTTATCATTACTACTCTGTCAAGTAGATCTCCACCTTGATTAACATCTGCCAGAGGAATAATACCATATCCAAATTCCAACTCAATAGGATCTACCTGAAGAAGCGATACAACATTTTCAGGTCTTCTTATTTCTTCAGCTTCAATATCTTCAGATGAAATTTCTTCGCTTATTGACTGAAGCTTAAGATTCTTATTAATAGAATTAGCTCCAAGAAATAACAAGACACCTACTGGAAGAGTAATAATATCTGGTAGGGGCGTAAAAAGTCCTATTGCTATAAGAGTTCCCCCAGTAATTTGTAAAACCTTGGGTGTACTTCCTAATTGCTTTAATAAATCACTGCTCATATCACTTTCTGTTGCAGTTTTCGTTACAAGTATACCTGTTGCAGTGGAAATTAATAACGAAGGTATTTGGCTAACAAGCCCATCCCCTATTGTTAATACGGTGTAAATATCTAATGCTTCAAGTATAGGAATTGGTTTTTTTGTAACAATTCCAGTAGATCCTAGAATAATACCACCTATTATATTAATAAAAGTAATAATAATTCCTGCTATGGCGTCATTTTTAACAAATTTACTTGCTCCATCCATAGCTCCATAAAAACTTGCTTCTTCTTGAATCTTTTTTCTTCTTAATTTTGCTTCTGCTTCATCTATTAAACCAGTATTTAAATCAGCATCAATAGCCATTTGTTTTCCTGGCATAGCATCCAAAATAAAACGTGCAGATACTTCTGATACTCTTTCAGCACCTTTTGTAATAACTAAGAATTGTATAATAACAATAATTATAAAAATGATTGCACCAAGAACAATGTTGCCACCAGCAACAAAGCTTCCAAAAGTCCTAACAACAGCTCCTGCATCTCCTTGGCCTAATATTAATCTTGTAGTGGAAATATTTAAACCTAACCTAAATATTGTGGTAATTAGTAAAACTGTAGGAAATGTAGATAATTCCAAGGGTTCCTTGGAAAATAATGCAGTTAATAAAATTATAAGTGAAAGTGTAATATTTAATATTAATAATACATCTATTAAAAATAGAGGAAGAGGAACAATAATCATTGAAATGACAACAATGACAAATATCCCTAAAAATACATCTCCGAATTTCACGTAAAATCCCCCTTATTACCCTAGATTGCAAAATATCAATAGCTATTCTTTAAGCTATATACAAATGCCAGAACTTCTGCTACGGCTTGATATAATTCAGGAGGAATTTCTTCTCCTATATCTACAGTTTGATAAAGTGTTCTTGCAAGTGCTTTATTTTCTACAATTTCTATATTGTTTTCTTTAGCAATATTTTTAATCCTCATTGCAAGATAATCTATTCCCTTTGCTAAAACAATTGGAGCAGAATGAATATTGGAATCATATTGAATAGCAACAGCATAGTGGGTAGGGTTTGTAATAATTACATCTGCCTTTTGCATATCTTTCATCATTCTTCTCATGGATACTTCTCGCATTTTTTGCCTTATCTTACCTTTGATTTGAGGGTTTCCTTCTGTCATTTTGTATTCTTCTTTTACTTCTTCTTTAGTCATTTTTAAATTTTGTTCATGTTCATATCTTTGAAAAAAGTAGTCGGCTGCTGCAATGAATAAGAAAAATACACCTACTCTTAAGCCAATATTAACTGCTAAACTTCCAACATAGATGATAAATTGCATCAATTCCATATCCATTAAAATCAAAATGTTTTTCATTTCATCAACGATAGAATTATATATAATTGCAGTAATTATTGATACTTTTCCTATAGACTTTAATAATTCTATTAATGCCTGTTTAGAAAATAATCTTGAAAAGCCTTTTATAGGATTTAATCTCGAAAAATTTGGCTTTAAAGGTTTTAATGTAGGATGCCAGCCTACCTGAACAAAATTTACACTAAGCCCTACTATCATTGAAACTGCAAATAATGGTGCAGTAATAATTAATATTTGACCGAAAATATGAGAAGCAAATTTTAACATAGAAGGAATATTAAATATATTATCTAACTGAGGAAAAAGCATATAAGTATTATTAAAAATTGAAGTCAATCTTTTATAAATAAATGGAGCAAATATTTTTAAGGCAGAAAACATAAAAATTAGCAAGAATGCAGTATTTATTTCAATACTTTTTGCTACTTGACCTTCTTCTCTTGCCTTTGATCTCTTTCTCGGAGTTGGTTTTTCTGTTTTGCTGTCTTTATCTGCAAAAAACTGCAAATTAAAATATAATAATGGACAGCTCTCTGACGTTTTTTGACTTATTATCATGGAATCAATCCTTTAATGACTTTAAACAACTGCGTAAACAATTCGTTAGAAACATAATCAAAAACAAAAGATAATAAGGGAGCGACAACGAATAAACAAGCCAATCCTAGGATTAATCTTAAAGGTAAGCCAATTACAAACATATTCATCTGTGGGACAGTTCGTGCTAAAATTCCTAAAGCAACATCAAGAATAAGTACAAGAGCTATGAAAGGTGTTGCTATTTTAAAAGCAATAACAAAAGAATTAGCTACTATATTAATATAACTCCCTATCAAATGATTGCCAAATATTACTTCGCCTATTGGAAGTACTTCATAACTATAAAATAAGGCTTGAATAAGTTTATGATGACCATTAGTAATAAGAAACATAACTAACACTATAAAATAATAAAGATTACCTGTTACAGGGACTTGTATTTGACTTAGGGGGTCTAAAACACTTACCATTGTAAAGCCAATATGGTAGTCAATTAATTGTCCAGCTAAGTAAAAAACACTAAGGACTAAATATACAATAAAGCCAAGCAACATCCCTATTATTAATTCTTTAATAATTAACATACTATAACCAAAAATATGGTTGTTATAAGTTACAGACATATTGGGTCTATTGGAAAGTACAAGAGTACTAACAATTAAAGAAAATCCTATTTTTGAATATGTAGGAATGTTCCTTCCGCCAAAAACAGGAGTAGTAACGAAAAAACCCAGGAACCTTACTAATACTAATAATAAAATATCAACTTTTAATAAAATATTACTTATAATAAAGTCCATTATGCACTTTCCTTTAACGAATATATAAATTCATATTATTATACAAATTTTTAATAAATTCAATCATAGTTGATAACATCCATGGCCCAAATATTAAAATAGAAACAAAAACGGCTAATATTTTAGGAATAAAAGCAAGTGTAGCTTCTTGAATAGAAGTTACTGCTTGAAAGATGCTTACAAGCAAGCCAACAGTTAAACCCATTAAAAGCATAGGAGCTGATACTTTTATAACCGTCATTATTGCTTCTTGAGCCAAGTCTATAATGAGTTGTTCCATTTATTATCCTCCCTTATTTAAAAGTCTGGACAAGCTGCCCAATGACTAAATTCCATCCGTCAACCAACACAAACAGTAGCAGTTTAAACGGAAGGGAAATCATTGCTGGAGGAAGCATCATCATTCCCATAGACATTAGGGTTGAAGCTACAACCATATCAATAACAATAAAAGGAATATATAATAAAAACCCTATCATAAAGCCGGTTTTTAATTCACTAATAATAAATGCAGGTATTAATACTCTTGATGGGATTTGAACTTTTATGTCTTCTATATTTTGTGCATTTTCAATAGGGTCTACATTGGAGATTCCCATAAATAGGTTAAGATCACTTGTTCTCACCTGTCTAAACATAAATTCTCTTATTGGTTTCATAGCATTATCTATTGCTGTTTCTTGAGAAATAAGACCGGCTGAATATGGCTTTATGGCCTGTTCATTAATATCTGACAAAGCAGGACTCATAATAAATAATGTTAAGAACAAAGCTAGTCCTAAAAGTACTTGATTAGGTGGTGTCTGCTGAGTTCCCAGGGCAGAACGCAAAAAGTGCAAAACAATAATAATCCTGGTAAAAGAAGTCATCATTATTAATATTGAGGGTACCAAGGATATAATAGTAATTATAAAAAGAATCTGTAATGAACTAACCACTTCTTGAGGGTTTTCTGCAGGTCCTAAATCAATATCAATATGGGGAACGGGTAAACTTTGCTCATTAATAGCTTGCCCGTAGGAATTAAAACAAAAAAATATCATAAAAATTGAAAAGACAGTTAAAGTAATTATTCGTAATCTTCTTTTTTTATTCTTCCTCATCTAGAATCTCTCCATCAAAGTTACTATCCTTTTCTTGTGAAGGTTTTTTTACTTTTCCTATTAAATTTTTAAGAATATAGTCAAATTTTAAGTCAGATTGCTTATGGTTATTATCAGAAAGAATTATTTGATTTTCATCTATTTCTGATATAAAAATAATATTATCTTTTGTAATAGCTAATAAATAGATTTTATTACCCACTTTAACTAATTGCAGGCTTTTCTGTGGAGAAATTCCTACAGTTTCTATAATTTTAATATTACTACTTTGAAATTTTTGATATTGAACATTAGCTATTAATTTAGTTACATAATATGCAGCAAATAAAATTAAAGCAAATAATAAGATTAGGAAAAAAAACTGGCCTAACATCTTAAACCAGTTTATATTCACTTGTCCTCCACTATCTGAAGAAGCACTCCCTTGCAGTAATAGAAAAGACAATAACAAATTACACATAGTATTCATTTCCTATCCTATAACCTTTCTTACGGCTTCAACTACACGTTCTGCTTGGAACGGTTTAACAATAAAGTCTTTAGCTCCTGCTTGAATAGATTCAATTACCATTGCCTGTTGTCCCATTGCAGAACACATAATAACAGTAGCATTACCGTCTATTTTTTTAATTTCTTTAACGGCTTGGATACCATCCATTTCAGGCATAGTAATATCCATAATAACTAAATCAGGTGCAAGTTCTTTAAACTTTTCAACAGCTACAACACCGTTTTCAGCTTCCCCTGCAACTTCGTAACCATTTTTAACTAAAATATCTTTGATCATCATTCTCATAAATGCTGCGTCATCAACAATTAATACGGTTTTAGCCATTAATACCCTCTCCTTTGACTGAATAATAAAGAATATCTGGTTACTAGCTTTTATTAGGTATTATAATATATTTATATGAAAAATTCCATGAAAAACGTCAAATTATAGAGCTTTATATCCTTTTTTCAGGATTAACAATATCTGTAATTCTAATACCAAAGTTTTCATCAATAACTACAACTTCACCTTTTGCAACAAATTTGCCATTAACTAAAACATCAACGGGTTCTCCTGCTAATTTATCTAGCTCGATAACTGTTCCAGGGCTAAACTCTAATATATCTCTTATTAATTTATGAGTTCTTCCCAATTCAACAGTAACTTCTAAAGGAACATCTTTAATGATTTCAATATTTTCTCTTGTCTGTATAACTGCACTTTGATCAAAAGTTTGGAATTGTGCAGACTGTACATTAATATGGGGCTGACTTATGGTTGATGGCTGTGTTGCAGTAGGACTTTCATAATAAGTCTGATTCACTTGAATATGCTCTTGCTTTGGAGGTTCAGTTATTACTTGTTGAGTTGGTTGAGGTGCTTGTGGCGGTGTTTCAACAACTTTTGTTGGTTCAGGTTCAGCCTCAGACAAGCTCTTTTGAGATTTAATTAAATTGGCAGCAAGTGTTTTTGCAAAATCTAAAGGAAGAATTTGCATTATTTCACTATCTATCAATTCCCCTATTTTCATTTTAAAACAAACTCTTACTATACCTTCATCTCCAAAGCCTACATTATCCATTACTTTTCCTTTATCAAGTTGAGGTATAAAAGCATGAGGTGGTTTAATATCAATTTTTTTATTGAATATTGATGACATAGATGTTGAAGCAGAACCAACCATTTGATTCATAGCCTCGCTAATAGCACTTAAATGGAGTTCAGTTAACTCTTCATCAGTATTTTGACCTGCTCCGCCCATCATTAAATCAGCAATTATCTTAACATCATTTTCTTTTAATATTAAAAGATTAATTCCTTCTAAACCTTCTTTATATTCAACATTTATTGCAACCATTGATTCACCGTATTCATTAGCTAGTTGCTCCCAACTCATAACCTTAACATCAGGAGTAGTAATAATAACTTTTTGGTTTAATAATGTGAATAATGTAGTTGCTGCAGTACCCATACTGATGTTACCAATTTCACCTAAGGCATCTTTTTCATCATCAGTAAGAGGATCATTTATAACTATATTTGAAGCATCTTCAGTAAAATTATCAATACTAATGTCATCGTCAATATCTGTTCCGCCAAGTAAAGCATCAATTTCGGCTTGAGAAAGCATATCACCCATTTAAATATCCTCCCTTCTTTCTATTGAAGTAATCTGTACTGCATTTTGCTTTCTATGGATTCCGGGTTTTCCATAAAATTTTAAAAGATTACCCGCTAAAACCTCTAAATCCGAATTAATGTATGAGTCCAATTTTATAACATCTCCAACTTGCAGGTCAACAAATTCTTCAACAGTTATATGGGTTCTTCCCAAAACAGTAACTACTGGAATTTTAGCTACTTCTAATCTTTTTTCTAAAAACTTTTTATAGGCAGATTTATCTTCTTGTTCTACTACTGCAAACCAATATTTAGTATTTAATCTATCCATAATTGGTTCAATTACTAAGTGTGGAATACAAATATTTATCATGCCTTCGACTTCTCCTAGCTTTATATTTAAGGTAACTAAAGCAATCATTTCATTAGGAGAAATTATTTGTGCAAACTGAGAATTGGTTTCAATTTTTTCCAATCTTGGGTTAAGATCGATTACATTTTCCCAAGGTTCTTTTAGTAAACCTATTAATTGTGTAACTATTCTTTCTAAAAGTATTCTTTCGATTTCAGTGAATTCCCTAATTTTATCAATCATTGAACCTCTTCCGCCTAAAATTCTGTCTATTATTGAATAGCCTAAATTAGGAGAAAGATCTAATACGATAGAGCCTTTTAAAGGAGCAAAATCTACAATTGATAAAATTACAGGATTAGATAAGGAATTGCTAAATTCATAGTAAGTAACAGCTTCCGCGTTAATTACATCAACTTGAGTAGCAGTTCGTAAATAGCCAGACAAATATGTAGATATTATTCTTGAATAATTGTCAAAAATAATTTCTAATGTCCTTAATTGCTCTTTTGCAAATTTTGAAGGTCTAGCAAAATCGTAGTTTTTTATATGTTTTTGTTGACTTGGTTCTTGAATATCTTTAAGATCAATTTCGCCAGTATTCAATGCTTTTAACAGCTCATCTATTTCATTTTGTGATAATACTTCGCCCACTTAACCACCTCCCGCTACTATGATGAAATTAAAAGTTATCACTATTGAACAAAAAACTCTCCAAAATAAATATCAGTAATTGTTTTTGTCTGAAAGTATTTATTTAATTCATTTAGTATTTCTTGGCCCATTAACTCTTGTGCATTAGGTTGTATTACTTCATCATAATTTTTGTTTCTAATTACATTTATAATAATATGTCTAAGTACAGGCATTTTTTCAGTTAACTGCTCATTTATTTTTTTATAATCTTTTTGACTTTTATCTAAAGCCAATCCTACAGATATGCGAAGAACATACTTATCTTCATCTTTATTATTTTGCATAAGATTGGCAGTTATTGGCTCATCAATGGAAAGAATTGCTATATCTTCAGAGTTAACTACTATTTTATTATTTTCCCCGTTTAAATTTCCATTCTCATTATTCGTATTATTCATGTCTTTAAGGGAAGTAAGTGTGAAAAATAGTGTAACAGTTACTGCTATTAAAGCAGTAAATAATATTCCTATGGCTACAAAAATAAATACTTTACTTTTTTCCATTATAATCCCCCTTATTGAATCAATTAATTATTGATTCCTACATTTGTTGCATATTCACTAAGTATTTTAATTTCTACTCTTCTATTTTTTGCCCTTCCCTCAGCTGTGGAATTATCAGCAATGGGGACATATTCACCAAATCCTTCGGTTGAAAATTGGCTAGGAGTAAAATTTAATTCATTAATATAATATTTTGCCACTGCTATAGCTCTTGCAGCAGATAGTTCCCAGTTACTAGGAAATTGTGGTGTATTTATAGGTCTGTTATCTGTATGACCTTCAAAGCGGATTCTATTATTGGGGTATTTTGCAAGTTGTATCCCTATCTTATCTAATATGCTAATTGCTTCAGGTTTTAAATCAGCTTTACCGCTGTCAAATAATATACCATCTTTAAATGTTATGGTAACAAAATGATCTCCCAAATCTACATCAATTGCATCATCTAGTTCGTTTTCACTAACAAACGAACTAATTTCAGAATACATTTTTTTAAGTTCTTCTATACTTCTTAAATCAATCTCAGCAGTAGTTTCAGCAATATATTTTTCTAAATCGGGCAATTGACTTATTCCATTACCTATTTCACTACCATCTCCTAATGTAGAGCCACCACCTGGTAAAATACCAATTGAACCCTCCATTGAATTTACAAATGCCCTAAATTTAGAAATATCTACCGTTGACATAGCAAAAAGAAGAACAAAAAAAGTAAGTAGTAAAGTTACCATATCTCCATATGTAGTCATCCATTCTGGTGCACCTTGGCTTGCTTCTTCTGACTTTCTTCTTCTTGCCATTTTATTCACCTACCTCTATACTATCATCATTTCTATTCATAGTTTCACGTAGAGTTGGTGATAAGAATGCTTTTAGTTTTTCCTCGATTATTCTTGGATTTTCTCCTGCTTGAATAGATAGAAGTCCTTCAATCATTACTTCTTTTAAGAGTATTTCTTCATCACTTCTTACCTTTAATTTGGTTGCTGTAGGAGATGCAAAAAAGTTGGCTAAAACTGAACCATAGAATGTTGTAACCAATGCAACAGCCATTGCAGGTCCAATAGTTGAAGGGTCATTTAACTGGTCTAACATGGCAATAAGACCAATTAAGGTTCCAATCATACCCCAGGCAGGACCTAAACTAGCTATATTGCCCCAAAAACCTTGAACTTCGCTATGTCTGCCTTCTATAAATGCTAATTCTGTTTCTAATATATTTCTAACCAATTCAGGGTCTGTACCATCAACAATCAATAAAACTCCTTTTTGTAAAAACTTATCATCCATATCTTGAGCAGCTTCTTCAAGGGCTAGTAACCCTTCTTTTCTTGCAATATTAGCCAATTCAATTATTTTTTGAATTATATTTCCTGTATTCATTTCTTTAGTTTGAAAAATTAAACGGATAGTTTTTAGTGAATTCATAAATTTATTCATAGGATAAGCAACTAGCATAGATGCTAAGGTTCCACCAAAAGTAATCATAACTGAAGGTATATCAATAAATAAACCTAATCGCCCATTCATTGCTATAGAAACAATCATAAAAACAAAACCTAATATTAGTCCAAGAACGGTTGAAATGTCCAATAAACTCACCTCACTTTATTGCTAATATCTCCAAGTATTTTTTGTTTGTATTCAATGACATAATTGATTATTTCTTCTATAGTTTCTTTTACAACAATTTTTCTACCTGTAGTCATTGTGATAACTGTATCAGGAGTCTCTTCGATAAATTCAATTAAATCTGAGTTAATAACAATATAACTATCATTTAATCTTGTTACTTTTATCATATACATCCCTCTTTTGGACATCAAATTACCTCGCACCTTAAGACAAAAGTGTCTTAAAGTGCGAGAAAGCTAATTAACGTTTTAAATTAACTAACTCTTGAAGCATTTCATCAGATGTGGTAATTATTCTTGAATTCGCTTGGAAACCTCTTTGGGTTGTAATCATTTCTGTAAATTCTTTAGCGAGGTCCACATTAGACATTTCTAACACTCCACCTTGGAGATTAGGTTCATTTCCAATACCATCAAATTCACCAGAGTTAGGAGTAGTAGTAAACAAGTTGTCTCCTACTTTTTGAAGTCCAGCTGGATTTCTGAAAGTAGCAATTACCACTTGACCTAGCATTTTTTGCTGGCCATTACTGTATTGAGCAATAATAATTCCATCTGCACCAATACTATATCCAGACAATTCACCTGGTTCACGGCCTGCTCCTAGACCATTAGAATCGCCCATTAAAGGGTCAATATTGGTTTTTTGGTTGTACTGTGTTAATCCAGTAAAATCTACAGTAAGAGGACCTATTGTAGATTTGATTAAAGGATCTNCAGCACTTAAGTCTGCTGTTAAATCAAAAGGATNTNCTCCATTGGAAATTGTAAATGTACCATTGGTATCACCAGAATTTTCAATATCTAGATTCCCATCGCTATCAAATACAATAGTAATAGAATCCTCTTCTGCTCCTACATTTTCTAATGTATAAACATTCCCGTTAGTATCTGTTAATCTTAAAGTATCGGGAATATCCAAATTCCATTCAGAAGCAGTAGAATCATATGTCATATTAAGATTTGCACTATATAGATTACCTAAGCTATCATAAAATTTTAATTGGATTGGAATTCCAGTAGTTGTAATACCATCTTGAATATTTATATTTCCTTGTATTCTAAGATTAGTTGTAGCTTCAGGGTCCGCAGTTAGATTTTCAGGTTTGTCTAATTTTAAATCTTCAACAGCACCTCTTTGAATTCTGGTTCCATTATCAACGGCAGGCCATCCTTTTACCTTCATCCCATTAGGAATAGTTAAATTTCCATCATCATCTTTTCTAAATACTCCAGCTCTTGTAAAGTAAGTTCCACTTTCGTCACCAACGATAAAAAATCCTTCACCTTCAATCATTAAATCGAAAGGATTGTCTGTTCTTTGAGCAGCTCCTATTGTCATTAATGTATCAATTGAAGAAATGTTTGTACCTAAACCAATTTGCATTGGGTTTCGTCCACCTCTACCAGTTTCCTGGCTAGCACCACTTCCCCCTTGAAGAGTTTGGCTAAATACTTCATTAAAAGTTACACGGCTTGACTTAAAAGCTGTTGTGTTTACGTTAGCAATGTTATTACCTATAACATCCATTTTAGTCTGATGTACTCTTAAGCCAGAAATGCCTGAAAACATTGATCTCATCATAATAAATGACCTCCTTACAATGTGGATAATTTGGTGCGGTAATTTAATCATCTTTTCTGTCATTCCAAGATGAAAAGCTTCCTACAAGAGGTCCAGCTTAAATAATTACAGCACCGTCAATATTAGTAAAAACTGCATCTTTTGTTTGGTTAGAATCCATTGCTGTAACAACAATACGGTTCTTAACATTAACTACTAAAGCAATTTGATCCATTAAAACTAAAGAATCCTTTATTCCTTTTTCTTTTGCTTTATCAATTGCTTTTTCTAGTTTATCAGATTGTTCTTTAGTAATAACAATATTTCGTGCATCTAATCTCATAGCAGCATGTTTGGAAAATTTAATATTGTTGTTAGAAGAAATCTTATCTTGCAAAACTTGTTGGAATTCATTTGTATATACATTGTTATTTTGATTTTGAATTTTATTGTTTTTTGGAGTATTAATTGGGGTAATTTTAACGGGATTATGATTTATTCTCATAAAATCACCACCTTTATTAGCCTTCATATACTTTTGTAATATCTTCGTAGGCTAATTCTTTACCATTAACTACTACATACATATCTTTGTCCCGCATTAAAATATAATCAACTTTTCCATTGACTTCCTCAAATTCACTTGTTTCAGGATTAAAGTATTTACCCAATACTCTCTTTCCAGTAATAGATTCCTTTTCTACTACACCTGTTAGATTGTCCATTATTGTCTCAATATAGAAGTCATCTGAACCTACTACAAGGTAAGGAATGCCATTTTTCATGTTAATATGTCTTACTAAACCCTCTATGTATTCCAATTTGTTATCAGTAGGATTATTTCTAGTAAATTGAATAACCTTTCCAATCAGCTCAAACGGACTGCTTGGTTGGTCATCTATTCCTAATATACTAGCATCTGTTACTAGGGTAACATCTTCAACTGCAATTTCCCTATTTCCTACTAGTAAATAAGCTTTATTATTTGTAATTTTCACAAAGTCAACTTTTCCTTGGACAATTTCAACATCAGATGTCTGCTTATTAACAATAGTAGCTTGAATTTCTTTTCCTATTAAGGAAAAAGCTTTTGTATTTTCTAAGGTTTTGTTCATGTTTTGCATTTGTTCCAATGAGCTAAATTGAGCCATTTGAGCTAAAAATTCCTTATCATCCGTGGGATTAAGTGGATCTTGGTGTCTTAATTGGGTTACCAAAAGATTTAAGAAAGCATCTTTATCTAATGTGTTTTTTGGAGCAGTATCCTCTTTGCGATACTTAATTCTTGAGTCATCGGGACTAATATAATTAACTTTTTGAACATCTGCCATTTTTTCACCTCCAAACTATTTGGAATAGCTATGCAGAAAAATCAATTTGACTTTCTGAACGTTTGTAAGGATTATTAACTTCGTCTAAATAAATTTCATCAGGATTGCTTACAAAATCTGAAATAATGTTACTGATTCTTTTATTAGACTTTGAAGATTTTTCCTTCATTAGATGTGAATGTTGATTTTGAAACTCTTGTTTCACAAACACTTCAAGATTTTCAACTTTTAATCCTTGCTCTTGAAGGGCATCTCTTAATTGATTAAAATTGGATTCAATTATTTCTTTTACAGCCTGATTTTCAGCTATAAATTGAGCAGTTACAATTCCTCTTTCAGTAACAATTTTTAAATCCAATTTCCCTAAATGGTCTGGCTTAAGCTGTAAGTTGATTTCTGATGTATTATCACTAACGTTTAATTTAATATGTTCTACCATTTGTTCCATAATATCTTGTGGACTTATTAGATTGTTAACTTGTCTTCCTAATAAAGTATCTGTTAAACTATCTGTTTTTTGCAATTGGGATTCTAAGCTTTGTTGAATTACTATGTTTTTATTGTCTAAAATAATCTCTTTCGGATTATTTAAATTATCAGCTTTTAGGAATCCTTCATCAGCTTTTAATTCTTTTTTCGTATTGCTATTATCATTCTTTTCAAATTCAAAGCTAAATTTTTCTTCATTTAAGCCAGTGTTATGGTTTTCAACTAGAGACTCTTCAGCATTGATAATATTATTATCATTGGCTTTTTCAACAGCTTCATGATTTTCAAGTTGGCTGCTATTATTAGATGTAGTTTTGGGATTCAATTCTTCCGTATCATTATTGTCAAAAAGATTTACTTGTTCTTCTAGTGCATTGAATAAATTGTCTTCAAGTATAGGATAAGTGGCTTTTAATTCATCCATTACACTAATAATGTCTTTATACAAGTCATTAATGTTTGGAATAGATAATAAATCAATGGAACTTGATACATCTACTAGCTTTTGAAGAAAAATATTAATATTAGTCTGTAATAGTAAGTCATAAGCTGTAAGACCTGCTTCATCTAAGGCTTCAATTATTTCTTCTTCACTAAAACCTGTTTTTTCTACTAGATTTTTAATGATTTGTTTTTCATCAGGCATTTCTTTATTATTTATTTGCCCATCCTTAGTATTGGTTTGTCGTGTGGTATTTAATTTCTTATTATGATAATCTGCTTCTTGAGAACTGTTTATATTGTTTTTATTATTGTCGTCAATAGAAGCCTTTGAAATTAAATTATCCTTGCTGTCACAACTATTGTTTAATAACTTATCAAAGCTATCGTTATTAGTATTCTTAGCAGTAACATTGGAGTAAGATTTAACTGACTCAGCTGCAAAATCAAATGACAGCATTTGAACGTTCATATCCCCCCTCCTTTCATGTTTTTATTGTGGTGCTAAGCTTTTAACTAATCTGGCTGCACGTTCAGGATTCATTTCTTCAATAATTGCAGCCTGTTGTTCACTATCTATATTATTAAATATTAGAACAACCAAATCCATATCAGTAACCAGCATTTCCTCTACGACTTTTGCAGCACTTGCTGGATCCATTGTTTGAAAAGGTTCAGCATATCTTTTTATTTCTTGTGTTCTAAATTCTTCAATAATTAATTCTTTATATATTTCAGTAGCTGTTTCAGGATAAAAAGTCTTGAAAAACTCTATAAAGGCCTTTGGATCTTCCTGTGCTACCATTTTACTAAATTCGTTTTTTTCAATCTTAAACTGTATCTGCTGTTCTTCAATTTCTCTAAGCCTTTTTATTTCTGCTTCAAGTCTTTCAAATGTATTTTGATAAGAAAGGAGCTGCTCATCCTTGGATTCCAATTGATTTTTAAGAGTGTTTAATTCCTTTAATAATTTTTCTTTTGAATAGTTGGAATATTTGTCTATCTCTTTGTCTAATGGAGGAAGTATATTATTTACAATAGGAATATTTTCTAATAAAGATCGCAAATATTTTTCTGTTAGATTTCCTACATTAAAACGTATAATAGCAGCTAATCCAATTAATATGATTATAACGACTATAATTACAGTAAGCTTAGAACTTTTCTTTTTGCCTTCAAATGAAGGAGTATTTTCATCCTTGCTTGTTGGGGTTGAGGTAGTAACTTTACTGGCTATTTGTCTCACTCCTATCTATAAGACGGTTCTGAGATTTAAAACTTACGATTTCATCAATTATTTTTTGTTCCTTTTTATTTTCTTCATCTAAAAAATTAATCCACTCTTTTTCCTTTAATTTTTCAAGCATTTTCTTTTGTTTTGAAGCTTCTATTAATTCTTGACGTTTTTCTTCTGCTCTTTTTTTGGCAAGGATTATATTATCTTCTTGCTCTGCAATTCTTACTTTTAAATAATTAGCGTAATTATTATAAAAGATTATTTCTCTAGGAGAAATTGAGTCAAGCATTTTTGTTCTTAATAAACTAAATAAAGAAATAGATTCATTAACCAACTTTTCTTTTAGTTCAACTTCTCTTTGAAGCTTATTAAGTGCATCTGAATACTCTTGCTTCTTTTTATCTTCAAATTTCTCTCTGATATTTAATACACTTTCCAAGCGAAATTGAAAGCGGCTCATAAAAATCTCCTTTTAGATTGCTTATTCCCCATAAAGAATATTATTCATTTGTTCTAAAACTTCATTTATATTAAAGTTTTCTTCAACTCTTTGCATTAGAAAATCATTAATTCCTTTAATTTTTGACATTGCCTCATCTATTTCTTCATTACTGCCTTTCACATAAGCACCTATATTAATTAAATCTTCTGCATCTCTATATACTGCAATTAATTTTTTTATTTCATATGCCATTTCCTTATGTTTACTATCTACAATATCATTCATTACCCTTGATACACTTTGAAGAACATCTATAGCTGGATAATGATTTCTATTAGCGATTTTTCTGGATAAGACTATATGTCCATCCAATATTCCTCTAGCAGTATCTGTTACAGGTTCTGTTAAATCATCACCATCAACTAAAACTGTATACAAGCCAGTAATTGAGCCTTTATCAGAATTACCTGCTCTTTCTAAGAGCTTAGGCATAACTGCAAAAACTGAAGGAGTATATCCTCTTGATACAGGAGGTTCTCCTATGGCTAATCCCACTTCTCGTTGAGCCATTGCAAATCGTGTTAAAGAATCCATAAGAAGTAATACATCTTTTCCTTCATCACGAAAATATTCAGCAATTGCTGTCGCAGTTTGAGCGGCTTTTAAACGAATTAATGCAGGTTGGTCAGAAGTTGCTACAACAAGAACAGAACGTTTAAGTCCTTCTTCTTTTAAGTCTTTTTCAATAAATTCTCTTACTTCTCTTCCTCTTTCTCCTATTAATGCGATAACATTTAAATCTGCTTTAGTATTTCTAGCAATCATTCCTAGTAGTGTGCTTTTTCCTACGCCACTTCCAGAAAAAATACCTAACCTTTGTCCTTTTCCTACAGTTAAAAGACCATCAATTGCCTTAACACCCAAAGGTAATATTTCATTAATTCGTTTTCGCTTTAAAGGATTAGGAGGTTGATTTTGTATAGTATATTTAATGTCTGAATTTGACAATTCTTTCCCATCCATAGCTTGTCCTAAGCCATTTAAAACTCTTCCAAGTAAATGATAACCAATGGCAACATTTAAGCTTGATTTAGAAGTTTCAATAATACTGCCAGGACCTATTCCAGACATTTCTCCTAATGGCATTAATAAGATTCTGTTATTTCTAAAACCTACAACTTCTGCCATTATGGCATCTGTTTCATTTTGCGAATGAATAAAGCAGAGGTCACCAACATTACAAACAGGCCCTATAGATTCAATAGTTAAACCTACAACTTGCGATACTCTTCCCTGATATTTAAAATAATCTTTATCTAGTACAGTTTTATATTTGTCAATGTTGATTGTACTCAAGCCCTCACCCATTCTTTAAAATCAATAATCCATAATAGAAAGTAACTCTTCTTTTAAGCCCTCAAATTGGACTCCTAAACTACAGTCAATATTTCCAAAATCAGTTTCAATGATACAATCTGAAAAAGATAAGGATGAATCTTTTATAATTTCGATGTTATTATCAATTCCCAAATCTTCCAAAATCTCATCTTTTGATTCTATGACATAAGGATAATCCTTTTCGGAAACTCGAATTGTAACTTTGTCGCTTCCTTCATTTATTTGAGAGAAGCCTTTTTTAATTAGATAGGAAATATGCTTAGTATTCGTTTTTATAGTATTACCTAATAATTTTTCTAAAATATCAATAATCAACTGAACCATTTGAGGTTCTATTTCATTGATTATTTTTTCCTTTTCTAATAGTGCTTTTTCTAATTCCTTTTTAGCTTTACTTAGAATTATGTCGCCTTCCTCGACTCCTTTTCGCAATCCTTCTTCATAACCTTTTTTATATGCTTCTTCCTTGACTTCAATTATTAATGCTTCTGCATCTTTATTAGCCTTATCTAATATCCTAGCCGCTGCTTTTTCTGCTTCATGGATCATTCTATCAGCATCTTGTCTTGCTTTTTCTAAAATATTCTGAGTCATAATTTCAGCCGAAGTATCATCAATTGTAATTATTTCTTCCTTTGGAAATTCTTCATTTGTTTTTATCTCTATAGTGTTTTCGTGATTAAAATTTACAGCAGGACTTTTTATGACATTAGACAATTATTTCGTCACCTCCACCTCTGGAAATAACAATTTCGCCAACTTCTTCAAGCTTTCTTATGACATTAACAATTTTTTGTTGAGCGTCTTCGACATCTCTTAATCGTACAGGACCCATGTATTCCATATCTTCCTGTATCATAGCGGAAAGTCGTTTAGAAAGGTTTGCGAAAACAACATTTTTGACTTCATCGCCGGAACCTTTTAATGCAATTGCTAAATCGTTATTATCAACTTCTCTAAGAATTCTTTGAATTGACCTGCTATCTAAGGTAATAATATCTTCAAATACAAACATTTTCTTCTTAATTTCTTCAGCTAATTCAGTATCTTCTACTTCTAAAGTTTCCATAATATATTTTTCTGTTCCTCTATCAACAGAGTTAATGATATCAACAATTGCATCTACACCACCGACAGCAGTAAAGTCTTCAGTTACTAAGGCAGACAATTTTTTCTCAAGCACTCTTTCAACTTCTTTAATGATGTCTGGCGATGTCCTATCCATTAAAGCTATCCTTCTTGCAACATCTGGTTGTTTATCCTGTGGTAAAGATGCTAATACCGTAGCAGCCTGATTTGGTTTTAAATAAGATAAAATTAATGCTATTGCTTGAGGATGCTCATTTTGAATAAAGTTTAATAATTGAGAAGCATCTGTTTTTCTTACAAATTCGAAAGGTCTAACTTGAAGAGAAACAGTAAGTTTATTAATAACTTCTATCGCTTTTTCACTACCTAAAGCCTTTTCAAGAATTTGTTTAGCGTAAGATATACCTCCTTCAGCAATATATTGCTGTGCTAAACATACTTGATAGAATTCATCTAAAACTTTTTCTTTCATTTGTGGGGAAACAGTACGAATATTTGCTATTTCTAAAGTTAATTGCTCGATTTCTTCTTCTCTTAAATGTTTAAATATCCGAGCTGATTTTTCAGGTCCTAATGCAATAAGAAGCATAGCTGCTTTTTCTCTACCTGAATACTCCTCCTTCAAACTTGCCATCTATATTCACTCCCATTCTTCGCTTAACCAATTGCGTAGAAGACTTGCTACTGCTTCAGGTTTTTCGTCGACAAATTTATCAATTTGCTTTTTGATTTCAGATTCTTCATTATACTCAATCGAATCAAGTTCTTCAGGAATAATTTGAGAACTTTCGAGCATTTCTTCTACAGATAATTCAGGTTCAATTTCTGTGATTTCCATCGGTTCTGCTTTTCTTATTAGTGCATATGCTAATAATGCTATGAGTACAAATAGAATTCCTAGCAAAATGTATTCATTGTAAGATCTTGGAATAATTTCCTTGTCGATAAAAACAGGAACTTCATATCCAAGAATTTCTACATTACTTACATTTAAACCTGATGCATTAGCTACCAAATTATGGAGCTGCGGATATTCATTATCAATATTAATAATTGAAGGAGTTGATTTAATACGATACTTAAACTCTTCCCAGCTTTCTCCTTCCCGCAAAGCATTTACATCATTTGAACCACGGGTATTTTCTAATTGTTCCTGATTATAAATTTTATCTCTTAATACTACCACAGATATATTAGATTCATCTGTTATAACTGAGCCGATACTCTTTTCAAGTTCTGTATATTTTTTATCTAATTCATACTTAATTTCACTTTGATTTTCTTTAGCTTCGTATCTATTTTCATCACCCATTACATATTCTGGGGTACCAAGATCATTAGCAGCTAAACCTGGTTCGTCTCCTGTAGCCCCACCACTTGCTTTTCTTGTAGAAATATTTTCATAAGAAACAAGTCCTTTTTTATCTCCTTCTATAGGAGAACTAACAACTTCTTGTTTTTCTCTATATTGATCAAAGTTTAATACTAGATTTGGTGTCACCCTAACATCATCAAATAAGGGGCCTAGTATTGAAATAACTTTTCTTTCAATTTCTCTTTCAGCAGTAAGCTTTCTTTCCTGTTGTTCATCCATGTTAACACCAGGTGTATCATAATCATCAAAAAATAAAACATTACCCTTGTTATCAATAATTCTTACATTTTTTACATCTAAATTTTTAACACTACCAGCTACGTAATGGGCAATCCCCATAATTTGCTTTTTTGTTAATTGATTTTTTAAATTTAGTTTTACACTAGCTCTAGCTTCTTGATTAGCAGTTAAGAAAAAATTGTCATCACTTGGAATAACCAAGTGAACATCTGCTGATTCAACACCTTCAATTGTTGAAATCTCCATAGCTAATTTTTGTTGTTCAGCTTCTTTTAATTTTGCTTTTTTCTCCGTTTCAGTAGTTCCCATACTATTATCTAAGGCATCCTCAAAGGTAAAGCCGCTATCAGGAACTTGTTCCATTGCCAATTCCATTTTTGCTTTGGCGTAATCTTCCTTTTTTACCTCTATGGATGTACCCTGTTCGTTAGTCTGATTATATATATTTGCAGCATCTAACACTTCTTTAATTTCTGCAGTTTGGGAATGAGTTAACTCTTCATTAAATAATCTCACCATTTTAGGTCTAGTTGTAATAAAAATAGCAACTCCTAAAGAAAGAACTATAAATAATGCTATAAGTCCTAATCTTATCTTTTGTTCTTTATTAAATTTATTCCAGTATTCAGTAATTTGCTCTGATATTTTAGAAAGCGTTTCTTGCATTTGTTCACCTCATTTCTGTACAAAATTAGTATTATCAGCTTATAGGATTATAAATTAATTCTCATAATTTCGTTGTAAGCTTCCAATACTTTATTTGTGATTTGTACAGTAAATTGAAGTGCAATATTTGCTTTTTCCTGTGCAATCATAACATTATGTATATTATCAGTTCTTCCAATAATAAAATCCAAACTAATTTGTTCAGCTTCTTTTTGAAGAGAATTAGTTTGCTCAATTAATCCTATAGCAGCTTTATAAAAATCTTCAAAAGCTATGCTTTCTCTATTAACTTTTACATTACTATCATAATGACTATCTAAGGAATTAGTAAAATTCCTGCTTTCTATCTTCATGTACATCCCCCTAAATTAGATAAATTAACGACCTATTTCCAATGCTTTCAACGCCATACTTTTATTGGTATTTATTGCTGTAACATTAGCTTCATACGAGCGGTTTGCAGAAATCATATTAACCATCTCTTCAATTATATTTACATTTGGCATTCGGACATATCCGTTTTCATCTGCATCAGGATGCTCGGGGTCATAAACAGTTTGAAAATCACTATTGTCCTCTACAATAGCAGAAACTCTTACCCCAGAACTATTGTGTTGCTCTATGCTGTTTTTTAAAACCGTGCTAAAAGGAACTTGTTCCTTTCTCTCTTCAAATAAAACAGTTTTCCTTCTATATGGCTCTCCGTTTTCAGTTCTAGTTGTATTGATATTAGCAATATTTTGAGAAATAATATCCATTCTTAATCTTTGAGCTGTTAAACCACTAGCACTTACATTCATTGATCTAAAAAACGACATAATCTCACTCCTTATCTAGTGTTGTTTAATACTATGTTGATCCGCTTAAATTCATGAGATACTTGGCTAATCAAGGTGTTATATCTAATGCTGTTTTTTACCATTTCAACCATTTCAACATCAATATCTACATTATTTTCATCGATTCGTGTTTGCAAATTATCATTTTTTACTACAATTCTTGGTTTAACATTTTCCAACTTTTTCTTGTTTTTTGAGTTGACTGCATCTGCTAAAATTTTTTCAAATTCGACATCTTTTCTTTTATACTTTGGCGTATCTGCGTTAGCAATATTTCCGGAAATAATCTCATTTCTAAGCCACGAAGCATCAAGTGCCTTTTCAAAAATGTCAACGTTTGAATTTAACCGGTTAAACAGCATTCTAACCCCTCCCATGACTTGTTAATCATACTATATACTAAAAAACCCAGGACTGTATTTTAATATATTAATTTTCAATCTTCTAAGCATTTAAAAAATAAAATTCGACTTTTATTATCATTATATACATTTAACAATAAAAGAGCAACATAATTATATTGAGAAATTTGTCCCATGTACTTATTTTTTTGTATAAATTTAATATATTTCATTATCTATTTAAATCAATAAAAGTAATATGTTTATAAAAAATGTTTAAAATTGACACAACAACACATTTTATTAGCTTTATATTTAGATATCAATAGTAAAAAAATATAAAAAAAAAGTGGCAAGCCACTTTTTTTAATTTCTAAGCTTATTTAATTCATCTAAAAGCACATCGTTTAATACTTTAATATATGTTCCTTTCATACCTAATGAACGAGATTCAATTACTCCTGCACTTTCAAATTTTCTAAGAGCATTTACAATTACTGATCTAGTAATTCCTACTCTATCAGCAATTTTACTTGCTACTAAAAGACCTTCGTTTCCGTCTAACTCTTCAAAGATATGAAGAATAGCCTCTAATTCAGAATATGATAAGGTAGCAATGGCTGAATTTACAATAGCAGTCTTTCTAAGTTCTTCAGCAGATTCTTCAGTTTTAGAACGAAGGATTTCAAGGCCTACTACAGTAGCTCCATATTCTCCTAGTATTAAATCATCTGTACTATACTCTCCATTCTCTTTATATATTAAGAGAGTCCCTAGTCTTTCGCCACCAGCACTAATAGGAATAACAGTGCTAATTAAATTATCATAAATTTTTTTGTCATCGGACATAGGAAATTCTGATAATGAAACATTTTCTTTAGTCTCAATAATTCTTAACAAATAGTCATTAAAATTAGTATCAACACTGTTTCCAACTTCAGTATTTTCTGATTCAAACAATTTGCTTGATGAATTTGAATAATTTGAGCCCAAAATTTTTCCTTTCTTACTTATTACTAGTGTACTGGATTCTAATACTTCATTTAGTACTCTACATATATCGTTAAAAATAACCGGCTCAGATCCAGAACGTTGCAGCAAATAATTTAACTTTCTAGTTTTTTCCAATAATACTACTGACATTTTATTCCTCCTTGTAAAATATGTTTTTTCTGTCTAGTATTATGTTCTAAAAATTCATACTTAATACTTAAAAACGATTATTTTTTTTAAAATAGTTATTGTTATAATTGTTTCTCTTTTGTAAATAATTAGTTAATTCATTCAATTACACTAATTATCATATCACTATTTAATTAAAAACACAATATATTTAATAAATCTTACTGAAAGGTTTAGTAATTAAATTATTTACCGCAAATATATTATCATTAAAAATTAAAAAAAGCAATAGTTTTTAGAAAACTATGCTTAAAAAAGTTTAGTAAGTTTATCGATTTACCCTAATTTGTTTTTATTTTACTTTTTATTCTAATTCTTTACTATACCTGCAGTCTTCATTACTACATATAGCAATTTTTTTCTTGCCTCCTTTTTCTAGCATATAACTATTACATTTAGGACATTTTTCATTTATTGGTTTATTCCAAGACATGAATTCACATTCAGGATTATTTTCGCAACCATAGTATTTTCTGCCTTTTTTTGTTTTCTTAATGATTATTTTCCCACCACATGATGGACAATCTACACCTGCTTCTTCATATAGAGCTTTTGTGTTTCTACATTCAGGAAAACCTGGACAAGCTAAAAATTTACCATAGCGACCGTATTTAACAACCATATTTCTACCACAATTTTCACAAATTATATCAGTTACTTCTTCTATATCAATATTTCCTATTTCTTCTTCAGCAGTTTTTAATGTTTCGCTAAAATTAGGATAAAATTCTCTTATTACTTTTTTCCAAGGAATTTCTCCTCTTTCAACTTCATCAAGTTGCTCTTCCATATTAGCAGTAAAATCTACATCTACAATATCTTTAAAATATGACTTTAAAATATCAATTACAATTTCACCAAGTTCCGTTGGATAAATTACTTTATTTTCTTTTACTGCATATCCTCTATTAAAAAGGGTACTAATAGTAGGAGCGTAAGTACTAGGACGACCTACTCCATTTTCTTCTAAAGTTTTTACTAAAGTTGCTTCAGAAAATCTAGCTGGAGCTTGTGTAAAATGTTGCTTTCCTTCTAAGTAATCAAGTTGAAGTTCTTCATTTATATTAGTAGTAAAATTAATTTCTTCTTCTTTTTCTTTTTCTTTATTGTAAACAATAAGAAAACCTTCAAATTTTAATGTAGAACCAGAAGTAGTAAATATATAATCTCCTGCACTTACTTTAAGAGAAAAAGTATTATATACTGCTGGTGACATTTGACTAGCCATAAATCTCTGCCAAATTAACTCATAAAGTTTATATTGATCATTAGTTAAAGAGTTCTTAATTGATTTAGGCTCTTTATCTATATAAGATGGCCTAATAGCTTCGTGGGCATCTTGACTTTTTCCCTTGCTTTTATAACTATATCCCTTTTCATTTAAATACTCTTTTCCAAAATTGCTTTCAATATATTTTTTTGCTTGTTCTTTAGCCTCTTCAGAAATTCTAACAGAATCAGTACGAATATAAGTGATAAGTCCTACTGTTCCTTCTCCTTCTATGTCTATTCCTTCATATAACTGTTGGGCTATTCTCATAGTCTTTGAAGTTGAAAAACCCAGGTATTTTGAAGCTTCTTGTTGAAGAGTACTAGTTGTAAAAGGAGCTACGGGTTTTTTAATACGCTCTCCTTTTTTAACTTCATCAATTTTATAACTTGCCTTTTTTATTTCACTAATTATTTCATCTGCTTTTTCTTTTGAATCAATTTCTATTTTTTTATCTTTAAGACCATAAAATTTTGATTCGATGCTTCTATTTTCCTTATCAACAAATTTTGCTTCTATACTCCAATATTCTTCAGGAATAAAATTGTTAATTTCTTCTTCTCTATCACATATCAATCTTAAAGCAACAGATTGAACCCTTCCAGCACTAAGCCCTTTTCTAATTTTTCTCCACAAAAGAGGACTTATTTGGTAGCCTACAATTCTATCTAAAACTCTTCTTGCTTGTTGTGCGTCTACTAAATTCATATCAATTTCTCTAGCTTCCTTAATTGAATTTTTTACAGCATTTTTTGTAATTTCGTTAAATGTTATTCTTTGAGTATTTTTTTTATCAAGTTTAAGTGCATGTATTAAGTGCCAAGAAATAGCTTCTCCTTCTCTATCTGGGTCTGTTGCTAGATATACTTTATCTGCAGTTTTAACAACTTTTCTTAATTTACTTAAAAGTTCTCCTTTCCCACGGATTGTTATATATTTAGGTTCAAAATCTTCCTCAATATTTACGCCTAACTGACTCTTGGGTAAGTCTCTTACATGACCCATCGTTGCTTCTACTTTATATGATCTTCCAAGGAATTTTTTAATTGTTTTTGCTTTAGCAGGTGATTCTACTATAACTAGATAGTTTGCCATATTACCCCTCCATAATTAAATTCGGATAAATCTTTTACCCGGCAACTGTTTTATCAAACCTTTAATCTCCAAAAAAGTTAATATTGATTGTAATTTATTTATATTATATTTTGTTTTAAATGATAATAATTCTATTTGTGAAGGTTCAAAACTTATACAATCATATACTATATTTTCTTCCAATGCAAGTCCAGATATACTCACATTTTTAGATTGAGACACTTCTTTACTATTACACTTATTATGCATATATATTTTAATCTCTTCCAAAATATCTTCAATATTTGTAACCAATTTTGCCCCTTGTTGAATTAATTTGTTCGTTCCAATACTAGTATTGCTAAATATGCTACCGGGTATAGCAAATACTTCTTTTCCTTGATCTAAGGCTAAATCAGCTGTTATTAAAGCTCCGCTTTTTTCTCCAGCCTCTACTATAATAACACCTTGACTTAGACCACTTATTATCCGATTTCTTGCAGGAAAAAAGCCTGGAATGGCATTAGTACCTGGAGGATATTCAGATATAATTGCTCCTTTTTCTTCTATAGATTTCATCAAATTTAGATTATTGGAGGGATAACATATATCTAAACCGTTGGCAACTACTGCAACTGTATCTCCCCCATATTCTAAAGCAACTTTATGAGCTTGTGTATCTATACCATAAGCTAAACCACTAATAATTCCAATGCCCATCTTAACTAAATCATAACCTAATTTTCTTACAACTCTTATACCATATTCACTGCATTTTCTAGAACCAACTATAGCCAAATATCCTTTTTCAAAAACAGGTAAACTTCCCTTTACAAAAATCCCCATAGGAGGATTAGGAATATTTTTTAATAATAATGGATATTCTTTATCTTTAATTGAATAATAATTAATATTCTTTTTCTTTAAATCCGTTAATCTTCTTTTTAATTCTTTATAATTCTTTGACCTTTCTAAAATATTTAATTCATTCTCAGAAAAATTTAGTTCTTTTCTTATTTCATTATTTTTTAGTTTCCATATTATCTCGGGGCTTTCAAAAGTCTTTATGAGTTGTTTAATCCTATTTTTTCTAAGTCCTTTTATTGTTGTGAGCCAAAACCAGTAAAAATAATTATCAAAAGACTCGTCCACTTAATCACCTTCCATATGAAATTGTCTATTATTTTATATATTAAATATTTTCTATAGAAATATACTTTGTGCTTGTATAACTTTTTATATTTTACCACTTAATTGAAATTAATCAAGCTTTTAAATTGTTGGTTTGACAATGTAAAAATGTGGAATAATATAACAAGATATTTTTAATTATGAAAGGAGAAAGAAATGCTTAGTAAGGTTAAAAGCTGTACTTTGTACGGCATTAATGGATATCTTGTAGATGTAGAAGTAGATTTAAGTGAAGGGCTTCCTGGATTTGATTTGGTAGGCTTGCCAGACTCTTCAATTCGCGAAGCAAAAGACAGAGTCCGTGCTGCTATAAAGAATTCACAGTTATTATTTCCTATTAAAAGAATTACTGTAAATCTTGCTCCAGCAGACACAAAAAAAGAAGGGTCAGCTTTCGACCTTCCTATTGCTATTGGAATTATTAGTTGTAATCTCCCTATTGAGCAAGAAATATTAAAAAATACTATGATTATTGGGGAATTATCATTAGATGGTACAGTTAAACCTGTTAATGGTATTTTACCCATGGTTTATTCTGCTTATAAAAACGGATTAAAACAATGTATTGTTCCATATGAAAATGCTGAGGAAGGAGCAATCGTTGAAGGTATTTCAGTAATTGGAGTACATACTTTATATGAAGCAATCGAATTTTTACAAGGGATCAGGAGCATAGAAAAAACTACAGTAGATATCAAGGCAATCATGAAACAATCCATAAATTCAAAAGTTGATTTTTCTGATGTTAAAGGACAGGCTCACGTAAAAAGAGCCTTGGAAATATCAGCAGCAGGCTCCCATAACCTACTTATGATTGGATCACCTGGTTCAGGTAAAACAATGATGGCAAAAAGGCTTCCTAGTATTCTTCCAGACTTAACTTTTGATGAAAGTATAGAAATAACCAAAATATATAGTGTCATAGGACTTCTTCCTAATAAGAAATCATTAATTACAACAAGACCTTTCCGTTCTCCTCACCACACAGTTTCAACCTCTGCATTAGTCGGAGGTGGTAGGATTCCAAGGCCTGGCGAAGTAAGCTTGTCTCATTATGGAGTCTTATTCTTAGACGAACTGCCTGAGTTTAATAAAAACGTTTTAGAAGTACTACGACAGCCTCTAGAAGATAGAGAAGTTACTATATCCAGAGTTAATGCAACCTTAACCTATCCTGCAAGTTTTATGCTAGTTTGTTCTATGAATCCATGTCCTTGTGGTTATTTAGGAGACGAAGAAAAATGCCATTGCCAACCAGATACAATAAAAAAATATCTGGCTAAAATATCAGGTCCTCTTCTTGACAGACTAGATTTACATGTAGAAGTATCTCCTGTTAAATACAAGGACTTAGATACAAACGAAAAAAGTGAGTCCTCGGCTAGTATTAAAAAAAGAGTATTAAAGGCACAAAAAATACAACAAGAACGCTATAAAAATGAAAATATTTATTTTAATGCACAACTTGGAGCTGCTCAAATTGAAAAATATTGTGTTTTAGGAAAAGAAGAAAAGGATTTATTAAAGGCTGCCTTTGAAAAGCTTAATTTAAGTGCCAGGGCTTATCATAGAATATTAAAGGTAGCAAGAACTATTGCCGACTTAGATGGTAGAGAAAATATTGAGCTCCAGCATTTAAGTGAAGCTATTCAATATAGAAGCCTAGACAGAAAATATTGGACATGAAAAGTGTAACAAAGTCTTTTTGCATTTTTTACTTATCTTTCATTTCTAATTTATATTATTCATTATATGGTATATGCTTTAAAAACATCATAAATAAGTTATCAAGTTATTTATTAAATAATTTATTATATATTAGTAGCATAATAACTAATTATAATTATCTGTAAGTTATACCAACATAAAAGAAGCATCAAACAAATTTTTATGCTTCTTTTATGTGTCTATTTTTTATTCATCATGTTAATATTTTGGTAATGAATTTTTCTTTCATAGTCTGTTTTAAAAGTAAATTCCCGACCTTCTGAAAGACCCTTAAGATACTCAATCGTGCTAAAAATATCTTCTTCTTTCAAATCCAGACTATGACCTGCAACAATTTTTTTAGGCTTATAATTTAGATAATTTTCTAAGCTTTTTATATATGTATTAATATCATTATTTTCAACATAAATTATTGGTTTTTCTAAATTATCACCTGCATATAATACCCTCTCATTATGGTCAAACAAGGAAATACTGTCGATTGTATGACCTGGGCTGTAAAAAAGTTCAATCCCCTCATCATAAAAAATCATTTTTTCTTTAAATGTGATGTTAGGCAATTGCTTGTTTGCCCTACCTAGAATATATCGCCTATTATTTTTAATTTGATTTTCCCATTGCTCATGAAGTAACTTTCTGCATATTTCGTGGCTTATGATATCTTTTTTTGCAAAGCTGATATTGCCCCATACATGATCCCAGTGAAAATGGCTGTTAATTACAATTATTTCTTTATTCTTAGAAGAAAGGTTAATTTCTTCTAAAATAGGCTTAATAGCATCTGAACCGCAATAAGTATCCATTACAAAAAATTTTGAAGAGGTCTCGATAAGAAAAACATTAGTTGTAAAATCTTCAATATTATTATAGGAAAAAGCCACGGCATTGGCTGCAATCTTACAGATATTCATAATATCTTCTCCATGTGAATATGGGGACAGTATTCTTCAAAATATATATCACCTGATGAAGAATAGCCCATTTTTTTATAAAATTCTTCTACTCTGCATTGGGCTGATATAGATATTTTTTGTGCTCCTTTTTCTTTTGCTTTTTCTTCGAGAGAACTAACAAGTAATTCTCCTAATCCTAATTGGCGGTATTCTTTAATTACCGCTAAACGACCAATTATATATGTTTTCTTTTCTGGATCTTTAGTAAATAGCCTGCCCGTTGCAACAGCTTGCTGATTATAATACATAACAAGATGTATTGCTTTATCATCATATCTATCAAATTCATCCTTAAAGCCTTGTTCTTCTATAAATACTCTTTTTCTAATTATTTTTCCATCATCTAGTAAAACCTTTGAAAAAACCTTTTCTATTTTCATTTTCATTACTCCTTAAGCTAATGCTATTTTTTCATAATGCTTGTATAATGAATGAAATTTACCACTGTATTTTTTATGCCAAGGCTTCTTTTTACCGCAAAAATGAAGAATAATAGTATTATTAATAACATAGTCCATATCAATTTCTCCACTGCTTAGGATTTTATAGTAATTATAAAACCTTGCATCATAGTTATACAATATCTCATCGATACTTTTAATGCTTTTAGAATATAAAGCATTTAAAATGTCCTGGTCAGGCATAATTAATTTAGATTTATTTTTTCTTACAAAATCAAATATATGTTTTTCATCTATTATATTTCTTTGTAAGTTTAAATTCATAACTAACACACCTGAATTATAGTATTTATCAATTTCATAGGGGCTTAACCTTAATCTATTGATTTCTCTTATGTATATTTTATTATGGTAAGCAGCAGCAAATAAGTAGTTTTCAATATCTATATTATATAAGTCAATTATCTTATTAATTACTAAAATATCTGGATCTAAATATAGTATCTTATCAAGTTCTTGGGGGAGAAATTTAAATGCTAAAAGCCTGTAGTACATTTCTTTAGTATAATGCATTAAAGTAGGTGCGTCATTAAAATAATTATCTCCTATTTTAATAGCTTCTAGTTTATTATCATGCTTACTTACAAAAGATTTTAAATCATCTAATTCATTATCTTTTAATCTAGAATAAAGAAGATAGATGGTAAATTCTTCTTCAATATTATTAATAAAGAGTGATTTTAGCATTACTTTTAGAGGTGAAATATAATTTGAGTCTACTGTAACTAGTATGTTCATAGCAGTCATCCTTTCAGTAAATTTTTGTATTATAAAATATATTTTAATAATAAATATAGTAGTCTTATAATATTATAATACAAGATTACTCTATGTTTGACATATAGTTAAAAAAATTATATCATTACAATATGATAAGAAAAATTATAAACTACACAAAGTTATAATTTAGAATAATTCATTGTACTGATACAAGAGGGTTCGTCCCGATTGTGAAGGCAAGAGATTAATAATTATAATGCATATTTATCTATTATTATCCTTGTGCCTATTAGTACAAGGATTTTTCTATGGAAATCTTTCATTATTTAAAATCTAGCGTATTAAGTCTTTAAACAAGGAGGGATTATGTGGAAACAAGAATTGCTATAGTCGCTATCATTGTTGAAAATCCAACTTCTGTCGAAAAAATCAACAATATTTTACACAATTATAATAAATTCATTATAGGCAGAATGGGCATTCCCTATCACAAAAAAAATATTTCAATTATTAGTGTTGTTATGGATGCACCTAATGATGTGATTAGCGCCTTATCAGGAAAACTAGGAATGCTTCCTGATGTAAACACCAAAACTGTCTATTCAAAACTATCATCAACAAACAAATAAATAAAAATAATTAAATAGCTGATTTGGAAGGAGTTATATTACTATGTACAATGTTAAATCTTTAGATTCCAATGAATTTATATGTCATGAAGAAATATTAAATTCAATGGAAGATGCTAAAAAAGCTTTTAAGAATAAATCCGAAATTGATAGAATTTTAGAAAAAGCTGCAAGTTTAAAAGGACTTTCTCACAAAGAAGCTGCTGTTTTACTAGAAGTCGATGATGATGAAACCTTAAATAAAATTTATAAAATAGCAAATGAAATAAAGGAAAAAATTTATGGGAAACGCATTGTTATTTTTGCCCCCTTATATTTATCCAATTACTGTGTTAATGAATGTAAATACTGCGGATTAAAATGCACTAATAATATTGCAAGACGTAGGCTTACTCAACAAGAAGTCCGAGAAGAAGTTAGAGCTTTAGAGGCTATGGGACATAAAAGACTTCTTCTTGAAGCAGGTGAAGATGATGAACACTGTCCAATTGATTACATTTTAGAATGTATAGAAACTATTTATAATGAAAAATTTGAAAATGGTGCTATTCGTAGGGTTAATATTGATATTGCTGCTACAACTGCTGAAAATTACAAAAAATTAAAAGAAGCAGGAATTGGTACTTATATCTTATTCCAAGAAACTTACCATAAAGCTACCTATCTTGAGGTCCATAAGGGACCAAAACGAAATTATGAATGGCATACTGAAGCAATGGACAGAGCCATGCTTGGCGGTGGTATTGATGATGTAGGTATTGGTGTTCTTTATGGCCTTTATGATTATCGTTATGAAACTATTGCTTTACTAATGCATGCTGAACATCTTGAAGCGGTTACTGGTGTCGGACCACATACCATATCTGTACCTAGATTATTACCTGCTGAAGGTGTAAATTATAATGAATTCCCTTATTTAATTAATGATAGAGATTTTAAAAAGGTGGTGGCAGTAATCCGCCTTGCTGTTCCTTATACAGGTATGATTCTTTCTACTAGAGAAAGCGTAGCTTTTCGTGAAGAACTCCTGGGAGTAGGTATTTCTCAAATGAGTGCAGGTTCTTCAGTAGGAGTTGGTGGCTATGCAAAAAAAGATGTTTTCGTACAAGACGGAGTTGAAGAAAAACCACAATTTTACTTAGCAGACCATAGAGAACCTATAGATGTAATTAAAGCTCTTGTTAAAGACGGCTATATCCCAAGTTATTGTACTGCCTGCTACCGAGAAGGAAGAACCGGAGATAGATTTATACCTCTTGCTAAATCTGGTCAAATTGCTAATTGCTGCTTACCTAATGCCCTACTTACCTTTGAAGAGTATCTTAGAGACTATGCGGATGAAGAATTAATGGAGATGGGACAAGGATTAATTAATAATGAAATTAATAACATTCCTAATGAAAAGCAAAGAGCAAGAACTGTTGATTATTTAAACAGAATCCGCAGTGGCGAAAGAGATTTAAGATTTTAAGTAAAATTTTTAAAAACATCTTCAAAAATTTTTTGAAGATGTTTTTATATATGTTTAAAATTTATCGTATTCCTGCTGCTATTTTTATTTGTTCTTGATGAGCATTTGAAATCATTCCATCTTTATGCCTGATACTATTTTTAAAATGAATATCAAAATGTCCATCAAAATTATTATCTGTAATATACTCTACATCATGAGGCATTGAAGCCATGGAAGCTGCAATCTTTCTACCATCTACCTGGACAATAACTGCCCTTTCCTTCCATGAATAATTCCCACCCCATATTTCTTTAATAATTGCCGCATCTTTTGCAGTCAAAGGTTCACAATCTGCATGAAAAGCACCAGTAGTTCTTTTAACTTTAAAACTTTTGCCTGTTTGAAAATCAATAACAGTGGCAACTTTGTTAATTGGAAAAAGGTATTGTGCCTCTGACCACCAGTCTAAATATTCTCCATGGCGTTCACTAACTCTATTTTTGGGGGCAATATGATATACTGGGATAATAATTTTTTGCCCTATTGACAGCGGACTATTTTCCGTCATATTATTTACTTTTAATAACTCAGCCATAGGTATCCCGTATTTTATGCTCAAATCCCAGAAATTGTCTCCAGATTGAATGCTATGAGAAGTTAATGGATATATTATTTAAGCTTTGACTAGCTTGTATATTTATAGGAGCAGCACTAAGCTGGGCAGGACTTGTGAAAGGAATTGTAGCAACAAGCATTGCCCCAGCCATAATTTTGACAGTATTAATTTTAATATTTTTAAGATTATCAGTTATATACTTTTCAATACTATTATATAGTTTTATATTTTTTTAAATATCTTCTGGATAAGTTAGTTCCTTTGAAAATTCAGTTAAGTCAGGAGCTAGATATAAAGTTAAAATAAAGCCAGATTCATCTTCGTCTAATTGATGTCTTATGAAAATATCCATCAAGATTCTCCTTTAGCTCATATTTATAAGTTTTTATCTATAATAAGTATGCTAACTAAAGAATTATTTTATACAAGGATATCTAGCANTTAACTTTTTAATATATTGGAATTTCTACTATCCTACTGTATTCTCTTAATGGATACAGACCATCATGAGCCTCACCGGGGATAAATCTTGACATTTCACTTGCCTCAGTAATCCTTACAAGACCAGCTAATGCAAACTTTTCTATTAGACTTTTTCTTTTATTTAGATCTGGGCAAAGTATCCCAACAGTTTGTAGGTGATTTTTATAAGGTTTTAAAACAGGAATAATATCCTCATGGGCTAGTCTTTTTACCCATACATTCCTAAACATATAAGATAACGAAAGTATATTATCATCCGAGCATACAACACTTACTCCGTCTTCCATAAATATCGTATTAGCAGTTAAATGATTTTCTAGCTTTTCAGTATAAAGCCTTATGGCATTTTGTGCACGCATACCATAATCAGCTAATCCTAGTTCTTTGTTTACTTGCTTTAATATTTCAAAAAAACGTTTAGCAAATATTATTTGTTCTTCTTTTGAAGAGGTATCTAAAAAAATACCTTGGCAAGAAGAACATAAGACTTGATTAGTTTCACATATATGCTTTGCTAGGCCTTTTAAGTCTTCATCAGTAGCTTCAGTTACTGCATAGGCAAAGGATAACTTATGTCCCCAAGAAATAACCTTAGTAGTAATATCCGCCATTGATTTTATAGCACAAACAGCTTCATCTCCACCCCAGACTACAATAGCATCAGATAATTTTGCTAAAGATTTTATGGTTTCAAATTCTACTGATGGAATATCAAAGACATAAATATAGTCTGCTAAAGCAGGGTTTATTTTTATAAGCTCTGATAATAAACGAATGGATAAACCCGTATCCCCTGAAGGCAATTTTAATATATTAATATTGCCTGATAAAAGACCTTCTACAACACTGTATGCTGGCAGACCATCTACATTTCCAGCAGCTATATGTAAAAGTATCCCAAGAGGATAAATTTTTCTAACAAATCTATCAGCAATAATTTTTTCTTCGTCACTTAGCTCGATTTTACATTTATAAGATAAACCTTCCCTACTAAACATCATTGCCATTGTCAAAAACCTTTCATACGAAATACTAAATGTTTTTAAAAAAGGCTTTACTATATCATCAAATTTCCCATCTAATACTTTCTTGGCTAAACTATCGCAAGCTTCAATGACTTCGTCTCTATTAATAGGCTTTTTATACTGTATTGAATGATATAAATCTTCTTTTAGCTTACTAATTATCCTGTTTTGTTCAGAATTATCATAAATTTTACCATGATATAATATCATTTTATTCTTGCTCCTTTAGAAATTTTTCAGCCCCTGCAGCACAAGTTATAATGTCTTTAATTCCCACCCGTCCAATTATTTCAAGCCAAGGCGAAGGTTCTCCACAAGGGCATTTTTCATTATGTATAATTCCAATGTCATCAGTCATAATACTTAATAAAGGCACACTTCTTACCATAGGCGTTAAAAGATTTATTATACCAGGCATTCCATCAGCTACTGGTTCAAAAGTATCAGGATGGCGAATAATTATACGACTATAAGCAGGTATATGAAAATGATGTTCTCTACAGTCCGTATATAATATTGGGTGCTCCACGGCTCCAAAAAATTCAATAATGTAATCTTCTTTTATTCCTAAGACTTCCTCTACTAATTTATAAAAATCTTCTTTGTCAACTTTCTGGGTATAAAATTGTTTCCAGCCTCCTCCTAAAGTGACCATGCTACCTTTGGGCATTTTAAGAAAAATACCTTCATCCTTCATTTTTTTTAAAAGAAAATATGTATAAGCTGGGAAACCAATAGTCCTTATGGGTGTCTTTGATTTAGAAAATTTTATTAAGGCTTCTTTCATATGCTCTAAATCTAACTTATAACCTTCTTTAGTTTTTCTAATGGCATAGCTGCGGCTTAAAGCAGGTGCAAAAAAAGTAAAGCCAAATGCTGTTTTGCTTATTGCAGTTTTATTTTCACTAGTTGGCTCATAACCAAATATCAAATAATTAACTGGTTTTAAGGATAATAAGTGATGAAATCTTGTTACATTGATTACCATGTTAAGTCCATTGATTAAACTAAAAAAATCAAAGCCTATTTCCGATTTTAACCCACTAGTTCCTGAAGAAGTAGCCTTAATTAAAAGCTTTTTCTCAGAGACACTAAACATTTTATGACGTTTAAAATATAAAGTAGGTAAAAAAGGTAATCTAATAAGGTCTTCCATCGTCGTTATTTTATATGGGGAAAAAGCAACTTCATCAAGAATACGTTTGTAATCAATACAATTTTCATATTGAAAAACTGCATTTTCTTTCATTGCCTTAATAAATAATTCATCAGTAGATGCAAGATTATATATTTCATTTTTTTTAATTTTAAATAGTTTTTTGACTGATTTCATATAATCACCAACATTCATAAATATATCAAATAGAAATATAATCTCCTAACTACATATAATAATTTCTCTTAAGACTTGTCTAATAAGTATAATATTTGCTTTTTATATTATCATATTTTTTTGTAGATGTCTCTTGACTTTTTTATGATATAAAAACAAAAGTGACTTTATTTTTTGAACTTGCTTGAAATATTATAGTTACTCATGGTATAATTTAAAAAACAAAAGGAGTGAAAAAAATGGATTCTATTATATCTGTTAACAACATAAGCTTTGTTCTTGTTTTTCTAGAGGGAATTATTTCTTTCTTTTCTCCTTGTATTATACCTTTAATTCCTGTATATATGAGTTATTTAGCAGGAAGCTCCAATGAAACTTCTCAAGACGGTACGATTATATTTAATAGAAAAAAAGTATTTTTCCATACTATATTCTTTGTATTAGGAATATCTTTTGCCTTTTTTATACTGGGAATGACTTTTACAGCCCTGGGAAGCTTTTTTAAAAGTAATCGTTTATTATTAACTCGTATAGCAGGGATAATAGTGATTATTTTTGGTTTATTTCAATTAGGTTTATTTGATTTAAAATTTCTTAATCAACAGCGTAGAATTCAACTTAATCTAAATAAAAGAAAGGTTAATCCTTTAGTAGCTTTTATCTTAGGATTTACATTTAGTTTTGCATGGACTCCTTGTGTAGGTCCTGCTCTTTCTTCTGTATTAATATTAGCTTCAAGTGCAAACAATTATTTAATTGGTAACTTATTGGTGCTTTTATATACTGTAGGTTTTATTATTCCTTTCTTATTGTTAGGTTTATTTACTACAAGAGTTTTAAATTTCTTAGATAAGCACAAAAAAGCTGTAAAATATACAGTAAAAATAGGCGGTATTATATTAATCCTCATAGGAATTATGATTTTTACAGGCTGGATGAATAATATTTCAAGCTACTTAAATTCAATTCCTAATCGTCAAGAAGAACTTGATGATTCTTCTGCTGATGAAGATCAAATATCAGAAGAAGACTCTACTGCTGAAAATGAATTTCCCGCCGATGATTTTACTTTGATAGACCAATATGGTAATGAGCATACCCTTTCAGAATATAAAGATAAAGTGGTATTTATTAACTTTTGGGCAACCTGGTGTCCACCTTGCCGAGCCGAAATGCCTGATATTGAGGCTTTATATTATGAATATGGACAAAATGAAGAAGATGTGATAATAATAGGTATTGCAAGTCCTAAATCTGATAAAAATCTTTATACTAAGGAAGTTGATAAAGAAGGAGTAATTCAATTTTTAGAAGAAAACGATATTACTTTCCCTATATTATTTGATGAAACGGGTTCTGTTTTTAACCAATATGGTATTTCATCTTTACCTACTAGTTACTTTATAGATAAAGATGGTAATATTTATGGCTTTGCTCCAGGAATGATTAGTAAGGATGTAATGAAAAATACTATAGAAACTTTAAGAAATCCTACTGAGTAATTAAAAGTAATTATAAACCTACTCTATGAAAAACATTATTGCTTTCAAAGGAGTAAGAATATGAAATATCAATATAATTTACCATGTAATATTGCACAAACTCTAAATATTATTGGTGATAAATGGACTTTATTAATTCTTTGCCAAATTTTCAAGGGAAATAATACCTTTAACAGTTTGCTTGAAAATCTTGAAGGTATTTCTACAAACCTTTTATCAAAACGCTTAAAATCACTAGAAAAAGATGATCTTATAAAAGCAGTTCTTTATCAGGCTCACCCACCCCGCTATAGATATGAACTTACAGAAAGCGGAATGGATTTAGAAGATATAATTTACAGTATCATCTTATGGGGTGAAAAACATTTAAAAAAATGTTACAAGGAAATGGTCCATAGCTCATGTAATCATAAAATAGAACTGCATTACTATTGCCCCCATTGTAAAAAAACTATTGATAAAAAGGAACTTTTAGTAAAAGATCCTGAATAAAAGTATTAAGCCATTTTAAAACGTTAATTAATATCAAGCTATATATAGTTTTTAAAAAAAAGCCAAATTTTGGCTTTTTTTTATTAATATTTTCTACTTAAACAGTTTGTTTTCAATTATCTAGAAATATATCAAAAAATGTGATAAGTTAAAATATATGAAAAAATGTATGGGGGAAATGAAAGATGGCTAGAGAAAAAATTCTTGTTGTGGATGATAAAAAGGAAATAGCTGAATTAATTAGAGATTACTTAGAAAATGAAGAATTTGAAGTTCAACTTGCATTTAATGGTGAAGAAGCTTTAAAAGTTTTTAAAAACTTTAATCCCAATTTAGTTATTCTAGATATCATGCTCCCAGTAATTGATGGCCTGGAAGTTTGCAGAATATTACGTTCTTTGGATTGGCAACCCTTTTTTGGACAAAATTACTCCGAACAAGAAATTACTTTAACTACAGTTCTTATCCAGCTGATTTCAAAGTGTTTAACCCT